>Ga0316205_10000990_pt1 | contig 40417 bp, 45 predicted proteins | sample 3monthpyrite_MG_FD_204941 | JGI IMG/M metagenome (GOLD analysis project Ga0316205, IMG submission 204941) | Microbial mat bacterial communities from mineral coupon in-situ incubated in ocean water Damariscotta River, Maine, United States -... | ecosystem: Environmental > Aquatic > Marine >...
CGGCCGGGCGGGTGACCTTTGGCGAGGAGCTTTGGCAGGGCGACCGGAGCTTTGTGCCACCCCATAAGCGGGGGGTTGGCTATGTGTTTCAGGATGCCCGGCTTTTTGAACATCTGGATGTGGCCGGAAATCTGCGCTTTGCGGCGCGGCGCGGCGCGGGCAAAGGGCCTATCGGCATTGAACCGGTGATAAAAACGCTGGATCTGGCGGCGCTGCTGTCGCGGCGGGTGGCCGGGCTTTCGGGCGGTGAGCGCCAGCGGGTGGCGATAGGGCGCACCTTGTTGAGCAACCCGCGGCTTTTGTTGATGGACGAACCGCTGGCCGCGCTTGATCATGAGCGCAAAAGCCGTTTGCTGCCCTATATTGCCCGCCTGCCCGCAGCCTTTGGCCTGCCGGTTATTTATGTGACCCACTCGCTTGAAGAGGTTACCCGATTGGCAGACCAGATGGTGGTGCTGGCGGAAGGCCGGATGATTGCGGCGGGCAAGGTGGAGGATGTGCTGGCGCGGCTGGATATAACCGAGGCCAGCGGCAAATTCGAGGCGGGCGCGGTGGTGGCGGCGGTTGTGGTCGGCGAGGATGCCGATTTCAGGCTCATTCATCTGGATGTGGCCGGACAGCGTATGAGCATGCCCGCGTCAAAAGTTGAAACCGGCGCACATTTACGTTTGCGGATCAGGGCGCGGGATGTGGCGATTGCGCTGGCACCGCCCAGAGGCGTGAGCATTCGCAATATTCTTTCCGCGCATATACTGGAAATTGTCGAGGAGACCGAGACCGCCTTTGCCGAAGTGCTGCTGGATATCGGCGCGGGCGAGCGCTTGCGGGCCCGCATCACCCGGGCCTCGGTGGCTGACCTTGGGCTGAAGGCGGAAATGCCGGTCTTTGCCCTGATCAAAAGTGTTTCCTTTGACCGCCGCGCCCTGCCCAAAACCTAGCGCCGCGCCTTTGCCCGCAGGCAGGCCAAGCAAAGCGCAAGGCCGCGCCCGTTGAAGCCAAATGCCCCTTAGATTTTGCCGTTTAATATTGCCAGCATTTGGGCTTCGAGGTCTTTTTGCCAAATTTCGGCATGTTCCCGCACCTTGGCGATATAAACCTCGTTTTCGCCTGCAGGAATGGTTGGGTCATAATGCTCGGCCATGGCCACAATCGATTTGCGGTCTGTGGTATCAAAGGCCGCTTTCATCTGCTCGGCCTGTTCTTTGCTGGCCCCCAGCGCTTCAAAAGCCGAGCGCCCCATGCGCAGCGAGCTGTCATAGGTTTCGCGGATGATATCCCGGCAGCCGGCGGCATAAAGATCATAGACATGGTCGCGGTTTATGGCGCGGGCAACCACATGCACACCGGGGTAATTATGGATGACATGTTTCACCAACCCGGTGATCTTTTCCCGGTCATCAATCGCGATCACAAGCAGCTTTGCCTCGGCAATGCCGGCTGAATGTAATAGATCGGGCCGCGTGGCATCACCAAAATAGGCCCTGACACCGAATTTGCCGATCATCGCCAGTTGCTTGGCGCTAAAATCGATCACCGTGGCGGCATAGCCCGCGCCGCGCAGCATCCGGTAAACCAGCCCACCTACCCGCCCTTGACCGGCAATGATGATATGGTTGGTTTCCTCGATCAGGTCTGCTTTTCTTTCCTGCCCGGCGGTGTAGCGCGGTACGATCACACGGTCATAAAAGATAAACAATAAAGGGGTGAGCAGCATGGAAAGGGCGACAATAAGCAAAAGCTGATCCGCGATTGCGGCCGGAATGACCCCGCTGGCCACGGTAAAGGAAAGCAGCACAAAGCCGAATTCACCGGCTTGCGCCAGCCCGAGCGCAAAAAGCCATTTATCGGCACCCTTTAGCTTGAAAAGCCAGCTCAGCAGCAGCAAAACCGCCATTTTTACTAGAATGAGCCCAAGGGTAAGGCCAAGAATGGCCGCGAGGTTTTCGAGCAATAGCGCGAAGTTGATTCCGGCGCCGACGGTCATGAAAAACAGCCCGAGCAGCAGCCCCTTGAAGGGCTCGATATCGGATTCCAGCTCGTGCCGGTATTCGCTATTGGCCAGCACCACCCCGGCCAGAAACGTGCCAAGCGCCGGGGAAAGCCCGACCAGCGACATCAGGAGCGCGATGCCGATCACCATCATCAAGGCGGTGGCGGTAAACAGCTCGCGTAGCTGCGCGGCGGCGACAAACCTGAATATCGGCCCGGTTAAATAGCTGCCCCCAAGCACCACCGCGCCAATGGCGGCAAGCGTAACCAGAGTTGTTTGCCAGCCGTTCAGCCCTGCCACCAGGCTGAGGCCGGGGCTGTATTCCTCGCTCGCGGTTGCATGGGCGGATTCCAGCAATTCCGGCAGGGCCAGAAGCGGGATCAGCGCCAGCATGGGGATAACAGCGATATCCTGAAACAGCAGCACCGAAAAGCTCGATTGGCCACCGTCGCTTTTCATCAGGCCCTTTTCCCCAAGTGTTTGCAGCACAATCGCGGTGGAGGAGAGCGAAAAAACCAGCCCGATGGCCAGTGCCACATTTATAGGCTGCCCCAGTGCCAGCGCCACCGCCATAACTGCCGCCGCGGTAAGGCCGACCTGCCCGCCGCCCAGCCCCAATAGCCGGTTGCGCATTGACCAGAGCAGCTTGGGCTCCAGCTCCAGCCCGACCAGAAACAGCATCATCACCACGCCGAATTCGGCGAAATGCTGGATGGACACCACATCGATATTCAGGAGCGCCAAAACCGGGCTTATCAGGATTCCGGCGATCAGGTAGCCAAGCACCGAGCCAAGCCCGAGGCGGAAGGCGATCGGCACCGCCACCACCCCCGCAGCGAGGAAAATAAAGGCTAAAAGCAGAATATCGGTCAATCGGCAATCCTTTGGCAACTGGGCGCGCGGCTATGGCAGCAAAAATACTGCGCTTATCCTTTGGCATTGCGGGTAATTTGTCGAGGACTGATATGCCCGACATGGTGAAAAGCCTGCAGCGAGGCTTGCGGCTGGCCAAATGCACCACCGCATCAGCGGATACGGGGGCTGACAAAAAATGGTGATCCCGGCGGGATTCGAACCTGCAACCTGCCCCTTAGGAGGGGGCTGCTCTATCCTGTTGAGCCACGGGACCACGATTTCGCCCAACTTTTAGGGTCGCTTGAGGTGAGCCGCAAGGGTAAAATGCGGCGCAGAACCTACGCGGCCCTGCATGCCTGATCATTTTCGTGGCATGGTGCCGGTGCTTTGCCCCGGCGCCATGCTTTAGCCGCGCACCAAGCTTACAATCTCGCGGAATTCGGCCTCGCTTAAAATATCCCGCTTTTCGATGCCTTTTTGCTTTACGCGTGTCAGCATTGCCATCAACTGCTCGTCGCTTGCCTCGCCAAGGCCGAGTTCGCCCATTTTGTAGATGATAGACGCTTTGCCGCTTTTTTTGCCGAGCACGACCTCTCCGCTTCGGCCGGTCAGGGCAGGGTGGGTGCCAAACATGACCAGCGGGTCATTCATCACATACTGGATGCCGATACCGGATTCGCGTATGAAATTTCCGGAGCCAAGCACAGGTTTGTTGCGCGCAATCGGGATGTTTGACAATTCTGCCAGCATAGCGCCGAGTTCCGGGAGCTTGTCGAGGCGGTAACCGGTGTCATAACCATATAAAAGATCAAGCCCGAGCATCAGTTCTTCCAGCGCGGCATTGCCGGTCCGCTCGCCAAGGCCGTTGCCGCAGCTATGCACTACTTCTGCACCTGCGGTTACCGCCGCAAGCTCGGTGGCCACGCCCATGCCGAAATCGTTATGGGTATGGATCTCGATAGGCAGGCCGGTCATTTCCTTGACCCAGCGCACCATATATTTGATCGCTTCGGGGGTGGCGCAGCCCATGGTGTCAACAATACCGATCGAATCGGGCGGCGATTCGTTCATGACCGCCTTGCACAGGTTTTCCAGATCAGAGGGGCGGGCGCGGGTGGTGTCATACGGGAAAAACACCGCGTAAAGCCCCTGCTCACGCGCATAGTTGATAACATCGCGGCTTTTTTTGAACACGTCTTCCCATGTCCAGCCAAATTGGGTGGTTAGTTTGGGGTAGCCAATCGGCACTTCAATGATAACCCCGTCGGCACCGCATTCCAGCGCCATGTCAATATCTTGCTTCATGGCGCGGGCAAAGGTGAATATCTTTGATTTCAGCCCGAGCCGCGAGATTTCCTTGATGGCCTCTGCGTCTTGCGGAGAAACGGCCGGCATGCCCGCTTCGATACGGTCAACACCGATTTCATCCATTTTCATGGCGATTTTTATTTTGTCGTCAACCGAAAACACCACGCCGGGGGTTTGCTCACCGTCGCGCAGGGTGGCATCATGAATTTGCACACGCGGCGGCAGCAGCAGCTCATTGCGGACCTCGGGGACAAAATTATAGGGGCTGACCCACCATTTATCTTCTTCATAGTGATTTTCGCGCATTCGGATTCCCCTGGATTGCTTAAACGGCAAGATTCTGTCACCTATTTTGGTATATATTTTCTCGAGATACAATTAAAAACCTACATTTTAGAAAAAAATGTGGTTTTGTGTGTTATTGGCCGGAAGGCGGGGTGAGCCAACGGACGCCGCGCTAACAGTTTGTGACAAAAGAGATAAATGCGGACATTACCGCTGAATTGCGCCAATTTCTCGCGGCGGCATTGTTTTTTATCGCTGGCCGTCGCCTGACTTTTTTGGCTCAAATCGAAGGCGAACAGTCGCATACTGGCCGGTTACTTTCGCGGTGCGGTAGATAAGCATCCTGCCGACAGCGCAAGAAATTTGAATATCGCGATAATTCGGCGGAAAAATTTAAAAAAATATCGATAATAAATAGGCAATGCCGGTTATTCGCGGTATACTGGGGCATGGATAAATCAACAAACTGGCAAAAAACGAGTCAATCTTCGACCCAGCGCGCCTATTTGACCCTGCGCAACGAGATTATCACCGGTAAAATTTCACCTGGCGAGCGCCTGAAGGTTGAAACACTCAAAGAAAGCCTTGATACCGGTGCTTCGCCGGTTCGCGAGGCATTGAGCCTGTTGACATCGGACCAACTGGTTGAGCGGCTTGACCAACGCGGGTTTCGGGTGGCCAATACCAGCAAGGCACAATTTGCCGAAATTCTGGACCTGAGGTGCAATCTGGAGGAGTTGGCGCTACGCCAGAGCCTTCGAAACCAAAGCGATGACTGGGAAGAAAAACTGGTGCTTGCGCATCATCATATGTCTCGGGCCAGTGTCAGCGCCCCCGAGCAGTTTGAAGCGCGGCACAAGGAATTTCATATGGCTTTGCTGGCCGAATGCAACTCGCCGATATTGCTCAGGTTTTGCGGGCAACTCTATGATCTCAATGTCCGCTACCGCAACCTTGCCGGAAAATCAAAAACCTATAGCCGCCGCAATGTCGAGCAGGAACACGCTGCCATTCTCGATGCCGCGGTCGAACGCGATTTTGCCAAAACTTCGCGCTTGTTGATGGACCACTACCGCCAGACAGGTGCCTTTCTGGCTGATCTTTTCGGCTAGGCTTTGGCCAGAATCAGGTCAAAATCCACCCGCGAATAAATATCGGGAACTTGGCCCGACAGCGCAAAACCCTCCGGAAAGCTGCCTGCTGGTTGCGCTACATATGTCATGACCAGATCATCACGCACCCCAAACACGGTGTCCTGATCAAGATAGGGGTCGTTTTCGGGGAATACTTCGGTGACAAGTGAGCGAAACCCCTTGGCCGATACGATATAATGCAGGTGCGAAGGGCGCCACGGATGGCGGCCTGCAGCATCGAGAATGCCGCCCACCGGCCCGTCATTGGGCACGGTGTAGCTCACCGGCCGCACCGTGGTAAAGGCATAGCGACCGTTTTCGTCAGTGGTCATCAGGGCATGAAACGAGTTGATATCCTGCGCCGGGTCTTGGCTGGAATACATACCGTTTGGCGCGGTTTGCCAAATGTCGATGGTGGCATGGGGAATGGCATTGCCCTCCATATCTTTAACATGGCCCTCAACCAGCAATACTTCGCCTTCGAAATCACGCTTCATATCACCGCCAATGGCCAGTGGTGGCGGGTTGGACACATGAAACGGCCCCAAAACCGAAGAACTGGTGGCACCCGGCACGGAATGCAGCAAATCCACCAGTGATGATAAGCCCATCACATCTGACAATAGCACAAACTCGTTGCGCTCGGGTGTAGTGATCCGCCCGGCCCATTCCAGAAATTCAAGCCCTTTGCGCCATTCGTCATGGGTCAGATTCACCTCGCGCGCGAAATCGTGCAGGTGGTTGGCCAGCGCGGTTAATACCTCTGCCACGCGCGGGTCGGTTTTCTCTCCGAAATAGCCGGTGAAAACATCGGTGATATTGTCTTTGGTGACAGTGCGCATGGGCAACTCCTAGGATAGAAAAACGAGGCTGAGTGAAGGAAAGGCGATCAGGATGATCAAGATGACCAGCATGATACCCGCAAAAGGCAGCGCCCCCATAAACACATCCTTCAGCGAGATGCGGTCATCGTTTAATGTGGCTTTTATCACAAAACACGAAATGCCGAGCGGCGGGGTGAGCAGCCCGATTTCGGCACCTACCACAGTGATGATGCCAAACCACACCAGTGAAAGGCCCATGGGCTCGATCAGGGGCAGAAACAGCGGCACCACAATCAGGATGATCGACGCCGTGTCGAGCAGGGTGCCAAGAAACAGCATCAGCAGCACATATAAAAACATGATGGTGAAAAAGCTGGCATTGCTGCTGGCCAGAATGTCACCCAATTGGTTGGGCACACCCGCCAGACCGAGCATGCGGCTATAAATCGAGGCGGCGGTGATCAAAAACAGGATCGCCGCGGTTATGTGGCCGGTTTCCAGCAGGGCATCCCAAAAAACCGAAAAGGTCATGCGGCGGCGTAGCAGGGCAATGATTAGGCCAACCAGCGCGCCCGCGGCCCCCGCTTCAACCGGCGTGAGCCAGCCGGTATAAATACCACCCAGAACAATGGCGATAAGGCCGGTTATCGGCAATGTTTTCAGGGCAATTTCGGGCAGGGGCATCGGTTCGAAATCCGAGGCGGGGCGGCCGCCGATAAAGCCCGGTGTCAAGCGCCCCATCACCCAGATCGACCCGATATAGGCAAGCGCCAGCATCACGCCGGGCACAATGCCGGCCAAAAACATATCGCCCACCGATTGTTCCGACACCAGCGAATAGATGATAAGCATCGCCGAGGGCGGAATGATCATGCCAAGCACCGATGACCCGGCCACAACCCCGACCGCAAAGCGCGGGTTATAATCGTGGTTCAGCATTTGTGGCACCGACACTTTGGAGAATACGGAGGCGGAGGCAATGGAAGAGCCGGTGACGGCGGCAAAAACCGCATTGGCCCCGACAGTGGCCATGCCGATCCCGCCCTTGACGCGCCTGAAGCCGGTGCTCATCACCTCGTAAATATCGGCCCCCATGCCGGCTTTAGAGACGATCAGCCCCATAAATGTAAATAGCGGCACGGTGGCAAAGGTGTATTCCATCACGCTGTCGCTCACCGCGATTTTAAGCAAGTTCATTGCCAGTGTGAAGTTATCCCGCATCAGCCAGATGGAGATGAAGGATACGGTACCAAGTGCAATCGGAATATAAACGCCCAAATAAATCAGGAACACAATGGCCCCGACAGAGGTCAGGCCAATTTCAATCGGACTCATGGTTTGTCCTCGAGTTCGGGGGCCCGGATAAGCTCGGGCTTATGGGCGGGTGACAAGACTTTGAGAATGAATATTACGGTGCACAAAAACGCGCTGAAGAAGATGGCGAGCTTGATGGGCCACCACGGGGCGGTAAACACCCCCGGCACCCCGAAATAATCTTTTGTTTCCAGCATATTGGTGAATTCAGGCCAAATGGTGATGGCGATCAGGGCCATGAAGATGGCCGAAACCGTTTCAATGATATGGGTAAGCACCGAGGCAACCCGCGGAAACCTGCTGCCGATAACAACAAGAAAACCGTCGGAGCGGGTTAACCTGTTGACGCGCACCACATCGGGGAGCTGCAAAAATACGATCAGAACCATCGAGAATTGCACAACCTCGACAGCCCCGAGAAAGGGTTTATTAAACAAACCACGGGCAACCACGTCAAAATTCACCACACCAACCAGCGCAAGCACAACCAGAGTTCCGATTGTATTTGCGGTGATGGCCAGCTTGTCGGTGAATAGAGAAAGGACGCCGACAGACTTTTGAAATAGGTTTCGCATGGTGTCAGCGCCCCTTTTTTTTAAGGTGATCATTCCCGCACTTATTGCGCAGACCAGTCCCGCACGCCGGTATAACCCGCCGCTGCCAGTTTGCCCAAATAAGCGTCGAGCATTTCACTGCCCGGTTCGCCAGCATCGTCAAGCGTGGCGGCCCATTCGGCGGCAATGTTGGGCATCGCGGCGGCCCAGGCGGCGCGGTCTTCGGCGCTAACCTCGACAATGGTGCCCCCCGCTGCAACATATGCATCGCGCGAGGCGGCGGCGCGGTCCATTGCCAACCCGGCTACATGGTCACGATAAAGGATCGCGACTTCCTGCAAAACATTCTGCACTTCTTCGGGCAGGCTATTCCAGTAAACCTGATTGACCGTAACGGTTTTTGAATTCACCGCGCCAAGATCGGCCTGAAGCATATAGGGGGCGACTTCGGCAATTTTATAGGTGTTGGCCGCTTCCGGCCACAGCATCGCAAAATCGACAACCCCGGTTTGCAACATGCTGTAAAAGTCGGTCAGGCCGCCACGCACACCGGCGGCGCCTTCGATACCTTCCAGATAGCGCAGGTTCATGCCGGCACCGGCCACTTTGCTGCCCTCGAGGTCAGCCAATGAAGTCACCGGCTCGCGGCTGAATATCTGATAGGTGTCAAGCACCACACCCGTTGCCAGATAAACCTGGTTTTGCGCAGCAAATTCTTTTTGCATCGTCGGGAATTCGCGGGCGATTTCGTCAACCGCCTGTGCCACCGCGCGGGCGTCAGCCGCCACAAACGGGGTGACAGCCGAAATACCCTGCGACGGCAGCTTTGACGAATGGAAAATCGTGGTAACGATGCCGATATCGCCCAAGCCGAGCTGAACCCCTTCCAACACACCTTTGGGCTTTACGATCGAGCCACCATAGCTTTCCTGCCAGTTGATCTCGTAATTACCGGTCGCGGCGAGGCGGCTGTTTACTTCCGGAATAAAGAAATCCGTGAATTGCTGCACCCAGAGCGCGCGGGCCGGATAGCCGTCGATCACCACGGCATTTATTGTTTCGGCTGCATATGAGGGCATAGCCGTGAGCCCCGCCATCGCGGCGCCAAGCGCCGGACCTTTCCACCAGTTTGTCATATTCTTTTCTCCCTTGTTGAATTGAATTTCCGAGGCCTCTAGGCTTGCTGCCAGTTAACCTCTACTTTGGTTCCTGCCGCCCTGAACAATTTGGACAGCGGGCAGAATTTTTCGGTTTCGACACCAACGCGCGCCAGATCTTCCGGCGAGGCGGCGCCGCTGGCGCGCACCGTCAGGATGACCGAGGTAAACGGCACCTCGATTTCTTCTGCCAGAGTGACGCCTCTGCGGTCGAACATGCATTCGGCATCGATGTCGAGATGGCCGATATCGACGCCGAGGCTTTCGGCGCATTTGTTGCCGATCACATTGACACAGCCCACAAACGCGGCGATCGCGGTTTCGGTGGGGGCCGGGCCCATATTGGTGCCGCCGCGCGCTGCGGGCTCGTCAATAATAAAGCCGGTATCGCGCACCTTGATATCGGCGCGCGCATGCGAAGGGCAGTGCGCGCTTATGCCAAGTTTCACCGTTGTTTTCATTCTGATCGCCATTGGGGCCTCATGCGTAGGAGCAGGCTTTGTCAAACGGCAGGCGCGGCAGTTTTTGAAACAGCGCGTTTTCGTCGGCATAGCCTATATTGCAAAGAAAGTTGGATCTCAGGGTGGTGCCGCCGAAAAATTCTTTATCTACGATCTCGTTGGAAAACCCCGACATTGCGCCGACATCGAGGCCGACAGCGCGCGCGGCTATCATGAAATAGGCACCTTGCAGGGTGCCATTTCTAAAGGCCGTTATTTCCGCGTGGTCGGGCTTTCCCTCAAAATGGGGCCGCCGGTCCTCGTGCGGAAACAAAAACGGCAGCGCCCGCCAGAATTCGAGATCATGGGCGATAATGGCTGTTACCGGAGCCGCCATCATTTTGTCGATGTTTTTGGCCTTCAGGGATTTGGCCAAAAGCGCCTTGCCCTTGGGCGAGGTCACAAACACAAAGCGCGCCGGGCACGAGTTCATGCTGGTTGGCCCTGTGACGGTGATATCGTAGATGCGCTCCAGCATTGCCCGCGAAACCGGGCGGTCTTGCCAGGCATAATGCGAGCGTGCTTCGCTCAGGATAAGGTCAATCGATGCGTCGTCGAGCGCTGGTTTGCGCGCGCGCAAGGACCGCACGGCATCTTGTGCCTGTGCTCTTGCCGCTGCCAGTGCTGCCCCGGTTAATGCGTTCAAAGAATCCTCCGCCAACGGTTTGTTATTCGGTTTTTTAGTTTTGCCGACGTTTTTATGACTTGTCAAATAAAATCGATATTTTTAGTATTGAGTCAGAAATGGAGGGATTTGTTATGGTTGCGTGGACGGAATACAAACAGATTGCAAAGGCGCGTGGCGCGCTGGCGCTCGAGCTTTATGTGGTTGAATCAACGCCGGCAAAGGGGCCGGATGATGTGAAAGATAACCTGCAAGCCCATCTGGCTTATCAAAAAAAGATGGAAGAGCAAGGTATTTTGGTGATGGCCGGGCCGCTCTCGGACCCGGGCGGCGACAATATGCTTGGTGGCGGTCTGATCATTTATCGGGCTGATTCGATGGCAACCGCCCGCGAGATTGCCAGCCAGGACCCGATGCATCGGGCTGGTGCGCGCAGTTTTACCCTGCGCAAGTGGCTGGTGAACGAGGGCAGCCTCACTTTCAGCGTTGGCCTTTCGACCGGCCGCGCGGTGCTTGCCTGAGGCGGATAAACCATGCCAGCCAATACCACTCTGGGCGATATGCTCACGACAATTTTTGATCGCCGCCCCTTCAGCCGGAAGGTGGAGGACCCACGGCCCCTGGTTGGCCTTTGCCACGCATTGCTGGCCGAAACGGCAGAGGTTTCGGGGCTGCACCTCGCGACCGCTATTTTGCAAAAATACAAAGAGCTGGACAACGAGCAGAAGATCGGCTTTTTCACATTTCTCAATGACGAAATGGATCTGGACCCGGGCAGGGTTGCCGCCTTGGCCACGGCGTATTCGGGCGAGCATTCCGCTAAAAATTTCGCGGCGCTATCAAAGGCAGCGGAATCTGGCCGGCGGGAGCTTTTACGGCGGTTGAATCAGGCACCGGGGGCCACCGCTGATCTTGTCCGAATGCGCAAGGATCTGCTGTCATTTTTGAAAATTGCGCCGGAGCTGGCCAGAACCGACCACGATTTCATCCATTTGCTCAGGAGCTGGTTTAACCGCGGTTTTCTGGTTTTGCGGCAGGTTACCTGGGATAGCCCCGCCGCCATTCTGGAAAAAATTATTGCTTATGAAGCGGTGCACGAAATTCATACTTGGGCAGATTTGCGGCGTCGGCTGCACCCCATGGATCGCCGGTGTTTTGCCTTTTTTCACCCGGCAATGCCGGAGGAGCCGTTGATTTTTGTCGAGGTTGCCTTGACCAAAGGGGTGCCGGATTCGATCCAGAATGTGCTTTCCGACAATCGGGGGGAGCTCGGTGAAGACGAGGTCGATACCGCTGTATTTTACTCGATTTCCAACTGTCAGGATGGATTGGCCGGCATTTCATTTGGCAATTCACTGATCAAACAGGTGGCGCATGATCTGTCGCACGAGCTTTTGGGTGTAAAAACCTATGTTACGCTTTCACCGATACCGGGGCTGCTGAAATGGGCGGCAGCGCAGGGGCTTGACGGGGTGGCGCTGGGCCAGGAGCCGCTTACCCGGCTGGCTGCCCATTATTTGCTGAATGCCAAAACCGAAAGTGGCAAGCCGCTGGATCCGGTGGCGCGCTTTCATCTTGGCAACGGCGCGCAAATACATGCTGTGCATGGCGGTGCCGATGTGTCAAAAAACGGGATAGCGCAATCGGGCGGTGTGATGGTCAACTATCTTTACGATCTGACGCGGATTTCAAAAAACCTGAAACTTTTTGCCGAGAAAGACGAAATAGCGGCCTCCTCGGCCATCAAAACATTGGCACGGCAAGCCGTGTTGGCCGCAAAATAGGCGGTTTGTAGCTGGCCATGTCTTCCCCGCGCTGGCCAAAACACTGGTGAGCCAAAAGGGGGAGCCGACCCCGGCGGCGGCGCATTAACCCAGAATGGTGGATATGACCCGCTTCATATCCTGCGAAAACGCCTCGGCCGACGTTGATTTCAGCAGCAGGCCCTTTGAGGCGAGGTTCAGCACAAACATTTTATTTTCGGCAAAAACAGGATCACGGACCAAGCCGCTCTCCCGCAAAAATGCCGAAATGAGTGTGGCGAATTCATTTTCATAATCGGCGGGGGCGCGGTGGGCGGTGGCAATCGCCAAATCCAGAATTTCGGCACCGTGGCCGGTGCCGCTCAAAAGCGGAATTTGGCTGCCGGCCCAAATATCATAGGCCTGCGCCAGAGAAACAAGCGGCGCGGGGTTTGGGGCTTGCAGGGTTTTGGCCACGCCCTTGAGCAAATTGGAGATAAAAGTAACCACCACCCACTCGAATACCGCCTCTTTTGAGCCAAAACGGTTGTAGATCGACTGCCGCGATATGCGCGCGGCGCGGGCGATATCTTCCATCGACGTTTTTTTGAACCCGTATCGGGCAAAAACGGTCAAGATATCATTCACGGACTTGTCATCATTCATTTTTGCTTATTGACACTTTGGTTCCAATTAGTAAAGATAGTAACGGCCCATGACGGGATCTGCAATAGTATAAATGGACCAGAACACATGCAAACCACAATTCACGATTCCGGCTTCAAAAACTGGACACCGGACCGGCTTCCCGACCTCGCGGGCAAGCTTTTTGTCATCACCGGTGCCAATTCCGGCATTGGTTTTGAAGCCGCCAAATACCTTGGCAATGCGGGTGCCGATATTGTCATGCTATGTCGTTCAGCCTCTAAGGGGGAGGCGGCGCGCGTGGCGCTTTCCGGTCAGGTTGCCGGAAATGTAAGCCTGATCCTGATGGATCTCAGCGATTTGGGCTCTGTGCGGCAGGGCGCACAGGAAATACGGGAAATGCACCCCAGAATCGACGGTCTGGTCAATAATGCCGGTATTATGCAGACACCACAGATCAAAACCGTTGACGGGTTTGATCTGCAAATGGCGGCCAACCATCTTGGCCATTTCCTTTTGGCTGGCTTGCTGCTCGAGCATGTCGAAGCTGCGGCGGGCCGGGTTGTTGTGGTCTCCAGCATTGCCCATAAACCGAGGGCGCTGGATATGGATGACTTTATGTCAGACAAAAAATACAGCCCGATGAACGCCTATTGCCAGAGCAAGGTTTCCAATCTGATGTTTGCGTTCGAGCTGGACCGACGCCTGCAAGCGGGCGGCAGCACCGCTAGTTGCATTGCCTGTCATCCGGGCTACGCCAGCACCAGCCTGCAAAATACCGGCCCGACCGGCTTGTTCAAACTGATCTACAAGCTGAGCAATCCGCTGATGGCGCAGCCGTCCAGCAAAGGGGCAATACCCACGGTTTTGGCCGCCGCCGGAACCGAAGCCAAACGCGGCGGATATTACGGGCCGCAGGGCTTTGGCGATGCGCGCGGCCCGGTTGGCGATGCAAGGGTTGCGGCGCATGCGCTGGATCAGGCCAAGCAAGCCAGATTGTGGGAAGAAAGCGAAAAGCTGGTTGGCTTTAGCTGGAAAATCCCTGCTGCACAGATATCGGGCGTATAGAAACATAAATCCTGGGCCCTATGCCGGTTTTGCAGGGTCAGAACATCGTTAAAAACACAATGTTTTTCGGCATGCTATGCCTTTGTCAAACCCTGCTGTGACAAGGCGGCGGATGGGCCATCGGAACTTCGGTTGCCAATGCCTGGCTTGACGGGCGTAAACGGTATCGGCCTCTTGCGCGCGCCAAATGGGGCCGTTGCGTGCTGCCCTCACCAATTCGGCCTTGATTCGTATATGGCTAATGGTGTCTTCTAGTGCTTAGTCAATAAGGGCATCGTCACAGCCAATGTTAAAATCCTTCACCTCAGTTGTGGCACCTTTGGCCGAAACAGCCCGTGATCTGGCACCGATTATTCTGATCATTGCGTTTTTCCAGTTTCTGGTATTGCGGCAACCGGTCAATAACATCACCGATCTGGCCATCGGTTTTGTGTTCGTTTTGTTCGGCCTTGCCATTTTTATTCGCGGGCTCGAGCTGGCGCTGTTTCCGCTCGGTGAAATGCTGGCCAATTCGCTTGCGCAGCGCGGGTCGCTTTCCTTGCTGATGCTCTTTGCCTTTGGCCTGGGTTTTGGCACCACAGTTGCCGAACCGGCGCTTATCGCGGTGAGCGAAGAGGCAACCAAGGTGATGTCGGCAGCCGGGGTTATTGCCAAGGGCGAGGCCAGCGAGACAACCTATGCGCGTGCCTTGCGCTATACGGTGGCCGTATCGGTCGGGGTGTCGCTTATGCTCGGGGTGTTGCGCATACTCAAAGGCTGGCCGATTCAGTGGCTGATTATTGGTGGCTATATTGCGGTTACCGCCCTGACGGCAATCTCGCCTGACGCGATTATCGGCATTGCCTATGATAGTGGCGGGGTGACCACCTCGACCATTACGGTGCCTCTGGTTACCGCGCTCGGGGTTGGGCTTGCCAAGGTTATCAAGGGGCGCAACCCGATGATCGACGGTTTCGGGCTGATCGCTTTTGCCAGCCTGATGCCTATTATCTTTGTGCTCATATTCGGATTGGTGATAAGCGTATGATATATGATCTGGCCAGCAAGCTGAGCGAAGTGGTGGTATCAGTAATTGTGGATGTTGCCCCGATAGTTGCGGTGCTGCTGGGCTTTCAGCTCGGGGTATTGCGCAAAAAGATCCCCAGATTGCGCCAAGTTTTGATCGGGTTGGTATATGTTGTGCTCGGGTTGGCGTTTTTTCTGTTCGGGCTTGAAAAGGCCCTGTTCCCGCTGGGCAAGGAAATGGCAAGGCAACTCACCGACCCTGCATTTATTGGCGAAGGCACCAACGGGGTGTTGCAGTGGTATGATTACTACTGGACCTATATTTTTGCCTTCGCCATCGGCTTTGCCACCACCGTTGCCGAACCTTCCCTGATCGCTGTGGCGATCAAGGCGCAGGAGGTTTCGGGCGGGTCTGTCAAATCCTGGGGTTTGCGTTTGGCGGTGGCGCTCGGGGTGGCGATCAGCCTGGCTGTTGGCACTTTCCGGATCGTTACCGGCTCGCCGCTCTATGCATTCATGATCGTGGGATACGCGATTGTGGTTGTGCAAACCCTGTTCGCCCCCAAAATGATCATCCCGCTTGCCTATGATTCGGGCGGTGTGACCACGTCAACGGTAACGGTGCCCATCGTAACCGCGCTGGGGCTGGGGTTGGCGTCGAGCGTTCCCGGGCGCAGCCCGCTGCTTGATGGCTTCGGGCTGATCGCCCTTGCCAGCCTGTTTCCGATGATCACGGTGATGGGCTATGCCCAGCTAAGCGACTGGCTGGCCAAAAGAGATAAAATCAAGAATACTGCAAACACCGGCCTCGAAGGAGATCAGCCATGAAGTTCAAACTCATTATTGTGATGACCCAGGACGAGCTCTCGGACCGCGCCATAGAAACCGCGCGCGAGCACGGGGCGACCGGCAGCACCGTTATTACCAGCGCACGCGGCGAGGGGCTAAAGCCGGTGCAGTCATTTTTGGGGCTTACGGTCGAGGGGCAACGCGACATGATTATGTTTTTGGTCGAAGATCACCACTGCCGCGAAATTATGGAAGCGATTTCAAAAGCCTGCAATTTTGAAACCGAGCCGGGCGCGGGCGTGGCGTTTCAAATAGACATTGAGGATGCCATTGGTTTGAGCGGGCAGATAAAGTGCATCAAACAGGAAATTTGCAAGGGAGATTTGTGATGGATACGCATTTTGTCAAGGTCGAGGATGTGATGCAAACCTCGCTGCATATGATCAATGGTCTGGCCAGCGTGAGTGACGCCATCAAGGAAATGGCGCGCCACAACGTTAGCTCGCTGGTGATTGACCGTCGACATGAAGGTGACGAGTTCGGGGTGGTTACCGTCATCGAAATCGCGTCGCGGGCGGTGGCCCAGAACCGCTCGTTGGAGCGAACCAATGTTTATGAGATAATGAACAAACCGGCGCTGACGATCAGCCCGAAGATGAACATCAAATATGCGATACGGTTCCTCTCCCAATTGGGGCAGAGGCGGGCGCTTGTGAGCAATGAAAACGGGCTTCTCGGCTTCGTAACCCTTCGCGATATGGTGCTAAGCTACGCAGAATCGGAAGCAAAGGAGGCCTGATTATTTTAGTTTTTTTTGTTTGCAGGCAAGCCCCGGCAGAACGGGCTTATCGAAGGCTTTAACGGCAAGCTACGGGATGAATGCCTGAATGAAACCCTGTTTGGCGCTGTTTGTAATAGCTTTTACAGTAGGTTGCCGGGTGTTTCCGCCTGGCCCTTGGGGAAATGCGCGGGGATATGCCGCGCTCCCTCAAGACCAACAGAATGGCGTCGCTATCATAGACCCTGTCGCCTGGCATCTCCTTTACGGGCGGTAAAGCCGCACCGGACGGCCTTCGCCATCACAAACCGCGTGTAATTTGCCGTTTAGGCTGCCCTTTGTGCGTCCAAAAGCGCGCTGAGCCTCACCTTTGTGGACCGGGCTTCGAAGCTGCGGCCAAACCCTCAAATATTTATAAATGGTTGTAATAATCTCGGGATAATCCCTTTGAACTTCAGCGGCGCATCGGTGGCCGCCAGACAAATGCAATCCGGGCCTACTTCGGCAATGGGCGTGTGGGTGAGGTTTTCGTCACCGAATTCCACGTCGCCGCGGGCAAATCTGTCTACTTCATCTGAAAAGGCGCCCTGAAGCACCAGCGTCATTTCCAAGCCGTTATGGCTGTGATCGGGCACCGCCATTCCGGCGGGAATGTAAAGCAGCCGCGCGCTGGCGTCTTTACTTGTTGGCAAAATGGCCTGCTTTACGCCGGCACCAATTTTGCGCCATTGCACCTGCTCTGGCCCGCCGCCGATATATTTTTGCAACGGCACCGGAAACGCCGATACAGGGTATTGTTTTTGCGGGGTCGCTTCTGGTTGATTGGCAATTTTAGCCAAGGTGGCAACAAGCGCCCCGTCAGAGAGCGCGGCACTGCCGGACTGCTCCAAAACCGCGCCGCCCAAGGCCTCAAACCCCTGCAGCGCGCTGCGGCATTGCGGGCATAGCGAGATATGGCACGCCACAACCAGACTATAGGCTTCAGGCAGTGACCCTGCTGCATAGGCCATCAAAACGGCGTCTGTCAGGTGGTGGTTGATGGGAGTATCTGTCATTTTGATCTCGTTAATTCATGGCGGATGCGTGCAAGCCCCAAGCGTATTCTTGATTTGATGGTGCCAAGCGGAATGCCGGTTTGTGCCGCAATTTCACTATGGCTCATATCGCCGTAAAAGGCGTGCTCAATGAGCGCGCGCTGCGCATCGGGCAGCTTGGCAACCGCCACGCGCAGCCCGGTTTCTGCCTGCGATGTTTCAAGGGCCACCGAGGCGTCGTCCTCTTGCCCGCCGATCCAGCTAATTTCTTCGGGCTCGGGGCGTTTTTGCTTGCGGATGGCGTCAATATTTTTGTTACGCGCAATGGTGAATATCCAGGTTGAGGCGCTCGCCTGCGCGGGGTTAAACAGCTTTGCCTTCTGCCACACCGCGGCCAGCGCTTCTTGGGTGGCCTCTTCCGCCTGCGCGCCCGCGCCACCGGATTTAATGAGGTAGGATTTAATGCGCGGCGCAAAATGATTGAACAGCCGCACAAAAGCCGCCTGATCCTGCGCGTCTCGCACGCGCAGCAGGCACAGCGTCCATTCGTCAGATCTGGGCTGCGGATTGTCTGCGCCGTCGTCGATGTTTTTGCCTCTCATACAAGCCTGCGCCCCAAACAGGGTCGGGATAAAAGCGCGGCCTTCATGTGGTGTAGCTTGTGGTCTCATAATGCGTATACGCCACAAACTTGTAAATGGATCAAAAAATATTTGTCGCTGTTTTTGATCCGCTTGCCGTTGCCCGCCGTATGCTAAGCAATAGAATTACAGGAGACACCCCGTGCCATTTGATTTTTCCAGCAAAGAACGTATCGCGATTATTGGTGGCGGGGTCTCCGGCATGGCGGCCGCATATGAGCTTTCTCCCCATCGAAATGTTACCCTGTTTGAGGCCAGCACACGGCTTGGCGGGCACGCGCGCACGGTGATGGCCGGCGCAGAAAACAACATCGCGGTTGATACCGGGTTTATTGTGTTCAATTACCCAAATTACCCCAATTTAACCCGCATGTTTGCCGAGCTGGAGGTGCCGGTCAAGAAAAGCAATATGAACTTTTCGGCCTCGATCGCGGGGGGGAAGATTGAATATGGTCTTCGGTCATTCAGGGCTCTGTTTGCGCAAAAGCGGAACCTTTTGCGCCCCGCTTTTTGGCGGATGCTGGCGGATATCGCACGGTTTAATAAACACGCTCTGGCCATGTCAAACGACCCCGGCTTGAGCGTGGCGGGCTTGCTGAAGAAAATGAAATTGGGCAGGTGGTTTCGCGATTATTATTTGCTGCCGATATCCGGGGCGATCTGGTCATCTACCCCCGCGCAAATTGCGCATTACCCGGCGCGCTCGCTGGTGCGGTTTTTTGAAAACCACGCTTTGCTGACCACCAATAACCACCTGTGGTATACCGTGGATGGCGGCAGTATAGAATATGTAAAGCGCATGGCAAAAGCGATTGAGGGCCGCGGTGGCACCATTTTGACCGGCGCACCCGTGCGTGCGGTTAGCCGGCATGAAGCAGAGGTTACCCTAACCACCACGCGCGGTGAAACCCATAGCTTTGATCAAGTAATTTTTGCCTGCCATTCTGATGATGCGTTAAAGCTTATCGCCGCGCCCACCCGCGAAGAAAGCGCAATTTTGTCCAGCATCAGGTATCAAGATAACCGCGCCGTGCTGCATGGTGATGAAAGCCAGATGCCAAAGCGCAAGGCGTGCTGGTCTTCCTGGGTGTTTCAATCGGTTGATGACAGCCCTGCACCCGCGATCGGGATAACCTATTGGATGAACGCGCTGCAAGGCATTGACGCGGCGTCGCCTTTGTTTGTAACGCTCAATCCGCAGCGCAAAATCCGGCCGGAAAAGATTTTTGAGGAAACCATATTTCGCCATCCGATTTTTGACCGCGCCGCCGTTGCGGCCCAGCCCAAATTGCAGGCCATTCAGGGGGAAAACCGAACCTGGTTTTGCGGGGCTTATGCGCGGCACGGATTCCATGAAGATGGCTATGCCAGCGCCATGATGGTTACGGAAAAACTGCGCAGAAAGGTGGCGCCCAAATGAAGCCGCAGCATTTAAAGGGCCATACCTACCACAAGCGTTTGGGCGGCATTGATAACGCTTTCAGGTATAAAGTGGACTATGTATTGCTTGAACCGGAAGCCGAGGAAAAGCACCCCGCCTTGTTTTCAAGCAACCGTTTCAACGGCTTTGCGGTGTATGAAAAAGACAATGGCGGCGCGCGCGGGGCTGGCACCGGCACCGCGTGGGTGCGCGAGGTCGTGCGCCGCGAAGCCCTTGAAGGGCTCGCTGATTTCCGGATATTGTTGCTGACGCAGCCGCGCGTATTTGGCCATGGGTTCAACCCGGTTTCGTTTTGGCTGTTTGTGGATGAAAACAACGCCTTGCGCGGGGCAATCGCCGAAGTCAACAACACCTTCGGAGACCGGCATTGCTACCTTTGTTGCCTGGAGGATATGCGCCCGATCGAGGCGGCAGATAGCTTATCGGTGCGCAAGATATTTTATGTATCGCCTTTTCAGCCGGTCGATGGTGAATACAGGTTTCGCTTTACCTATACGCCAACCCATATCGGTATCCGGATTGATTTGCGCCACGCCAACGGCGGCGTGGTTGCCACGTTTGGCGGGGCGTTGCAGCCACTAACTTCGGGCGGGATCATGAAAGCGCTGGTGGCGCGGCCGTTTGGCGCCTTTCGGGTGCTTGGCTTGATCTTTTACCAAGCCCTGAAACTGCGCCTTAAAGGCGCGCGCTACCGGCCATATGCAAAACCAGCCGACATCGAGGTTTCCAAATGAATGTATTTTTGATGATTCTGCTTGGGGTGATACTTTCGGTGTTGGCCTATGCGGGCCTGAGCCAGTTTGCCGCCTTCAAGGCGCAAAAGCCGTCAGATTATGCCGACCAACTGCCCCGGTTTGATATTCGCGAGGTTTTAAATGGTGAAATGATCACCGAAGGTATAATTTATGGGCCGACCGGGCGGGTGAGCTCGCGGTTTGTGGCAACCATGAATGCGGCATGGCAGGGGCAATCGGGCACGATGACCGAGGATTTTACCTATAGCAGCGGGCGGGTGCAAAAAAGGGCATGGGCCTTTACCCTGGCAGGTGAAAACGGGGCTTTCACAGCAACCGCGCCTGATATTATCGGCACTGCCAATGGCCAGCAAATGGGCGCGGCGGTGCGGCTAACCTATCGCATTCAGCTGCCGCCAGATGCTGGCGGCTATGTGCTGGATGTGGTCGACTGGATGTATCTGCTTGAAAACGGATCAGTCATGAACCGGTCCGAATTCAGGAAATTCGGGATAAAGGTGGCGGAGCTTGTCGCAACCTTCAGGCCGGTAAAATAATGCTGAAGGGAAAAACCTATTGGATTGTCGGGGCCAGCGAGGGGCTGGGCCGCGCGCTCGCCCTAGAGCTCGACCGGCGCGGTGTAAAACTTGTGCTTTCGGCGCGCTCGAAAAGCCGGCTTGAAGATTTGGCCGCCACGCTTCAAGCGCCAGCGCGCCTGTGTGTGCTGGATGTTTCTGACAGCGCCTCGGTTGCGGCCGCGGTGGATGATATCGGCCATATTGACGGGGTTATTTTTGCCGCCGCGCTTTACGAGCCGATGACGGCGCAGAATTGGAACCTGGCTGAATCAGAATTGATCGCCGATGTTAATTTTTTGGGCGCTGTGCGGGTGCTGGGGCGCGTGGTGCCGCAATTTGTGGCCAATAATGCCGGGCATATTGCCATTATTGGCTCCTTATCGGGCTATCGCGGGCTGCCCGGGGCGCTGGTTTACGGGGCCAGCAAAGCAGGGTTGATGCACCTTGCCGAGGCCATGCACGCCGATTTATGGAAAACCGGCGTTAAAACCCAGCTTTTCAATATGGGTTTTATTCAAACAAGATTGACCGCTAAAAACGGCTTTAAAATGCCCTTTATGATGTCACCGGCGCAGGCGGCGCACCGCATTGCAAATGGCATGACCACAGGCAGGTTCAAGTTTGATACGCCCTTTCTGTTTTCGCTGATTTTCCGCATGAGCCGGGGGCTGCCGCAGTTTTTATATAACCGCCTGTTTGCAAAATAGCGCAAAACCCCGCTGGCCGCACCGCCGGGTCACGACTCCGAAAAATATTCACAACCAATTGATAACATAAAATAAATACATCCAATCCGGGCTTTGCCGCGTATCAAGTATACTACCCAAAACAACGGATCATCAGGAGAATACCATGCTACGCAGAACTTTTGCAAAACTATCGGTTGCCGCCATTTTGGCAACCTCGCCCATCAGCCCTGCTTATGCAGGGAGCGATCGCGCCGACATCATAGACACCGCCGTCGCGGCGGGTTCATTCACCACGCTTGTTGCCGCTGTTCAGGCCGCCGGGCTGGTTGATACCCTTAAGGGCGAAGGCCCCTTCACCGTATTTGCGCCAACAGACGCGGCTTTTGCGGCTTTGCCCGAAGGCACGGTGGCAGACCTGCTCAAGCCCGAAAACATTGATGCATTGACGGCAATTCTGACCTATCACGTGCTTTCGGGCAAGGTCATGGCCGCCGATATTTCCGGGCAAATGCTGATGGCTGAAACCGTGCAAGGGAGCGCGGTGTCTGTTAATGCGATGGAGGGCGTTATGATTAACGGCGCCAATGTTGTGCAGGCCGACATCGAGGCCAGCAATGGCGTTATCCATGTCATTGATGCGGTGCTGATGCCGAAATAATGAAATGTGGCGCGTCCGGATTTCAGGGCGCGCCATAGCTAACCCCGCTACTTTGCCGCCATGGTAAACTGCACCACATCGGTGGTTTCATAGCGAAAACTGGAGGCGCAGGCCGCGAGATAATAGTTCCACATCCGCCGAAAACGGGTATCAAACCCCATATCATGAATGGCCGGCCAGGCGGCGTTAAACTGCGCCGCCCAAATGCGCAGGGTTTTTGAATAGCTCTGCCCAAAGGCCAGCTCGCCCGATATGGCCAAACCGGCCTGTGCGGCCTGTGCCGAAAACACCCGCGGGCTTGGCAGCATCCCGCCCGGAAAAATATATTTCTGTATAAAATCAACCTGATGGCGGTAGCGCTCAAACCGGTCATCGGCAATGGTGATTGTCTGGACAGATGCAATGGCCCCGGGTTTTAGCCGGTTTCTCAGCGTATCAAAATAGGTTGGCCAATGCTTTTCACCCACGGCTTCAAACATCTCGATCGAGGCGATGCCGTCGAATTGCCGGGTTTCATCGCGATAATCGCGCAGCACAATTTCAACCTTGTCATTTAACCCGGCTTCAAACATCCGCTTTTTGGCGAAATCATACTGTTCCTGCGAGATCGTTAACCCCGTTAGCCTGGTGCCACGGGTTTTGGCGATATGCTCGGCAAAGCCGCCCCAGCCACACCCGATTTCCAATATATGCTTGTTTTCATCGGCGCCAATGCCATCGGCAATGGCTTCATATTTGCGCGCTTGGGAGGCCGCCAACCCTATCCCTTCGCCGGAAAATAATCCAGAGGAATAGGTCATGGATTTGTCTAGCCAAAGGCGATAAAACGCGTTCCCGAGGTCATAGTGGTAAGCTATGTTTTTGCGCGCTTGACCTTTGGAATTTGAGCGATACCAATGCCGGATTTTCTCGAAAGCCCCCCCGATTCTAGCGGTGTGCAATCCCCCCCTTAGCCGGGATGAATTTGCCAAAATCAGGTCGAGCAGGCTTTGCAGGTCGTTTGTGTCCCAGTCGCCATCCAGATAGGCCTCGGCAAAGCCGATTTCGCCGCGCAAAACCAACCGCGAAAACAGCCGCTTTGATTTGATATGAATGCGCGCCGTTGGCCCGGGCATAGTGCCCACATATCGAAGCGCCGAACCGTCGGGCAAAACCACGGTCAGTTCCCCTGTTTCAATCCTGTTCAGGGGGCCGAGCACGTTTTTCATGAGCGTTGGCATGGAACCCCCAAGCCCGGGTATGCGTGATGAAAACATCCGTTTCTCCTCTATCTGGGTTGGATACGGTTTTCAGCGGTGCTTGGATCACTTGGTAAACCGGCCCTGCTCGAGACAACCGCAAACCTCATTTGAAATCAGCCCCCTTCGCTGCGACCGGGGGCCGCCGCTAATTTGCGGTTGGCTTTGCTTCTTTCAGGCAGGCGAGCATGGATTGCACTTTTTCGGTGCGGTGCAGGTCAACATGCGTTACCAGCCAAAGCGGAACCTGCCAAGCCTCGTTGGGGGGTAAAATGCGGTGCAGGCCCTGGCCCTTCCCGCCCTGAAAGTCGCTAAGAAAGCCGATTCCCAAACCGGCGGCTATTGCGGTGAAATTGACTATCGGGTTGAGCGAGGCTACCGAAAGTTGCCCGGGCTTTACATTTTGGCTCAGCCATGGGGAATAGGGCAGGCGGGGCTGGTCTTGCGGTGGTGCAACAAAAAAATGCCGGTGCAGATCCTGTTCGTTTTCGGGCATACCGTGCCGCTCGATATATTTATCATGGGCGTAAAGGTTAAAGCCCATCCGCGCAAACAGGCCAACCACATAATCGGGGTGGCTTGGCTTGGCACCGGCACGCAGGGCGATATGCGCCTCGCCATATTCAAGTCGCGCAAGGTCTTCCGACGCGCTTACATCCACCCGGCAGGCCGGATGCAAGCCGCGAAAGCGGCGCAATGGTGCCATGATGAGCGGCGAAAAAGGCTCGAGAATCGATAGCTTGATCTCGCCTTCTATCCGGGTTTTGCCGCCTTTTGCGCGCCCGGCCAGGTCCTCGATCAGCGCTTCGGTTTTTTGCGCTACCCGCAATACTTCCTCCCCCAACTCGGTGAGCGTATAGCCGCGCCCGTGGCGCAAAAATATCCGGCTTCCCAGGGCTTCCTCAATCGTGTCGATATGGCGGTTTACCGTTGCCCGGTGAAACCCGAGTGCGGTTGCGGCCGCGCTTACGGTGCCAAGTTTGGCAACCTGATAAGCGGTGCGGAGTTCTGTCCATTTATCCATTATACACCTGCATAAAAATCGCGCATATAATGCGCTAAAACGCGCGTTGAGTTCTATTTGTGCAGCATACATATAATTGGCAGCAACAACAAACAACAATTGGAGCTGACAATGAAATACCTATCTCTTGGTCTGCGCGGGCTTCTTACCGTGGCATTTTTTGCCGCAGGTGGTGCCAAGCTCGCCGGCGTTGACATGATGGTGCAAACCTTCGATGCGCTCGGTTTCGGGCAATGGTTTCGCTATGTGACCGCGATCATCGAAATTACTGGCGCGGTGCTGTTATGGCTGCCAAACCGGCAAGCGGCGGGTGCGGCTTTGCTTGGCGGCACTATGGTTGCTGCTGTCCTGTCACACATATTCCTTATCGGCCCGACCGCGGTTCCCGCGATCATCCTCGGGCTGCTTAGCGCTGTGGTTCTCTATATTTACCGCAGTCAGGTTCCGGCCATTTTGGGCCGCGCATAAACCCCCATGAAAGTGAGTAATCCTATGTCTAAAAAACCTTATATTCTTGCCTTTGCGGCAAGCAACAGTCGGCAATCCATCAACAAACGCTTTGCCGAACATGCCGGTTTGGTGCTGCAAAAAGAGCTGGCCCCCGAGGTCACTCTCGAAATGATCGACCTGAACGATTACGAGATGCCCATTTACAGCCCGGATCGTGAAAACGCCGGGGGCATTCCGCAGGCGGCACGCGATTTTTATGCCAAAATCGGCGGGGCCGAAGCGCTGATCATTTCCTTTGCCGAACATAACGGCGCCTATACCGCGGCCTTCAAAAATATTTTTGACTGGGTCAGCCGGATCGATATGAAGGTTTACCAAGGCAAGCCGATGCTGGCCCTGGCGACATCACCCGGGCCGGGTGGCGGGCAAAATGTGCTGCAAGCAGCGGTAGGCGCGGCGCCGTTTTTTGGTGGTGATATCAAGGGCAGCTTGTCCGTTGGCCCTTATGGCGAGCATTTTGACGCTGAAACCGGCGCGCTCAATGAGCCCGGGCAGGCCGCTGCCTTGCGTGAAGCGCTGCGCGCGCTCATGGCTGTGAAGAAGCCCGCCTAATGCTTTAAGCGCGCCAAAGAGTATAAGCGTAAATTGCGCCGCCAGTCTGGCCAGACTGGCGGCGCAATTGCGTTTTTGCTTGATTCTCTGCCGGTGATCGGGCGAAGAACCCCTATCGGTGTTTGATAGCGCCGGTCCGGCCCAAGGAGAGTAAATTGCCCAAAATCACCTGTATCGAAGATTTGCGCGTGCTGGCCCAAAAGCGGGTGCCGAAAATGTTTTATCAATATGCCGACAGTGGCTCGTGGACGGAATCAACCTATCGTGCCAACAGCGTCGATTTTGGCCGCATACGCTTGCGCCAAAAAGTGGCGGTAAACATGGAAAACCGCAGCACCAAAGCGGTGATGGTCGGGCAGGAAGTGGCGATGCCGGTGGCGCTCGCCCCAACCGGGCTAACCGGCATGCAATGCGCCGACGGCGAGATAAAAGCCGCCAAGGCAGCCGAAAAATTCGGGGTGCCGTTTACGCTTTCCACCATGTCGATTTGCTCGATCGAGGATGTGGCCGCAAACACCGAAAAGCCGTTTTGGTTCCAGCTTTATGTGATGCGGGATAAGGATTACCTTGGCCGGTTGATCGACCGCGCCAAGGCGGCCAATTGCTCGGCACTGGTGCTGACGCTTGATTTGCAAATTATCGGCCAGCGGCACCATGATGTGCGCAACGGGCTTTCGGCCCCGCCTAAACCGACGCTTGCCAATATCATCAATATGGCCACCAAGCTGCGCTGGGGGCTGGGGATGCTGGGCACCAAACGGCACGGGTTTGGCAATATTGTCGGGCATGTTTCGGGGGTGGAAAATGTGGGCAACCTGGCAGAATGGACCAATGCGCAGTTTGACCCGGCGTTAAGCTGGGATGACGTGCGTTGGATCAAGGAACGCTGGGGCGGCAAGCTGATCATCAAGGGGATACTGGATGCGGATGACGCCCGGCTGGCGGTGAAATCGGGCGCGGATGCGATTATCGTGTCCAACCATGGCGGTCGCCAGCTTGACGGCGCGCTTTCGGCTATCGAGATATTGCCCGAGATCGTGGATGCGGTGGGCAGCGAGATCGAGGTGCATATGGATAGCGGCATCCGCTCGGGGCAGGATGTGCTGAAGGCTATGGCACTGGGGGCCAAGGGCACCTATATCGGCCGCGCCTTTCTTTACGGGCTGGGGGCTATGGGCGAGCAAGGCGTGACCAAGGCGCTGGAAATTATCCATAAGGAGCTGGACCTGACCATGGCCTTTTGCGGGCATCGCGAAATAGGCCGATTGAGCCGGGAGGACCTGATAAGGGTAGACACGGTTTATAACCCCTATTTGCGGGCGTTTTAGAACAGCCCCGGTAGCGGCGCTGAAAGGCAGCGCCTGCCTTGGTGGCCTGTGCGCGCCGCGCCGGGAAGGCGGTGTTCGGGTCAGCCAAAAATGAAGTCATCCTGCGCCCAGTCGCCCGGGTTGATCGGCTGGCCGTCAATCGAGGTGATCCAGAGTTTTTCGCTGCCGATCCTGATCACCGCGCCGTCAGGGCGGCTTCGGATATCGAGATCGAAAAGTGAGTAGAGCCCGTTGTAATCGGTGAAATCCAGCCTGTCGATGCCAAGCTCGAAATCGGTGATCACATCGCGCCTGCCATCATTGATGAATTCAAAAACATCGGCACCGGGGCCGCCGGTCAGGGTGTCGCGCCCGCGGCCGTCCACCAGCCTGTCATCGCCCGCCCCGCCATCCAGAATATCGCTGCGCCCCATGCCGAAAATAGTGTCATCGCCCGGGGTGCCGGTGAGGGTATCGGGCACCGGCCCGCCGGTAAGGGTGGTGCCGGGGTCGAGCAGCAGCTCGAACTCGGTAAAACCATGCTCGGCGGCGGAACTGACAAATACAAAAATACGGCCATTGATGATCTCGACCCCGATATCGGAAATATTGTTGAGGGTTGTGGTGAATTCGTCAGCCACCACCGCCAAAAGGTTGAGCCGCCCGCGATAGCTGAGCTCAAAAAGCGTCAGCCCGTCATCCGAGCCAGCCGCGAGCACAAAGGTGCGGCCATCAAATTCGAACACTTCGAGCGAAGAAATACGTTCAAAGCGGGTGTCGGAGCGGTCGATCATCTCGTCCACCAGCTTTAGCCGCCCGCCGGCTGAAACCCGCAGCACCATCAGGGTATCGGTTTCAGCCGAGCCGGCGAGCAAAAAGGCGCGCGGGCCAATTTGCGCCGTGGCCAGCGTGCTGATCGCGTTGAAGCCCACATCCCCCGGCGTGAGCAAAAACCGGCTGATCAACGCACCCGTTGCCCCGACTTCGAACACCGACACCCCGGCGTCAAAAGCCGAAGCGGTGAAGAAAAAATCTTGCCCCTTGAGGCGTGCGAAGGTCATGGCCGAAACATCGCCGAGCGCGGTGGTGGCGGTGTCGGCAATATAGGTTTGGCCGCCCAGCGCCCCGCCTGCCGTAATGGTAAAGCGCTCCAGCCCGGCGCTGGCACTGGCCGAAAACAGATAGGTATTGGCCCCGACAGTTGCCACCTCGCTCATGGTCAGGCGGGCGGTGTTGCCACTGCTCAGGGTCTGGCTGGCGATAAAGGCCCCGGCAGCATCGAGCTCGTAAACCGCCAGGTTGTCATCATAGCGCCCCGCCGGAATGACGTAGGTAGCGCCGCCATATTCGAAAGCGTCAACAAAGCGCACATTCTGGGTGCCGCTCTCGCTGCCAAACACCACATCGTTTGACGCAACCAACGTGCCGTCACTCAATATTTCGTAGCTCGACATACCGCTATCCGCCTCGCCCGCCGCGATTAAAAACCGCCTGCTGCCAACGCTGATAATATCAAGACTGGATAACCCCATTAGCTGACGCGCGGCTGTATCCAGCCGCGTGTCAAGCCACGCAAAACCCACTTGCATGAACCCACTCCACTTGTTCCCGTTACAAGCATTGCGGGGGGCGGGTTAAAGAAGTTTGAAATTAACCAATAGCTGAATCAGGTATTAAACAGAAAATGCAACACATCTCCGTCTTTCACCATATAGGCCTTGCCTTCGGCGCGCATTTTGCCCGCCTCTTTGGCCCCCTGTTCGCCCTTGAAGGTGATGAAATCATCATAGGCGATGGTTTCGGCCCGGATGAACCCGCGCTCGAAATCACCGTGGATAACCCCGGCGGCCTGCGGCGCATGGGTGCCTTTATGAATGGTCCAGGCGCGTGCCTCTTTGGGGCCTACGGTGAAATAGGTTTCGAGCTTCAGTAACTCGTAGCCCGCTTTGATCAACCGGTCCAGCCCCGGCTCTTGCAGGCCCATTTCCTCAAGAAACATGGCGGATTCATCAGAATCCAGCTGGCTGATTTCCTCTTCGATGGCCGCAGAAATCACCACACTGGCCGCACCTTGTTCCTCGGCCATTTTGGCCACCGCGTCGGAATGGGCATTGCCCGAAGCGGCGCTCTCTTCCTCGACATTGCAGACATAAAGCACCGGTTTGGCGCTGAGAAGTTGCAGCATGCCCCAGTTTTTCCGCTCGTCATCAGTTACCTCGACCATGCGCGCGGGCTTGTCGCTTTCAATCGCCGCCTTGGCGCGTTTCAGCAAATCGGATTGCTCGAGCGCCTCTTTATCGCCACCCTTGATTTTGCGCACAAGGTTAACAAGGCGTTTATCAATGCTTTCCAGATCGGCCAGCATCAGCTCGGTTTCGATGACTTCGGCGTCGCTCACCGGGTCAACGCGGCCGTCGACATGGGTGATGTCATCGTCCTCAAAGCAACGCAGCACGTGGATAATGGCATCGCACTCGCGAATATTTGCCAAAAACTGGTTGCCAAGCCCTTCGCCCTTGGAGGCGCCTTTCACCAGCCCGGCAATATCGACAAAAGCCATGCGGGTGGGGATGATTTTGGCAGAGCCGGCAATCGCCGCCAGCTTGTCGAGCCGCGCATCGGGCACGCTAACCTCGCCGATATTGGGCTCGATCGTGCAGAACGGAAAGTTAGCCGCCTGCGCGCTGGCGGTTTTGGTCAGCGCATTAAACAGGGTTGATTTGCCGACATTCGGCATCCCCACAATTCCGGTCTTGAAGCCCATTTGCCCCCCCATCAAAAAAACAAGTTTAGCGGCTTCTAGGGGCTGCTGCGCAAAGGATCAAGTGTCCGCGTCCGGTTTCGGGAGTTTTGGCGCACGGTCGGTTGCCAGACAATAGCCAACAATGCCGATATAGGCCAAGCCAATGGCAAATAGCGAAACCCACGGGTAATTCATTACCGCCGCCCCCACAAACACCAGCCCGATGAGCAGAAACTTGATATGTTCGCGCGCAATGCGCAATGCTTTGAACGACCATGTGGGCACCCGGCTTACCAGCGTCAAGCCGATCAGGGCCATGTAAAGGCTGACCAGTTGCGGTGGTATAAAGGGTTCATCGGCCACGGCAAAAGTGAGGAACATCGGCATCATTACCAAAAGCGCCCCGGCAGGCGCGGGCACGCCAACGAAATAGCCGCGAGATTTGGTATCGTCCTCGGTTTTGTTGCTGACATTGAAGCGGGCAAGGCGGAGCACACAAGCTACTGTAAATACCAGCACCGCAATCCAGCCGAGGCCTTTTTCGGCTTGCAGGGTCCAGAAATACATCACCAAGGGTGGTGCGACCCCGAAATTCAAAAAATCGGCGAGGGAATCCAGCTCGGCCCCGATTTTTGATTCGCTTTTCAGCATTCTGGCCAGCGAACCGTCGACCCCGTCGAGCACCGCGGCCAGCAAAATGAGCTTGACGGCGCGCTCGTAATTGCCCTCGAGCCCGAAACGAATGGCGGTAAGCCCGGCACTGATGGCAATGATGGTGATCAGATTGGGCAGCAGATTCACCACCGGAAATTTGCGCGGCGTGGCCATTTAATCAACCCGCCCTTCGCGGCGCGGCTCGTCGCTGTGCAAATCGGCCAACACGGTTTCGCCGGCCACCATGGTTTGCCCGAGGGTCACCAGCGGTGCCACCCCATCGGGGAGGTAAACATCGAGCCGCGAGCCAAAGCGGATAAGCCCGAAACGCTCACCGGTTTCGAGCCTGTCATTATGGTTGGAGAAACACACGATCCGGCGGGCGACAAGCCCGGCGATCTGCACCACCGCAATCTGGCGGCCGTCCTCCATCTCGATACAAAGCGAATTGCGCTCGTTATCGGTGCTGGCTTTATCCAGCGAAGCGTTAAAAAACTTGCCGGGGCGGTAAGCGATGGCCTTGACCACGCCACCAATGGGCGCGCGGTTTACGTGGCAGTTGAACACATTCATGAAAACCGACACCCGGGTCAGCGCTTCCGGGCCCATGCCCAGCTCTTTGGGTGGCACCGCGGGCTCGATCAGGGAGATAATACCGTCGGCGGGGCTGACAATAAGCCCCTCGCGGGTGGGGGTGTGGCGCTCGGGGTCACGAAAAAAGTAATAAACCCAAATGGTGATACCGACCATGATCCATGCCAGCGGCGTGAGCGCCGGCCACAACCATGCCAGTGCATAAAACACGCCGGTAATGGCCGCCGAGATCAGCACAAAGCGGCGGCCTTCGGGGTGCATTGGTTTGATAAATGTGCTGAGCATGTTCATGGTGTGCGCCCTTTTGCGTGATTTTACTTTCAAAGACACAGAGGGGCGCGGTTTGTCAAGGCAGGGCTTGATCTTTTGGCAGCGGTATCGCAGATAGAAGGCCAATCAGGAGAGAGATAATGACCCGCATCGCCAGCAAATTCGCCAGCCTCGGGGCCGAAGGAAAATCGGCCTTCGTTTCCTTTGTGATAGCCGGAGATCCGGATTACGAGCGCAGCCTCGAACTGGTGCGCGGCCTGCCCGGAGCCGGTGTGGATATTATCGAACTCGGGATGCCCTTTACCGACCCGATGGCCGATGGCCCCGCTATCCAGCTTGCCGGCCAGCGCGCCCTGGCTGCGGGCATGTCTATGGCGCGCACCTTGCAATTGGTGCGGGATTTTCGCGCAGCGGATGACACAACCCCGATTGTGCTGATGGGCTATTATAACCCGATTTATTCAATGGGTGTTGACGCGTTTTTGGCAGCGGCCAAAAAAGCCGGTGTGGACGGGTTGATTGTGGTTGACCTGCCGCCCGAAGAAGATGCCGAGCTTTGCCTGCCAGCCATGGAAGCAGGGATAGATTTTATCCGCCTCACCACCCCGACCACCGATGATAAGCGCCTGCCAAAGGTAATGCAAAACACCGCCGGCTTTATTTATTATGTGTCGATCAACGGCATTACCGGCGCGGCCGAAGCCGATGCCGAACTGATCGCCCCGGAAGTAGCGCGGATAAAAGCGGCAGGCAATCTGCCGGTTTGTGTGGGGTTTGGGATCAAAACACCGGCCACGGCGCGGGCAATCGCAGAAATTGCCGATGGCGCCGTGGTTGGTTCGGCGATTGTTGAGCGCATTGGCGAGGGCCGGAGCATGGCCGAAGTATTGGGCTTTGTCAAAGAGCTGGCTGAGGGGGCCCATGGCTAACCGCAGCCGGGCAGTGACCGCCAATTGACAATATTCGGCAATGGTATATCCCGATTATGAAATGAAGAGCGGGTTTGCATACCGCGCCGTGGCAAGGTATGGCTTTGCCAAACGAAGGAGAGCTTGATGATCGGCAATCTGAACCACGTGGCCATAGCCGTGCCCGACCTAGAAGCGGCAGTGGCCACTTATCGGGATACGCTTGGTGCCAGCGTTGGTGCGCCGCAAGATGAACCGGCGCACGGGGTAACCGTGGTTTTTATCACCCTGCCAAACACCAAGGTCGAACTGCTTTACCCGCTCGGTGAAGACAGCCCGATCAAGAGCTTTTTGGAGAAAAACCCCGCAGGCGGCATTCATCATATTTGCTACGAGGTGGCCGATATCACCGCCGCCCGCGACAGGCTGGTGGCCGGTGGCGCCCGGGTGTTGGGCGATATCAAGACCGGCGCACACGGGAAACCGGTGCTGTTTCTTCACCCGAAAGATTTTAACGGAACCCTTGTGGAGCTCGAACAGATATGACCATCATTTCCTCGATCGTGCTTTTTGCGGTTATCTGGTTTATGCTGCTGTTTATGGCGCTGCCTTTGCGGCAAAAGTCGCAGGAAGAAGATGGCCGCCGCGTGCCCGGCACCCCGGCCTCGGCTCCGGTCAACCCGATGATCGGCAAAAAAATGTTTTGGGTAACAATCGTGTCGGTCATATTGTGGGTGCCAATGGTGTGGTTTATTCTTTACGGCCCGCTCACCGTCGAAGACCTCGATTTTTTTGACCGGATGTAGTGGTTTTCACGCTATCTTGCGAAAGAACGGCGTTTTTGCCAACCTTGGCAGCTGGAAATGTGGCTCGACAGAATCGCGTTTGAACCGGTTGAAAATCTTGTGTCATCCGGCATTTCCGAAAAGGTTTTTGCGCCGGTATACGGAAGCGAGCTTGACTACCGGTTCTGAAACAACGGCCAGTGCAATTTGAACCTTTATTTCAACGATGCCCGCCAGTTATCCTACATTGATATTCAAGGCAATTTGCCGGTTCCGATTGATTGCGCAGGCCTTGCGCGGGAGGAGTTTTACCGGGTGGCAGATTGGTGTTTTGCCCCTGGCTATTCACCTGAAAACGGTTTCTTCAACTTTAGCCGCGACGATGTTGCCAATGAAACCGAAGCTGGCGCGCCGCCAAACGCGCCAGTTGGTGCTGTGCGTTTTCGGGGCATAGCGCAACCCGGTCTGGAAATTGCCGGGGGCCTAGGTTTTGAAGGCTTCAGTGAACCCCGTAGTGCTATTGCCGCTGCGCTGGGGATTGTTGGCACCGCGGGGCCTCAAGGTGACATCACCGGGAAGCTGGCCTTTTTCGGGCAGGTTCCCGCGCGCAGCGCAATTTCCGGCGCGCTCGGATTTTCGGGGTGCCAGCCGGAAGAGGTAGCTGCGATTTATGCCGCCGAAACCCCGCCCGATTTTCAGGATCCGCGATTTGGCCCGAGCATCCGGTTCGAAGGCAATCACGAAGGCAATCACATTGTCACCTGAGCCGATGCCGCAACCGGTGGCTATGCCGATCGTGTCGCGATCAAGGGGGGCGGCCTTGTCGAAATTGAACATTCTTACGGCGTTTTGGGCAGCTGGGGAGGAATATCGAACCTGACCGCTGCAAATGGGGGGCTGGCAGGGAGATGGAGCTACGGTGAGCAGAGCGGACAGGAAATCTGGACCCCGGAACGCGTCATCGGGGTAGAGATGTCGCTCAATGTCTGGAGCAAAGCCCGTTCCGGCCCACTGGTTCTTATTTTTGATGAGACATAAATTCCGTTTTACCTGGAGGTGGAAAACGCCCCGCCGCCTGACCTTACCTGCGCCAAATAAGGCATATAACCCTATTGGCTGGTTTCGTTCAACCGGTGAAACTGGTGCGTAAATGTGGCTACGCCCAGTAGCGGAATGAGCAGGCCAAGCACTGGCACCGAAAGCGGAATCGCCATCAGGATACCGGCAAACCAAATCTCCAAACGGTGTTTTTTGCGTAGCTTGTCGGCTTCTTTCAAGCCCAGACGGCGCATGGCGACAAGCTGGAAATATTCACGACCGAGCAGATAGCCGTTCACCACCCAGAAAATCACCGGGGCCAGCAAGGTTGAGGCAAAATAGATGATCAGTGCCAGTATATTGACCACAATCATGATCAGCATAAAGCGCAGGGCTTCGCCGATCATGGCCCCGAAACCTGTCGGCACCACTTTGGGTAAATGCGGGTAGTAGCGCTGCTCCACCGCCTCGGCGATTTCCTCTAAAAACAGCCCGACAAACAGCACAGCAACGGGAAACATCAAAAACACCGAGGTGATCAGCACGGTCACCAGCGCCATTTCGCCAAACCAGTCGCCTATGGGAATGCTGCCAAGCCATGGCAGGGTGACGGAACCGGGGAGAATGGCGGTTGCCAATTGAAAAAGCCCATAAGCGGCCCCGCCAAAAAGCACGATGGTAAGCCCGAGCGCCTTGATCAGCACCCAGATAAATTTGGGGTCGGTAAACTGGCGAAGCGCTTTGGCAAAATCTGAAAACAATGGCAAAATGGGGCCTCTGGAGCAGGTGGCGGCTGCCAACGTTTGAAATCTGGCGTTTGTTTTATGTGTCGAGCCATGTGGTGAGATTGGGCACATCGGGGCGCGGGCGGTCGGGCGGGGTGGCGCTGCGGCTGCCGATATGGATGAACCCGGCCACAAATTCTTGCGGTGCGAGGCCAAGGCCGGTGGCCAGAAACGCGCGGTCAAAGGCCATGGGGCCGGTCAGCCAGTTGCCCCCCCAGCCCGAGGCCAGCGCCGCATTGAGCAGCGCAAGGCATACCGCCCCTGCCGAAAGGGTTTGCTCAACCTCCGGCACATCATCCCGCGCCACCGGCGAGGCGATAACCGCCACCGCCAGCAGCCCGTCATAAAACTGGGCGCAGGTTTTTTCGCGCTTTTCACTCTCGAGGCCCAGCGCATTGTAGCGGCTTTCCGCCAAGGGGCCGAGGCGTTGCAGCGCCGCGCCGGAAAGCACGACAAAGCGCCAGGGTTCCAGTTTTTTATGGTCAGGCGAGCGGGCGGCGATTTCGAGCAGGGCTTCGAGCTCGGCCCGGCCCGGCACCGGGGCGCGCAGGGTTTTGGCCGGGGTTGAGCGCCGCGTTTTCAGGAAGGTAAGCACGTCAGACATTTGCATCTCCAAGTTTTGCAACGATCGCTTGGCGGGCCGCTTTTGCCGCAGCGCTCCACTTGGCGTTTTTGCTGGCAAACAGCGTTGCCTGCGAGGCCAGTATCGGCGGACCTTCAAGGATTTTAAGGTGGTTGGCCTCCAGTGTGGCGCCGGTTGAGGTAATATCGGCCACCGCTTCGGCGCTCAGGTTTTTGATGGTGCCCTCGGTGGCCCCCTGGCTATCCACCAACTGGTAATCGGCCACACCTTCGCGGCGCAGATAATCGCGCAGGATATTGTGGTATTTGGTGGCAATGCGCAGGCGCATACCGTGGGTTTTACGAAAGGCGGCGGCGGCGGCGTCGAGATCGTCTATCGTGTCTACGTCGGCCCATTGCCGCGGCACGGCAATGATCAGGTTGGCATGGCCAAAGCCCATTTCGGCCAGCGTTTCCACCTGCATTTCCCACGCCGGAATTTTTTCGGCGATCAGGTCTTGGCCGGTGACCCCCATATGGATACGCCCCGCCGCCAGCTCACGCGGGATCTCTCCGGCAGAAAGCAGCACAAGCTGCACATTTTGCACGCCCAGCACCCGCCCGGCATATTCGCGGCCCGAGCCGGTGCGCTCCAGCGTGATGCCGCGATCGGAAAACCAATCAAAGGTTTGTTCTTGCAGCCGGCCCTTTGAGGGCACCGCCAGTTTGAGCATGCTCATTGCGGGCCTCCGGTCAGGGCAAGCAGGGCTTCGGGGCGGATGATACCACCCACGGCCGGGGTGGCTCGGCCAAGCGCGCGGGTGAGCGCGCCATAGCGGCCGCCTTGGGCGATTTGCGGCAGATCATCACGGTTTTCGGCGGTGAAGCCAAAGACGAATCCGTCATAATATTCCAGCGTGGTGCGGCCATAGCTGGCTTCAAACGGCAGTTCGAACCCGTCAATCCCGAAGGCGGAAATTGCGTCGGCGCGGGCGGCTATGAGGTCAATGGCCGGGGTGAGGGCGGGCATGTCGGCCGCGATGCTGCGCAATTTGGCAATGGCTTCACGCATAGGCGCTTTTACCGCCAGCGCCCGCTCCAGCAGGTCTACCTGCACGCGGGGGATCGGCGGGGTTTGTGCATCTTCGAGCAGCCGCAGGGCGCGGGCTTTTATTTCCTCGAGGCTGCGCAGGCCGATGGCGGGGCCAAAGGTTTGAAGATAGGTTTCGAGCTGGCCCGAGGCGGCGGCATCGAGCAGCGCGGCGCGTTGTTTTGAGGGTGTGGGTGGCGCGGCAAAGCGCTCCAGCAAGCGGGTAAAGCGCTCGGGCCGCCACAGGTGGCGCATCAGGGCGGCTTTGCGCGGGGCCGAGGTTTCCAGCGCGTTTATACCAGCCAGTATGATCCCCATATCGCCGGTGGCGGGCGCAACCGGCGCATCGTGCAGGGCTTCGGTCAGCATGGCAAAAACTTCGGCATCGGCATGGGCGGTGTTGCCTTCGCCAAAGGCCTCAAAGCCGCATTGCAGGTATTCGACCGGGCGGGTCGAGCCGGGCTGTTGCCGCCGCCACACCGAACCGGCATAGGCATAGCGGCCCTGATTGGCCCCGCTTTGCATGTGCATTTGCGCCACCGGCACCGTGAAATCGGGGCGCAGCATTTGCTCGCCCAAAACCGGGTCATGGGTGGTATAGGCCCGCGCCCGCAGGTCTTCGCCGTAAAGGTCTATCAGCAGATCGGCAGGCAGCAGGGCGGCGGGTTCAACCGGCTGCGCACCGTTTGCTGCAAATCCGGCCATCAGGCGGCCGACCTCGGCGCGCAGGGCGGCCAGCCCCGCACCGGTGCGGGCCTTTGGCAAATAGGCGCGGTCGTTAACCATCGGCGCGGCTCAGCATTTTGCGCAACTCGGCCACAAGGTCGGCTCGGTTGATTTCCATTTGTGCGGGCTGGGCCTTCCACTCTTCATTGGTGGTGATATTGGCGGCCAGCGCTTTGCCGAGCGCGAGGTCTTTGATCTGCACCACACCTTTGCCAAACTCGTCACTGCCAGCAATCACCGCTACGGGGGCATTGCGGGCATCGGCATATTTGAGCTGGTTGCCAAAGTTTTTCGGGTTGCCAAGGTAAACCTCGGCGCGAATTCCGGCAGTGCGCAGCTCTGCTACCATGGTCTGGTAATCGGCCATCCGGTCACGGTCCATCACCGTTATGATTGCCGGGCCCTTGGGGGCGGCTTCGGCCCGGCTTTTGGCCGCCAGCGCAGCGCGCAGCCTGTCCACCCCGATAGAAATACCGGTGGCGGGCACCGCCTGCCCGGTAAAACGCTTGACCAGATCATCATAGCGACCGCCACCCGCGACCGAGCCAAATTGGCGCTTGCGGCCTTTGTCGTCCAGGATATCAAAGGTAAGCTCCGCTTCATAAACCGGGCCGGTATAATAGCCAAGGCCGCGCACCACGGAAGGGTCGATCACCAACCTGTCTGCGCCATAGCCGCCTGCCTCGGCGAGCGCGGCGATGGTTTCCAGCTCCTGCACACCGGTGAGCCCGGTTTCGGAGCCGGCCACCAGGGCGCGCAGGTTTGCGCAGGTTTCGCCACCGCTGTCACGCCCGGCCTCCATGAAGCCCATAATAATCGCGGCTTGCTCATTGGAGAGCTTGGCCCCGCCGGTGAAATCACCGCTTTCATCCTTGCGGCCTTCGCCCAAAAGGGCGCGCACGCCTTGTGTGCCGAGCCTGTCAAGCTTGTCGATAGCGCGCAAAACAATGCCTCTTTCAGCCTCGAATTTGGACAAATCGGCCATATCGAGCACGCCAGCCACTTCCATCACCCCGTTGAGCACTTTGCGGTTGTTGACCCGCACAATGTAATCATCCCGCGCGATTCCGGCCGCCTCCAGTGCGTCCGAAAGCATCATACAAATCTCGGCATCGGCGGCCACGGTCGGCGTGCCCACGGTATCGGCGTCGCATTGGTAAAATTGCCGAAAGCGCCCCGGCCCCGGCTTTTCGTTGCGCCAGACCGGCCCCACCGCATAGCGGCGATAGGGCGAGGGGAGATCATTGCGAAACTGCGCATAGACCCGCGCCAAAGGGGCAGTGAGATCATAGCGCAGGGCCAGCCAGCTATCATCGTCATCCTGCCAGGCAAATACGCCGTCATTGGGGCGGTCGACATCGGGCAGGAATTTGCCGAGCGCCTCAACCGTTTCCACGGCCGAGGTTTCGAGCGGGTCAAACCCGTAGGCGTGGTAAATATCGGTGATTTTATCGAGCATGGCGGCGCGGTTGCGCAGATCTTCACCGAAATAGTCGCGAAAGCCGCGCGGCGGCAGCGCTTTGGGGCGCGTCACTTTAGGGGGTCGTTTGGCCATTGGCGCTGCTCCTGCTCTCTTGCTGCGGGTTTCCTACCCCATGGCGGCAAAACCCGCAAGTTTGAAGCGCTTTATTCAGGTGGTGAGGTAGGGCAAAAATACCAGCGCGCCGATGAAAGCAGCGGCAAGCGCGGCGGCCAGCACCGCGGCCGCGGCGGTATCTTTGGCGCGCTTTACCTGTTCGGAGCGCTCGGGCGCAACAATATCGCACAGGGTTTCCAATGCCGTATTCATAAGCTCGGCCATCCAGACCAGCCCGACCGCCGCAGCAATGGCGGCCCATTCCAGCGCCGAAATACCAAGGCCTGCCCCGAGGGCGACCACCAATATGCTGGCCACCAAATGCACCCGCGCATTGCCTTCGGACCAAAGCGCAAGGCGAAACCCGCGCAGCGCATGGCCAAAGCTGGTAATGCGGGCGGCAAGAAATCTGGCAAAACAATTCATGGCGCGGATCATCGTGGATTTTGCCGCAGATGTCGAGACGCTTGCACCAAGAGAGGGCAATCGATAAACCAAAACCATGAATTGCCCGATCTTCTATTCTTTTCGCCGCTGCCCCTATGCGATACGCGCGCGCCTGGCGCTGGCAAGTGCCGGCATGGTGGTTGAACTGCGCGAGGTATTGCTGCGTGATAAAGCGCCCGAGCTTTTGGCGGCCTCGCCCAAGGCCACCGTGCCGGTGCTGGTATTGCCTGAACAGGTGCTGGCGGAAAGCTACGATATTATGCTCTGGGCGCTAAAGCTGGCAGACCCCGAAGGCTGGCTTTACGCGCATGAGCCTGACCTGATTGCGGCTTGCGACGGGTCGTTCAAATCGGCGCTCGACCTTTATAAATACGGGCAGTCGGGTGTGGAGTCGGCACGCGATGAAGCTGCTGAGTTTTTGGCGGGGCTGGAGGCACGGCTTGCCGAGCAGCCGTTTTTATCGGGCGCAAGGCGCGGGCTGAGCGATATGGCCATCATCCCCTTTGTGCGCCAGTTTGCCAATGTGGACCGCACCTGGTTTGACGGCCAAAACTGGCCGCATCTGCGCGATTGGCTGGATAATTTTCTTGCATCGGGCCGTTTCAGCGCCATTATGCATAAGTATCCTATATGGCAACGCGGTGATGCCCCCACATATTTTCCGGAGCCGAAATGAGCGATCAACTAACCAGTCTGGAAGAGCATGTCAGCCATCAGGCCTCGATGCTGGACGAGCTCAATGCCGTGGTAACGGCACAGGCACAGCAGATCGACCTGCTGGAACGGCGGGTGCGGATGCTGATGGAGCGGGCCGCGCAAATGGAGGCGGATACCCTTTCTGGCGCGCCACTGGCCGACCAGAAACCGCCGCATTGGTGATATGGAAAAGGTGATCGTTCTTCACGGGTTGGGGCGGCGGGGGGCCTCGATGCGCAAGCTCGGTGACGCATTGCAGGCCGCCGGATTTGACGTGGAGGTGCTGGAGTATCCGTCAACGCGCGAACCAATCGATAGGCTGGTGACCATGCTTTTTGCCAAGCTGCCAATAACCGGGCGGCTGCATTTTGTCGGGCATTCATTGGGCGGCATTCTTTCAAAAAAACTGGCCAAGCAGCTGCACCCGGACCGGCGCGGACGGGTGGTGCAAATTGGCGCGCCGAATTTTGGCAGCGAATTGGCCGCGCGGGCCAAGGTTTTTGTGCCGGTGATGGGGCCAGCCTTGGCAGAGCTGGCCCCGCATGAAGCCGAACACTATGGCGATA
>Ga0316205_10000991_pt1 | contig 40324 bp, 42 predicted proteins | sample 3monthpyrite_MG_FD_204941 | JGI IMG/M metagenome (GOLD analysis project Ga0316205, IMG submission 204941) | Microbial mat bacterial communities from mineral coupon in-situ incubated in ocean water Damariscotta River, Maine, United States -... | ecosystem: Environmental > Aquatic > Marine >...
TCATTAATATTTGAATTATAATGAAATTTACTGATTAATGTAGACTCAGAATTCTTCAAAAAAACTGCTAGTAAAAGACGTGGATTCATTTTTACTGTATCATCTCATTGTTTTTTCACTCATTAAAATTAAATGGGAGCGGTAATGGATTTAACTTCACTCAGCGCAGTTTCACCCGTCGACGGTCGCTATGGCAGCAAAACAGCCGATTTGCGACCTATTTTCAGTGAATTTGGCCTGATACATCATCGTGTGATAGTTGAAATCCGATGGCTGCAGGCACTATCACTCAACAAGTCCATTACGGAAGTACCCGTACTGAGTGAACATGCAAACAATATCCTTAATTCGATTGCCGAGAATTTCCTGGAGTCCGACGCTCAACGCGTGAAAAACATTGAAAGCACTACCAACCACGACGTCAAGGCTGTTGAGTATTTCCTCAAGGAAAAAATAGCCGGCAATGACGAACTGGAATCCATCAGTGAGTTCATCCACTTTGCCTGCACCTCAGAAGATATCAACAACCTGTCCCATGCGTTGATGTTGAAGAAAGCCAGAACGCAGGCAGTATTACCGCTAATGGACGAACTGATCGATGCTATTAGCTATATCGCGCATGACCTTGCTGATCAGCCCATGCTTTCAAGAACACACGGGCAGCCCGCCTCGCCAACCACCATGGGCAAGGAAATGGCCAATGTGGTTTACCGTCTCAAGAGACAGCGAAGCCAAATAACAGACGTTCCGCTGATGGGAAAGATCAATGGTGCGGTGGGTAATTACAACGCCCATTTGTCAGCTTACCCGGAAGTAAACTGGCAACAGTTTGCAGAAGAATTTGTGACCGGTTTAGGACTGGACTGGAACCCCTATACCATCCAGATAGAGCCTCACGACTACATTGCGGAGCTCTTTGATGCTATCTCCCGCTTTAACAATATCATTATCGATTTTTGTAGGGATGTATGGAGTTATATTTCCAACGGCTATTTCAAGCAAAAAACAATAGCAGGTGAAGTGGGCTCATCCACCATGCCACATAAAGTTAACCCGATAGATTTTGAAAATGCTGAAGGAAACCTCGGTCTGGCGAATGCCATTCTGGGTCACTTGTCAGCCAAACTACCTATTTCACGCTGGCAACGCGATTTAACGGATTCAACCGTACTCAGAAATCTTGGAGTCGGTATTGCTCATAGCACCATTGCCTACCAATCATGCCTGAAAGGTATCAGCAAACTGGAAATTAACGCTAGCGCGCTGGTAGCTGACCTGGACAATAACTGGGAAGTCCTTGCGGAACCCATACAGACAGTCATGCGACGCTATGGCATTGAAAAACCTTATGAAAAACTCAAGGAACTCACTCGCGGGAAAAAACTGGACGGAGCAGGCATTAAAGCTTTTATAGAAACACTTGATATACCTGAGGCCGCCAAAAAGGATCTTTTCAAATTAACCCCTGCGAGCTACATCGGAAATGCTGTGGATCAAGCTAAAAAGGTCTGATTCAGGACAAAGGTATAACCGGCACCCAAAATGTGAAGTAGAACACAGTTTTCTCGGCTGAAAAGCCTAATATACTAACCATATAGTGCATTTGCCCATATATCCCGCGATATTCCCCAAGGGCCTATGTCTCTATCACTCAAGCCCGAACTGCTCCCCCGCATGCAGTTCGGGTATTTTTTTGCCACCTCCGTTATTATTCATCCATGAAAACAACTATCCCCCTGGGCAACATGAGTGCCGACGTATTTCTGTCTGAATATTGGCAAAAAAAACCTTTACTCATTAAACAAGCATTAGCTGATTTCAATAATCCGATCAGCCCTGAAGAATTAGCCGGACTGGCCTGTGAAGCATCTGTTGAATCACGCATCATCCTGGAAAAAGATGGACAGCTTCCCTGGGAGCTTCGTAAAGGTCCATTTCAAGAATCCGATTTTAGTCAACTCCCGAAAACTCATTGGACCTTGTTAGTCCAGGATGTAGAAAAACATCTTCCGGAACTCAGTTGGCTTACAGATCTTTTTCATTTTATACCTGACTGGCGGCTGGATGACTTAATGATCAGCTTTGCGAGCGACCAGGGCTCCGTTGGTCCTCACCTTGATGCCTACGATGTTTTTTTACTGCAAGCCTATGGTAAGCGCCACTGGAAAATTAATGCCGACGCTTCTCGTCCAATGGAGAAACTGAGTCAAACAGAACTAGCCATACTCAAAACCTTTGAGGCAGAACAGGAATGGATAGTCGAGCCAGGCGACTTATTGTACCTGCCCCCAGGTGTTGCACACTATGGTATTGCCGAAGGTGACTGCATGACCTACTCTATTGGTTTTCGCGCCCCAAGCCACATCAACATGGTAGAGCACTATGCGGATGATATACTTGAATCCATAGATACGCATGCTATCTATCAGGATCCCCAACTCAGTTTGCAAGCAATGCCACACGAGCTCACACAACAAAGCATTGAGCACCTCAAGAAAACACTGGACCATTATCTAAATAACAGACCAGAGCTCATTCATCATTGGGCTGGCACTTTACTTTCACTAGGCAAAGAAGGTTTTCAAGCAAACAGCCCCGACGATGCATTAACAAAAGATAAATTCATCGAGCATTGGGAAAAAACCGGCATTGTGTACAAGAATACCGCATTGAAATTTTTATTTATTCATACTGATACTGATTTGAAGTTCTATATTGATGGAGAACAATTACTTTACCCGGAGGAATTTTATCCCTACGCTGAATGGATAAGTTCAAGCTTGCAAATACCTTGGGAAGAATACCACTCAAATCCGGATTCAGAAGCATTAAGCACTTTATTTTACGACTTTTATAGGCGCGGATTTTATTACTTTTAAAGATAATCATGAATCATCACGACTATAAAATAAACACCGTCACCTGGAATCAACAGGAACCCGCTTTACGAGAAATTCGTAAACAGGTATTTATTCAAGAGCAAGCCGTACCAGAAACACTGGAATGGGATGGCCTCGATGAAGATGCAATTCACTTATTGGCTCAGGACACTACAGGCCTGGCTATTGCAACAGCTCGCTTACTCAAAGATGGACACATAGGGCGTATGGCCGTTAAAGCCGACTGGAGACGGAAAGGTGTTGGTTCTGCCATGCTGCAAACACTGCTGAATTATTGTAAGCAACATCAATTAACTGCATTTCTCGACGCTCAAACGCAGGCATTACAATTTTACGAAAAAATGGGATTTATCACTCAAGGCAGTGAATTCATGGATGCGGGAATCCCTCATTACAGAATGATATGGTCGGAGTAATTTATGGAAATTGAAGATTTCGTCATTGGTGAAACTGACTTATTGCAAACGTTTGATGGACGTCTGGAGAATCGCCAGATAGTACATGCGCTGTGTCGACAAGCGCACCAACAGATTCGCATTTTTACGCCCAATCTGGAAAATACTATTTATGACGATGCCGAGCTGATTAGAAGCTTGAGCCTACTGACAACACGTAGCCCGCAAACTAAAATCAAGGTTTTAGTGAAAGATTCATCCTCAACCATTAAGTCCGGCCATAGGCTCATCGAATTAAGCCGGCGCTTCACTTCCAGTATCCACATACATAAAACGCCTGTAGAAACCGACAATATCGATTGCGGCTATATCATTATTGATCAAACCGCCTACCTGTATAAACATGCTGGCTGCCTTTTTAAAGGGCAATTTAATTTCAATGATAAATTAAAGAGCCGTGAACTGGCCAAACAATTCGACGAAGCCTGGGAACGCAGCCAGGCAGACCCGGAAATGCGAAGGCTTTTCATATAATAACCACCGTTTAACTTTCCGTGGCCATAAAAAAGCCTGCTGTAGAATGTTAATGGTATAAAGTATCAATTTGTGGGAAAATAACGCGTTCAATTTTCACATAAATAACAAGTTTATCTTTCGTGCAAACAGCCTCGCCATTACATCCCGTATTACCTGATCATGACAACCCGGTCATAGCCTGGGGTAAGCTCTATGGCAATAGCCCTGGTTTACTGCTGGCTTCCTGCACTCAGGAATATGAAGGCTTTTTACTTGTCGTCACCAGCGATATGCAACAAGCCAATCGACTTGAGCACGAACTTAAGTTTTTTCTATCGGGTAAACAGGGTATTTCCATTTTATCGTTTCCGGACTGGGAAACATTACCTTACGATTTATTTTCTCCGCACGAAGATATCATATCGAAAAGGCTACAAACACTAAGCCAGTTACCCCGGTTTAAACGGGGCATTCTGATTGTTCCCGTTGCAACATTAATGCAACGCCTTGCTCCACTGGAATATGTACAAAATTCAAGCCTGGTACTGAATGTAAATGACAAGCTTTCACCGACTACATTTCGTCAGCAACTGGAGAATGCCGGGTATCGTTATGTTTCACAGGTGATGGAACATGGGGAATATACTGTACGAGGCTCACTGCTTGATATGTTCCCTATGGGCAGTGACCTGCCCTTTCGTATTGATCTATTTGATGATGTTATAGAGTCTATTCGCAGTTTTGACCCGGAAAGCCAACGTACGATCAAGAATATTAACGATATACATATTCTGCCCGCCTACGAATTCCCCTTGCATGAAGAAGCGATCACACAATTTCGTAAAAATTATCGTAAACGTTTTGAAGGAGACCCTCAAAAAAGTGCGATCTATCGTGATGTCAGCAACGGCAATGCTTCAGGCGGACTAGAATATTACCTGCCGTTATTTTTTCAAGAAACCTTGTCATTAACTGACTACTTACCTGAAAACACCTTATATATTTCTCTTCAGGACTCCGAATCAGCCACTGATCAGTTCTGGGAACAAGTGAATCAACGTTATGACTCTCTCAGTCACGATATTGAACGACCGATCCTCAAACCAGATGAAATTTTTATTTCGCCCGATTCACTAAAAAAGGCATTATCTGTTCTTCCTCGAGCAAACGTACAGTGGTTCGAATACAGCAAAGACTACCAGCCAAATACCTGCACTATTAACTACAACACCTCTGCTCCACCGCCTCTTTTTATTCAAAATAATGCATTACAAGCGTATACCGCTCTTATCAATTTCCTGGATAAATTCTCAGGAAGAGTGTTAATAGCCGCAGAAACCACGGGTAGAAGAGAAGTTATCCTGGAAATTCTACGTAAATTATCTTTATTTCCAAAAGTAGTAGAGCACTGGACTGATTTTTATCATACCGATCTCAAGCTGGGTATTACAGTCGCACCACTGGAAGAAGGCCTGATACTGGAAGACCCTGCCCTGGCTATCATTGCCGAATCCCAATTATTCGGCAGTCGTGCTGTACAAAAGCGTAGAAGGAAAAAAAGTCCGACCGACGCTGAAAACATCATTCGTAATCTCACCGATTTACGTCAAGGAGACCCGGTCGTACATGAAGAACATGGCATTGGGCGATACCTGGGATTACAAAAACTAAACGTTGGTAATAATGAAACCGAATTTCTCACATTGGAATATGCCGATAGCGCAAAACTCTATGTTCCGGTTGCATCACTACATTTAATCAGTCGTTACTCGGGTGCTTCTCCCGAAAATGCGCCACTGCATCGACTAGGAAGTGATCACTGGCAAAAAGCTAAGCGCAAGGCAGCAGAGCGTGCACGGGACGTTGCCGCTGAGCTGTTGGATGTTTACGCCCGCCGTGCGGCCAGAAAAGGCCATAGTTACTCGATTGATCAGCAAGAAAATACACGTTTCGCTACCGCTTTTCCATTTGAAGAAACACCCGATCAACTTTCTGCCATTGAAGCCGTCTCAGAAGATCTTCAATCAGAGCAACCGATGGATCGTGTTGTTTGCGGTGATGTTGGTTTCGGCAAAACCGAAGTGGCGATGCGTGCTACTTTTATTACAGCACAAGCTAATCGTCAAGTGGCTATTCTGGTGCCCACTACACTACTGGCTCAACAACATTACCAGAATTTTCTCGATCGCTTTGCTGACTGGCCTTTCAATATTGATGTTCTTTCTCGTTTCCGTAGCAACAAAGAAACAGAAGATGTACTTGCTAAAATCGAGAACGGGAAAATTGACATCGTCATTGGTACACATAAATTATTACAGAAAGACGTTCGTTTTAATGACCTGGGCTTGCTCATTATTGATGAAGAACACCGGTTTGGCGTGCGTCAAAAGGAACGTTTAAAGTCACTGCGTTCTGAAGTGGATATACTGACACTGACCGCCACCCCGATACCTCGCACTCTTAACATGTCCCTGTCAGGCTTACGTGATTTATCCATCATTGCTACGGCGCCTACTGCACGTGTGGCTATCAAGACCTTTGTATCCGAATGGAATGATAACCTACTCATGGAAGCTTTTTTACGTGAAATAAAACGTGGTGGTCAGATATATTTTCTGCACAATGAAGTATCGACTATTGAAAAAATTGCGACGCAAATTGCAGCCCTTGTACCACAAGCACGAATTGCCGTTGCCCACGGACAAATGCGTGAACGTGATCTTGAACAAGTCATGCTGGATTTTTATCATCAAAAATACAATATACTGGTATGCACAACGATCATCGAAAGTGGCATTGATATACCCAGTGCCAACACCATTATTATTAATCGCGCTGATAAACTGGGGCTAGCACAACTGCATCAATTACGTGGGCGCGTTGGCAGATCTCATCACCGAGCCTATGCCTACTTACTAATCCCTGGTCGCAAGAGCATCACAGCTGATGCATTAAAACGATTGGAGGCCATTGAGTCACTTGAAAACCTCGGTGCTGGATTCATGCTTGCCACCCACGATCTTGAGATCCGCGGCGCAGGTGAATTACTGGGTGATGGCCAAAGCGGGCAAATACATGAGGTTGGCTTTACACTGTATACCGAATTACTTGAACGTGCTGTTAAAGCACTGAAATCAGGAGAAGAACCCGATCTTGATAAACCACTGGATCATGGCCCTGAGATCGAATTACAAATCCCTGCACTGATCCCGGAGGATTATCTCCCCGATATTCACAGCAGACTAGTACTTTACAAGCGTATTGCCAGCGCTAAAAACAACGAACAACTAAAAGATATTCAAGTGGAGATGATCGATCGGTTTGGCCTACTACCCACATCAGCTAAAAACCTGATTAATGTCACTGAGCTGAAAATAAAGGCCGCCATGATGGGTATTATCAAGATTGATGCCAGCGACAAAGGTGGCCGACTCTTGTTTGACGACCAACCCAATATAAACCCTATAAATATCATCAATTTAATACAGGAAAAACCTGACGCTTATAAGCTTGATGGGAAAAATAAACTTCGCTTTTTTATGGCTTTAGAGGATAATAATAAACGATTTAAAGCGATTGAAGATTTATTGGATTTATTACAAAAACCCTAATAACACAAGACACTCACGACAAGGTTTTGATGACACCATGATGCTCAGATCTGCACTAATATTAATATTATTAATAGCCACACCCATTTCTCATGCGCAGAACGCTAAGCGCTACCGGTTTGAAATTATTATTTTTGAATACACCAATCCACAATATGCCGAAAATGAATCCTGGCCAAAAGGCCCTGGAACGCCTGAATATCAAAACACTTTATTTACTATTACTGGAAATGCACCCAAACAAAGAAAACCAGCCATTAGATCCAGTAAAAACCGCGATGTCAGTTTTTTTCCTCTCTCTTCAAGTGATCTTATTCTAAAAAAAGAAGCAAAAGCGGTTAAACGCTCATCACGAAGAAAGTTAATGTTACATACCGCCTGGATACAAAGCATGCATGCAAATAAATACGCTTATCCAGTTGCTATCAAAATGGGTAAGCAATTCAGTACGCTCATACCCGATCCGGCAAATGATAGCCTTTCTTTCAGGAATGACCTTGGTAGCAACAATGATGCAACAAACTTTTCTGACAGCCAGTTCACGCCTGATAATCAAACCTCACTAATACCGGTTAAATTAAAGCAATTGGAAGGCACAATAAAAATATCAATAGGAAGGTATTTACATGTGTGGACGGACCTGGTCTATCGCCGTCCTACCAATAACCCTGCTCTCATTGATAATAACTCCCGCTACACGGATCTAAATACTTATAGACACCAGGATCATCGTCGTATGAGGAGTAAAGAACTGCACTATATCGATAATCCAAATTTCGGTATTTTGATATATGCGTTACCGGTTAAACCTGCTCCCAGTAAAAGCTAAGATTCTAATTTCAGGGTAACAAGCACAAAAGCTTAATCACAATTGGGGTAATGCATGTTCCAGTAAGTCGCGGACATTAGCCATACCCGTTTTTACATTTTTTTCTATTTCATCCATGCTAATAATGTTTCCATTTTTCCCGGCAGCCCAATTAGCAACAACCGAACAACTTGCATAACAAAGATCAAGTTCACGTGCCAAGGCAGCCTCTGGCATTCCCGTCATACCCACCAAAGCACACCCATCTTTTTCCATGCGAAGAATTTCTGCTGCTGTTTCCAATCTGGGTCCTTGAGTTGCCCCATAGGTTCCATCGATTACAGGGTCGAGACCTGCTTTGCGCGCACCTTCGATAAGTAAACTACGAATATCATCGCAGTAAGGATAGGTAAAATCGATATGCCTTACATCTTCATGATCTTCAAAATAGGTACATTCACGAGACCATGTGTAGTCAATGATTTGATCCGGAAAAACTATTCGTCCGGGCGTCATGTCATCGCGAATCCCGCCCACTGCTGCCACGGCTATTATATTCTTTATACCACTTTCACTTAGTGCCCACAGGTTTGCTCGATAATTAACCTGATGAGGCGGTATGGTGTGCCCGCTTCCATGACGTGCCAGGAATACAACCTTACAGCCGCATATTTCACCAAATATAAGGGGCGACGAAGGCTGTCCGTAGGGTGTGTTTACCATTTCCCGATGCGTTATGGTTAATCCTTTGAGTGAATTAAGCCCCGTTCCACCAATAATAGCTATATTTGCCAATGGACATTCTCCTGGTTATTATTCTGATTCATCAACAGCAAAAATCCCCGGTGCATTTCTCAAATAGCCTTTATAGTCCAAGCCAAACCCAAAAACGTAAACATCTTCAATTTGCAAGCCAACAAAATTTGCATGCTGACAACCATACTTACGTTCGTGTAGTTTCTCCACGAGCACACAGCTATAAACTTTCGCTGCTTGCTGTTCCTGGCAATATGCCAAAATGCCTTCGAGAGTAATGCCTTCATCCAGAATATCATCGACAACGAGAACAGTTCTACCTTTTAGCTCATGCTGAGGTTTGACGCTCCACTGCAATGCTCCACCCGTCGTTTTTCCTCGATAACGAGATGCGTGTATATAATCAACATGCAATGGAAATTGTAAACGTGTTAATAACTGGCCGGTTGGAATCAATCCTCCGTTCATCACAGAAATAATCAACGGGTTTTCATTCGATAAGACAGCAGTAATTTCATCGGCCAAACGATCCAAAGCGAGTTGCACATCGGTATGATTATGCAGGCATCGCGCCTTGTCCCAGACCCGTTGGGCTTGTTGGCTAGTGATCCCCATTAGTAGGTAAATGTCACAGTGCCATCAGACATAGCTTCACTAATCACATAGGCAGATCCAATAGTCTCAGTCACTTCGGGAATAAGATTGTCGCCCCAAATATCCAGGGTAGGGGAGCAAACTTTTAATACGGCACCTGCTTCAGAAGCTTCTTTGATGCAATCATACGCTGTACGACTTTGTCCTTCCTGGATGAGAATTTTTTCAGCAACACCTTGCTTGACAAGCTCGCCTGCTCTACCCGTAAATATAATTTCTACTTCATAACCCATGGAAGCTGCAACAGATGCCTGGAAAAAAGGCGCACCCAATTCACTTGGATTTGACGGATCCGTATTAACCATAACGATCATTAGCTTGTCTGCCACTGTCTACCCTCTTACGAAATTGATATTAACCATCATTTTCCTGAGCAATTTTTATCACATCAGGAAGGTGCATTGTAGAAGTCGGGAATGCGCATTCTGCACCTTCACTTTCAATAATATTAATTATCTTTAATAAAACATCCTGCTTCACTTCATGATATTTTATCCAGTTTGTTGTGTGTGTAAATGTGTAAACAAAAAAATCTAATGACGAAGGCGCAAATTTATTGAAGTTAACAATCATGGTCTGGCTTCGGTCAATTTCTTTATGTTCTATCAACATAGCCTTTACTGCATCGATAATAACTGGCATTTTCTCTACATCATCATAACGAATACCAATGGTTTCATAAATTCTACGATGAGTCATCCTGGAAGGGTTTTCAACGGCAATACTGGTAAAAGTAGAATTCGGTATATACAGAGGCCGTTTGTCAAACGTTCTTATACGTGTCAAGCGCCATCCAATCGCCTCAACAGTCCCTTCAATATCACGATCCGGCGAACGTATCCAGTCGCCTACTGCAAAAGGCCGATCCATGTAAATCATAAATCCGCCAAAAAAATTAGCCAGCAAATCTTTAGCAGCAAAGCCGATAGCTATTCCGCCAATACCTCCAAAAGCCAACACTCCTGAAATGCTATACCCCATGGTCTGCAATACAACCAGCGATGCCGTTATCATAATGGATATTCGCACTAGCTTGGCAATGGCATCAACTGTGGTTATATCAATGTCTTTCTCACCTTCCTGAGCATACTTGACAATGTTTTCTTCCACTCGCTTGGCAAAACGAATCAGAAACCAGGTAATTACGATGATCACACCCACGTCCCTGATAGGCTTGATGGCAGAAAATATAACGGCGTCAGTCTGTTTGTGAATTATTTCAGCAGCAAATGCAATTCCTAATACCCAGATCAGTGCCGACAGTGGTTTTTGCAAGGCATCGATGATCGAGTCATCCCATGGATTCCTGGTTTTCTCCAATTTTTTTTGCAGTTTTCCAAGTACTCGTCTAAGAATAAAATTCAACAGTAACGCAGAAAAAACGACCACAAAAACTTGAAAAACCCAGTCTCCACCAGATTGCAGCCACGTTATAAAACTTGTCCAATATTTTTCCAAACTCATCCTCTACCTCAGGTCTTTCAAATCAAGAACTTCATATCATTACTATCTGTCTAGTCAAAATCCATATCCAACAATGGATCACTATCATAGCGCGCCACCAATTCTACCGCGGCCCTCCATTCCTGACTAGCATGTAATTGTTGCCAATTAACATCATGTTTACCGTGCATTCTCACTAAACGCAAATGACTGGTTGGATTATCAAAGTCTGCAAGATTATCTAACACTTCATCACGACCAAGCGGCGAGTTACACACCAACACCATATCACAACCTGCCTGCATGGCCTGCTGCGCTCTTTGTTTATAGCTACCGACACAATGTGCAGCGACCATGGTCAAATCATCACTGAAGATAGCTCCTTGAAACCCCATTTGTGCACGAAGAATGTCCTGAATCCAGATTCGAGAAAAGCTGGCCGGTTTATCATCAACGGGTTGATACACCACATGAGCCATCATCAGTGCGGCTATATCAAAATGTATCAATCGCTCAAAACTGAGTAAGTCCTCATTGACCAAATCCACATAACTTCTATTATCAACCGGTAACTCAGTGTGGGAATCTGCCTGTACTGCGCCATGACCAGGAAAGTGTTTACCTGTAGCCGCCATACCAGCCTTACGCATGCCAATAATATAGGCATGTGCCAAATCAGCGACAATTTCCGGCGATCGATGAAAAGCTCGATCACCAATCACTGTACTCACACCGTAGTCAAGGTCCAGCACGGGTGCAAAACTTATATCCACGCCTAATGCCAATAATTCAGATGCCATTAGCCAGCCAGTCACTTCTGAACAATGACGTGCATGCTGCGGATCATCCTGATAGATCTCACCTAAACGTGACACAGGAGGCAATCTTGTAAAATTTTCACGGAAACGTTGCACCCTCCCGCCTTCCTGATCAACTGCAACCAGTAAACGAGGAGAACGTATCTGGTGTAATTGCTGAATCAGATCTTGTAATTGTTCAATCGACTGATAATTACGGGTAAACAGGATGACTCCACCTACCATGGGGTGCGTTAACATCTCACGTTCTTCTTCAGTCAGGTGGGTACCTTGTAAGTCCACCATAACGGGGCCTAGTGACATTCTTTATACTCCGTTTTCATTGATCTGTGTCTTTACATCTAACCTGTCTCGCAAACGATCCCCGGCCAAATTAACTGCTAGAACAACCATCATTAAAGCCATACCCGGTATCAACACCAGATGCGGTGCAACCAACATATAGCGTGTACCATCCCGGATCATACTTCCCCAGGACGCATCAGGCGCCTGGACTCCCAAACCCAGGAATGAGAGACCTGCTTCAGCAATGACGACCGATGCGATTCCAAAAGTGGCCTCTACCAACAGTGGCGTACTGATGAGGGGAATCAAATGACGAAATATTATTTTAGCACGACCCGTACCCATGACTTCAGCAGCAACCACATGCTCACGATGCTTGACTGATAAGGTTTGCGCTCTGGCCAAGCGTGCAAAACCCACCCAACCAACGATTGACAATGCAATCACCACATTATCGATACCTGGCCCCATAATACCTGCAAGGGCAATGGCGAGCAGTATGCCAGGAAAAGCCAGGAATATATCAATCACACGCGTTATGACCTGATCAAACATGCCTCCCAGGTAAGCACTCAACGTTCCTATAATTGTACCAATACAAGCAGACATCAATATCACTGTCAACGCGACCACACACGAAGTATAAGAACCGGATAACAAGCGGTCGAATACGGGCCTTCCCAAATCATCATAGCCAAACCAGTTATCCAGTGTTGGGGGCTTTAGAATGGCTTCAAGTTGAATATGGTTAATGTCTAGCGGTAACCATTGAGCAAGAAATGAACCCATAACCCAAATGATAATAATCGCGCTGGACACATGTAATTGACCCATCATTATTGTCCCAATCGTATTCGTGGATCAATCCAGGCATACAATAAATCTGTCAGCATGTTTACAATAACGTAGGTCAAACTGATTAATAATACGCAGCCCTGAACCACTGGATAATCCCGTTTCATGATCGAGTCTATGGTTAACTTGCCAATGCCCGGCCAGGAAAAGACAGTTTCTGTGATCACGGCTCCGCCCAGCAATACACCCAGCTGCAAACCCAGTAAAGTAATGATTGGCAGCATAGCGTTTGGTAATGCATGCCTGATGACTACCTGATAATGCGAATCACCTTTTGCTCGAGCTGTGCGAATAAAATCTTCTTGCAGTACTTCCAGCAACGTACTTCTAATCATGCGCGACAGAACAGCGGCCAACGCTGTACCCAGTGTAATAGCAGGCAAAACCATAGAATCCAGCCCTTCTCGACCACTGACTGGTAACCAACCCAGATAAATAGAAAATATTAGAATAAGGACCGGGCCAAGTAGAAAATTGGGTATGGAAACACCCAGAAGCGAGACACCCATGGCTGTTTTGTCCCAGGTTTTTCCTTTATTCAATGCAGCAATTATCCCTAAGGGAAAGGCGATCAAACAGGAAATGAGTAAAGAGGCCATTGCCAGCTCTGCCGTAGCGGGTAGTCTTTCCGCCAGCATCTGAACGACAGGTTCACGACTATGCAATGAAGTACCTAAATCGCCCTGCAATAAATTAGAAAAATAATGCAAGAGCTGAATACCCACTGGACGATTAAGCCCCAGCGACTCTCGCAAAGCTTCTCGATCAGCCATTTGCGCATTTTCACCCAGCATCATATCCACCGGGTCACCGGGTACAAAATGAATCAGCAAAAATACAAGACTGGCAACGCCAAAAACAACAATGACGGTACTCACCAGACGTGCAAGAATAATTCTAAACATAGTACTATTCTATATGATTAAAGGAGCATTGATAATAGAACCATAACTGATCTTCATTATCACTTATAATTTTTTCATAACGTCATTCAAACCATCATAATTACCATCTTTGACCAGTTGATAACCCGATATATTATCGTTCGCTGCCATAAAATGCTCTTCATACCAAAGTGGCACATAGGGTAAATCCAGTAACAATTGCTGCTGTAATTGCTGATAGCCATTAATCCTGACTTGAACATCAGGGGTCGATTCTATCTGATCAATCAAGGTATCGACCAAAGCATTATTATACCTCCCTCGGTTTGCACCTTTGGGTGGAACAGATGCGCTATGGAAAACATAGCGAAATATATCGGGGCTATTAATACCTACCCAACTAAGCGAATACATTTGGAATCGACCCGCTTTGATATCACCGTAAAAAGTAGCCCAGTCAAAACTCCTTAGCTTGACCTTGATCCCAGCCTCGGCCAGTTGTTGCTGAATAATAGTCGCTATGCGTATGCGAAAAGGATCACTGGACGTTTTGTATTCCAACAGTAATGGGTGACTATTATCGTAACCGGCCGATTTTAATAACTGACGAGATTTCTCTAAGTTAAACTCATAAGATGAAGCTGATTTCAACCCTGCCCAATGATCGGGAGTTAGCAAAGTATTGGCCGATATAGTTTCACCGCCTAATAAATATTGTATCAAGGATTTTTTATCCAGCGCATGGGCGATAGCCTGCCTTACCCTTCTATCTTTTAGTAGTGGGTCTTCCAGATTAAACCCCAAATAACTAAAATTACTGCCCTGACAATGTTCAACATGAATGGACTCCCTGTTTTCCAGATAGCGCACCAGCTCCTTGGGTAAATCATTTTGAAACAGATCAATTTCTCCTCGAATTAATTTCAATACACGAACGGTTGCATCCTGAACATGAATAAATTCAACGCGCTGTTTATCTCTGTGCCTTTCAATGATTAGATGATCATTACTTGGCCAGTCAATATATTTAAACTGACCACTACCGAGAGAGCGTTTATTCAGTACCAAGCCTTGCTTAGCTACACGCTCAGGCACAATGCCTATCACTAGATAACCGGGAAATAATGGATCAGCATTTTTTAAAAAAAAATCAATGGTATTACTATCAACTACTGCAATGTTACTGATATTCAGCAAGGCACCTCGATGTGGTGAGACATTGTCCGCATCAAGAATGTAGTCGTAGGTCGCCTTTACATCATTGGCAGTCAGTTTTTCACCGCTTTGAAATAAACGCCCCTGGTCACGCAACTTAAAACGATAATGCCTATCGCCCAACAACTCCCATTCAGCTAATGATGGGACCGCACGGAAATGTTCATCAAAGTCAACCAGGCGTTGATAGAGTAGTCGATTAATTCGTGCAGAGGTGGCGTCCGTAGCAAAACGGGGATCAAGACTGATCGGTGCACTGGCCAGGCCAAAACGAATGGCATTACTATTTGGATTACTACAGCCTGCCAGAGATAAAATAATAAGCAGAAAACAAACTTTTTTAAATAACACAGATTTCCTGAATAAAAAGGTCACACCCAGTCCTTATAAGGGTGGTCAACCAAACAGACATTATAATAGCGTTTATCATCTGTCACTTCTTCTGCAACCCATTCGGGTAAATCTATGGGTTCATCCTTACTTTGTAGTTCCACTTCGGCCACAATCAAACCCAGATTGTCACCTTCAAACACATCCACTTCCCATAATTTGCCATGGGCGTGTACATGATATCTTGTTTTTTCGATCAAGGGTTTGATACAAATGTCTCGTAACATCTGCTCAGCCTCGGCCAAGGGGATTGGATATTCAAATTCCAGACGACTCATATCCAGCGTGGCACTTTTTACATTGATATTTGCCTTACCACCTTCAATGCGGATTCTAACAGACCCTGGGCCTCCTTCACTCAGGTAACCTTGCCTGTAAGGAACACCTTTTATTTCATCTGTTCGCCAATGATCATTTTTTAGTAGAAATTTACGCTCTATTTCAACCCCCATGACCTTATTAACTCCTTATTTTTTCAGTATATTCCGTAGATTTTATACTAAATAACACACTACTGCTATGCTATTAAAATAGCATCTAATTATCTTTCGCCATTTTAAAATATGCACTTTTAATTTGAGATAACTTCAGGAAATTCCGGTTATCCCGTTTAGCGAGAGCGTTTCACCTAAGTTTTGAGTATGGCGGTATTACCATGGTATTATCATGCGATTAAATATAAATTTGTAACGCCACTTACATATAATACTAATATCGGTAAGCGATCGATCAAAAATTAACATTCAAATAACGGTAACTATCAAGTAATATAACTTATATGCAATACTATAAATTATCAAAAAAACTCGCCTGGATAAGTCTGTTGCTACTAACCGCCGCTTGCAGCACTCCTTCGGACAAAGTATTTCTGCAAAAAGCGGAAGTGGTCTCTGACGAGCTACTAGATGCTATGGCAGATGAAGACTACGATCTTGCCCTTAATTTATATGATGCACGTTTTTTTGAGCGACTTTCTAAAAATGAATGGCAAACTATATTAAAAAGACTCAATGAAAAATTAGGAAATTATCAGTCCAGAAAAATAACCGCTTCGAATGTCAGCCATGGCTTCAGCACGATCAGTACAACGACCACTGTTTTAGTGTACCGGGTCTATTACGAAAAGAGCTATTCGATCCAGAAATTTACTTTTATGTCTGATCAGAAAAGTGAAAAAATGTCCTTGGTAGGACATTATATAGATTACCCTGAAATAGAAAAATAGTTATTATTCTGTCTACAAAAATACAGTAACGACAAAATCAATCAGAATTACTTCTTTTTAACAAACAGCCCCATCGACTCTACATGTGCCGTGTGCGGAAACATATCCATAACACCAACAGATTTTAGTTCATATCCAAAACGATTCACCAGTTCACCTGCATCCCGTGCCAGCGTCGCTGGATTACAGGACACATAAACAATCCGTTCCGGATTCATTTCTGCAACCGTTTGCATCATTTCTAGTGCACCTGGCCGAGCGGGATCAATCAATATTTTATTATATTGTTGTTGAGCCCATGCCACGTCAGACAGATCCTGTGTAAGATCCTGCGCGAAAAATTCAACATTATTAATCGTATTCAACGCTGCGTTCTGCTGAGCCCGGGCTATTAATCCTTCATCACCTTCCACCCCCACTACATGTTTTGCACGGGTTGCCATGGCTAATGAAAAATTACCCAGGCCACAAAATAAATCCAGCACGCGATCATCATTGGACAGTTCGAGTAAATCGATCGTCTGCTTGATCATTTTTTGATTTATTCCCATGTTAATCTGGGTGAAATCAGTGGGTAGAAAACGCAAGCTCAAATCATAGTCAGGCAATTGATATTGTAAAACTGACTGCTCAGGATACAAAAGCTCTACACTATCAGGACCAGCTGACTGCAGATATATATGAAAAGATTCGGTTTGCGCCAAATCAATTAACTTTTGTTGATCTTCATTAGTTAATGCAACCAGATGACGAAAAATCAAAGCAACTACATCATCGGTTATAGCCACTTCAATTTGAGCAATTTTATCGAAAGCTTCCATTGATTGAATACAGTCACCAATGGCTTCTATTTTGTGCCCCACTCTTGGGTCCAGCACTTCACATCGATTCATGTCCGCCAGAAAACCACTGTGTTTCTCACGAAAACCAACCAGCAAACGTTGTTTTTTATTGACGTACCTAACACCAAGCCGTGCTTTACTGCGATAACCCCAGTAATCAGATGCTATTGGTGATAATATAGTTTCAGGTTCAAGCTGTGCCGTTCTGCTTAATAGATTGATCAATACATCCTGCTTCATATGAATTTGTTTTTCAGGGTTCATGTGCTGCAAGCTACATCCACCACAAATAGAAAAAAACTCACAAGCTGGTTCAACCCTGTCTGCTGAAGCTTGGATTACATCTACTGTCTTGCCCTCATCATAATTTCGATGTGTCGCAACATACTGGAAACGGATTTTTTCGCCCGTTAAAGCTCCATCAATGAAAACGACTTTGTCATCGATATGCGTGATACCACGTCCTTCATGTGAAAGCGATTCAATACTGGTCTCGACTGGAGCAGCGCTTAGTTTTGATGATCTTCTACGTCTACGTGCCATATTTAAAAACCTTGAGTACTGCCAATAAATGAACGCCTGGAAAATGAATTTCTATTCGGGGAACACACCCGTTGATAGGTAGCGATCACCACGATCACAAATAATACTGACAATGACTGCATCATCCAGCTCATCTGACAACTTTAATGCGGCGGCAACTGCACCTCCTGACGAGATGCCCGCAAAAATACCTTCACGAGAAGCCAATTCCCGTGTTGTATGCTCCGCTTCTTCCTGAGTGACATCAATAATACGATCAACCCGTGTTTCATCGTATATAGCAGGTAGATATTCCTTGGGCCAGCGTCGAATTCCGGGTATTGCCGAACCTTCACTGGGCTGTACACCCACTATCTCTATTTGGTTATTTTTTTGCTTCAGGTATTGGGAGTTACCCATGATGGTTCCCGTAGTTCCCATGGAACTGACAAAATGAGTAATCAAGCCGTGGGTATCTTGCCAGATCTCCGGGCCAGTGCTTTGATAATGCGCCAGCGGATTGTCTTTGTTGGAAAATTGGTCGAGTATTAGGCCTACACCTGCTTTTTCCATTTCTCTTGCCTTGTCGATAGCCGCTTCCATGCTGCCTTCTTTAGGTGTTAGTACAATCTCAGCGCCAAATGCTTTCATCATGGCCCTGCGTTCAACACTCATGTGTTCAGGCATAACCAGCACCATTTTATAGCCCTTGATAGCCGATGCCATCGCCAGGGCAATACCGGTGTTACCACTGGTTGCTTCAATTAATGTATCACCCGGTTTAATTTGTCCACGGGCCTCGGCGTGCTGTATCATGCTCATAGCCGGGCGATCTTTGACTGATCCTGCGGGATTATTACCCTCCAGTTTAACCAGGATCACATTGCTGGTTTCCCCCGGTAAACGTTGCAGCCTTACCAGTGGCGTTTTACCCACAAAATCTTCTATGGTCGGGAAAGTTTCTGCATTCATAGACTATTTTTCCAATAAAAGAGCGGCTTAGAGCTTGCACCTAAAAAAACTAGTAATTATCATTAATATTCAATATTTTACTATATCCAACACGTTACTGAAACAAGGATTATGATGAATTGGGGCTTTAGAAGGAAAGTAATACTGGCAGCGATAACTCCGGTGATAATCATGGCTCTGTTTGTCTCCTATTTCCTTATCAGCCACCATATGGACGAACTTCAAAGATCCTTTCAACATGAAGCCCAAAGTATTAGCAAAATCTTGTCAACAGAAATAAGCGATCCTGAAACCTTCAATAATCCTGGAATGGTGACAACAATCATTAAACGCCACCTGAATATTGCTTTCTTATCAGGCATCACTGTTAAAGATCATGAAGAAAAGACGATCGTCCTCCTTGGCATGATTCCGGTCACGGATGATCCTGATTTTTATCACACCTCTTCCCTGGTTCAAAGCACCGAAAAAAATAACCCTCAGTTTCAATTATCAAAAACGCATACCATCATGGGTACAATCAACGCCTATTTTTCTATCGAACATCTATCCAAAACCAGAAAAGATATGATTGTTCATGCGATCTTGATTTCATTAATCGCTACACTACTCAGTATTTTAATCGCCCTGGTGTTTTACAAATCAATCATCAACTCCATCAGTAACTTGATGCGTTCGATTCATTTAATTAGCCAGGGTCGTTTCGACACTCGAATCCAGCATACAGCAGATGATGAAATAGGAGTACTTGAAACAAGCATTAATGAAATGGCTGCCATCCTGGAAGATTTACAAGAGGACATGCAAACTAAAATACAGGACGTAGATCAGCAACTACAGCATTCCCGTTCTGAAGTAGCGTTGAAAAACCAGGAGTTCCAACACGCCAACGAAAAGGCGAATGAAGCTGTGCGAATAAAATCCGACTTCATGGCTAACATGAGCCATGAAATACGCACACCCATGAACGGCATTCTTGGATTCGCCAACCTGTTACTGAAAAGCAACCTTACTCACGAACAAAATGAATATACCCATACCATAAAAACATCAGCAACAAATTTATTAGCCATTATTAACGATATTCTAGATTTCTCCAAACTGGAATCGGGTGAGTTAATGATCGAGAACTGCGACATTAATTTACGAGAAGTTGTTGAAGATGTTATCAATTATATGTCACCTTCGGTACACGAAAAGAATCTGGAAATTTTATTAATGTTCTACGATGATGTACCTGAGTATATTATTTCTGATGCCGTAAGAATTAGACAGGTCACTTCACACCTTTTGGCAAACGCCATCAAGTTTACCAAACAAGGTCAGATTATTGTTCGAGTCATGCTAGAAGATGAAAAGAATGATGATTGTGAAATAAAAATCAGCGTGCAAGATACGGGTGTAGGTTTAAGCTTGAAGGATCAGAAGAAACTGTTTACTGCATTCAATCAAGCTGACACCACCACCACTCGTGAATTTGGCGGCGCCGGCCTCGGACTTGTTATCAGCAAAGGCATATCCCAACAAATGAACGGTAGTATAGGGCTTTACAGCAAATTAGCTATTGGCTCCACCTTCTGGTTTCAATTTCCCTGTAAAAAACAAACCGGCAGCCTGGTCATACAAACACAAGATGCTCTCACAGGCACCCGCTGCCTACTGTATGACAGCAATGACGTCGCCCGACTTGCTTCTGCACATCATTTACGTAGCTGGAATATTGAAATGATTGAAACCAATCTTTCAAGCGAAATTGCAAAGCTTGCTAATCAAGCTCGTAATGATGGACATCCTTTTCAATTTATTGTTATCTGCCTGAATAATGAAGAAATCCATGATAATTCAGTGACAAGAATGCTAGAAGATATTGTCGATGAACATCACTATGCTTTTGTAACCCTGATAAACTCAACCAGTCAGGAAAAATACGATTCTTGCTACAGACAAGGCGCAGATGTCGTCTTACCTAAAAATGTCCGTAAAAAAGATTTTTACCACAGTCTCTGTAGTTTGCTACCTGATCACTTCAACCTGGCAGTGAGCGTCAATTCTGAAAAACGAGAACTCTCAACAACGCCTTATGATTTATCGGCATTAAAAATACTGGTTGTTGATGACAATCGAATTAATCGTAAGCTGGTGACAACCCTGCTGAAACAAAGCTTTGCCGAAGTTTTTGAAGCAACAACAGGCAAAGAGGCGGTAGACCTCACTCAAACAAGGTCCTTTGATTTGATTTTCATGGACATTCATATGCCAGTAATGAATGGAATAGATGCGACTGCCAACATAAGAGCCTCTGAACATGGTGGACAGCGAACACCCATTATTGCTCTGACAGCCAACGCCGTAAGAGGTGAAAGAGAGCGCCTGACGAGCTCAGGTTTAGATGCATGCCTGATTAAACCCTTACAGGAACAAGAGCTATGGGGGATGGTAGTCAAATGGGTAGAGCCAACAAAAATCAAGCCTATTCAGTATCAAAAAACAACGCCCGGAGAACCTGACAAAGCGGCGCAAAATGTCAGTTATACACAACACGCCCTAAGCAGCATTGATTCTGATCAGGCACTACAATTCGCCGGGGGCAACAAGGAATTAGCTAACGAACTCTATAGCATGTTCATTGAAGACCTTCCCAACATGAAAAAAATGTTAATGAAGGCCTATGAACATCAGGACATGTCAGAAATTGAAGAAGAGGCCCATAAAATTCATGGCGCAGCTTCATGCTGTGCTGTTTTCCAAATTAAAGAAGCTGCAAACCAACTTGAAAAATCGGCCATCAGAAATAAAACCGAGGCTATTGCAGCACACTATGAATTCTTGATAGGAACGATCGATCAATTGTTATCAGAAGACAAAATGTCCGACTGAATGATTAAGTACTAAACACAATCAATTAAACTATTGATTAAGCAGGTGCACTTCTTGCCTCTATCATTAAGCGTTTCATCTCGCGCACCGCCTCATCCAAGCCTGTGAAAATAGACCGTGCAATTATCGCATGGCCGATATTTAACTCAGCAATGCCCTCTATGGCGGCTATCCCACTGACATTATGATAATGTAATCCATGACCAGCATTTACTTGCAAACCTTTTGCAATACCAAACTCAACAGCTCTAACAATTCTCGTATATTCGGCTTCTGCTTTCCGAGAATCCTCGGCATCAGCAAAATTGCCAGTATGAATTTCTATCGCGGGCGCGCCTGCAATGGCCGCGGCCTCAACTTGCTCTTCATCTGCATCGATAAACAAAGAAACCTTGATACCGGCATTGGCCAGTCTTTCACAAGCAGCGTTTATTTTAGACTGTTGGCCAAGCACATCCAGCCCACCTTCAGTCGTCAGTTCCTCACGCTTCTCTGGAACCAGGCAACAGTCCTCAGGCTTAACTCGTTCAGCAATCGCCAACATTTCATCGGTAACTGCCATTTCAAGATTCATTCTGGTCTGAAGTGATTCTTTTAGTTGCTCTATATCCCTATCCTGAATGTGTCTGCGATCTTCTCTAAGGTGCACAGTAATAGAATCGGCACCTGCTTGCTCAGCTACAAAAGCCGCCTGAACAGGGTCAGGATACCGGGTTAACCGGGATTGCCGCATTGTGGCGACATGGTCTATGTTGACGCCTAATAAAAGTTTATTTTGTATTCTCATCATTCAGAACATAACATTATTTGTTAATACAGGGTAGTGACTAATAATACCTGAACAGTTCACGCGTTTTCAAAGGCTTTGAGCCTAAATAGGGAGAAAGAATATAGCGCATAAGTCGCTTACTTTCTTTGAGGGGTTCGATGCCTTCCAACTGATTGGATTCGAGTCGTAATAATGTTTCCCCTGCCACCATGACACCACCATGAATTGGGCGTGTGGATTTATAGGGGCCGGACTCCAACACATAACAATAGCTAGCCCCAGGGTCGAGTACTTCACCATCCACATCTGCGGTTAATTGCAAACCATATCCGAGCGCTTCCAGTATATTTTTTTCAAAATACCGTAGTAAACATTCCACATTAACAGGACTAGACAGTGCCTGGATCGTATTCTCATAAATTTCGAATATTTCCGGATGGGGATCGTGGGGATGAATTAATCGGGCCAGTAACTCATTCACATAAAGCCCACTCATTAAAGCATTTTCTTCAAGGACAATGGGTAATCCTTGTTCCTCTGCGACAGTAAGCGTCTTCAATTCGCTCCTGCCTACCCAGGCAATTGACAACTTTCTAAACGGCTGCAAAAAAGATTTTTTACTTTTCTTACCTGACTTGAATCCTTTTGCTAACAAGCTGATGCGTCCATCTTGCTCTGTGATGAGATCGAGAAGCCCGCTACTTTCCTTATAACTTCTTGAGTGCAGAATATAGGCTGACTGTAAGCTGGTGATCATTGTTCTATATTAATTAAGGTCATCATATCCCATACGTTTCATGAGCCCTTCGTTATCCGACCAGCCTTCTTTTACTTTAACCCACAAAATAAGATTAACCTTGCTTTCAAACATATTTTCCATATCAATACGGGCATTTCTTCCAACTTCTTTCAGCACTTCACCCGATTTTCCTATCACAATTTTCTTTTGAGTTTCTCGCTCAACCCAAATAACTGCTGCGATATGTAAAATATTATTCTCGATACTGAATTTCTCAATTTCCGCCGTTAATGCATAAGGCAGCTCTTGCTGTAATCGCCGCATTAATTTTTCTCGTATAATCTCGGCAGCAATAAATCGCTCGCTTTTATCAGTTACCTGTTCTTCCGGGAATAGCGGCCCACTTTCGGGCAAATAATTCTTTACCAGGTCTTGCAGTGATTCCAGATTATTACCTCTTTTAGCCGATACGGGAATCACTTCCTCAAACTTCATTTTCTCACTGTATTGTGCGATTAATGGAAGCAATTTCTCTTTTTGCTTGAGCAAATCAACTTTATTAATAATTAACATGACCGGAACTTTTTCACGTTTCAGTCGCATCACAACATTATCATCCTCTTTTGTCCATTTGCTGATATCGACAACAAATAGCACAAGATCAACATCACTCAATACCGTATTGGCAGCACGATTCATATAACGATTCATCGCGGTCTTACCACCAAGATGCATTCCTGGTGTATCAACATAGATGATTTGTAAATTCTCCTCTGACTTAATTCCCAATATGCGATGACGCGTCGTTTGTCTTTTTCTTGAGGTAATGCTGATTTTTTGCCCCAGTATTTTATTCATAAGCGTGGATTTACCCACATTCGGTCGGCCGACAATAGCCACAAACCCACATTTTGCTGGTATCTCATTCATTAGATAATATCTTTATTATTTTAGCAGCGGCTGCCTGCTCGGCTTTTCGACGACTGGAACCCTTTGCCTGCACCGGATTATCGTTGGTACTGATGCTACATTCCACGAAGAAAGTCTGATCATGGGGTTCCCCGGTTACTTTTAATACCTGGTAATCTGGCAATGGTAATTGCCTCGATTGGAGATATTCCTGCAGTTTGGTTTTATGATCTTTGATAGATGAAGCGGAAGGTAAACTATCCAATTCCTGTTGATAAATACCAAGAATAACTTGTTCGCAAGTCGCATAATTGGAGTCGAGATAAACTGCACCAAATACTGCTTCCAAGGTATCAGCCAAAATGGATGAGCGCCTGAAGCCTCCACTTTTTAATTCCCCGGAACCCAAAATCAGATAATCACCTAACTCTAGTTGCTGGGCAATCTCAGCCAGCTTATCGCCTTTTACCAGGCTCGACCTGAGTCTACTTAATTCACCTTCACTGGCTTTTTCGAGGTGTTTATACAGGTGCGTACTTATTACAAGACTAAGTATACTATCGCCCAAAAATTCCAGGCGTTCATTGTTTTTTTTTGCAGCGCTTCTATGTGTCAGTGCTGTTTTGAGAAACCCCGGTGACTTAAATTGATAAGCTATTCGCTTGGAAAGCTCCTCGGGTGCTTTTCTCAATTCGCTATCACCTTCACTTCTTCTTTGAACACGCCGACAATATCGTAAGGTTTGATAAACGTAGTGCGGTTTTCGTATTCAATAACGACGGTTAAAATACCTTTTTCTTTTTTAATAACAATATTTTCTTTTTTAATGCTAGTAATATCTTCAATGTTGAACTGGTTGTTCAGTATTTTATGAATTTCATTAGACTTCATTTTGGTTACCTGTGGCACCTGACGTAAACCTTCTAATGCAGAGCGCACTTTATAGGCCTCTATCTGAATGGGCATTATCTTCAACCCCATCAACACAAAGAACCCTATTAAGACCAATACGGTCAACCACCCTATTCCCGTCATTCCGGCTTGTTTATTTATTTTCATTTTTTAATTCTCCCGGTACTATTTGATTGTCTGTCCTATTCTTGAAAAATTGAGACCACTTCCTGCTGAATCCCAATGCATCCAGATCATGAATGCCTTACCCACCAGGTTTTCGTCTGGAACCGCACACCAGAACCGGCTGTCATTACTGTAATCTCTGTTATCCCCCATCATGAAATAATGCCCTTGAGGAACGACAAATAATTGACCATTCTTCATGCATGGGTAGTTATAGCTGGGCTGTTCAGTGCGTACAAGAATTTCATGCTTAACGTCATCGATGATTTCTTCTCGAATCTGTGTGCCCGTGTAATTAATTCCAGAACCCGACCCAACGTATATCCCATTACTCGTATAATTCAATGGCTTATCATTTATATAGAGCATTTTTTCTCTGTATTCAATGCGATCGCCAGGCAAACCAATAACCCGCTTGATATAATCAGTAGTAGGATCAGCTGGATATCGAAATACAGCTACATCACCCCGTACTGGGCGGCCATTATCCAACACCTTTTTATTAATGACCGGGAGCCGTATGCCATAAGCATACTTATTCACCAGAATAAAGTCACCAGCGAGTAAAGTAGGCATCATGGAGCCCGATGGAATCCTGAAAGGCTCAAACAAAAATGACCTCAATAACAAGACTATTAAAATAATAGGAAAGAAGGAGCGCGCATATTCAATAATAATCGGCTCTTGAGCATCCTCACTTCTTTTCGGTTTCCACAGTAATACATCCGCCAGCCATAGCAGCCCGGTTACCAGGGATGCCAAAAATAATATGGTTGGAAAATCAAAATTCATATTGCTACCTCAGATCCATTGACAGGACTATTTATTATCACTTACTTTAAGTACGGCTAAAAATGCCTCTTGTGGTATTTCTACGCGACCCACCTGCTTCATTCGCTTCTTACCCGCTTTTTGTTTTTCAAGCAATTTTCTTTTACGACTAACATCACCGCCATAACACTTTGCCGTTACATTCTTACGAAGGGCTTTAACCGTCGTTCGCGCAATCACTTGAGCGCCAATAGCTGACTGAATAGCAACATCAAACATTTGTCTCGGAATTATTTCCCGCATCTTTTCTGCCAACTCTCTTCCACGACGCACACTATGTTCCTTGTGAATAATAATAGAAAGCGCATCGACCCTTTCTCCATTAATCAATACATCCAGCTTCACCAGATCCGCTTCTTGAAAACGCAGCAATTGGTAATCAAATGATGCATATCCTCGACTGACCGATTTTAGCCGGTCAAAGAAATCAAGAACGACTTCACTCATGGGCATTTCATAAACAATGGAAACCTGTTTCCCCAGATATAAAATATCTTTCTGGACACCCCGTTTTTCTATACATAAGGTAATGACGGCTCCCACGTATTCTTGTGGCACCAGAATATTGGCCTGAATAATGGGTTCCCTGATCTCGTCAATTTTATTGATAGCGGGCAGACTGGAAGGATTATCAATCGATATCAATTCACCATTCGTGGTTAATACTTCATAAATAACCGTGGGAGCCGTTGTAATCAGATCGAGATCATATTCTCGCTCCAATCGTTCCTGCACAATTTCCATGTGCAGCATGCCGAGAAAACCGATACGAAACCCGAAGCCCAGTGCATCGGAAGTTTCAGGCTCATATTGTAGAGCCGAATCATTCAGGCGTAACTTTTGTAGCGCCTCTCTAAAATCTTCATAATCTTCAGAGCTAACCGGAAACAAACCAGCGAAAACACGGGGCTGTAATTTTTGGAACCCGGGCAGCACTTCTGTGGATGCATTATTAGAAGTCGTTAACGTGTCTCCAACTGGCGCACCATCGACTTCCTTGATGCCAGCGATAATAAAACCGACATCACCTGCAGAGAGACCATCATTATTTGTGCGTTTGGGTGTAAATATACCGACATGATCAACCTGGTAAACCATACCCGTCGACATGACCTTGATTTTTTGTTTTGGCTTTATACTGCCGTTGATAATTCTAACCAACGAAATAACACCCACAAAATTATCGAACCAGGAATCAATAATCAAAGCTTGCAACGGCTTATCCACGTCCCCTTCAGGGGGTGGAATTCTAGTGATTAATTGCTCAAGCAAATCATGGACACCAACACCCGTTTTAGCACTGACTTCGATGGCGTCATCTGCTTCAATACCTATAATTTCTTCAATTTCATTTATGACACGTTGCGGTTCAGCTGAAGGGAGATCAATTTTATTTAATACAGGAACTACTTCAAGACCCAGATCAATGGCTGTATAGCAATTCGCCACACTCTGTGCCTCGACTCCCTGTGACGCATCGACCACAAGCAGTGCACCTTCGCAAGCGGCGAGTGAACGGGAAACCTCGTAGGAGAAATCCACATGTCCGGGTGTATCGATGAAATTGAGCTTATAGGTATGACCATCCTTCGCCGTGTAGTCTAACGAAACGCATTGTGCTTTTATGGTAATACCACGCTCACGCTCAATATCCATTGAGTCCAGCACCTGCGCTGACATTTCTCGATCAGTAAGACCTCCGCAAACCTGAATAAAACGGTCAGCCAAGGTTGATTTGCCATGATCGATATGGGCGATAATAGAAAAATTTCGAATATACTGCATATTATTCATTGACTACTTGATTCATAAAATCCCTGAATTGTTTTACATCCAGATGATAGTGACAAATTTCCCGTTCCTGACAAACTAACACAGGCACCTTTAATCCATACTGCTTCTCTAACTCATCATTTCCGACAATATCAATTTCTGTCACTTCAAAATTGAACTCGCCTTTAAGCAGACTCAAATGCTCTAACATATCTTCACACAGGTGGCATCCGTAACGACTATAAACTTGTAACTGAATAGACATTAATTATGGTCGTTTTTCACCTTTCAGCCCGCAATATTACGCCTGAATACTGATACTGACTTACCTCGGGGGAAGCTTGCTGTGTTGCATCTCGCAGAATGTGAGCATTATATGTGTAAATAGCCTGACAGACCAGCCCGGAAGCTTGATATAGACTAGCAATAGTTGCTATCAAGAAGGCTCAAATAATACGTTTTACAGGGATCGTCGCAATATAACGGGTTGGTAACGTGAATTATCAGCTGATTGATGAAATTTCCTCTTTAACCATGAAAAACTGGCTATCAGAGCAATCACCCCAAATAAAATACTGAGCCCATCTCTGTGACCCCAGTCCATGAAATCATTGATACCGACGCCGATGATAGCCCCGCTGATCAGAGCTAATAAAGGCAGGATATAGATCAAAAATGAGCCCATCAGTAGCGCATGCTCAGGAATACCTATGACAACCTGATCGCCAGCCTGGAGATGCTGAGGATTAATCACCTTTAAACGGTTAGGTTTACGCTTGAACCATTTTTGCAAACTGGCTGTACCACAACCTTGGTTAGCAGAACAATGTGAGCAGCTATTGCTACTACTCGACTCAACCCATGCGTATTGCTCGTCCGCTTCTATGATATAGGCAGTTTCTTCTATCATGGTTATTTTTTCGGTTTATATCGAACTGAATCCGCTATTAACTTTACGGCGGTCTTGGGTACTTCACCAACCACAGTGACATAATGGTTAGACATGGTAGTGGTGTAAGCGTTCACAGCACCAATACTGGAAAAGCCTTTCATCATTGGCTTGGATTGACTCATTTCTTCAATATAAACCGAGACCGATGAAATACCATCCGTAAACATCAAATGCTCTACAGGCATACGACTAGTGGGTAGGCCATGCATTGCATGCATACCTTCCATATAACCAGCTGGCAACTTCATAACAGACCATTGACTGGTATGTTTAACGGCCAATTCTTCTTTTTTATCCTGCTTGAACCACTTATAACCTTGTGAACTAATGGTTGGTTCAAGTTGCTCATCAAGAATCTCATCCTTGATGTCAATCTGGGTAAACATGATTTGTTCCACCGCTTCATTATTTTCATCAACCAGATCAGATTTCAACAGTAAATTCGTTTGATCATCCAACCATAACTGATAGCCATAACGAAATGGGTCTTTAGGGTGAATTTTTATGACATTAGCCAGCCTGCCTGTCATCCGTTCCTGCCCAGTCACACTGAAATTGTAGTGACGTTTAAGCTCACTAGTAACACGTTGCAATCCGTCTGGTAAATAATTCTTGGGGCGACTTTTTTCAACAACAACAGACTGACTGTCTGGCAATATGCAAACGAGTCGATCATTGGTTCTTAATATTTCACGTGGACTTCCAGCAAGTGATAACAGACGTTCTTTTTCTTCACCACCTGAGTTACTGTGAACAATATACATGGTTTCAATCTGCTTACCGTGTATAAAAACAAATACGCCTTCATAATTCAAAGACTTGATCGCGATAGACATTTTTTCCAGTAATGCCAGTGCCTCTTTTTCGCTGGACGCAGAAAATACAACAGTACTCGTCATTATCAACAAGACTGAAATCACGTTTCGGAACAGGAACATACTTACTTATACCTTTGAATTATCAATAGTCTAATCATTTCTTTTTTGCAGCATCATAACCTGCAATCCGGGCATAATTAATCATACCCTGCAAGCTGATATTAGATGTATGTTCACTGTGATTGACCAGGTAACCATTCAAACGCTGTTCAGTGTCTGGTTGCTGCATATTCCAGCGAGTTCCTGCTACCTGTTGTATCGGCGCGTTCACAGGTGCTTGTGCAAATCGTTGAGCTCCAGCTTCCGGAGATTCCCCTTGTCCAATATTCTGTAAGCCAATAATAGCCATGGCTGCCACGGATGCCGCAATGGCCATACCCGCTACCGGTTTCATCATGCGATTTCTTACTCTCGCCGGAGTTTGAGACGCGCTTAGCACTGGCTCTTGTTCTAACTGCTGCTGAATGCCACTGAGCAGATCAGAACCGGACGTTGCATTCAGATTATTCCTCATCGCATCACCGATAAGCTGGTATCGAGACCAGGATGACTTCAAGCCATCTTCTTGCTTGAGACGACGAAGCAATAATTCATGCTCTTGCTGATCAAGCTCATCATCAAACATGGCTGATAATTGTTCGTTAATTTTTTCACTCATAACTGCATACCTCAATAACTCAATGACACAGGTATTTCATCAATACCCTAACCTGTAATGTCACTCCTACCTATAACAAGGGCTTCAATTTTGTATCTATTGCTTCACGAGCCCTGAATATCCTGGAGCGTACAGTGCCTACCGGGCAATCCATTGCAGTCGCTATATCTTCATAACTTAAACCTTCCAGTTCGCGCAAAGTGATAGCGGTTCGCAAATCTTCAGGCAATGCTTCGATCGCCTGATTAATGGTCTGTTGGATCTCTTCTGTTAACAACATCCTTTCAGGTGTTGCATTTTCTCTCAAGCTTCCTACATCCATAAACTGTTCTGCCTCCTGAGCATCTATATCACTACCTGGAGGGCGACGATTCTGTGCCACCAGATAATTTTTGGCCGTATTAATAGCAATACGGTATATCCAGGTATAGAAAGCACTATCACCACGAAAGTTCCCAAGGGCTCTATAAGCTTTGAGAAATGCTTCCTGGGCCACATCCTGCGCCTCATGTGGGTCATGCACGAAACGACCAACCAGGCTGATAATCTTACTTTGATACTTGAGTACCAACAGATCAAATGCCCGTTTATCGCCGTTCTGTACCTGCCTGACCAGTTCCTGGTCAATATTTTTTCCTGCCATCAGGGCCTTTCCCCTCAATTCGGTATTAATCCCTGACTGTCAACTATATCGACAGCGTTAATCAGGACAAGTTCGGCTGATGTTCCGATAATCAGACTATTTTCAACTATTTGTGAACATTTAACAACACGGGTGGTGACTCCCTCGAAATATCATTTTGATTTTAGGTATCGAGTAAAATAACCACGACAGACTGCAAAAATCATACGCGACAGCATGTTTATTCCTGCCTGGGTCATTAAGACTTATAAATTCAGCTTTTCCTTATTGATCAACGCCCTCACTCTGATGCACTATGCACATAATGAATAAATATAATAAATTCGATGTATTAATCGTTGGTAGTGGCGTGGCGGGTCTGAGCCTCGCATTACGTCTCGATACACATCTCAACGTTGCAGTCTTATCTAAAACCAAGCTCTCTGAAGGCTCCAGTCTGTATGCCCAAGGGGGTATAGCTGCGGTACTTGATCAGGAAGACAGCTTTGAATCCCATGTCCAGGACACTTTAAATGCAGGTGCAGGACTGTGCTCACCTGATGTAGTTCGTCATGTTGTTGAACAGGGTCCTGCTGCTATTCAATGGCTGATTGACCAGAAAGTCCCATTCAGCTTTGTCGATGACGATCACCCTGAATCCGGTTACCACCTCACCCGCGAAGGTGGGCATAGCCATAGACGTGTCATTCATGCCGCGGATGCAACAGGCTATGCCGTTGAAAATACGCTAGAACAACAAGTTAAAGCGAGAAAAAATATAACCCTATTTGAAAGTCATATTGCCATCGACCTGATTACCGGGGCAAAACTAGGTCTGGAGGAAGACAGTTGTCACGGGGCCTACGCACTCGATTGCAATAATAATTGCACCGAAGTTTTTGAAGCACCTTTTGTCGTACTTGCTTGTGGAGGTGCCAGTAAAGTTTACTTGTATACCAGCAACCCTGATACCTCGACAGGAGATGGCATTGCCATGGCCTGGCGCGCAGGTTGTCGGGTCAGCAACATGGAATTTAACCAGTTTCATCCTACTTGCCTTTATCATCCACGCGCCAAGTCATTTTTAGTGACAGAAGCCCTTAGAGGTGAAGGTGCCAGGCTTTTATTACCTGATGGCTCTCGTTTTATGCAACGCTTTGATGAACGCGTTGAATTAGCACCTCGCGATATCGTTGCGCGCGCTATCGATCATGAAATGAAACGCCTGGGTGCTGACTTCGTCTATCTAGATATCAGCCATAAACCCGTTGAATTCATCAAACACCATTTTCCCAATATTTATGCTAAATGCCTGGAATTTGATTACGACATCAGTCAAGAGCCTATACCGGTGGTACCTGCTGCACACTATACTTGTGGAGGCGTTGTTACCGATAAATTCGGACGTACCGATTTATCCGGTCTTTATGCCGTTGGCGAAACCGCTTTCACGGGCCTGCACGGCGCTAACCGTATGGCCAGTAATTCCTTATTGGAATGCCTGGTTTTTGCCAGCACTGCTGCAGCCGATATCAACGAAAAATCACAATCACCTGTTACCCGCCATACACTCCCCGCATGGGATGAAAGCCGCGTCACTGATTCAGATGAGGAAGTGGTGGTTTCCCACAACTGGGATGAGTTGAGACGCTTTATGTGGGATTATGTCGGCATAGTACGCACTAACAAACGCCTGCAACGCGCCAAAAGCCGTGTCGATTTGTTGCTTCATGAAATTGATGAGTATTACGGTAACTTCCGCATTACCAGTGATCTCATTGAGCTGCGCAACCTGGCCATGGTTGCCGACCTGATCATCCGATCAGCACAATCGCGTCATGAAAGTCGAGGGCTTCACTACACACTGGATTATCCGGAAACAGACCTACAGAACACGCCAGAAAATACCATTCTCACACCTGCAATAAAAACCCCGGTAACCCAGTTAAAACGCTAGTGTCGCCCATGATAAAGCTCTGATTGTTGCATAAGTAACATTTTTCTACTAATATGTGTATATAGCACATTTAGAGGCCTACTTCATGAAAACCCATGAAAATCATCTTCCTGATCAAAAAACCGTACTTTGCAAGGCGTTTTTTAATAGTCAGCAACCACTGGGGTTAACCCAGGAAGACCTGGGGCGCGTTATCGGTATAGATCGAACAACAGTCTCACGCCTGAAATCACGCGGGCAATTAGACCCCGGCTCTAAAGAGGGCGAACTGGCAACCTACCTGATCCGTATTTACCGATCTCTCTTTGCTTTAATGGGGGGCAATCAGGAAGCCATGCATCACTGGATGCGCACAACCAACCACCATTTAAATGGGCGACCATTAGACCTGCTCGGACAAATTCAAGGCCTGGTTCGCACACTTGAATACCTGGATGCTATTCGCGGAAAAATTTAATGCCTGACATATGGACGACCTGCCGTGGCATGGAATGCATAAAGCCACTGGAAACATTGGCTTTTCGAATTGTTGAGTCACAAGAAAGAATCGCGACCATGTCACTGGTTGACACAACAGAAGAACAAATGCTTCTGGAAATGCTACTCGATGATAACAAACCACCGTTAACTGATGAAGTAAACAACGCCCGACACTACTTAATCACCACGCCCTTTCGTTATCCACCTCTCCCCCACGGATCTCGTTTTGGACTACGCACACGTCCCGGCCTTTTCTATGCTTCTCAGGACACCAAAACCACGTTGGCAGAATGTGCTTATTACCGCTTTGTTTTCTGGCAAGGCATGGCTGAACCGCCGCCGGTGCAACGTATCATGACTGAACATACGACCTTTGCTGTCACCGTAGAAACCGATCTAGGAATTGCGTTGGAAAAAGAGCCCTTCTCTGACTTTGAGAATGAAATTAGCAGTCCAACTCAATATCAGTCTAGCCAGGCGCTGGGTGAGGATATGCGAAATGCAAAAGTTGAGGCTTTTACCTATTACTCTGCTCGAAACACACAGCAAGGTATTAATGTCGGCATATACACGGCGAACGCCATCAAAAGTAAACGGCCACTTCGGCAACAACTCTGGTCATGTATCACGACAGCAGAGCAGATTTCATTCATTCACTTACATGCGAAAACCAAACCGATTAATTTTTACTTACAGCAATTTTTGCATAATGAACGATTACCAACACCTGCTTGCTAACCGATAAAACGGTTGCCATCAGATCATCCACTTATAGACAAGAAAATTATTCAGCAACGGGAGAGTATTTTGCAAAAACTTCTTCACCCGTCATATTTTCCGTATCATTAGCAAAACAGTAATAGGAAGGCTTATCGTCTATAAATACTTGATGATCAAATACAAAAGGGAAATCACCATCCATTAAGCCGACGGGTATCATGGTCTGATTATTGCCTTTCAAGCGATAAAATAAGTGGCTCCCACATTGCTTACAAAAACCTCGCTCAGCCCACTCAGAAGAATCGAATATAGCGATACTTTCTTTTCCTTTAAATGAAACATCCGTACCGCAATCAACAGCCATTAGCGGTCCGCCTCCCCACTTCCTGCACATACTACAATGACACGCGCCTACACTGGCGCTTACTTGATCAACATGAAATTCTACTGCACCACAAAGGCAACTTCCTTTTGCTTTAGTCAGTTCTGACATAACGCGCTCCAGCTAAATTTTTCAGTGATAGAAGAGTATAAGATAGCGACTGAATTTGGTTTTAGCCAGAATAAACTGATTTAGTGATAGATCCGCTCAAAACCACTGACACTAAAGCCATTCATACGCTTTTTCCCGACAATGATAACCGGAACACCTTTTGCTCCCATGGCTTGATAGCGCTTTTTGGCAACGAGATCTTTTTCAATATCATACTCAGTGAAAGCGATATTTTTAGTTTTAAAATAGGCCTTCGCTTTTTTGCAATAGCCACACCACTCAGTTGAATAAAGCACCACACTGGAGCTGCTGCCCGAAGAATTATTCGAAGGACTATGCAAAATGTCTTCATAGCTGATACTGGTATAGGTATTTATCTGGAGATTCAGTTGTTCCGGTTCATAGGCTTCAGGCTTACTATCACCAAAATGGACTTTGCCCTGCGCATCGGTCCATTTATAAATTTCTGCGTCGACACCGGCACTCAATAAAAAAAACGATAGCATCAACAATGTTATGGATTGAAGCATGATGAGTCATTCAGTAATGAGTGAATATTGATTAGGAGAATTAGCCGAAATAATAAACCCTAGTTCAGGGTCATGACCATGCACTAGTAATATAAAAGTTTACTAACCCGCTTCCAATCGCATTCGGACAAGAAGATCACGAAAAGTTTTATTATCGAGCGAGTCACGTAACAAAATAGCTGTCCGTCTGCCACCTTCCAGTAAACGAAAGTTCAATACCACGAGTTGAGTGTGCACATAACTATTGGCTTGCAAATTTGCCTTGAGTTCTTGTCCCTCACCATTAATCAATGTCCACTCGCCATCATCACTCCAAACCATGTTGAGCAAGGCATACTTACCACGGCCAAGTACGTGTATCGTAAAGGTGGAGTAAAAGTTAGCCAATATAGCGACCGATAGAACAATGGTCAGCCAACCAGGTACAGTCAAATTAGCTGCGACAACCAACGCAATGCCATGCAAAAAGAAAAAAGCAAAAGACAGGTTCCTCGAACTACGAGGTTGGAGATGTAGCGATTGATCTGATTTTTTTGATGACACTGGCAATTCCTTGATCAGCAGTAATGGACTTACCCATTAATAAGTCAAACAAGACGGCGTCCGGATAATCCAGCAGGATTGAAAAAGCTTTCCTGTCTGAGGCTTCCAGACCATCATATCCTTCAGATATGAAGTCTTTTAGTAAAATATCAAGTTCCAGCATACCACGCCTGCAACTCCATAGCAGTCGGTCTTTGCTGTAATCGTTACTCTTCTTGTCGGCCATCAGAATAAATTCTTTACAATCTCTCGTTGAAAATACAAAAAAATATTAAGGTAAATACTTAAAAATCATTTGTTTATCTGATGTTCTAAATTGATCGCTTGAGCATCAGATTTTTAATATTACCAATCGCTTTGGTAGGGTTCAGTCCCTTGGGACATACATCTACACAGTTCATGATGGTATGGCAACGGAATAGTCGATAAGGTCCTTCAAGCGCTTCCAGCCTTTCCTCCTCTGCCTGATCCCGGCTGTCTGCCAGAAAACGCCATGCTTGTAGCAATGCGGCTGGGCCAAGGAATTTATCCGGGTTCCACCAAAAGGAAGGGCACGAGGTTGAACAACAACCACAGAGAATACATTCATACAAACCATCCAGCTGATCACGTTCCTCTGGCGATTGTTTTCGTTCCACTTCAGGCTCAGGGTCGTGGACGATAAGATAAGGCTTCACATTACGGTACTGTGTATAAAACTGCCCCATATCTACTATCAGATCCCGAATTACTGGTAAGCCTGGCATCGGTCTGAGAGTGACAGGCTCTTTGAGACTATCTAATGGCGTGATGCAAGCCAGGCCATTACGGCCATTGATACTCATACCATCAGAGCCACAGACACCCTCCTGGCATGAACGCCTGAAGCTCAAACTTTCATCCTGCTGTTTTAATTCCAGTAACGCATCCAGCAACATCATTTCTTCGCTAACTTCTGCTAACTCCATGTCTTGCATGTAAGGTTTGCTATCTGTTTCCGGATTGTAACGGTAAATAGAAAATCGCATGGCTGATTACTCTCAGTAAACGCGTGGTTTGAGTGGAAAAGGTGCAACTGTTATCGGCTTGATACGAACCGGTTTATAGTCAAGCCGACCATCTTCAAAATACAGACTATGCTTTAGCCAACTGGTATCATCCCGTTCGGTATAATCCACGCGTGAATGCGCACCCCGACTTTCAGTCCGAGCCAGTGCTGAAGCCACAGTAGCCAAACCGATATCCATCAGATTCTCCAGTTCCAGTGCTTCTATACGTGCCGTATTAAACACTTTGCTTTTATCGCTGATGCGCGCATTGTGCAGTCGTTCTTTCAATGCTTTAACTTTTTCCAGGCCCTCGGTTAGCACACTATGTTCGCGAAAGACGCCACAATGTTCTTCCATAACTTTTCGTAATTCTGCCTTCAGCGCTGGCACTGACTCGCCTTCACCTTCCTGATCCCAACGAGCCAATCTGGCCATCGCCTGATCAATAGCATCATCATCCATTTGCCGGTGATAACGATTGGTTTTTAGATAATCAATAATATGATTGGCAGCTGCACGTCCAAACACCAGGATATCTAGTAAAGAATTTCCTCCCAGTCGATTGGCACCATGTACGGACACGCAGGCACACTCACCCGCTGCATACAAACCGGGTATGGGCTCTTCTGGCCCTTCTTTTACCGGCGCCACAACCTGGCCGTTACGATCAGTCGGTATACCACCCATTGTGTAATGCGCCGTAGGGTAAACAGGGATAGGACTCTCAATAGGATCAACATGCGCAAAAGTCATGGCTGAATCGCGTATGCCTGGCAAACGCTTTTTGATAATATCGGCACCAATATGATCGACTTTCAAATACACAAAGTCTTTGTTCGGGCCACAGCCACGCCCTTCCCTGATCTCGATGGCTATCGCGCGACTCACAATATCCCGACTAGCCAGATCTTTAGCACGGGGCGCGTAACGTTCCATAAAACGTTCACCCTCAGCATTAACCAGGTAACCGCCTTCACCACGTACGCCCTCAGTAATCAGCATACCCTTGCCTGCGATACCGGTCGGGTGAAATTGGAAAAATTCCATATCCTGTAACGGCACACCCGCACGCAACGCCATCGCCATGCCATCACCCGTATTAATTAGGGCGTTGGTGCAAGTACGAAACAATTGTCCGGCGCCCCCTGTTGCTATCAAGGTGGTTTTAGCTTCAATCAGAATGGGCTCGCCGGTTTCAATTTCAAGTGCGAGTGCACCCAGAATGTATCCATCCTTATCTTTTATCAGATCCAGCGCGAAAAATTCGTCAAAAAAGTGTGTGCGTGCATTAATGTTTTGTTGATAAAGTGCGTGTAAGATCGCATGCCCGGTTCTATCAGCAGCAGCACAAGTGCGTGCAGCCTGCTCTCCACCAAAATCCTGACTCTGGCCGCCAAAAGCACGTTGATAAATATTGCCATCATCTCGACGTGAAAAAGGAACACCAAAGTGATCGAGTTCATACACTACTTTAGGCGCTGAGCGACACATGTATTCAATGGCATCCTGATCACCCAGGTAGTCACTCCCTTTAACTGTATCAAACATGTGGAAATGCCAGTTATCTGGCGTTACATTAGCTAATGCTGCGTTAACGCCACCTTGAGCTGCAACTGTATGCGACCGGGTTGGAAACACCTTTGATACGACTGCCACTTTTGCATCCGCTCGAGAAAGTTGTAAAGCGGCACGTAAACCACCTCCACCTGCACCTATTATCAGGGAATCAAATTTTCTTCTTTTTATCGTCATTTCATCAGCGCCAATAACAGAGTTCTAGATAACCATATTAAACAAACCAATAAACCCAGGCCCGCTAATAGAAGCACCACTGAGCGTATTACAACCGGATGAATATAATCCATAATCACATCTTTTATGCCTACCCAGGCATGCACGAACAACATTAGGAAGCCGATGAATATAATGATGCTATTAACCGGGCCGGTCATCCATTGAGACCAGAGAGAAAAGTCGAAACGCTCAATCAAGGCGAACGAACTGACAAAATAAATAAGAAAGACCCCCAAATACAGGGCGCTGATTCGTTGCCATACCCAAGGTCTCAGTCCTTGCGCTCGCCTGCTCATAGGTTGCTAACCATAAATATCACTATAGGGATCAGTAAACCAACGGCAACAACAATCGCAGCACTCAAACGGGTACTGCATTTCCCCGAGACGATCTCTAAATCGACTAGAAAATAGCGAATTCCGGCGATAAAATGATGAGAAATAGCCCATAAAAGCAGATATAAATACAGACTGACCCAAGGGGTATTAGTTATTTGTATAGCAAAAATAAACGAATCATTATCGCGTAAAGAAAGATCAAACAGGTAAACCAGGAAAGGTAATGACACAATGAGCAAAACACCTGCTACTCTATGCAGTATGGAAGCAATTGCAGTGGGAGGCAACTTGATCTGTAGCAAATTTAGAAATACTGGCCGTGCTTTTTGTTGTCGCATCCACACCCTTTATAGGTTCTTCATTAGCTTATAAGTTAGTATACTTACAAATTAACGCAAGTCATTCATTAAATTTGTTTATTTGACGGCGTATGATCAGGTTGATCCGGAAGATGTCGATATAAGAGCATCATTATTCCAGTCAACTAACTCACAAACTAGGGCAAGCATATACATGAAACAAAACTGGAAAGATTTTTTGATAAATAGCGGTGCTGAATACCAGGATGGCGCATTATTACACTTTGGCAACCCGGAACGGGAACTCAAGCTCTCAAGCCATGGAGATATTCTAACCGATCTCTCGCACACCGGGTTAATTGCCATTCGAGGCGACGATGCTGAGCAATTCCTGCAAGGACAATTCACCAACGATATACACAAAGTGGATAACGAACACGCCCAAATCAGCGGCTATTGCAGTCCCAAAGGACGTTTATTATCTAATTTCCTGATTTTCAGGCGAAATGACAGCTACTTTCTGCGCCTGCCCAAGCCACTGATTGAAAACACCATCAAGAGACTGAAGATGTTTGTACTCATGTCAAAAGTCGTTCTGGAGGATACCAGCGAAAGTCAGATTCACATTGGCTACTGTGGCCCTAATGCTGAAAAAGAACTGTCTGCATTATTTGAAAATTTACCCAACAAGGACCTGGGTACTCTCCAGACTGGCGCCGTAACCATTATAAGGCTCCCTGGAAAGAATCCCCGCTTCGAAATACTCGGCCCACTGGATGACATTAAAAAACTATGGACAGCACTGAATGTACGTGGTGCCCCGGTTGGGTCTGAAGTGTGGTCATGGCTCACTATCCAGAATGGGCTTCCAATCATTACGGAAGGCACTGTGGATGCATTTGTTCCACAAATGGTGAATATGCAATTCATCGATGGAGTCAGCTTCAAGAAGGGATGCTATACCGG
>Ga0316205_10000993_pt1 | contig 40291 bp, 37 predicted proteins | sample 3monthpyrite_MG_FD_204941 | JGI IMG/M metagenome (GOLD analysis project Ga0316205, IMG submission 204941) | Microbial mat bacterial communities from mineral coupon in-situ incubated in ocean water Damariscotta River, Maine, United States -... | ecosystem: Environmental > Aquatic > Marine >...
TGTTTGATGATGGACCGGCACCGACTGGAAAGCGATATTGCATTAACTCAGCATCGTTGAAATTTGTACCTAAGGAAAAGATGAAAACAGATGGATATGAAAATTTATTGAGTTTATTTAATAACGAATAAAATTTATTGAGTATCTAGATAAACACTCATATAGTGGTGAATATATGAGTGTTTATTTCAATTATTTAACTGCTGCAGTCGTAATTAATTACGTTCTTTGATAACATTAGATAATTCATGATAACTATAAACCGCATTTAAGTATGGGTGAAGAGTTTCACCAAATATCGTTCCTTTGACAGATGCTGTCTTATCAATAAATTTACCTTCATATACTAATTTTAGTTTTCCAAACCTATCTGTTCGTTTTCCTTCAAATCTGGAAATATGATCTCCATTTCCTTCAATGATTACGTCTATTATTCCACATATATCCCCGTAGAAATCTTCGAGTTCACAGGTGTCAAAATTAATAGAAAATAAATTTTTATCAACTTTCTTTACGCTTCCTTCAGGCAAAAAGCTGGAAGTCATTATTCCTAAACCTGGTATTTCAAATTCAGCATAGTGAGAAGGAAACGTCCGCTCATAATTTACTGCAAGTGGAGGAAGGATATTAATTCTATATCCCCCATCTGAATACATACTGGGTGGCCAGAAAAATCCAGGTTCATACTTCTGCTCATCTAACATTTCTTCAGGGCTTAAATTTAGCATATAGGCCAAATATGGATCATATTCCATAAGATAGCCGGTATTTATCATCGGTAAAGCTAGAGGGCCAAAATAGGGTGAATTATAATAATTATCTTGGCTAAGAGGTTTTCCGTCGATTTTGAGGTGATTTTTGTTTATTTTAATTCTACCTGTATACTCTGTTTTAGGGCCAAATTCACCGGACACTCCAACATCGAATGTTAATTGAAGTCCAGTTGTTGATTTAGTTTCGTTAAGCTCTTCTGCATGAACTATTTTAAAACTGGAAACAAAAAAAATAGCAGACAATCCTGCAATAACAAATTTATTTTTTACACGCATTATTAACTCCCTTTTGAAAATATCAGATATCTATTCATATTGTTATAGAAATCAACCGATAACTAAATTAGCATTAGTATGAACTTTACTATTAATATGTTTTTAATTTTTCTTAACACTATTTTTAAATAAATTTAAAAAACTAGATGGAAAGGATATCCTTCCTTGTTTGGCGGTATATTGATGGCGATACGCCATTAATTTGTTTGAATAATCTATTAAATAGTGAAATAGTTTCAAAGCCAACATTGTAGGCAATGTTTTCAATAGTTAGTTTCGTTTTTGAAAGTAATTGCATAGCTTCGTTTATTCGGTATTGTTTGATGAATTCACGTATTGTGCAGCCATGTTCCTCTCGGAATTTCCTGGCAAAATAATTTTTATTCATTCTACAATGTTTTGCTAATTCATGAACTCGTAATTGTTGTTGGTAATTCTTTTTTATGTATATCAGCGCAGGTTGGGTTTTATGGATTTTCTCACGATGTATAATGTGTTTGTTTTTAGGGGGATCAATCATCGCGAATTCTCTGCCATTTCGTGAACCAAAATGGAAGGTGAATAACTCTTTTATCAATTTTGTAAGATATTCATGTTCATCTGGTAAAACAACATAATCACGAACTCGAGACCTGATACTCTGTTGCATAATAACGTCATTTAGTTGATCACTAACAATGATAATGGGATTTGAAGGTGAATTCGTTTTGAGTGTCCGTAACCAATCGAAATCAATATTGGTTGAGGAGCCGGATTCAACGATAATTATACAATTGTTTGCAGGTTCGGGAATTTTAGTAAATGGATAGGTAGTAAAATTTAAATCAATTGAGTAATTCTCTGGCAAATATTGTTCTATACCAAATTTATTATTTCCAAAGTACGTAATGTATTTCATTGTTTCTCCCTAGAATACCTATTTGTAAATTATTTGTGAGATCTGAAAATTAGCGAAATTCTATTGATTTCGTTGCATTCATAAATATAGGAGGACGGATTTAGATATTTTTGAAAAAATAGATTAAGTATTTTATATATTATTTTAATTGGAGACTAATTAATCAGCAAAAACGTTGTAAACGATGGTTTTTTCAGCAACCCAGGGGATGGGTAGCTCCAAAAGTTGACTAAAAAATTCAGGGTAGCTTATTTCGACGCCAGGACGAAAGAGTGAATGGAAGGGTATATCAGCTGTGTTCTTGTCTGCTTTAATACCAATGACGATAAAAGCTTCTGTGTCTTGTTTGTGATTCGGGTAGTTATTCACGCTTATATTAAATTGATTCTTTAGTTTTCCGGGAAGTATTAAATGAGTATTTTTATCAATGCGATTTCGATTATCTTTATTAAATGGGAATATAGGAATAATTTTATTATCTGAGGTGTAATTAACAAGAAGTATAAACATATCTTCTTTTGCTAATATATCAATTTCTGCTAACTCGCCATTACGAAATACATGTTTATTTAGGCTTGCTTCGAGAACGAAATTACGAAAAAAAGATTTTTTGGGTACTTCCACCCGTGCTTTTATTTTTACAGCTACAACGGGTAAACCAAGTTCTTGATGGTTTTTTGTCTGGACCCATTCACCTTTCCAATGGACCAACTCTTCCTCTACTAAAAAACCATAAGAAAAGGTTTTAACAAACTCTGAAACGATAAGGGAATTTTCCATTAATAGAGAGCTTTGTATATTGATGCCCGCTGCTTGTTCAATTGCAAGGCTTCTTGCTTGGTTTAAGGCTTTATGCTTTGCTTGCTTAAGTGTTTCACCATCAGTTATTACGGCTTTTCCTATCGCGTATACGGTTTTTTGTTCAGCGGCAAGATTAGAGCTAAAAAAGATGATTACTAGTAATGGAATAAAGATTTTTTGCATGATTTTAGTATAAGACAGCAATAGTATTTTGGTTTTTCTTTTGGGATAAAATATACGCAGCTGCATTCAGATCATCTGAAGTCAATTTAATTGTGCCTTTATCAGAAAGTTGATTCGCTTTAATAATATACGGATTGGTGCCGGAGTAAGAATTGCGCTCAATTGCCTCAATTTTTGGGTAATGCTTAATTTGAAAATTACTGTTTGTTTCAAAAATATTATTTTGAGGCGAATTTGAGGTTTCGAAATTGACTCTCATAGCAGGCATATAATTTGATGCTCTTGTATCAACTACCACACCAGTATATTGAGAATAAGGCTTAGAAGGTTTAATGTGAGTTGATGCTTGAGATTGCATTTGCTGTTTCAAATTTTTCTTTGTTAAATGTGGTGCAAGGATTGATTGAAGACTTTTATTTCCAAATAGTGGAACACGCATTTTAATAGTCACTTTAGGTGACTCGTTTATCCATTCAATGTTTTTCTCAATAACTTGTGCATTTCGAATGAAGGCCTGACTTTCTATATTTAGGTAATCAACTTGAATCAGCATATCTTTGTAAGTTGAATTTTGAGTTACTTGAACACCTCCAAGAATTTCAGAAATTTGTGCATAGGCGTTAGCTCGGGCTGTCTTTTCTGCAAGTATTTCTGCTTGAATAGAATTATTCATATTTTTCATATCAACTGTGCCAATTGCTTCTGTTTCAACATATTCGCCATACCAGTTTACCTGCCCATTAGCGACCATAACTTGGCCGGGGCCATTCATTGATACAGGAATAATGGGTAGTTTGGAATTGTTGGGGCTAGGTAGTTGAGTTAGAGTATCAGTTGTATTTTGTATATCATTGATAGTTTTTTTATTGGTAATATTGGGCATTAAATAGATGAATGAGATCAATATTATGGATGCAGCGATAGCGAGACCGCCAAGTTGTTTTGTTTTTTTGTGAATTGCTTTGTGTTTAAACTGTACTATTCCCGAAGGCTTCTGATTATTTCGCTCCTCTAGTAGCGCACGAAAGGAGAGTACCTCTTTAAGGCATGCTGTACATTCCTGCAAATGCTCCTCAACGGAGTTCTTACTGTCTATACTTAGCCGACCATAGACATATTCATTCATAGTAGCATCTGATAGATGATTGTTCGAAAAATACTGTGGCACATTCATTGTCTTATTTGATAACAACGAATGCATTTCATTAATAACATCAATTTCTTGCTGACATTCAGAGCAAAATTCAAGATGCTCGATTAATGATTTACCTGGAATAATCTTTTTATTTGCATAACAAAATAATTCTTCGAAGCTAGGGTGAGATGTAGGGGCAGAATTAGTATTCATCGTGAATATCCGATAATTTTCTTAATTTTTTTATTGTTTTTCGCAGAAAGTAATACACGTGTTGAGTATTCATTTCATCAGGGGAGATTTTGTCGTTTAAGGAGATAGATTGTGTTTTAAGTGCAGCTAATACTGAATTCGCTTGTAAATTATCAACAACCATCGAATCTAAAATAAATTGTTCAATCCAAGTTAGTTGTTGGAATGCCATTCTAACTTTTGAATGAAGTTCTATTGTATCTTCAGGAGTATATGATGTTAGGGCCTCATTAAACTCCAGTGAATCTAAATTTTCCAAGGATACTTCAACGTCTGGGTTTAGTAAGTATCCTCGATTGCGATTGGATAATTCATTTTGAATGTTGGAAACCAGTATTCGAATATCAGCAGTATTTCGACCCAAGCGTTGTGCGATATTTGCAATTGTATCTTGATCGTGTAACCACCAAAATACTTGTCGAGCATCAGGATCTAATACTTTAATGTAGTTTGGAACGCGTAATCGACGCTTGAAACGCCAATTTTTGTAACGTTCCCAAAATGAAATAGAATGAATGATTTTACGGTAGTAATTTTCGATTAACGTTATTTTTCGATCATTGCGTTCGTTTTGCTGGTGTAAATGCATAAGTTCACTCAGCATCCACTCGTAAGACGCATTTCCCCATTCGCATAAAGCTGCGCCATTTGGGGCTTTGCTCCACATTATATCGAGAGTGCATTGGTAATGAGATCGATTAGCGTAACAGAGTTTTTTACATAATCGTTCGATATGTTCATCAGTGAGTTCTTGAATGATGATTTTTTCTGATTTAATCGTCATTTTTTTCTGAAATGGGATTGCATTACTTTTGTCGCTACAAATGAGAATGTTCTCACTCTGCAATGAACTCCCATTTTCATTTATCGACGTCATGTATTTATAGTGCCCTAGGGAAATTAGTATAAATTAGAACACTATATAGTAATTTAAAGGCGGATAAATTTGAGTTTTGTAGTAGTAACGGATTTTGTTTAAAACTATTTAAATGCTTTGATTGGTAAGGTGAGGAATTTTTAAGATAAATTTCTTGTTGCTTCGCTTGCTTATCTATTACAGTGATATTTGGCTGGTCAAGCAAGGGCAATTCACTATCTTGATTGTTTGTAGCCAATAGGAAATAGATAGATAAAATCAAAATTACAATAATCTCCTTTGAAGGAAAGTCGTAACTTGATTCTCCTAAGAAATTGCTATTGGGCACACCATGGTTGACAGTCATTTTTGCGTAATATTTTTTATTTATTTTTATTAATGTTGCTTAATATAAGCCTATTTTTATTTGGTTATATAAATAAACGAGCAAAATTTAGTCATTTCAAAATAGGCTGTTATTGATTATTCACTTTCATGTAACGAAAAGCAACGGTTAATAAACGTTAGTATTGAGTGATTATTAATCAAATAATAGGGCATTCTTAAGTTGCTAGTATATTATTTGGAGTTTAAAAAATAGAAATACTTATTTTGCATAAGCTGACACTTTTTTATAACAATTGTAGTTAATTGTGGGAGGGATGCCCGATAAAAATGATGAGTTCTAAAAATTAGAAACTTAAAACAAATTATATTATTAAATAATCAAACAGAGTCCCATGGATGATGCTAGTAAATCCTATTTTTCGAGGCAATTGGTAAAGATTAGACTTTGTTTAATCTTGATATAAATTGTGGAAATCAAGTATTGCAAAGCTAAAAAACCCGCTATTTTTTATTAGATAGTTCTTAATTTTTGTGCTGAGAACCCGCTAACTACCCAAGTAATAAGCATAAATGTAAGGCTATTCATGACAACTGATAAAAACACGCCAAATTCAAAGACCCTTTCTGGTAATGATAAGCTAAGAGCTTGCGATAGAGTTATTACTCAAATCGCCTCTGCGACACCTATTGGTGAAATATTGCTGCAAATTGCAACAAATATGGAAAAGCTTGATACCGAGATGCATTGTACAATTACTTTGATAAATGGTGATTTAGTTGGTCAGAGTTTTAGTCCTAAGTTGCCTGCATTCTTTGGCCAAGTGTTTGAGGATCAGAAAATAGGCTTGGATAGTTGCAGTTATGGAAGAGTTGCATTTTCAAAGAAAGCTTTGTACATCAGTGACATCAATGAAGATCCTAGTTGGCAAGAATATCGAGAAATTGTTGGTCGTTCTGGTTTACGTTCCTGCATTATTGAGCCAGTCTTAAGTTCATTTGGAGAAATATGTGGCATTTTCTCTGTTTACTATCGCAAAGTGCAGCCAATTGAAGTAACTAATCAACGGTTTTTTGCACAGGCAGTTGAATTGGCGAGTATTGCCTTAGAACGATATATTTTAGAGAAGAAACTGACCGAGCAAGCAGATTCAATTAAATCTTTAGATAATAAATTGGTGGCACGTGAAAAAGAATTGCATAAAAACCTTCAAATTGAAAAACACCAATTTATTAAAAGTTTCATTCATGATTTACGCGTACCATTAAACTCCATTTTGGGTTTTACCAAAATGTTAAGCATTTCGGACTTGGAGAATAAACACAAAGAGATCGTTCATGAAATAGAGAATGCATCAAATCGATTGTTAGAAATTTCTAACGAGTCTGCTACGATTACTCAGCCAGAATTTGTGGTTGAAAAGCGAAATCCAAACAGCGCAAAACAATACTCAGGTGTTTTGGGTAGACGTAATGGTGACAAGAAAAGCGAAAAATTAGATAATGTGACATCAAGTCATTCATCTTCAAGCGATAAAGAGACTGCTGTCATTGCTGCGGTAGATGTTATTGATTGTTCAGTGTTGGAGTTCTCAACTGGACCTGATAGAAAAATGCATTCACATTTAATGAAGGTGTTTTTAGAATCTGTTCATGACACTATGCAGAGACTCGAAAGTGCAATCAATACTACATCATTTTCTGATATCCAGTTCACCGCTCACAAACTTAAGTCAGCAGCCAAATCGATTGGAGCGAAAAATTTTGCGCATACTTCAGAGCTTATTGAACTAGAAGTTTCAGAGAAAAATCCTAAGTCAATAGATCAGCTTTATCAGGATTTAAGTCGTGAAATAATTGAATTGGAAGATTTTGTAGATAACTTTTCCGGTGATATTATTGTTAGCAACTCTGATGCTAAAAAACCCAGAAACATTCAATCATTAGAAGTTCTAGTTGTTGATGATGATGTTTTTATTATTGAACAAATGCGTGCTGTGTTAGCTCGTATGGGAGTTAAGGGAATAAGTTCGGCAAATGGTGGCGAGAAAGCACTTCAAATATTACAAAATAATCGAAAAATTGATATCGTGATTTGTGATTTAAATATGCCTGGTATGAATGGAATAGAGTTTTTTGCCCATTTAGATGATATGCATTATCCAGGTGGTTTAATATTAGTGAGCAGTGAAGAAAATCGTCTCGTTGAGGCTGCAGGTGCTGCAAAGAAATCAAGAAATATTAATGTTCTTGGAGCATTAAGTAAGCCTTTGTCACCGCAAACTCTCTATAACTTATTAGAAAAAAATAAACAGCATTTCTCAAAAACAGACAAGATGTTAGTCGAAGACGTTACACTGAATGAGTTGCATAACGCCATCCATTCTCAACAGCTGGTTATATATTATCAACCTCAGATAGAAATGAAAACTCGCAAGGTTATTGGGGTTGAAGCGGTTGTACGCTGGTTACGTCCAAAGCGTGGATTATTACCACCAGATTTATTTATTTATTTGGCTGAAGAGAATAATTTGATTGATGATCTTACTCAGGAAGTATTTGAACAAGCAATGAATCAAGGTGTGAAATGGCATAGTATGGGATATGACCTAGATCTTTCACTAAACCTGTCAGTTGATTCTATAAAACGTACTGATCTACAAGAATGGCTAATTAATGTTGCTGCAAAAAGTGGTTTGTCGCCTGAAAAAGTAAATTTAGAGTTGAAAGAAAATAAACTGTCTAAAAATATTTTGTTAAAAATGGAATTGCTGACTGGGTTAGGGTTGGCAGGGTATAATTTTTCAATTGATGATTTTGGTGCAGGAGTATCGAATTTTGAAAATTTACAAGGAATACTTTTTAAAGAGCTTAAAATTAAGCGTGCTTATGTAAGTGCGGCACCACAAGATGAAGCATGTCAAGCAATTGTTGAGTCAAGTATTGCATTGGCGAAAATATATAAAATGAATACGGTTGCTAAAGGTGTTGATACTCAAGAACAATGGGATTTGTTAGAGAAGCTAGGTTGTGATGTGGTACAAGGATATTATATTGCTAAACCAATGCCAGCTGAGAAATTCACATTGTGGTTGAAAAACCGCAAACATTAGTTTCATTTAATTACTGAGTATAAACAACACCGCAGAGCTAGTCTGCGGTGTTGTTGGTTTAGATTACGGTAATCATTACTGAAGGTGGATTAGGATCAACTTCTCCCGTAGCACTTGTTACAGTTAATGAGATTGTATATATTCCTGGCATACTGAACATCACTGTACCAGGGTTTTGTGAAGTTGTGTTTAGCGCGCTACCGTCAAAATTCCAATGAAACATAAGCGCTCCTCCAGCTGGATCAAATCCTATTGATTCAAATAAAACAACATCTCCAGCAGCAATGGTCATATTCGATATAGGCGAAGTTATTGTTCCTTTGACGGTTGAAACAACAGAACTCGGAGCAGCAATTGGCATTACATGTATTTCTCTTTCCACCTTATGAGAATGTCGATTCGTTAGTGGATCATCAACATGAAATTCAACTTCGTAGTCCCCCGGCATGTCATAAGTAAACGCACCAGGATTTTGTTCTGTAGATGTAATACCTCGACCAAACTTCCAATGATACATAAACAATGTTGTGTCATCGAGTGGATCTGTTCCCATACCCATATAATTTATACTATCACCTAAATAAATTAGCATGTCAGAAGCTGGCGAAGTTATTTCTGCCATTAAATTGTTAGGATCATTGACAGTGACCATAATGGTGTTTGATCTTGATCGACGAAGTGTGATGGGATCAACCACTTGAAGTTGAATTTTAAATTTTCCGGCGTTGCCAAACGTAATCGTTCCTGGGTTTTGAACTGCCATGTCAGGTGTTACACCATCAAATTTCCACATATATTCCAACACGGCTATTCCTAATGGATCAAGACCTTCACCTGAAAAATCTATCGCATCTCCGATGTTAATCGTTTGATTATTTAGAGGAGTGATAATTCGAGCCTGTAGAGCGTCAGGATCAACAACGGTAATTTTTCTAGTCTCAGCTCGAGCTAAACGGTTCGTTAAGGGGTCTTGAATAGTTAACCGAATTTTATAATTACCGACAGATGTAAACATGACAGGATCAGGTATTTCCATCATGGAATCTATTGCTGCACCATCAAATTGCCAAAGGTATGTATAAATGGTGCTGCCTAAAGGATCGTTAATAACCATAGGAACAAAATTTATGCTAGAACCCACGTCAATAGTTAGATTAGTAGCAGGTTCGTGAATGTGGACGAGTAGGGAGTTTGGGTCGATGACATTAATTTTTCGTTCCACTTCATGAGATACAATATTTCCGTTTGCATCTGCAATAATCAATTCTGCTTCAAATTCTCCAGCTTGTGTAAACATAATGTCGCCAGGATTTTGAACTGTGGAAGATGGCATCCCCACATTTTCGAAATGCCATAAATATCGTAATGGACCGGCAATGTTCCCATTATTTCCTTCTCCTTGAAAATTAACGGTTTCACCGACATTTATAGTTATATCAGTGGCGGGAGAAATAATGACATCGTTTAATGGCATATCGTTTTGAACTTGAACATCGGCAACTGTGATTATACGTACGGGCGGATTCAAGTCTGAAAGCCCTTCAGAATCAGTAACAGTAAGTTTTACGGGATAAACTCCTGCAGATGGAAACATAATTTTTCCGGGAGTTGATTCGAAGCTATTTGGTGCTACACCTGAAAAATCCCAGTTGTAATTCAAAATCGTATTGGCATCTAAATCGCTTGCAGAGCCCGTAAAATAAATACTCTCGCCAGCTTTAATACTTAGGTCACCTGGTGGGGATAAAATTGTTGCAACTGGTGCATTGTTGGTAACACCAACAGATCCAACGGTTATCGTTACTTGAGCAACATTAGTACTCATTGCTCCAACATTATCAATGACATTTAGGCTAATTGGGTATACGCCGGGTTGAAGAAAAGTAATATTACCGGGGCTTTGATTTGTTGTATTAGGTGCAGCTCCAGAAAAATTCCATAAAAAACTGATTGGATTATTTCCGATAGGTGAAGCACCAGATCCAATAAAATTCAAAGTATCACCAACGTTAATATTTAGATCTCCGATGGGAGAAACGATACTTGCTAATGGTGTTGAATCACTGGGTTGATTAGGAACATTTGGTGAGTTAGGGTTTTTAACCTGAATTATTCGAACTTCCGGTGTTGAGTCAGATATACCGAGTTCATTGGTTACAGTAAGTACCACTCGATGTGTTCCAAGGGTATTCATTGTTAAATAGCCTGGATTTTGGGTTAGGCCATTAGGTTGTATTTTGCCAAAATTCCAGTGATAAGATAGAGGATAATTTGCAGTAGGATCAACGCCGCTTCCTGCAAAATACAGTTGTTCTCCGAGACTAACCGTAACATCTGCAGGTGGACTCACTATATTACCATTAGGTTCGTTTTCAACGATGGCATTTGCATTTATGTTATTAGATCTATCGAATGCAAGTGAATGTTCGGAATCAGTATTTTGCGTGACGTTCTCAGAGCACGCAGTTAATACTAATAATACTGATATGATACAAAAAGCAAAAGTTTTAATAAATATTCTGTTGTGTGACAACAGAAATTGGAAGCGTGCCCAGTTCATGTGCTACCCCTTAATATCCCACGTTAATAATTTGATCGCCAAGTGACGCCGTCGATCATCATTTGTTATTTTAGTGTGGAACGTTATTTAGTTATTATAGGGGTATTTTAAGTTGATCTATTATGTAATATTGTTGCTAAAAAATACACGTATATAATTAACGCGCATCAGAGCACACTCCATTAAACACAATTCTTAGTTACCTCGCCCACACGATATAATTTTATTATTATTTATAATTATTTTTTTAATACTGACCTTACAATATTGGTTTGACCTTAACCATCAATGAATAACAATGAGTAACTTGTTAATTCGAAGGTCATTATTTCTTATAAAACTAGACGTGAATTGAGGTTTTTGCAAGTTGATTGATAAATAACCTTCTTGTGAAATCGATATTATTTATCAGAAAAAATGATAATCACAGAGCGTGAAATATTGAATAGTTTCAAATCAATAACTTGTCAATTTTTACCTATAGTTACCAGTAGGAATAGTCTATTATTTTAAAAGTAAGGCACAAATAATGCTGTCTGTGTTTTGATGTAAACTTAATCGTAAATTGAACACATTGTTGGTTACTTAGTCCAATGTAGTGATGAACTCAGTTTAATGTCTCAAGTAGGAGGGATTATGGAGATCATAAAAGCTTTATTTGATGTTTATGAACAGGATCTATTCGCTTTTATTGGAGCGACTTCCTGGCCGGATCTTTTTGAATGCCTTTTTAGCTATGCTTTTATCATAGTCGTTCTGGCGTTTACTCTTTTTCTCCCGCTGACTTTATTTTTTCTTATGTTTCTAGCGCCTTTTTTGTGATGATACTATTCCAAATTAATTTAAGGCGATTTAATGTTGTATTTAATACAGATACCTAGGTGGTATTCGCCTTACTGTGATAATGTTTGTTTCAATTAAAATACAGAAAGGATAAGAACACCATGTCAAACTTGCAGGATGAGTTTGTTCAGTTTATTCAAATGTTGCTTGATGATGAAAAGATGCAGAAATGGTTTATGTCTCTCTCGACATTATCTGAAAATTCGAGAACCATTGAGTTAAGAAATATGGCATTAAAAATGAGCCAGGCAAATGAAGATGAAAATATTGTCAAAATGGTGGCGAGTCTTTCAAATACAGAAGCTTTTGATAGCATTCGAGCGGTTTTGTTAGCGGAACTCAATCAAAAATAAAAGTGAACAAATATGTAAAGGAAAAAAGCCGTGACAGAAACATCACACGGCTTTTCGCCTAGAGGAGAGCTATTGCTTACCGTGTTTAGAAGCTTGCAATGAACTCCAAACCTACCGCTGGGTCATCATCACCAGACACATCAGTGCTATAATACTCTGCTGCAACACTTAAATTTGATGCTAGGGCTGCTGAAACTGCAATGGCATAAGATGCAGTGTCATCTGCTCCTGAAGCTTCGTAAGATACCGTGTCATACATAATGGTAGCACCAAACATTTTGTTAATTTGGTAATTAAGCGTGATCCCCATAGCTGAATCAATGATTTTATCTGCCATTAAGTATTCTAGGCCGATTGTTGCACCCATCATTGAATATGTCGCATTCACGTCAAGTACGTTTTCAGCACTTGCTTCTTGAGTAACGTAACCCAACTCAACATCTAGTCCTTTTACTGGAGCAGCGTTTATAACAACTGCATAGGAATTTTTTTCTAAATCATTGTGGCCAAGTTCATTTAATGCTGCAACGGTAATGGTTGCAGGGCCTACACCTCCAGCAACAGCAACACCGGCAAGGTTGTTACCATAAAGCGCCGTTTGACCATCTAGTATTCCGTATATTTGTCCTTTTGAAATTTGGTACATGTCTGGTGCATCTTCTTTTTCCCAGCCAATAGGATTGTTGAAGACACCGCCTAGGACAGTAATTTCTTTCATTGGCGAATAGGCAAAGTATGCTTGTTCAATAACAGCAGAATCGGCCGGACCACTTAATCCTGCATTAGCGCCTCCGTTTCCAGCAAGTGAAAGGTCTGTATCTAAACGTACGCTAACTTGGTCACTCAGTTTATTGGATACATCAACTTCTGCATTGGCTAGAAATACACTTGTATCATTATTGTTAGCGTAAGTAATGTCTGCAAAACCAGAAACATTTGCACTTCCAGCAAACGCAGCAACGGGTAACGTAGTTAAAACTGTAATTGGAATTATTTTTTTTAACATATCTCTCTCCTCATGAATCCCAGATAATTTGTAATATTTGTTTACTTTAAAGCTTATAATTTATATGGTATTTGTGATAAATACAAGAGAAATTTAAATATTTATTATTTAAATCAATATGTTATAACCAACTTTGAAACTCAAGTATAGGTTAATAAATATTCATGTCTGTGGGCGGTATAGGTTTAAACCAATATTATTGGTATTACACTAAGCAAGTGGATACAGGTGTTTTGAGGTGATGAGAAAGAGTTGATTACTGCATTTATTTTTGAGTTATAAGGCCACTAGAAAATCGTTTTTGTTTGTTGATGTATAATTGAATTATTCGTTGGACAGTTATATCGAACATTTAGCTTTTCCACTTACACAGCATTTGTGATTTTTTTAACAGAAGAGGTATTTTATGCCATATGTCAATATTAAAATAACCAATGAAAATGTGAGTTGTGCGCAAAAAGCAGAACTTATTTCAGGTGTGACGGATTTATTACAAAATGTATTGAATAAAAACCCCCAAACCACAATTGTTGTTATAGACGAGGTGGATATGGATAATTGGGGAATAGCAGGCGAACAAGTGACAAAACGTAGAAAAAGAGGAGAATAATGGAAACGCTAAATATTCACCACTTGGGTTTGGCTGTTAGTGATTTAGAAGCAACGACTGATTTTTTTACTCAGTGCTTGGGTTGGTCTCTTGTTAAAAAAGACTCCCAATACCCTGCCAATTTTGTATCTAATGACGAACTCATGATTACCTTGTGGCAAACAAATGTTGGGGCGAATAAGTTTGATTATCGTCAGAATGTGGGTTTGCATCATTTTGCCTTAAAGGTGCCATCAGAAGATGCATTATATTCCTTGTTTAATAATATAAAGGCTTATTCTGGTGTTGTTGTGGAATTTGCTCCCGAATTATTGCGCCAAGGCCCTGCTAAACACTGTATGATCTATGAACCGGGTGGTATTCGAATAGAGTTTATCTGGGCACCATAAATAGAGAACAAAGAAGGGCATAGAGTGATAAATAATGATGTTTTACGCCGTATTCGTTATACGTTTGATTTTAGCGATTCAAAAATGATGAACATATTTGCTTTAGCTGATTGCAAAGTAACGCGGGAGCAAATTAGCGCATGGCTTAAAAAAGATGATGATCCTGATATGGTTAACATCACTGATAATCAATTAGCAATTTTTCTAAATGGATTGATTAATGATAAGCGGGGTAAAAAAGAAGGTGATCAGCCGGTGCCAGAAAAAAGGCTAACGAATAATATCATTTTCAGAAAGCTCAAAATTGCCTTAAATCTCCAAGCTGAAGATATATTGATACTTTTAAGCGAAATGGATGTGCCCATTAGCAAACATGAATTAAGCGCATTTTTTCGTAAAGCCGGGCATAAACATTATCGTGAGTGTAAAGATCAAATATTGCGTAATTTTTTAAAAGGCTTGCAGTTAAAATATCGCGGAAATGATTAAATTGTTTGGCGCAAAAATAAATGCGGAATAAGTGTTGACAACTGATTTTCTCTGTATATAATTCGAACTGCTTGAAAGTTCTTCTTATATTTATTTACACCACTTTGATTTCTTGTTTTTAATCCTCGTCTTGTTTTTTTATAAGTAATGGTCATTATTGTGATAAACGGACTTATAGCTTTTACTACTTTTTTAATGAATAGGATACAAATATGTCTACTACAACTGGCACTGTAAAATGGTTTAACGAATCTAAAGGTTTTGGCTTTATCGAGCAAGAATCTGGTCCTGACGTTTTCGCTCATTTTAGTGCAATTTCTGGCGACGGTTTCAAAACATTGGCTGAAGGCCAACGTGTTGAGTTCACAGTTTCTCAAGGCGCAAAAGGTCCTCAAGCAGAGAACATCGTAGCGATTTAATCTTTTAAGTCGTTATATGGTAGCTTATCTGCATTTTTATGCAGGTAAGCTTCCAAATTTTCATAGTATTTATTCAGAATTCCCCTAGATAAGCATGTATTATCAGTAGTGCTTTAGTCTTTTTGTAGTTCTATTCGTCTATATATTCCCCAATTCGCGCTACTACTAGAGGATCGCCACCTTGAGTCAAAGCTCATTTTCATCTTTAAAGCTAAATTCTGCTTTATTAGAAAACCTGTCATCGTTAGATTATAATAGCATGACGCCAGTGCAAGCGCAGAGTTTGCCTCATATTCTCGAAGGTAAGGACGTTATCGCCCAAGGAAAAACGGGATCGGGTAAAACTGCAGCGTTTGGTCTTGGATTGTTAGAAAAACTCAAAGTAAAGCAATTTGCAGTTCAATCTTTGATTTTGTGTCCTACTCGAGAATTGGCAGATCAAGTGACGAAAGAAATTCGCAAACTGGGTCGCTGTATTCAAAACATCAAAGTGCTCACATTATGTGGTGGTTTACCATTTGGGCCTCAAGCAGGTTCTTTAGAGCATGGTGCTCATATTATTGTTGGGACACCTGGAAGGATTGAGGACCATTTAAACCGTGGAACCTTAAATATTGATAATTTGAACACGTTAGTGCTGGATGAAGCAGATCGTATGCTTGATATGGGTTTTCAGTCCACTATTGATGCAATTATTGAAAAAACGCCAATAAATCGACAGACATTATTGTTTAGTGCTACCTTTCCCGATCAGATAAAATCCATATCTAGGCGGGTGATGAAAGATCCCGTTATGGTACAGGCAACTACCACTCACGAGAATGATAGCAGTGGAATTGAGCAACATTTGTATGAAATTCGAGATAATCAGGATCGTATAAGTGCCGTTCAGCTATTACTGTTAAATTATGGTGTCGAATCAGTGGTCGTGTTCTGCAATACCAAAAAAGAAACAAAAGAAATTGCGGATGAACTTTATCGACATGGCTTTAGTGTCATGGCTTTGCATGGTGACCTTGAGCAACGCGATCGAGACCAAACTCTAGTCCGTTTTGCGAATAAAAGTATCTCTGTGTTGGTGGCAACTGATGTGGCTTCTAGAGGTTTGGATATTGATGCGTTAGATCTTGTAATTAATTATCAGTTGGCCCACGATGAAGAGGTCCATGTGCATCGAATTGGTAGGACAGGGCGAGCGGGTAACACTGGAATTGCTTGTACTTTATATAGTCCGAAAGAAAGTCACAAGATTAATCGATTGGAAGAATACCTAAACCATAGCCTTATCTCAAAGTCTTTGCCGGATTCTAGTTTGTTGGACACACCACCAAATAAACCATCCATGACAACCTTATTAATTGATGGTGGTAAAAAACAAAAAGTCAGGCCTGGTGATATTCTTGGTGCGTTAACTGGGGAAAATGGTATTTCTGGTAAAGACGTAGGGAAAATTCATATTTTTGATCATCGTGCTTATGTAGCTGTTAAGCAAAGTGTTGCCAAAGCTGCTCTGAAAAAATTAAATGATGGTAAATTGAAAGGTCGGACTTTTCGAGTACGAAGATTATAGTGTAAATTAACTGAGTGGTTTCCAGAGTCTGATTACAATATTTAGTGGGATGATTTTTTAGTTATTGTATTTCTCTTCATAAAAGTCAGGAACTAATCAGTAGTAACTGTTTGATATCTCCTATTCTTATCCCAAACTGCGCATTCAAAGTTTTGAATTTTAAGCTCCATGCTTGAGTAATGAAGAATTCCAATAAACCTTATAGTATCAATCAGATATAGACTTTGCTTTACAAATAAGGTGAATTAAGCTCGAATTTTCTTATGTTGGTGGTTATAATACGCTCACAATAATAAAAAAATCGGAGTAGTAGGGTGAATAAGTTTTGGTTATTTGTAATTCTATTTATTTTTATTTTCGTTCAAGGTTGTGGTTCTGGCTCTGATTCGTTAGAAAATAATCTCTCTTCCCAGGATCACCTAGAAAAAGCAGAATTTTTATATCAAAACAAAGAATATGAAAATTCAATTCTAGAGTTTACTGAGGCAATTAAAAAAGACTCATTAAATGCAAAAGCATATTACGAAAGAGGATTAGCTTATTTATCATTGGAAGATTACGAAAACGCCATTGATGATTTTACCCAAGCAATAAAATTAAGGCCTTATGTTTCTGCCGCATATTTCGCAAGAGGAATTGCATATTTTACACTCATTGATTATGAGAAAGCGTTGATTGATTTTGATGAGGCAATTTTATTAGATCCAAACTATGTGTATGCCTATATAAACCGTGGGAATATTAAAGTAATTCAAGATGATTTTGATGCAGCACTAAAGGATTATAATATTGCGCTGACTATGGAGACATCTAGTTCATATTTTTATGAGCGTAGAGGATATCTCTATTTTCTAATGGAACAATACGCTAAAAGTAAAGCTGATTTTTCAAGAGCTTTACTATTAAATCCCGAATCGGGTTTTGCTTATTTTAAAAGAGCTCAAATAAATTTTATTGAAGAAAAGTATGAGCTAGCCATAAACGACTATAGTCAAGCAATTCGCATAAATTCAGATGATTATTCCTCTCTTGCGGCAAGAGGTTGGTTGTATAAATTAACAGATCAATATGAATTAGCGTTAGCAGATTTGAATTCAGCAATTGAACTTAAGTCTGATTTTTCTTCTGCATATAACAATAGGGCTTATGTTTACATTGATTTAGGGGAATATGAATTAGCACTTGATTCTGTTAATGAAGCGATAAAAATCAAACCTTTAGCTGCTTATGTTGACACTCGTGGGGATGTTTATAAATCAATGCAAGAATCAGCACTTATGTGTGAAGACTACCGAGTAGCTTGTGATTTAGATGCTGAAATTAGTTGTCAAAAAATGACTGAAAATTGTTAATTGAGATTGGTGAATAAGAATCGTAAGAAATGTTCCCCAGGTAATAGATATGTGATATCAAAATGTAGCTACTAATTTTCAATTTCACTCCAACTCATATCTGCTTCTAGTCGGTAAGTTCCAATAAACTTGTTAGGGCAGCTTTTACCCCATTCTTTAGGGGATAACATAGAAAAATATTGGGAACCATTCGATTTTTCATAGAGATGATATGCCTTGCCCGGCATACGCACAAAGTTACTAGTTGCTCTGTGTAAAAGTTGGTCTTTTTGAGCCTGGCTTAAAATTTCTTGCGCTTGATTTTGCAGTTGTTTAATTTGATCAGCGATGATGCTGAGTTTGCCATTCAGGTGTAAATCAATTTGTTTATCAGCCTGGGCAATTTCTTTGGCTAAATCGACTAGGTCAAAGCTGGGGGCCATACGGCTTACAGGGTAGGGGGCTGAACGATCAGCCCCTAAATGATTTTTGCCTTGATGGCGGTTAATCTTTTTATCCATTAGAATGTTCTTGTACAAAAAACTATATTAGAAAAGCGCGGAGAAACCTCGAGTCAAATTTTTAAGCGACTCTTTAATATGATTCTTCCCAAGAAATATAATTTTCCAGTTGTTTGATAGTGTATTGTTGATCACTAATGATTTCTTTGACCACGTCACCAATGGAAATCATACCTGTCATTTTACCATTTTCCAATACGGGTAAGTGTCGAACTCGTCGATTATTCATCATCACTAAACACTCTCCAATTTCTTGATCAGGATTGGTGTGATAAATATGACGGGTCATGATTTCTTTAACCTTAGTGTCTTTTGATGCGCGTCCTTTTAAAATAACTTTTCGCGCATAATCTCTTTCGGATATGATCCCCACTAAATCATCATCGAGAAGCACAGCAAGAGCGCCCACGCCTTTTTTATCCATTAACTCAATAGTGGCATATACGGTATCTTCGGGGTTTACGTGCCAAACTTCTGCACCTTTACCTTCGAGTAACTTCTTAACTGTAATCATAAAAAAATCTCCTGAATGTGTGTTCTAATTAGAGTTCATTCAAAAATAACGCCATGTTAAATAAGACAAATCAATAGATGCATTAAATTAGATTAATATTACTATGTATGGTTCGACTTGAAGAGTCGAATCTGAGATATTCATCAAATTTGATATAATTGAGTATGGTTTTTATTCGTTTGAGCGATATATAATCAGTAAAATCAATTGTTTGTAGATGAAAGGAATAGTATTAGTATGTCAGAAGTCACAATTTTCAGTACTGGAACATGCCCTTTATGTGAAAAAAGCAAAACATTGCTCACTAAGTGGGGAATCCCCTATGAAGAAAAGCGAGTTGATGTGGATCAAGCTGCTTTAAAAGAAATGGCGGAGATCAGTAATGGCGCGCGCAGTGTTCCCCAGATTGTTATTAGAGGTAAATTGATTGGTGGATTCAGTGAGCTTACTGAGTTAAAAATGGATGGGGATTTAGACGATTTAATGCCTTAAAGTCCGGGTTGTGAGCCAAAAGGGTCTGTCATCCAATTGAGAGGTGATGTGGAAGTAATTGAGCGAGATGTGGCTGATGCGCCTGAGGTGATATTGTCATATTGTTGAAAAGAAAAATTACCGCCTCCGCCGCCGCCCATCATACCACCGGAAATAGCGCAGCCTGAGCACGATTGGCCTATCCAGATTACTTGTACTTCATTACCAGTATTCCAGCTTACTGTGCCTCCAGAAGGACCTCCTGTGTCACCCATCATACCTCCAGCGTCACCAGTGGGAACGTTGATTGCTGATGTGGGAGCTGCTGCACCGCTGGCATTGCCGTCACTATTGATTTCGCCATTTGAATTGCCAAAGTTCATGGTTTCTGTACTTATAGAAGCCATATTTTGATTGTCGGTTGCAAGGTTTGTATCGTTATTATCAGGCGTCATGCCTGTAAAAACAGAGGTGTTCGCATCAGGTCCATAAACAGTATCTGAAGCAGGTAGAGTTTGAGGGTCGCCTTCAGCGCCGGTTGCGCCAGAAGCATTAACACCAGAACTTGTTCCATCGTCACCGAATGAATCATATACAGCAGTCGTTGCATTTTGATAGGAATTTGTACCGGTCACAGCGCGACCACCTATGCTGGCTTTCCTCATTCCGCCACCGCCACCACCACCACCAGTCATCCCCCCGCCTCCACCGCCAGTCATACCTCCACCGCCGCCTGTTCCACCTAATGAAGCAGATCCGCTACGTACAAAATCACCACCGGCACGTCGTAATACAAAGGTTTGAGTGCCGCCACCACTGTCATAACCTGATCCGACTACTTTCTCCCGAATGCCGTAATAATAACCGGTAGCGCGACCTCTGCTGTCTTGATTTTGTAAATAGTTAAAATTTTGTTCGAAATCGATGCCTGATCCAGAGTCTTTATTAGTTTGATTTATTTCTATGGCAGATCCACTGGTATTTGCCCAGCCTAAATTTAATATTGTGGAGTAATCCAAGTCGAATTGACCTGTTTGACGAATATCCAATTTTGCGGATACACCACCTTGAGTGTTACCGTTTGAGCCATTGACGAAACTTTCATAATCAAATCTGCCTTCCGAGCTTACAGAGCCATCTTGTACGGTTACCTGAATATATTGTGTACCATTATTATCGGTAAGAACGCGTTGCTCCATACCTTGGCTACTAACATTCACTTCGCAGCTAAATCCACTCGGACATCCGCCCGAGCCGAATGAGACGGGTGGTCCTGCAAAAGTTTGAGTCGAACAGAAGAGTAAAACCAAGCTATAAATGGCTAGCTGTATTCGAGAAAAAGAAAGTGCTTTATAATCAGTTAGGTACTTATTAGCGTCTTTCAAAGGAACCTCATTCGTTTATTTGGGTGCAGCTAACAACTCATCAACAAAGTCATTAATGACGAAAAAACAATAAGATACGATCCTTGCTTAAAGTCTCATTTGAAGTGTTATCGTCCAAGTGGTGGGTAATTAGAGTAATATCGATCAAAATGTGAACGGCGTCACATTTCCTTAAGTTGATCAAAAAATGAGTGGTATTTTGTGTTTCAGTGTGGTTGTAAGTGAAATTAGTTTATAATTCACGTTTTTGGATTGGATGAGTATTACCCTTTATGTTGATTGTTATATCTCCTGCAAAAACCCTGGATTACGAAACAGTGCCTGTCACAAAAAAACACACGATTCCTGATTTTCTTAATGACTCTCAAGAATTAATAAATCGTGCAAGAAGATTTTCAGCTTTGGACATTGCAGACGTTATGGACGTGAGTATGAAAATTGCCGAGCTTAATGTTCAGCGGTTTTCCGACTGGCATACGCCCTTTACTGAAGAAAATGCTAAACAAGCTGTATTGGCATTTAAAGGTGATGTTTATACAGGTCTAAACGCTGAAACACTCAGCGCTAAAGACTTTCAATATGCACAAAAACATTTACGCATATTGTCAGGTTTATATGGTTTGTTACGGCCGTTGGATTTAATGCAGGCTTATCGTTTGGAAATGGGTCGAAAGATTGAAACAGACCGCGGCAAGAATCTTTATGAATTTTGGGGTGACACAATAACAGATGGTTTAAACCTGCAGTTGAAAAAAACCAAATCAAAACATTTGATTAATTTAGCATCTGTCGAATATTTCAAATCCGTAAAACCTAAAAATATTAATGCAGAAATTATTACTCCAGCATTCAAAGAATACAAAAATGGTGAATACAAAATGATTGGTGTGTATGCAAAAAAAGCACGTGGTTTATTGACTCGCCATATTATTGAAAACAAGATTGAGAATATCGAAGACATCAAAGCATTTTCGGTTGAAGGTTATCAATTTAATAAAAAACTATCAGAAGGTAACAGTTGGGTGTTTACTCGCAAACAGGCTGCTTGATTATGACTTATACAACATTAATCTCCACAAATGATTTAAACAAAAATATGGAAAATGAAAATTGGTTAATTATTGATTGCCGATTTGATCTGATGAATGCAGATAAAGGACCTTTGATGTATTCAGAATCCCATTTGCCTCGTGCGATTTATGCAAATTTAGAGGAAGACTTATCGGGACCCGTTATTGAAGGGAAAACCGGCCGCCATCCATTGCCGGCATTATCTGAATTTAGCAATTTGTTAACAAGCTGGGGAGTTGATGCTTCTGTTCAAGTCATTGTATATGATAATTTGGGTGGAATGATTGCGGCTCGTTTGTGGTGGATGTTACGCTGGCTTGGACATGAAAAAGTTGCTGTACTTGATGGTGGCTGGAAAAAATGGACTGATGAACGCAGGCCGATTAATAAAGAAGTTCCCATTGCTAAACCTAGACAATTCGTCGCTAAAGAACAATTACATTTATTGGCCAATGCAGAAGAGGCTGCAGAGGCTTCGCAAAATGATCAAAAATGCTTGTTGGATGCTCGAAGTGAAGATCGTTTTCGGGGAGAAAATGAAACTTTTGATGTTATAGCTGGGCATATTCCCGGGGCAATTTCTGCACCTTGTATGAGAAACCTCGATAGCAATGGGTGTTTTGTTGATCAGGAAACATTACGTAATATCTATTCATCGCTGCTTAATGGCGTAGAAACGAGAGATACGATTCTTTACTGTGGATCTGGTATCACTGCAGCCCATGATGTACTTGCTATCTTGCATGCGGGGCTTGGAGATTGTAAGTTATATCCGGGTTCATGGAGTCATTGGATTACTGACCCAAATAGACCTGTTGCTACAGGTGTTAAATAATTTAGTTACCTGCGTGTCGTTATGGGTATGCGGAAAATAATGAAAAAATGGATAATTTTAGGAAGTATATATGTTAATTGAAGATAATAAAGTCGTCTCATTTCATTACTGTCTTAGTGAAGATGGTAATGAAGTATTAGAAGATTCCCACGAAGGAGATGCCATGGTTTATCTGCATGGCCATAAAGGGATGTTACCTGGTGTTGAAGAGGCTATGACGGGTAAGCAAGCCGGAGACAACTTTACTGTTACTTTGGAACCTGAAAAAGCTTATGGTGCTATCCAAGAAAATGCAATGCAACGTGTCTCTATTAAGCATGTTATTAATCCGGGTAAAAAGAAAGTTAAATATAAAGCTGGAATGAAAATTCAGCTTAATACTCAAGAGGGTCCTCGTGATGTGATGATTGTAAAAGCGGGTTTAAAAACCCTTGATGTTGATACGAATCATCCGTTTGCGGGAAAAACATTAAAATTTGATTTGGAGGTTATTGATGTTCGTGATGCAAGTGAAGAAGAAATTGCACATGGACATGTTCATGGTGCGGGCGGGCATCAGCATTAAATAATTACTTAGAGAATTTATCTTTTGTCAAAAGTATTAGGACTCTGAGCAGCTATTTGTAATTCTTATAACGAATAATTAAACTGAACTGTAGAATTAAAATGAAAGACTTAATCACTATTCTTCGTTTAGCAGCGATAGTTGAGGGACTGTCACTGCTAATATTGTTGTTTATTGCAATGCCACTCAAATATTACTACGGTAATACTGAAATAGTACCTGTGGTTGGTATGACACACGGCATTCTATTTATTGTATTTGTTGCATTATCCTCTTTTGTCAGTCAGCGAAAAGATTGGTCTGACGGATTTTGGGCGATGGTTGTATTATCTTCAATGATACCGTTTGCCACTTTCGTGATGGATCGTAAGTTAAAAGCACTGAACTAGGATTTTATTTTCTAAGTGGGATAATTTCGGTTGAAGGTATCTTCACCCATTAAATCAATTTGCTTATTGATCATTTGATCCATGGTATGCAATAGACGCTGATATTTGTCAGTTTCAGATTCGAGCTTAGATAATACATAAACAATGGCTTCAAGTGTTGAAAGTGCTTGTGGATTAGGTGGTTTACGAATTCGATAACGTGAAAGTATCTCAGGCTTGATGCCAACTTTTTGTAATTGGTTTAATTCTGGAGATTCATGTAATAAGAGTCGAGTTTTACGCCATGTGCCATCCAGAAACATCAATGGTCTCGGTTTTTCAAATGTCACTTCGTCAATCGGTACGCTGTCATCTCCTGGATAAATCAATAATGGTTGTTGTTTTACTAGAGCTTCTTTTTTTGCATGATAGTTACTATCATTCGACAGTAAAATTTCGCAATTGCTTAGACTAAGTTTGGCGATGTTTGCTGTGCCCAGAGCATGATTGCTTTCTTTGAAATGTTGTAAAATAAAGATCGGCCATTGATTTTCTAGTCTTGTAATATACTGGCAATAACAAACATTTATGGGGCGTTTGCATTGGTCACAAAGTTTTCGTTTTGCCATAATATAAGTTAAACTCATTTTATCTATTCAAAAAGGGTTATAAAGCAATGTTTAGGAAAATGAATCAAATTTGCGCTATTTTCTTACTTCTGTCTAATATTGCTTTTGCTGGGGCAAAGAATGACCAAAATCTGAATCAGATTATGGCAGAAATTGCCCAACAAATGGCAGATACCTATCCTATTATTGTTGCTCAACAAAAACTCACAGATAAAGATATTCAGCTATTACGTACTAAGACGGGTAAATTACTACGATTATTTGAGCATGCTAAACCGTATATAAAACAAAAGTCAGATACTTATCAGGTGTCTTATGATCTGGTTTTAGCGCATTTGGAAAAAACCAAAAAATCCTTAAATACTGCAAATTCGGTGGGAAGTAGAAAACGGCTCCGGTCATTGGGGACTATTTGTGTATCTTGTCATACTCAAGACACACAATTAAGAACCATGTATACAGGATCTTCTCGTGAAAAATTTAATAGTGATTTTGAGTTTGCTGAATTTAGCTATATGACACGAAATTATAATGATGCTGTGAAGTACTATGATAAATATTTGCGTTCCGATAAAGTTAAAACTGAGTTGGATATTATCAATCCTATTCAAAGAATCATCACAATTCATACCCAAGTTTTTATGTCTCCAGGTATTGCTGCTAAACAACTTGCAGAATATCGAGACCTGACTGCACATACTAAAAAAACAAGGGAACATCTTGATGGCTGGATTGATGGCTTAAAGAAATTACGTCAGAAACATAAAGCAAGCAATGAAAAGATTAGCTTCAAGCAACTCGAATCTTATGTAAACTTGTATATTGCTGGTACTGACCAGGCGGGAGCAGAATTCTTTTCGACTGCTCAAGATGAGGTGTCGAGGGTTTGGTTACGCGGCGTACTGTTTCATTATTTAAATAGCAATCCTCCGGCAGATGAAATTCCTAAGATTTTATACTGGCTTTCGATTTGTGACAGAACGCTCGGTTACAGTTTTAATTTTTCATTTGCGGATATGTATTTAAAAGAATGTGTGATTAGTCATCCAGGCCATGAGTATGCAAAAAAATGCTACCGCGAATATGAAGCGTTTATTTCGGTCTCTTATTCTGGATCAGGAGGTTCATTTATCCCCGTAGAACTTGAAGATGAGCTGTATGAATTGAAAAATATGCTCAAATAGTGAGAGAATAAAGAGGTTGCGTTAGATATGGTTTTTGGTTTCTTCGAAAAAAAACAATTATTAGATGAAGATAACATTGTTTGGATGTTTGATACTTATGCTTGGGCGTTAGAAAATTTTGATGCCAACGTATTTTTTAATGAAACAATTTTAGTTACGCCCAGCAATAAACATTTTCCTGGTGAAGAAAATACCGCTGAAGGTATGGCGAATATTATTTTTGAACAGGTAAAACAATATGCAGGTATGACGCATTGGCCGACTCGATTAGTGAATGATGAAGATATTATGTCACTCCCGAAACCACAAATAGAAATCAAAGGTGCTTTGCGTGGATCTAGAGGGGAGCTGACAGCACCTGAGGATGACTCTCAAAGAATAACTATCACCTACAATCAATTTCAATTAAATGACCCAGAAGTACTTATCGCAACGTATGCTCACGCGCTTGCGCATTACCTTAGTACGACAACAAAGGAAGCCCCCCCGGGTGGATTGGATAATTGGGCGTTTGCGACAGAACTGCTAGCTGTTTTTCTTGGTTTTGGCGTCATTATGGCGAATAGTGCAAACACCTCAAAAATTCGATCTTGTGGTAGTTGTTCTGGTCCAGCTATAGAGCGGACAAATTTCCTGACTCAATTTGATACCACGTATGCATTGGCTATTTTTTGTCATTTAAAACAAATTCCAGTGACCGAAGTAACGCCTGTTTTAAAAAAGTCACTAAGGTCATTTTACAAAAATGCGGCTAAAGATGTCGCCAGTCGTGCAAAAGAAACACAAAAGCTAGTAGCATTAACCAATAGCTAAAACTAATCCGTTTTGTTTTCGCTTTAATTCGTTATATAGTTTGTGTGGGATTTAGGTCTCTAAATTCTATGCATAGAAATAATACAATAACAACTAAGGAGGGAGATGATGACGGGTAATGTGAGTAAAGATGATCGAATCATTCGTATAGTTATTGGTTTGTGGTTTATTAGTATGGTGTATATTGGACCAGAAACACTTTGGGGATGGGTAGGACTCGTACCGCTATTATCTGCAATTGTTGGATTTTGCCCACTGTATAAAAAATTAGGCTTTGACACTAAAAAAGCCGTTGGTGAAAATCAGGCAGTGATAAAAGACTCAGATGTAGCTGAAGACATTCCGGAGAGAAGAGCGGGGGTTTCCTAATCTGCCATATAGCTAGTGGAGCACCTCCGGAAATTGATTTCAATCTATTTCCGGAGGTGTTTGTTATAACACCTCATCTCTTACCTGATTACGACAATTGTCAAAATCCTCTTGGCTGATTTCAAGAAGATTGCCAATCTTTTGTGCAAAATAAGCTTCGTCTCGGTGTAATTGCTTATCTGCATAAGCAACTTGCCAGAGTAGTTTAATCATGCTCAATTTATTATCGTAGGAAAAATGTTGATTAATTAAATTGGTAAATGGGCTATAGTCTGTTGTCTGTTTTAATTCAGATTCTGCGAGTTTGTATAATTCCTCAGTATGTTGGCCATCTAGTTTGAACTGTGCTTTGAGTGTTTGAAAAACTGCATTGTGTTCACTATCACTCACATCATCATCCATGTGAATCATTGCAATTAATAACACTGCCGTAGCCAATTCAATGTCGTGTTGATTGTTTTCTTTACTGCTATTCATTTTTTGTTCAAAAAATGATTTAATTTTTTCGGACATGCTGGTATACCTTTTGAAACATTAAGGCCACAATAGCAATAAATAGTAAAAAAATGCAAATAAGAACATGGCCCTTATAGTTCTATTGAAATAAATTGAGTGTAAAGTAAACATATTATGAAAATTGCAGTGATATCTGATATACATGGCAATGTTCCTGCGCTAGAAGCGGTGCTTGAGGATATTCAGCGATGGCAGCCTGATAAGCTTGTCGTTAACGGTGATGTGATCAACCGAGGACCATGTAGTCTCAAAGTGCTTGAAATGTTGCATTCGTGTAGTGAAGACAAAATATATATTAAAGGTAATCATGAAGACTTTGTTATTTTTACTAAAGAGAATCCTGTTCTAGAGCACGAATATAATTATCATCTACGTTGCTTTGCGCAATGGACAGCAGAGCAAGTAGGTCAAAATTGGTTAGATACAATAGCTTCTTGGCGAGATAATTATGATATTTCTACGTCGCGTCTTGAGCATACTATTCACATTACTCATGGTTCTCGTATGGGAAATCGAGACGGTATTCACGTCAAGCTTTCGGAAGAGGAGCTAAAAAATAAACAAGTCCATCATTCTGATGTGTTTATTTCTTCACATACTCATTTACCTATGACCAAATATCTAGATCAAACATTAGTGATGAATTCGGGATCAGTTGGGCAGCCGTTAGATGGTGATGAGCGTTCGGCTTATGCGCGTTTATATTTAGAAAATGAGGTCCTGGTTGGCGAAATTGCCCGAGTAAAATATGATAAAGAACAGGCCGAAAAAGATTTTTATGATAGTGGTTTTATGGAACATGGTGGCCCAATTTGTAAATTAATATTTTTAGAACATAAATATAATAAACGTTTTGTTGGACCATTTATGAATCGATTCTTAGATGGAATTAATTCAAAAGCAATTTCAGTCGTAGATGCAGTCGAAGAATATATTCAACAGCAGAACTATTAATATATTGTATTTGAAGAATTGATAAATCAGTCTTTTTTTATTTCTCAAACATTGAAAATCATAAAAAGGTAGCCAGGATTATTCATATATTCTCTGTTTTTGGCCTATAGTAGAAATTTATATAGACGTCTAAACAGCATTTAATTCACAAACAACTCTGATTAATTGTCAATCAATTATGCTTCGAGAAAAAGAAACAATTCCATCGTTAATTAACATATATCATTGATTATTATGATTTTTTCGTCGAATTCGATAGATAATATTTAAGTTAAATAAATTGAATTTACTGTGCAATTATAAATGGCGATTATAATTAAGTTATCCATTTAAATTATAAATCGTAACGATTAAAAAATTTCACTTTATTGCTAAAACCTCAAAATGTATATAGATACAAAATTGGAACTATTCAATATTGAATGAACCTAAAATATTGTAGATGGTAGATTGGTGAGGTCGAAAATGAGTAAAGTAAACAAAGATTTTCTTAGTGAAGAAATTGGTGTTGAAGAAATGGATGATCAAAATGAAACCGTATTTACGATTGAAACTGCGCTCAACATAGATGCACGACGCAAGGTGGAAGATTACCAAGAACAACGAGAGTTAGAGCGACTGATAAATGATGAATGGGATTATTTTGACGATATTGCTTAATCTGACCATTATAAAATTGAATTTATTTGGTATTATAAAAAATTTATAAAAGCTGGTCTTTACAGGCCAGCTTTTAATAATGATTAATTCAAAATAAAATTATGACTCCTCGGATCGTGGAGTATCACTATTATTCTCCGTTTCTGCTTCACCTGCTTCCTCGCTAGATTCCATTTCAGCATTTACTTGTGATAAGCATTCTTTCATATATAAATCTTTTTCTTCTTGATCTTCTACCCCAACATCTCGTACTTCTTGAGCGCATATTTCATGTGCGGATTCGGCGTAAATGGGAATAGTAAAAACGAATGTTAATACAAACGCCAATAATATTTTTTTCATTTTTGAGTGACTCCTAATTGATAAATAAAAGCTCTGCATTGGTCTTTAGGGTGCTTGAGTCAAAACAGTGCTGATATAAAGTTTGGGGTAGCGTATGGGTTTTGTATAACGAAAAATATTAATTGTATTAATCGTGTTTTTGAATCAAACTTATCAGAAATACGAAAGAATAGGTAAGTTGTGAACTGTGGATATTGCTCAAATAAAAACCTTTGTGGAATTAAGTCGTACGCGTCATTTTGGTAAGGCAGCTAAATCACTATTTATTACACAATCAACGGTCAGTGTACGTATGCGAATGTTAGAGGAATCCTTGGGTGTACGGTTGCTAACACGTGATAGAAATAATATCCAGCTCACTGCTGCTGGAACGCGCTTTTTACCTCTTGCTGAACAAATGTTAAATACTTGGAGTCTTGCAAAGCAGACCACGGGTTTGGCCGAAGAATGCAAAATGTTGCTGTCTATTGGGGCTGTATTTAGCTTGTGGGAGGCAGGTTTAAAGTCTGCGATTTTTCAATTTTATAAAACACAGGATAATGTGGCGGTAAATTTAATTGCTCAAACTCAAGAGCAACTCTATCGAAGTATTGTTGAAGGCAGCGTAGATTTGGGATTTATGTATGAGCAACCCCAGGTGTCAGACTTAGAGTCATTAAGCATTAGCTCTCTTGAGTTGGTATTAGTTAGTACTCATTCTGATTTGAATGCGGAAGCTGTTATCGAGCGCTTGGACTATGTATTTGTAAATTGGGGAACCGCGTTTTCTGTTTTACACGCGAAATACTTCCCAAATATTTCTGCACATTCTATGTATGTTGATTTTGCAAGAATCGCGCTTGATTTTCTTATTGAACATGGGGGGAGTGCATATTTGGCAAAATCGATGATTACTCAAGAGTTATCAGAAAATACTTTATTTCTTATTGAGGATGCTCCCATTATCACTCGCGAGTATTTCTTGGTTTATAAAACCAATACAGCAAAAATTGAAGTTATTAATAATTTGGCAGATTTTCTTATAACTGAGAAATAATGTGATACGTAAGTAAATAAAAATTAGTGAATCACAATTTTATTATCCCACAAAAAAGCTAATTTGATTATGGAAGGAGGCTCATATTATTAGTTTGATCTATTTGACACTATAGAATTGGATAAGACTGATTCCATCTACTCATCTCTCTAAACACATTGATATATCACACAAACTTGATCTTGTTTAAAAAATAACAGGAAAACCCATTGCCTTGATAATGTTAGAAGAGATTCGATCAATCGTATTTATTGTGTTTTGCAGGTTAGCAGTAATTTCTACAGAAAATTATCATTTTGATAGTTTTGTGAAGAAATATTATTGAATATTGTTTACTGTTTTTTTCGATTGAAGCTGATTGATTCAATTTATTCACTCTTCCATTTTCCTATCATGAGATTGTTTGGGTTATCAAGGTAACTGATTTAACTTTCCAACAGAAAAATAAGAAAGCGAGTTAACTCCTTGTTTTCAGTTTATTCCTTCAATATTAGAAGCTTAAGTATTGTGAAGTTATCCCGATATATAGTCAGTAATAAAGTATATAAGTGTATATTTGGCCGAATTACATACAACATGAAAGCTACTATTAATTCGATTTTCGTAAAAAATGGATGATAAACAAGCTAAAGATAGGTGTTTTATTGTTTAAATAAATGGTTCATATCTGTAGATCCAAAAGTTGTATAAATTAATTATAAGAACCTGTTTTTAAAGATGAATTTAGCTCGAAAAAAACCACATGCCCCTGCAAATACTTCGGTCAACGAAAAAGTAGAGGCTGATGTACCTCAATCTCTAGTAATACAGGCATTTTCTTTGGTTGCATCATGCTTGGAGAATCCCAATTATCAGGCTGCGGCAACTGATCTGTCTACAAATCTCGCAACAAAATTGCAATGCGAGCAAGTTTGTATTGGCTTGGCTAAAAGAAAACGGCTAAATGTAAGTGCAATGTCACATAGTGCCAGATGGGATAAACGTACAAATCTAGTTCAATTAATTAATGCAGCAATGGACGAAAGTTGCGATCAAGAAACAACAATTGTATTTCCAGTTCCCGCAAAAGACGCGAAAAAGAAGTTTGCAACTGCACATAAAAAATTATCGGATGCAAACAACTCGGCTACAGTGTGTACCGTTCCCCTTGCGAACGAAGGAGTTGTAACTGGTGCCATAACGCTTGAACGATCTTCTGCAAATCGTTTTCAACCTTCATCAATTCAATTACTCGAGCTCGTAGCTGTTATCGCAGGCCCTTTACTTGAAATGAAACGATTAGAAGAGCGCTGGATTGGCAGTAAGCTATGGGAATCGTTTTTTGGTATGTTTGGCAAGATTGTGGGTCCAGGTCATTTTAAAACAAAATTGTATTTTTTATGCTTTAGCGGCTTAATCATTTTGTCTTATTTTGCCACCGGAATTCATCATGTAACAGCTGATTCTGTATTAGAAGGTAGAATTCAACGAACAATTTCTGCTTCTGCAGACGGCTTTATTGCTTCTTCATTCGTTCGAGCAGGAGATTCTGTTAGTGCTAATCAGGTAATGGCAAAACTTGATGACAAAGATTTAACATTATCAAAAATGAAGCTTAAAAATCAGAAAAATCAATTAGAACATGAATATCAAGATGCATTGGTGCAGCATGAGCGAGTTAAAATATCGGTACTTTCCATTAAGATTAATCAAATCGATACTGAACTCAATCTTATTAATGAACAATTAGATCGATTACAAGCAATTGCTCCATTTGATGCTTATATTATTGAAGGTGATTTAACGCAAGCACTGGGCATGTCTGTGAAACGTGGTGATGTCATGTTTAAAATCGCTCCGTTAAATGAGTATCGTGTCATACTTAGTGTTAATGAAGAAGACATTAGTTTTGTTAAAGAAAGTCAATTAGGTAAATTAACACTTACTGGGTTACCTAATAAGTTCTTTAACATTAAAGTTGAGAAAATAACACCAATTTCTATTGCGAAAGATGGTCAAAATATTTTCCAAGTTGAAGCAATGTTATATGCATCTGATTCCCAATTACGTCCAAATATGAAAGGTGTATCGAAGATAGAAATTGGGGAGAGAAAACTTATCTGGATCTGGACGCACAAACTAGTTGATTGGTTTATTATAAAATCCTGGTCGCTGGTGCCGTAAGGGTAATGTATTAAATGGAAAACTTATTTAGTTCATCCTGGCATAGTGTTTCCGACTTAAAGCCAAAATTGCGTCAACACGTTGATGTGTCGAGTCACAAATTTCGAAACAACACTTGGTATCTATATCAAGATACAATTTCAGGAAGAACGCATCAGTTTCCACCTATAGCACATTTCCTAATTTCATTAATGAATGGTAAGCGAACAGTCCAACAAATTTGGGATGCGCTTAATACACGTTTTGGAGATGATTCACCTAACCAAGATAATATTATACAACTTTTAGCTCAACTTCATTTCGCGGATATTATTAAAACCAATGTTACACCAGAAATTGGAGAGTTATTTCAAAGGTCAAATCAACATAAAAAAACTGATTGGAAGAAGAAATTTGCTAATCCAGTATCGTTTCGTTTCTCTCTATTGGATCCTGAAAAATTACTAAATGTGATACAACCCTGGTTTAGTTGGATGTTTACCAAGTTATTTGGTGTTTTAACAATCGCGATTCTAATTTTCGCCGGACTAAATGCATTAAACCATTGGGAATCATTGGAATATTTTGCCACAGAAAATATATTATCTTACAACAATCTATTCTTAATATGGCTAACATATCCCGTAGTAAAATTATTACATGAGTTTGGGCATGCCATAGCAACAAAGCAATGGGGTGGTGAAATTCATGATATGGGTGTCATGTTTTTGTACTTTACTCCTATTCCTTATGTTGATGCATCTGCTTCAACAAGTTATCGAAATAAAAATAAACGTATTGTTGTCAGTGCTGCAGGCATTGTTGTCGAGCTATTATTGGCGTCCTTGGCTTTATTTGTCTGGCTAAATGTTGAAGCCGGAATTATTAAAGACATATCATTTAATATTATGCTAATTGGTGGCTTCTCCACACTATTTTTTAATGGGAATCCTTTACTGCGTTACGATGCCTACTATATTTTGTCTGATTTTATTGATATACCAAACTTGGCTAACCGTTCAAATAAATACATTGGTTATTTATTATTGCGTTATATTTTTGGAGTGAAGGATTTTCCAAGTCCTGTAAAAGCGAGTGGTGAAGCGACGTGGTTTGTTGGTTATAGCATAGCGTCATTTTGTTACAGGATGTTTATCCTGTTTTTTATAATATTATTTATAACGGATAAATATTTTGTGCTGGGACTTGCTTTAGGGGTGTGGGTTGTATACTCACAATTATTACGCCCTATAGCAAAAAATATTTCATTTATGTTAACAGATTCACGAATTAAAAATAACCAAGTCAGAACGTGGGTATCAACTGTTTGCTTTTTATCTTTAGCGTATCACATAGTATTCAATATTCCCATTCCTTACGCGACTGTGGCAGAAGGTGTCGTTTGGTTGGAAAAAAATACACAGATAAGAGCTGGTAGTAAAGGGTATATAAGTGAAATTCACGTTGATCAGGATGAGGTAGTAAAAACCGGAAGCATGATTATCAGTTCAATTGACCCATTGCTTGAATCCAAAATCACACAATTTAATTCAGATTATGCTCAGCTTGAACTGGAATATAGATCTGAATGGAATAATGACAGAACCAAAATTAAAATACTTGAAGAAGAAATGAAGAGTATTAGATCAGAGATTGATCATGTGCACGAAGCTTCAGAGTCGCTGATAATTCGTAGTCCGAGTGATGGGGAAATTATTATTCCAAAAGTTCAGGATTTGGTAGGCAAGTTTGTAGAGAAGGGTGAACTACTTGGTTATGTCATCAATGATAAACAATTAACAATTCGGGTGTTAGTAAGTCAAGACGACATGAATTTAATAAATGAAACGGACGATATTACCGTTCGTTTTGTAAATAACATTACTCAAGAATATAAGGCAGGTGAACTTCGTATTGTTCCAGCAGCGACTGATAAACTGCCCAGCGCAGTATTAAGCGTAAGTGGTGGCGGTAAAATTAAAACGGACCCGAAAGATTCAACAAGAACCAAAGCACTGGATAAATATTTTGAAATTTGGGTCGTTTTACCTTCAACGCAAGAGGAAGTTTTTATTGGCTCAAGGGTATATGTAAAATTTACCCATGGAAAAGAACCTTTTATACAGCGTTTAGAACGCTGGGTAGATCAATTACTTTTAAGACAGTTCAATGCCTAATTATATTCCAAAACCTGGTATCACTCTGGGATTGTATCCAGAGTATCATAGCGACAAGAATAACATGTCACCAGTGCGCAAAAAAAGTTCTTTTAAGCTTTCTTCTACACCTTATCATAAAATGTCTCGTCTTAAAAAAATAGTCAAAAAAATTACTTTAGAAGGAGAAACATTAAAATCAATGGAGTTGCAATTCATTAAGCAAAAGTTAGATGATGTCCGTTTCGATATGATTAGAAACGGATTAAATGATTCAAGCTTGATTAAATCGTTTGCAATCATTCGTGAAATATCTTTTCGGGTACTTGGTATGCGTCATCATGATGTGCAAGTCATGGGGGCCTGGGTGATGATTAATGATATGTTAATCGAAATGGATACAGGAGAAGGAAAAACATTAACCGCGACGTTGGCAGCAGGAACAGCGGCATTAGCTGGAATTCCAACACATATTATGACGGTGAATTCTTATCTTGCTCGTCGAGACGCTAAAATAATGACACCACTGTATCATGAGCTCGGTTTAACAGTTGGTGTTGCCACTGAATTAGAACCGGATGAACAACGTCGGCAAGCATATAAACAAGACATTACATATTGTACAAGCAAGCAAATTGCATTTGATTATTTGCGGGACCGGACAATTTTGAAAGATGAAAATACACGTTTACATCATCAATTAACACAATTACCGCAGGAATTTGGACAAACGAAAAATTTATTTTTGAGAGGTTTATGCTTTGCTATTGTAGATGAAGCAGATAGTATTTTGGCAGATGAAGCGCTTAATCCATTGGTTATAGCGAGTGAAGAGTCAAACCCTGAACAGGAAAAATTTTATCATCAGGCAGTATCCATTGTTAAGAAGCTTGTTGTTGATGTTGATTTTACAGTAAACAAAAAACTATTTCAGGTGGTAATTACGAGTATCGGTGAGCAAAAAATTGAAAATATGTCTTGTTCCCTTGATGGGATATGGAAAGGAAAACAAAGAAGAAAGCACTTGTGCGAACTCGGACTAAGTGCATTATATCTTTATGAAAGAGATAGGCACTATTTAGTTGAAGACAATAAAATTGTAATTATCGATCAAAATACCGGGCGTACAATGGGGGATCGATCTTGGGAGCATGGTTTACATCAGCTGGTTGAATCTAAAGAAGACTGTCCAATAACTGGACAAAGAAAAACACTAGCAAAACTCACGTTTCAACGTTTTTTTAGACGTTATCTAAAACTTACTGGTATGTCTGGAACCATTGTTGAATTAAAAAAGGAATTACAATTCACTTATGGTTTAAAAGTAGTTCGAATCCCTAATCATAATTTAAATTGTAGGGTCTCCTGGCCCACCAGAGTGTATACCAAAGAGCAATATAAATGGACAGCATGTGTTCGACGAATCAAGCAGTTGCACAAACAAGGCAGACCTATTCTAATTGGTACAAGATCAGTACTCGAATCAGAATATTTGAGTGAATTACTTAATGAGTATTCACTACCTCATCATGTATTAACTGCAAAAAACACAGAGCGAGAAGCAGAGATTACCGCTCTAGCGGGAAAATTGGGTTCAATAGTCGTTGCAACCAACGTGGCAGGCAGGGGTACTGATATTCAGTTGGATAGCCAAACTAAAGATATTGGCGGTTTGCACGTTATGGTTGTTGAGCATAATGATGCGATGCGTATTGATCGCCAATTATTTGGTCGTTGTGCACGCCAAGGAGACCCGGGTAGTTATGAAGTACTTTTATCATTGGAAAGTAATATTGTCCAACAGTTTTACCCAAAATGGTTTTTAAAATTAGTATTTATTTTTTCGACTCGATTAGGGTCATTACCAAGGTGGACTGGTAAAAAAATAATTCGATTGCCACAGATGATGATAGAAAGAAGTCAGCGAAGAGTGCGTTATTCTTTATTAAAAGCAGACGAACAATTGGGGAAATTGCTTTCCTTTTCAGGAAGACAAGATTAGGTACAGATTTATGACTAACAAATATAGAGCACCATTGTTAATATTTCTATGTTGCTTGATACAAAATAATTATTTGTTTGCAAAAGAATTTATTGATGAGGTGCCCACTCCCACACACACACCTTTAGACTGTGTTATAGAACCTTTTCTGATTACAGAAGTTAGTAGTTCAGTGAATGGCGTCTTACAGGAAGTGTATGTAGATAAGAGTCATATAGTTAAGAAAGGTCAAAAACTAGCAAAACTCGAATCATCTGTTGAGCAAAGTACTGTTGCACTTGCAAAAGCACGTACAAAACAAAAAGAAGAGGCGCAAACCAAACGTATAAACTGGAATTTTGCCTCTAGTAAGCAGAAGCGTGCGGAGGAGTTATTTAAAAGTAAGGCTGTTTCGTCTCATGAAATAGAAGAGGCAGAAATGAACACAGAAATCGCTCGTCTGGAATATAAACGTGTCAAAGCTCTACAAAACATCTCCCGATTAGAACTAGCTCGTGCGCGATCTGCTTTAAAATTACGCACTATTCGTAGCCCCCTGTCTGGTGTTGTCATTGAAAAATATCTATCTCCAGGGGAATCTGTCAAAGACAGGCCTTTGTTTAAATTGGCGCAACTAGATCCTCTGCGGGTAATTGTGATAGCTAGCACCGAAATGTTTGGAAAAATAAAAACAGGCATGGTCGCTGATGTCCGTACTAACATTAATCCAGATATTTCACTAAAAGCCACTGTTGATATTGTTGCCCCTGTAATAGATGCAGCAAGTGGTACCTTTGATATTATGCTCTCTATTCCCAATTCAGATCACAAGTTGCCAGGCGGTTTGCGTTGTAAAATTCAATTTGATGATTTAGATAAATCTTCTAATGGACTAAAAAAATAGATAAATAAATTCTTGATTTATCACTTACCTTTTTGATGTAAAAACAAATACTTCCTATCCTTTTGTGCTAACAAAAAACAATTATTGGCCGATACTTAGGCGAAGTGCCACACTTTTCTGCATGTATTTTATTAGGCCAGTCGCAATAAATAGTATTTATTAATCATAGTGAGTCTACAATTTATATGAAAAACAATAAGATAAAAGACGATCCTAAAAATCCTCTTCTTTTCGAAGAATTGGAACCCAGGCTGTTAATGTCTGCTGGTGCAGAAGCCTTGTTAGCCTATGACGCAATCTCTGATCCTCAGTTATTATCTAGCAATGATCCAAGTATTCAAATTCTAAACGAGAATCAACTACAAGATCAAAACTCCTCTGATAGTGCTACAGAACAAAGGCATGAAGTGGTTTTTATCGATAGTAGTGTTACGAACTATGAGCAAACTATTGCAGACATAAAGTCGCAAGACAGTGGAAAAATTATTGATTTTGTTGTAATCGATAGTAAGGATGGTGGGATAGATCAAGTTAGTGAAACGTTATCCCAATATCAAGACCTAGATGCTGTTCATTTTATTACTCACGGAACAGCAGGTACAATCCAACTTGGTGAAACAACGCTTAATAATAATACGTTAGTGGACTACGCTGATGATATCGAAACCTGGGGACAAGCTCTTTCAGAAGAAGCCGATTTACTTTTTTACGGATGCGATATCGCGCAAGACGATCAAGGTAAGTTTTTTATTTCTCAATTAAGTGAATTAACTGGTGCAGACGTTGCGGCAAGTATTGATCTTACGGGACAACAGACCAAAGGCGGTGATTGGGATTTAGAATATCATAAAGGTGAAATTGATGCTGTAAGTGCATTGTCGAATTCTTCGCAGCAACGTTTTTCAGGGACTTTGTCTTTGGCACTTGAGAACGAAACGGTATCAATCGATGAAAACTCAACAAATGGATCTACTGTAGCGACAGTTACAGCAACAGGCACAGATCAATTTTTACAATCGATTTATTGGGTTGATAAGGATCAAGACAAAATAGTTAAATCTGATATCGATGGTAGCAATCAGACCAATGTACTTACTGGGCTAAGTAATCCTAGAGCAATGATAATTGATGTTGATGGTGGAAAAATTTATTGGAGTAATGATTTGGGGTCTGGGTTGTCACAGATTAAACGAGCAGATATGGATGGTTCAAATATAGAAACTATCGTTGGAGGATTGGATCAGGTAGACACATTGGAATTAGATGTTGCTAATTCGAAAATATATTGGACAGATTCGGGTGATAACAATATCGGGCGCACAGATATGGCCGCCGGGTCCACTGCTGAAATAATATTTGATAGTGGTGATACTAATATAACCGAGCCAGAGGGAATTAGTTTTGATTTCATTAACCGTAGAATGTATTTTCATGATAATGGTGAATCCAGTTTTGGTTACTTCGATATAGCTACCGATAATACAATTAGTAATTTTACAGAGAGTCAAACGGGTGTATCTTTAGCTTCAGATATTACAGCAGATTCAAATAATTATGTTTATACTTCAAACTCAAGTGGGATCATACGTGGAACGCTTGCTGGAAATAGTTTTACAGTTATTGAGTCCACTTCAACTGACAGATTCCACACTCTAGATCATGCAACTCAAGTTTTGTATTATACCTATGACAACGGTTCAAGTACGAGTTTAAGAAGTTATGATATAGGATCAGATACAGTGACTACACTAGCGACGATTAGCGGTGGTAGTTCTGTGAATGTTAAAGAGATTGACTTGGGTGATCCTGAAGCAGTTGTGTACTCAATTACTGGTGGCAATACAAACAGTGCTTTTACAATTAACGCGTCTACGGGTGAAATAACTGTAAATGACACAAACGAGTTAGATTACGAAACGACCACATCATACTCGCTGACAATCACAGCGACTCAAAATACAGATAGCACGACTGCCACTATCACAGTAAATATAAATGATGTGAATGAAGCACCAACTGCAGCTAACAATACTGTGACAACAAATGAAGATACCACATATACCTTTGTTGCTGGGGACTTCAATTTTTCTGATGTAGATGCTGGCGCATCTTTGGCAAGTGTTAAAATTACAACGTTGGAAACAGCTGGCAACTTGGAGCTTAGCGGTGTAGCGGTGACCTTAAATCAAGTGATCACCGTGGCAGATATCAATGCGGGCAATCTTAAATTTGTACCGGTAGCTAATGCTAATGGGGCAAGTTATGACAGTTTTGGATTTAAGGTTAACGATGGTGTCTTGGATAGTACCTCTGCCTATACTCAAACCATTGACGTTACAGCGGTAGCCGACGCCCCAACAGCAGCGAACAACACCGTGACCACCACGGAAGACACCGATTACACCTTCACGGCCGCGGACTTTAACTTTGCCGATGTGGATGCCGGGGATACCTTAGCCAGTGTGGAAATCACCACCTTAGAAACCACTGGCAGTTTAGAACTCAGTGGTGTCGCGGTGACGTTGAATCAAGTCATTACCGTGGCGGATATCAATGCGGGTAATCTCACTTTCGTGCCGGTAGCTAATGCCGTCGGTGCGGGTTATGACAGCTTCGGTTTTTCAGTCAACGACAGTGGGTTAGACAGTGCGGCCAGTTACACCATGACCGTGG
>Ga0316205_10000996_pt1 | contig 40255 bp, 34 predicted proteins | sample 3monthpyrite_MG_FD_204941 | JGI IMG/M metagenome (GOLD analysis project Ga0316205, IMG submission 204941) | Microbial mat bacterial communities from mineral coupon in-situ incubated in ocean water Damariscotta River, Maine, United States -... | ecosystem: Environmental > Aquatic > Marine >...
TTCTAATGTTAAAGTAGGTACTGTGATCGTCTGTGTCATCAAAATAATCTCCTGTTTCGTTTAAAACAGGACACATTGTGCAAGCCTCACTTTAGGATGTCACCAGGCTTTACCGGAAAGTCACTAATAGCATTATAAATGCCCATAGAGAGGCATAATGCTATTGGGCTAGGCAAGTATGGAATTTGTGGAAATCGCACCCTGCAACAAACTATGTCGCCTGTAGGCACCCCCTACCCTTGCCACACATCCCACATTTATTTTTGCTAAGCACCTTCTGAGAGTGAACAGTTTACTGTAAACGAACAGTTAATATAAAACTTATCTTTTCGACATAGGAGAAAAATCACCTTTATATAATTATTTACTATCACCAATTTGGGAGTTAGTAAATAAGCCACCAAAATCAGCAAAGGCTATACAAAATATGATTCATTGAGCGTAGCGAATACATCTAAAAAGGCTTTGCTTTGCAAAGGGCGAAGTGAGTATAACGAACGAAGGGTAGGTATTGTCCTATGGACAATTAATTTTTATATTAATTTTATTGCGAAGCAATTCCTTTTATATATTCTAACTACTATCAGGTTACTCTGTTTTTTTATTAGTTTAAAAGTTATCCACAGGCTAGATCTCTTGTTCTAAGTTCTATATATGTTCTTTGTTCTTTGTTCGGTGCCTGAATTACTATTATAAACCAGCGGCTTATTGGGTTAAGAACTACATTTTTTCACACTACTGCTACTTTTATTCACGTTACTGCTACATTTTTTCACTTTTAAAACTACATTTCTTCACAGTAAAATATACGTTATCCACAGGAACAGGTTAAAAACTATTTTTTAGCACATATGCTCGTTTATTTTTTATTATAAACACTATTCTAAATATAAGTGCTCATCTCCGTTGCTTCAAGATTAAAGAATATTTAAAACTACATTTCTTCACATTATAATCTAGGTAATCTAGTTCCTTTATATCCATTCAATAACAGTGTGTTAGCTGATAAAATTATCAAGTGGTTAATTTTAAAAACTACATTTTTTCACAATAATGATTAATGCTCTAGAAGTCTGTGGTCAGTGTATATTTTTATACCTTTATTGGGTTTTAAAGCTACATTCTTTCACATTCTAATCTAGGTAGTGATATATCTTTTGTATTTGTTATATAACAGTACGTTAGATTGTTCATCTTAGCCCCTTATAAATTTTAGAAACTACATTTTTTCACAATAACTACCAAATTCTTAAACTCATTATCAGAGTAACGATTCCGGAATTTTAATCCATTTCTAACTTTAAAAACTACATTTTTTCACAGGATAAAATTAAAAAAATACTTGCTACATCGTAAAAACATGATGTAGTTATATATGTATGGATAAGAAAATTCAAACCATCGATATTAAATCTAGTAGAGACACCATGATCAAAGCTGGTGAGCTAGTTGATGTGGTAGAAGTAACTCCCCTAACCCTTACTGACCGCAAAATTTATAACCTACTAATTGATAATGCCCAAAATAATCTTGCAAAACCTGTGGAGCATTCCCTATCAAAAGAGAAACTAAGGCAGTCTAGGCGTGGTAACGAACAGGTAGATGATTCAATCTTGCGATTGATGGGAGGAATTGTTCAAATAAAAACGGAAAGGGACGGAGAACCGGCTACGATAAGAGTTCCCTTACTAGGAAGGAATATCATACATGATAGAAAAGATGGAAATTTTTATTACACATTTGATCCCATATTACGTGATGTTTTCATGAACAGTAATGTATTTGCACGTCTAAAGATGAGTGTCATGCTTTCTTTTTCAGGAAAATACGGCCTTGCACTATATGAGATGATTGAAAAACGCATAAATATGAGAAGAACTGAAGAAATATTTTCTATCGCACATTTCCGTAATCTTCTTGGAGTTCCAAAAGATAAACTAACTACATGGCATAATCTTAAAACTAGAGCAATTGATCCTGCTGTTGCTGAAGTAAATCAGCTTGCTACAGATTTTAGAGTTGAAATCACTGGATTAAAAACAGGGCGTAGTTTTAATGAAATAAAAATACAATGGTGGAGAACCTCACCAGATGGAGAAGAAGCAGCGATTGTAGAACATATGTATTCAAAAGTGGGGCGAAAGGCAAGGCGTGAGGGTACGGTTGAACAAATAGACTTCACAGCACCAAAGCTTGAATATTTACTTTCAGAGATAGCAATGGAAACTGCTCGAAATATTCTTCTTAAGGGGTCTAATCGTGTAGGTTTACAGAATGCTATTCAGCAATGGGAGGAAGCCTTTAGGTATAAGGAAAAGCCAGAAAATCCTAACGGTGCATTTATCAATTTCTGTAAGAAAATATCTTAATTTTACCCAACATAGGATTTAATTTTTCAGATCAGACTAAATCAATAACTTAAGCAACTTACGTAAGTTACATAAGTTATGTAGATTATTTAACTTTCCTAAGCTGTTCTATAACATCCCCTTTAGGCATAGACTTTAATAAACTAATTCCAGCCTTAATTACGTCCGAACGATTTGCTCTAAAATCACCGGGCATAAAGGATATTGAGTCAATGTCTTTACTCACCTCTGGAGTTAAAGAAAATGTATATCGTTCATATATTTTCTCGCGTTTCTTTACTATTTCATCACGATTTATAATTTTTTCTTTTGATATAACCGCTCTAACAGTTGTGTCTTGAGCACCATTCTTAAACTCATTAACTTGATCTATATCTACATCTGGAATACTTTCGCCCAAACTAAAACTTGTTGATTTAACCATAATTAACCATACTTTTGTTACTTACCAAATTGCTATAGAGAAATTTAAAAACATTCTCTATTTGTGTTTTTGCTTTTACATGCTGGGTTTCTATAACAGATAATCCATCTGCATTAGCGTCCTGAAAGATTTTATAATCATTTACTACAAAATCACTCAAAATCGTAAATATATCTTGCTGCTCTTTTAAAAGATTAATTGTCTCAGCAGCAGATTTAACATTTGGGTTTGTGCTTGCCATATTAATAATTAAATATGGTTCAAGTACCCTATTAATTGATTTTGCGTGACTAATAAGTTTTATCATTCTGCCAATAGTTTCGATATTGTCTTGAGATGGTCTAATTGGTGAAATAACTTTATGAGAAGTAACCAATGCTGTTCTCAACTCTTCGGAATCTCTACCACCTGCATCAATAATGACTTCCTCGTAACGATCTGCCATATCTCTTACAGTTTCAAATATATCACCTGTTTTCTGAATGCAATTAATTTTTGGTAAATCAGGATAATTATTATTCCTACGATTAACCCAGTTCGTTGCTGTTCTCTGTGGATCAGCATCTAACAATAATACATCTCGTCCTGCTTTAGCCAAACAGACAGAAAGATTACATGAAAAAACACTTTTTCCTGTCCCACCTTTTTCACCACCTATCAATAAAATCATTTATCCACCCTTTTTTAATTAACTTACATAAATTCTGTGGCTTGCATACGAACAGTAACTTATTACTTATATAAAACAGACATAAGTTACCTACTATGTATAACCGAAATAACTTACTACAATTACTAACGATATGTATTTTGCTTAACTTACGTAAGTTAAGCTTCATACTTAATTGCAATAGCTTATTACTTATATGAAAGATAAATACGTTCCAGACATTTGTTCAAGCATTAGATTTATTTAACTTACATAAGTTAAATAAATCATTGGTATGGTTGCAAAAATACACCATGAAATAAATTGGAATGTTGATAAATTATGTAATTTTGAGGTATACCCTAACCTGATGTCAGGTAGCTTCTTTAATTCCGTCAGAATGAGATCCAAAACTTATTTTATTGACATATTTCTCTGAAGGTCATAGATATTAATCTGACAATAAATTAAAAGAATGAGGTTCTGTGGTTGGGCAACGTATCGGTTATATCAGAGTTAGTACAACTGATCAAAACCCTGAGCGTCAATTGGAAGGCATTCATCTCGATAGAAAGTTCATTGATAAAGCTTCTGCTAAAGATGTTAACCGTCCCGAATTAGATTCTCTTGTTTCCTTCATTCGTGAAGGCGATACTCTCATAGTTCACAGTATGGATAGGCTCGCACGTAATCTAAATGATTTACGTGATTTGGTTAAGAAATTAACTGATCGAGGTATCAAAGTTGAATTTGTTAATGAAGGTTTGGTATTCAGTGGTGAAGATTCTCCAATGGCAGTGTTGTTACTTTCTGTTGTTGGTGCATTCGCAGAGTTTGAACGATCATTATTAAAAGAACGTCAGAGGGAAGGGATTGCCTTAGCCAAGCAGCGAGGTGTATATCGTGGTCGTAAGAAAGTTTTAACTGATGAACAGACATATCAGTTAAAACAACGAGTATTACAAGGAGAAAACAAGACAGCTCTAGCTAAAGAATTTGCTATCAGCCGTGAAACACTCTACCAATATTTAAAACAGACAGAAGCTACTGAGGGTTAAGGCTTAGTTGATAACAATTTTCTTTCTTCGATTAGCTGGGCAGCAGTGATTTGGAATATAAATTTAGACGTTATTACTCCACACCTGAATTGCAATAACTTTCTTCGATAAATCAGAGCTTAGATCACTGGAAAGTCCAAAACAATATAAGTCTGGTACGTCACTAGAACCAGCATAAGCGTTTCCATTCTTCTTACACTCTTCCAAGTCAACATCTGTCATTGTTAATTCTATCCGTGTATCGTCAGGGTATTCTGACAAAAGTTCAAGCAGTTCAGATTTTATCAAGGTTCTCATCATTCTGGAAATATGGATTAACAATCGCCATAAAGCAAGAAAATAATATTTCGTCTGCTATACGAGGTTTTACATTCAACGGAACGAAACCGTACGCTAAGGATTTTCTGAATCTGTAGATCAAGAGATTGAATGTTGCTACTGCTTAGGTTCATTTAAACTGGTTTCATAAGTTCGATTCGCCTTATATTCAGATTTCCAATTAGCGAACTGCTTTATCGTTAGTTCATTATAGGTACACCCATAATGAACTAGACCTGTGATGAATTAACACATATGAAAATGAGTAGGGGGCAAGTCATAAAAAGGGAGGGAGATATTCCCTCCTCTTCTGACTAGCTAAAATTTAGTGATTCCGGAATATATGTACTTCTTCAAAGCCTGTTTCTATTGTATAAATATCTCCTGACATTTCCATATCACGACCCATACGTTCATAATCAATATAGAACTCTAAATGCTTAGGGATCTCGCTTGTCTCTTCTGTTAATTCCTGAGCGTAATCTGCAACTGATTTATGACAACCACAATAATTATCTTCTATAGCAGTAGTTGATTCATCTATATCACCATTAAAGTTATTCAATAACTCCCCCGCTATATCACCATGTTCTTCTATAAAGCATGCTATTTTATGTGCACTTTCCAGACCTTCATATTCTCCTAAGCTGTAGCCGTTGAATCCTTCATAATCGTGGATTGCAAACTCCTCTGCTACTTCGTCTATAGGGGAAGCTTTAAGCATCTCATTAACCTGATTCCATATATCATCAAGTTCCTGTGTTACATCAATCCATACACCATGTAATATACCATTATTGTAAGCTGCCAAGTCCGCTACATAAATTCTAATATCTTCACTCATAATCTTTGCTCCTAATTTAGTTCTAAGTTCTTAGCGAGACATTCATGTCGTGCTTTCTTGCCTCGCGATGAACTTCTGACGACTAGGGCGACTAGGCTGAGGTGAAAAAATCAAGAATAATTGCGGAGGGTCTATGAAGTGGAAATCCACGAGTGGAAACCGTCATTATTCTTGAGTTTGAGGAGATGCAATACTCCTGAATTACTTAAATCCCTGCTCCTGCTTTTAATTAAATATGTATTTTATATTTCTATATTTCCTTCCTATTTATTCCATAGATGTTTCAAAACTTAAATATCTGGAATTTAAAACACATTCATGTTCGTGGTTCACAACATACTCTTACCTTTGCCTACCTCTGACATATTACGACTGCTACTTATCGGTGTAACTCGCTTAAACAAATACACTCAGCAACATGCCAGCCTACTCTTTTATATAATTTATGATTGCTTGAACCTAAGAAAAGGTTTAGATATAAAAATGGTTAGTTGTAAATGAGGTAAATAAATAATTTTTCGAGCAAGTGATCTGCACAATAACTGCACGTCATTTACTCAATAACTCCTTCATATCACTATTAGAACTGCACATAATTAATGTATAGAACAAGTAAGGACAACGAGACAACAAATTATGAAAATACTTAAATTAAAGAAGCGTTATATATTTTTGTGGACAACAATAATTATAATAGCAAGTGCAGCAATCTTTTATAAACCTGTATATAAGCTGTTCTATCCTGATTACACTTATCGCTACAGATTAACAGTAGAGATTGATACTCCTGATGGAGTCAAGTCTGGTTCTAGTGTAATTGAAGTGCATACAATTCAATGGCCGAAATGGTTGAAAGGATTATTTGCTGGTAACTACAGTCAATCATTTGTAAAAGGAGAAGCTGTCTTTGTTGATTTGGGAGACGGCAAAAATGTCGTTGCTTTGTTAGCTAGAGGGCCAGAAGCAAGACTATATGGAATGTCACGATTAGCACAGAGAGCTTTCTTCTCATTCCCCAGAGAGTCGTTTATGACACCTGACAACACTAAGAAATTAGCTAGTATGCTAGGAGAAGATAAAGACCTGAATGGAGAATTGATACCCACATTAATAAGTTTATCAAATGTTAATGACTCTAAAACCGCAAAAGTAGTTTATGCCAATGAGCTTAGTAAGTTTAATGGTAGTAAAACCTCTATCCTTGTTAATAAAGTTGCAGTAGACAATATGGCAACATTAGGAAAAGGAGTTTCATTTAAAAGAGCATATATTAGTATAACTAATGATGAAGTAACAAATAAAATCATTAAAAGAATACCGTTCTTGATAACTTATGATCCACCATTCTCAAATACAGTTAATGATAATAATAGCTTTGTTCTATTAAAAAGATTTTTTATAGAAGAAGAAGAACAACAAATGATTAAATTAAAAGATAAGTTTTAATAGGAGTATTAACAATGTCAGTAAACCCAACACAACAAGAATTATTATCTGCAATTTTATCCATGGATGTTTATAATAGGGGCAATGGAGGATTAAAATTAACTGGCACATCAATCGGAAATTTAGATATTGACGGGAATTCTGACACTAAAGGACTTTCTATTTTAAGCTTTTTTGCACAGTCCTATAAAGACAATAAGGGAACATCAACAACTTCAGATGACGAAACAATCATCTCCTTTCGTGGCACAGATTCTCCATGGGATATTGTAACAGGATGGTTGCAAGGCGTAGGGGGATGGGCTTCGCCTCAGACATTATTGGCATTGGCATATTATGCAAAAGAAGTTGGGGAATTTAATGATCTTGTGCCTTCAGAATATCTAAATATATTGCAAGGATTCACGGATATATTTGCAACAGACTCTGACGTTGAGAATTTGGAAGCACATTTTGCTGAATTGTTTCCTAATCTGGAAAATGGACAAAGTTCTACTGCTAGATTTAATGCAAATGTCAGCTTTACAGGACATTCTTTAGGTGGTGGTTTAGCAGGTTTCCTTGCGGAAGTTTATGGTAAGGAAGCAACAGTATTTAACTCAATGCCTTTTGATCTAGCGGCTCAAAGAATGCAAGGAAGTGCATCTAAAGCTTTGCCTCTTACTACTATAGATATAGCATCAAAGTACGTAGCTCAGAAGCTATTCTATGCCTCAGATGAAGCAGTTGCCGTTAATTCAAATCAAATTAGAGCTTTTCATACTGGAGGAGAAATACTTCTTGCAGGTCGTAATATAGAGGATCAAAGAATAGATGAACTAATCATACTGGGCGAATCACTAACAGTACAACCTACTAACAGAAGCGTGTTAGACAACCCACTTGAAATTGGCCCCTTAGCTAACGCTGTCGATTTTATCAATGGAACTAGTTTGCATAGCCAAGCATTATTGGTAACACTAATGTTTTCAGAAACTCCTGACGAGAGTTTAAATGTACTAGATACAAATTGGAGAAGTCTTGAAAACACTTTCATAGATCTATTATATAATGATGAAATTGCAGTTGCTTCAGGATCAACTAATTCTGCTGATATGTTAACTAAAATTGCATATTCAGCTATTAATGAAGGTACACGTATTTTTGGTGATACAGCAGTTAGCTCTTTGTTTAATGATGCTAATGAGCTGGGCAAAGCTGTCGAAGTAACAGCAACATCTGAGACATTCCAGAATAATACAGAATCCATAGCTAAAATATTTGTGCAATATGCTAGCCATCTTGCAGATAATGAAATATTAAAAAGTGTGTCACCGAATGTGTTGGCTGGTGTTCTTGATTTATCAGCTGACCATGAAACATTAACCATATCTTTTAATGAAAGCATATGGGCTGAAGCTGGGAAGACAGATTTTTTAAATATAATTGGCCGTGACGAAATTCTAACACAACTCAATTACAATCTTCTATCAGCTACAAGTTTAGGGTCTTTGTCAAATGATGTTATAGAAAATATTATTTTCACAGTAAAAAATGCTGGCAGTCCTACTGCTACTATCATAGCACCTACAGAAAAAGTAAATCTTATATTGGGTAGTGTGGTAGCAGAGAGTATTACAGGATCTTCAGGAGATGATATTCTTATTGGCAATGGCTCTGGTGATACACTTATTGGCGGTGGTGGAAACGATGTTCTAACAGATAGAATAACTAGCCAAACAAATCTCTTCCCAAAAACATTTGATGGTGGAGCTGGTGTTGATCTGGTGGACTTTTCATATATTGATACAACATTAAACATAAATTTAGCAAATAATTCCGCAACAGTCCTTGCACCAGGTTCTGGTTCAGATGCGAATTATGTAATAAATAACATAGAGAATGTTTTAGGTGGGAAGAACGGCGACATTATATTAGGTAACAGTAGTAAAAACCTTTTTAATGGCGGAGATGGGTTTGATACCCTCAAAGGGGAATCTGGTAACGATACTCTTAATGGCGGAGGTGATAAAGACACATTAATAGGTGGCACAGGCGATGACATTCTCGATGGTGGTTCGGGTGCTGATACTTATATATTCGATCTTGCAGATAATGAAGATACGATAATGAGCAGCGAGCTTGCTGACAAGGTTGAGGTTGTTTTAGGTGGAGTTAATACTGTGCTTCAAGGTGAGGCAATATTAAGTGCTCAGCAGAACTGGACATATGAGTTCAACTATGGTGCGTCCAACATGACTTCCTATTTTAACTGGACAGGTGATATCGATACAGCAGGTTCAACAGGAACATTAACCGTCGATTTCGATGCAACCTTATATTACGATCTTGTTATTGAGAACTTCCAAAATGGAGATTTCGGAATTGATCTAGGTGGCACATCAGGTGATGGTGACAGAGGTGGTAATGGTGGTAATTTTGTATTTACCTCTCCTTCATATGGAGATGGTAGTTATTGGGGAGCAGTAGATGTCAGGCCATTCGACTTTGGTGATGTAACCTCTTCTGGTTATGATGGTGATCCTTATGTTTACGAAACTTCAACTGGATATGGATTATATAATTCTGGTGGCAACGGTATGATAATTAATGGTGCAGGTAATGCTGGAGGTGGAACTTCTTACGATTTTACCTATGCCAATACAGAAATTGGTGATCCAAATGGTCTTATTAATGACAATAAAGCAATAACGGCTGGTGATCCTCATATATTAACATATGACGGATTATTTTATGACTTCCAAGACTCTGGAGAATTCACTCTGGTTCAATCAACTGATAGCAATGCTCCCTTGGGAGGGGATTTTGTTATACAAGTCCGTCAGGAAAAGTGGACTCTTGGAACAAGCAACGATATGTTCTCTGTTAATACTGCTGTAGCAACGCAGCTAGGTACTACTAAAGTAGGATTATATATAAATGGAAGTCTTCCATATGATAATACTTTAAATGGATTAAATGATAGTCCATTCACCAGCGAAATTCCTGCTCTATATGTTGGAGATGAAGCATTCTTATTACCATCAGGTGGAATAATGTTTGTTGAAGATGGTCTGATATATCGTAGTGGAGATTCCTATACAGTTATTAATAATTTTGGTGATGGCTTTATAGCTAATGTTGGCGATACGCATATAAATCTATCATCCTTTTTATCTCCTAACCGTACAGCTGGTACTGTTGAAGGATTAGTTGGTAATGGAGATGGCGATACTACCAATGACTTCGCACTCGATGATGGTACTGTTCTAGGAGCATCAATATCAGAAAATACTTTATATGATGTGTTTGGTGAAGATTGGAGAATTACGCAAAGTGAATCTCTATTCCTATATGGTACTGGTGAAAATACTTCGAGTTTTGATAATCCTACAGGCACCAATAATTATGTAACTCTTGCTGATCTTGATCCTGTCGCCGTGGCAGCAGCTCAGGCTACAGCAGTTGCAAAAGGGTTCGATGCAACAAGTGATATCTTCGATGCTATCGTTATGGATATAATCGTTCTAGGAGAGGCAAATGTAGATTATACAATTTTCTGGCAAGAGCTTGAGGATAAAACAAATATCTTAGACGCTGTAGTAGATAATACTATAGATGACATCATTCAGGGAACTTCGGGCAGTGAAATTATTTATGGTACTGCTCTTGAGGATATCATAGTTGCACTTGCAGGTAATGACACTGTATATGCCAGAGCTGGTAATGATACTATATATGGTAGTACAGGTGATGATGTATTGGTTGGTGAAGGTGGCTTCGATACTTTTACTCATAATCTGGGTGATGGTAATGATACTCTACACGGATTTACAATAAATCATAATTATAGCAATGCTTTATCAGTTGTATTCATGAATGGCGTAGCAGCAAGTGATCTTTATCTTAACGTATCAGCTGGAGATCTGATTGTTACTGATATAACAAACAGCGAAACATTAACTCTTAAGAACCAATTTATCTACACTAATTATGGTTATGAGTTTGCATCGGTAAATGGTATTGACGTTACAAATGGTTTCACCGTCAAGGGCACATCGGCAACTCTTGGAGAAACTCTCTCTGGTGGTGATGGTGCAGATATAGTTCTCGCTCAGGCTGGTAATGATACTGCATATGGTGGAGCTGGTAATGACACTATTACTGGTGGTACAGGTGATGATGTACTAGTTGGTGATACTGGCTTTGATACATTCATCCATAATCGTGGTGATGGTAATGATACTCTACACGGCTATATTATCAATCACACCTATAATAATGCTTTATCTGTTATAGAGATGAATGACGCTACTGGAGTAGCTATTTCAGCAAATGACATAATATTTACAGTATCTAGTGCTGACCTGATTCTTACCGATATTACAAATGGTGAAACTCTAACACTTAAAGGACAATATGCCTCAACCACTTACGGTTATGAATTCGATAATGTTAACGGTATAGATATAAAAGCTGGTCTTACTCTTAAAGGAACAGCAGCAGCTGAAACTATAAATAGTTCATTACACGGCGATACTATTATTGGTGGTATGGGTGATGATACGCTTGTTGGTAATGCAGGTACTGATACCTTCACACACGAATTAGGTGATGGTAATGATATTCTACATGGCTATGTAATAAACAATACCTATAATAATGCTCTATCTGTTGTACTCATGAATGGTGTAGCGGTTAATGATCTCTTCTTCAATGTATCAGCTGGTAATCTAATCGTTACTGATATAGCAAGCAGCGAGTTTCTGACCCTTAAAGGGCAATTTCTTTCAACTTCTTATGGTTATGAGTTTGCATCAGTAAATGGTATCAACGTTGCTGGAGGTCTAACTATTAAAGGCACATCGGCAACTCTTGGAGAAACTCTCTCTGGTGGTGATGGTGCAGATATAGTTCTTGCTCAGGCTGGTAATGATACTGCGTATGGTGGAGCTGGGAATGACACTATAACTGGTGGTACTGGTGATGATGTTCTCATAGGTGATGCTGGTTTAGATACATTCATCCATAATCGTGGTGATGGCAACGATACTCTACACGGTTATCTTATCAATAATACATATAATAATGATCTATCTGTTATAGAGATGAATGACGCTACTGGAGTAGCTATTTCAGCAAACGACATAATATTTACAGTATCTAGTGCTGATCTAATTCTTACCGATATTACAAATGGTGAAACTTTAACACTTAAAGGGCAATATGCCTCAACCACTTACGGTTATGAATTTGATAATGTTAACGGTATAGATATAAAAGCTGGTCTTACACTTATAGGAACAGCAGCAGCGGAAACTATAAATAGTTCATTACATGACGATACAATTATTGGTGGTCTGGGTGATGATACGCTTGTTGGTAATGCAGGTACTGATACCTTCACACACGAATTAGGTGATGGTAATGATATTCTACACGGCTCTACAATAAACAATACCTATAATAATGCTTTATCAGTTGTGCTTATGAATGGTGTAGCAGTTAATGATCTCTTCTTCAATGTATCTGGTGCAGATCTAATCGTTACTGATATAGCAAGCAGTGAGTTCCTGACTCTCAAAGGACAACTTGCTTCAATTTCTTATGGTTATGAGTTTGATAGTGTTAACGGTATTGATGTTACTGGAGGATTAACTATCAAAGGTACTTCGGCTACAGCTGGAGAATATCTCTATGGTACATCAGGTAGCGATACCATAATTGGTGGTGCTGGTGCAGATACACTGGCTGGTAATGCTGGTGCTGACATATTTAAATTTGAATCACTCACGGACTCAACAGATACATCTCAGGATTTAATTACAGACTTTGTAATTGCTTCTGATATTATAAATTTCTCATCCATCGCTACTATTGATGACATAACAGATGTAACTATCAGCTCCGCTGCTGGCTTCACATATGTTGATGACAATCTATCTGACTTCTCTATCAAATTAACAGGAACCCTAGCTCTGTCAGCTACAGACTTCGCATTTATTTAAGGGGAATCAGTTCTTTGTTCCAGATATTTCAACATTCCTGAAGCTCAGCTCTTTCATGAATTTATCGGCTTTGAGGATCATCTCGGCTGTTTTTTCTTGTCCTTCATTATGCTGTTCCCTCATACCGTGTATGTAGCCAAGATAATAAGCACATTGTGTACGCTCGTCTGGACTGTTCTTATCGTTCTTGGTTTCCCTGTCAAGAAACATAAAAAGCCGGTTTACATCTAAATCAATTACTTTCTCTTTTGTCTTTCTTTTAGTATCAACCATGCATAAGAAAAGCATGTACATTTTAATAATGCAACTTTTTTATTAATATAGTCCTTGTTCTTCACCTGCCCTACTCTCATTTACCGCATCAAGAAATGCTTTTCCAGCAAGACGCATCATAAGATAAACCTCGTCATTTTCTTTATGTAAATATATATTTCTGGATTTCATATGATAATTACTAGACAGCTTACATGCCTCTCCTTCTTCTGTGTACTCTCTCACTGTGAATTTGAACCTGTAGGGTAAATCTTCACAAGAAACTATCCCGCTTTCTATATCAACTGACCAGACATGATTTGATAATGCTGAATTTTCCAATGAAGATTTCATTATATCTACTGACCTTCAGAGGGCTTTGGTAATTGATCAGTAGATTCTGGTTTATCCAGCGGTAATGGTGGTGGACTGTTATGTAGAACGATACCTTGCTTCTTCACAATTTCAACATTGGCATCTTTATATGTTTGGCTTATTACTACCTCAAGATTCTTTAAGAATTTATCGCGGTAGAACTTTCCCTTATCCGAAGAGTTGATACCGAACAAATCTTCTATATCATGCTGTTCGATTAATAGAGGTTTATCTTTAGGTATCTGATGCAATCTATCAGCAAGAAATGTATAAATATCAACTTTATATGAGTTGCCACCTTTTACCAACTCTCTGACATGCTTAATATCAATAGGTAAAGGATTATGTATTATGGAATTATAAAACCCTTCCGAAAGATCAAGAAAATATCCCCTTCTCTCATCATCAGGATTCTTTGATTTACTTTTATTTTCAAATTTAGCAATAGTACTCGCAAAACGCTGATACTCTGTAATGTCAGCCTTCCCCTGAAATGGAAAACGATTCTCATCACCAATATCTATGTCAGGAAATCTTTTATTGATGATTAAATCACAATGGAATAGTCTGGGCATATGCTCATGTAAATTCTTATATGAACCTCCCTGTGTATCATAATCAAGCTTCTTTAATATTTGTGATTCGCTATGACCAAGAAATATGCTGCGTTTCTTCTCATGTTGTACTGTGAAATATACCCATAATAATATATAACGAGTAAATGCCCCATAAGGTAAACCGGCAGATTCAAAATGACCGTCTTTGTTTTTGATCTTCCCTGCCCTAAGTAATAAATCAGATTCACCATTCCTTACTTGCCACTCTACAGAACTATGCTGATTTTTGTGGGGCATGCTAAGCTGCAACAAAGCAAGCGGGTTATAAACCAATTCATGCCAATGAGTGTTTTTAATACGGGATAAGGGTATTCCATTATCTTTGTTACTATTAATTATATCCCCTGCAACAGAGCCGAGTTTTATAGCAGCCTTCAGTAATTCTTTTTCTTCTTCATCATCCATTGCTTCTATTTACTTTTAATAGATTCAACGAGAATAGAATATAAATCAGTAGCAGCTTTCTTTTTCTGTATGATAGTTTCTATAGAGCTGGCAATAATATCCATTTCATAGGATGATTTAGCAAAAAGCATTTTGCCGTACAGGGAATTAATCTGACTATTGATATTAGCCTCAAGACTTTTCATATCATCAAATGAACCTGATATTTTTTCTCTATCTTCAACTTGCTTACGCTGTAAGATTCTGGCTCTGTTAATATCGCTGGAAAGTTTACAGTGATGTAAAACTTCAGGATCATCGGAAGATTTTTCTTTTCGGGAAGGAGGAACATAATCACCTTTGCTGGGTGGATAAGGATAATCAGTCTTGTCATCCTTTACGCTGACATTATTATTAGCTTTTTGATGTAATTCGGAGCTATATCTTAACTCAAGCAGTTCACTCACATATTTTAAGGCATCCTCCTTATTTATATTTCTGTAGGCACAAAGAAACCACGCATAATCTGCTGCTGCCTCAGCGAGTCTTGCTTCAAGCAAATCATCTTCGTCATTCACATAGCACCCTCACCCAAAACACCACCGATTTAACGAATATTCACTTAATTCCTTTATAATCAACACTAGTTTAACACAAAAACACCACTGATCTAACGCACTTACGCCAATGATCTCTCACATAGGCATTTAAGGATGTATATGTGGCTACATAATGATCAGATAGATCATTTGGTTATTAGTGTTCGATATTTGTTTTGGAACGATCAACAAAGGATTTCTTTACAGGTTTTCCAGATTTTTTTTCTCTAGTTTGTTCTGGTTCATCTTCATCAGGTTTTTCAGCCCTCAATCTATCTACAAAAGAATCAACTTTATTTTCTAATGCTTTTTCCGTAGCACTTTGAAATATTTTTTCTGATAGAGAATTTAGTGTTTCGGTAATATTATCCGACCTACCTTCAAGTGCGGAAGCAATATAACCTTTTGTTGCAGTTGATTCCTGCTCAAGTTTTATGACGGCTCTAACATTATTACGAGATAATAATTCATTCAATGCATTGTCAGATTGCAATCCTGATCCTTTAAGAATTTTAGCGGTTTGTTGTGACGTAAAACCTAACTTCTCAGCAGATTCGAAAAGTTGTTTAACTTCATTGGTAGCCAATACATGTAATGCTCCCGCATACCTTAAGGCATAGCTATTTTCCGCCAAATCTTTTTCAACATCATCCGATTTTATTGTTCCTTCTATCAGTTTACGAAATAATATATCGCTATCGGTTTCAACAATACTTTGTATTTCTTTGTTTGTTAGACCTAAATTATGTTGAATTTTCGCGGTGTCATATTTAATTTGTTCTCTTAGTTCAGATTCTGGTTCTGGGGTGGGGGCTGGAATTAATTTCTCCGACAACAGACCTAATGTTTTAGAAACTTTTTCAGGCTCTCCTTGAAGCACAGAGACAATATCATCCGTCGTCAATCCCACATCATTTTGTAGTGTTTGTATACGATCAATATTCTGTGAAGCTGTGAGTTGTTTCAAAGTATCCGCAATACTAATTCCTGCTCCTTTAAGGACTTTAGCCGTTTGTTCTGATGTAAACCCTATCTCTTGTTCAGCAGTCTGAAAAAGGGACTTAACTCCGTTCGTGGTCAATTGCCCAACTGCTCCCCACTGTTGGAACTCAAACCATTCATCTAGCTTATCGTACTCAGCCTTATCATCTTGTTTTTTAAGTTTAGCTAACAGACTTCCCTGATTTTCGGTTTCAATAATGCCCCGTATATCTTCATCTGTTAAACCAAGATTCTTCTTAGCCTGCACAATTTCTTTAGCCATTCTTCTTTGAACAGTCTCTCTTTTCATAACACCCTATTTACTATTTACAACTGCAAGCAACATAGAGCAAAAGATTTAATAAAAAGTTAATGGTAGTTATTTATTTACGCACACCCCCAATCTAACGCATAAACACCTCTTTCCTAACGCAGAAGCACCTTTGATATAACGCGCTATCTTCTTGATTACTCTAGTGTTTTTAGCATTACGTACATAGACTTATTCGTAATCAGAACAACATTGCGAGCAATGAAGCGAGGATAAAAACATGTCGGAGATACTAGTGTCGGAATTAATCAAAGAAATCATTTTATATTTTTACTTAGGGAACATCGTTGCAGCACTCATAAGCTACATTCCGCAACAAAGAATCCTCATCAGCATGATTCGAGGACAACGACAGGTAAGTGATGATATCAGTGCAACAACCTATTGGATTTGGTGTGCAACTTACTTAATAGGTACTTTCTACTCAGTACTGATAATTCAAAATGATTTACCCCTGATAATCCTAAGCATCGTCAATCTTCTCCACACTCTATTTTCTGCACTTCTTAGCTCCTATGTGCATTATCTGTATAGGAGGAAGATCGCATGACTCGTCATGGAATGATTGACAACGGCACGAGTGTCCTAGACACCCCTTTGGTAATGTTAAGCGAGAATGATCCATGGACGATCAGAGACAGCTTTGAAGGTGTGCAGGTGTTTGGTGGTACTGGTTCAGGTAAAACATCATCAGCAAAGATCTTTGCTATGGCCTTTCTTGAAGCTGGTTATGGGGGGTTAGTACTCACCGTTAAGCCTGAAGAAACAGAGCAATGGCAAGACTGGGCAAAGGAAGCAGGTAGAGAGAATCATATCGTAACCATAAACCCGTCCTGCTCCTATTATTTTGACTTCCTTGAGTATGAAGCAAACAGACTCGACGGTAGTGATACTCAAACTACTGTAAGCCTGTTAATGCTCATTGTTGAAATAGCCAATGGAGGAAGTGTAAAAGGTCGAGAACCCTATTTTGAATTGGCTCTTCGCCAGATGCAAACCAACGCAATAGATCTTCTTAAATGCGCAGGAGAAACAATAACTGTTGAGAATATGTATCGTCTGATAGTTACTGCACCAACGAGTATGTCAAGACTGGGATCAGAAGAGTTCAGAGAGAAGAGTTATTGCTTCTCATGTTTAAACAATGCTTCAGATAATTACGACAAAGCAAAAGATATAAATAATATTGAGGAACTTCATTTTGAAGATTTCGATATTGCTTTTCTGTATTGGACAAATGAATTCCCTAACCTCTCAGAAAAAACCAGAAGCATTATCGTATCAATGTTTACCACTACAGCAGATAGCTTCATCAGGGGTAATCTAAAGAAGTTATTCATTACCGACAGTAACAAACAACCTGCCCCACCAGATATTGCAAGAAAAGGTGCAATTATCATTCTTGATCTTCCTGTAAAGAAGAGAGATAACGTCGGTAAGATTGGTCAGGCTGTATATAAATTAATGTTTCAGAAAGCAATGGAACGTACTCCATATACTGGTGACGTTAGACCTGTATTTATCTGGTCAGACGAGAATCAATTCTTCATCAATAGTTACGATCTGGAGTTTCAGCAAACTGCAAGATCTGCCGGTGTAGCTACCTTCTATCTCACTCAGAATATTCCCAATTATCACGTAAATCTTGGTGATAAGGGTGATGTAAAAGCAAACAGTTTACTCGGTAATTTAAGTACCAAAATATTTCTCGCTCAACCAGACACAGCTACTAACGAATGGGCAGCAAAATTAATCGGAGAATCCTGGCAATTACAGACGAGTTCATCATCGTCTTTTGATCCTGCCAATGAGGCACGTATGAGTGCAAATATCAGTGAACATAAACGCCATATCATAGAGCCAATAGAATTCACACAACTACATAGAGGAGGACCAAAAAACAATTACATAGTATCAGCAATCATTCACCAGATAGGACGTACATGGAGTACGGGTGAAAACTTTCTGGTGACATATTTTAAACAGAAATAAGAGGAAACAAAACCACGGATGGTTTTGCTCTTTAGTCATCTGTAAAGATGTTAGTTGCATTGCTAAATACAGGAGTATTTAGCAGGCACAATCAATCAAAGAGGAATTAATTATGAGCAAGAATTTAACAATGAGTACTACTCCCAAGCCGGGACAGAATGGTGAATATGATCTGGCAGGATTTATGTTTAATCCCGTAAATGCAACCATTGCGATTATACAGGTAGCAAGGATGTTGGTCTTTAATATTCTACGTGCCTCCTGTGTACCTGTCGAGTTGATATTCAGAAGAAAATTCGGTGAGAGGCACTTTAATTTATGGCTATATTTATCAGGTGCTATGTGGCTGTTTCTTTTTGCTACAGGCTGGATAAATATTCCTGAATCTATGGGCTTCCATGTTTCAGAAAAAATATCCAATACGGTGATATTTTCAGTCGTTGGTGTGATCTTCTATTTTTCGTTTTTACGTGAGCTTTTCTTACGTAAATTTAGAAGAATAGACGCAGATCTTCATTCACGTTATGACGGTGATCCATTGCAGTTTTTATTCAAACTCCCTTTTGCAAAAGATAGTAATGGAAACAAAAAAGAATATTTTGTAAGGCAGGTTTATGAGCCTCTGTTTTTAGTAGTACTCGGGATAATCGTGACCATATTACTGAACCCTCAAACCGGCTCATGGTTATTTATTTCTGCAATAGGTATGGCACTCAAAGAACATGTAAAAGCACAATTCACACGTAACGCCCTACTTGACCATATTGACGCAGAAATATCGGCTCAAAATATCAAAGCAGCACTCGCAGGAGCACCACCAGAAAAGACCAAAGGTGTGTACATTGCCGGACTACCGGGCGATGGGAAAAAACGTGAGAAGCTGAAAGATATATTGAACAAAAACCAACAGGAATCTTGATCTTCTTTCTCCATAAATTCATGAATGATTTTATGGAGAAAATCAAACAACGAGGAACAAATTATGAGCTACAAAGACACTTTAAATAATTTTGATCAGGCTGATCATCTTCATGAACCGGAAACAAGAACTGAGGAGATCTCACAAGACATTCATCAAGTATTAAATGATGGCTCGGTATTTAGTGAACTTATAGCAAATAGTGTGGGTGAAGGACTTGCTAAGGCCATAGAAAAATCAGGGCTTGATTCATTATCGTCCGGGGCTGTTGACAACATGACATCCACACTTTCTGAAGCTGTTCATAACGCCATAAACGGAGAACAATTCACACACGAAATTGCTCAAGGTTTAGCGCAAAAGGAGGTAGACCGCGAGATGCAAAATCCACATAAACAAAACAAGGAAATGGAGGTGTAACACCGAGATGTGAATGATGCCGTCAGGCTTTCCCACTAGTGGGTTTGTGAGCACAAGGATATACGATTGCCTTCAGCGTGAACAAAGCAACTAGTTGCAGTGAACAACTCACCGCTAATCTACGGATAGATTCGCGGGTGTAATCTAAACAACCGAGGACATTATCATGAGCTACAAAGAAACATTAAATAATTTTGAACAAACTGATGATATGTATGGATCTGATATGCGTATACAGGAAATTTCACAGGATATTAGTGCAGCATTAAATGACGACTCGCTCTTTGGTCAACTTATAGCAAATAGTGTGGGTGAAATTATTGCTCAATCCATAGAAAAATCAGGGCTGGATGCTTTTGTAAATGATGGTATGGACGGTACTAAATCCATGGTCGCAAGTGCAACTCACGAAGCCATTCTTGGTGCTGTTCAGGACACTATAAACAGTCAGGAATTCACTGTCGGACTTGCTGGGAAAATGGCAGAGAAAGAGGTGGAACGAGAATTAAATGATTTCCATAAAAACGACAAAGAACCAGAGATGTAGATGTTTTTGATAATGGAAATCAACAGATCAACCATACGGTTGATTTCAAGGGTAGTGTCCCAGCATTTTGGGGTGCGGACACTACCCTTGAAGTTATCTTCACTGTGATAAAAATACCTTTGGGCTGTGCAAAGGGGAGATGTCTGACAGTAAATTGATTTTTATCAAGCCCAAATATTTAATCTAGTGCTTTAAGTAGTATAACAGGGGAATTACTAACGTGTTACGTGTGTATCAATCAACAAATGCCATGCAGGCCAAAGACTATTTCAGCAGAGAGCTGACTCAGGGGGATTATTATACCGGTGATCAGGAGATTGCTGGCATATGGGGTGGTAAGGCTGCACAGATGCTGGGACTGTCTGGTACGGTGGATCAACAAGCGTTTAACCAACTGGTTGATAATATCAATCCTGAGACTGGAGAACGATTAACTGCTCATAACAAAGACAACAGACGACCCGGTTATGACCTGACTTTTAATGCACCCAAATCACTGTCATTACTATATGAATATTCGCAAGATGAAAGACTCCTTGATGCCTTCCGTGGAGCAGTACATAACACGATGGGAAGCATTGAAGAAGGGATGCATGCAAGGGTACGTAAGGCAGGTAAAAGTGAGGATCGTCAAACTGGTAATTTAGCTTATGCCGAGTTTGTACATTTTACTGCTCGTCCTGTAGATGGTATGGCACCAGATCCTCACTTACATGCACATTGTTTTGTTATGAATGCCACACATGACAATGTTGAGAACCAATGGAAGGCCGGACAATTTGGAGAGATCAAACGCGATGCTCCCTACTATGAAGCTATGTTCCATTCTCATCTGGCAAAATCATTAAGTGAAATGGGATTAAACATCGAGCGTGAAGGTAAATTCTGGACGATTGAGGAAATAGATAAACAAACATTAAACAAATTCTCTAACCGTACAGAACAGATTGAAGATTATGCTCGTGACAAGGGAATTACCTCAGCCAAGGGTAAGGACGCTCTGGGGCAAAAACTCAGAGGTCAAAAAGTCGGTGGTTTAACAAGAGATACACTCCGTGAGAATTGGTGGGATCGTCTTGATAAAAACGAGAAAGAAACTCTCGATAACCTGCTTGATGATAATAATGGAGATGACCATCCAGATGGTCGCCATCTGGATGGTCATCATTTAACTGCTAGGATGTGTCTGGATTATGCAGTAAGTCATCAGCTGGAGAGGCAATCAGTTATTCCCCTCACCCGCCTGAAAGAAACTGCCTTACGTTATGGTGTAGGACAAGTTTCTCCCGAAGAAATTGAGCAAGCCGTAAGTGATCATAATGATCTAATCACAGTAAAGAAAGATGGTCGGGAAATGGCGACCACACAGCAAATTCTCAAGGAAGAAAAAGTAATAATTCAGTATACCAAAAATGGGTATGCTTCTTTAGAAAAGATAAATCCAGATTATAAAATTGCCAAGGTAAAAAATTACAACACAGGTGCAGAATTTGAGCTTGGTGAAGAACAAAAACAAGTAGTAAATAAACTTCTCGATAGTCGTAACCGTATCATGGCAATACAGGGTAAAGCTGGCACTGGTAAAACCACTACCTTGGCAACATTGATCGACGGTATAGAGCAAGGCGGAGGGAAAGCAATCTGTTTAGCTCCTACCGCCGACGCAGCCTATGACACTTTACGCAAGGACGGTGAAGCTTACAGAAGTAAATCCATGCAGAATGCCCATACATTGGCACGCTATTTTGTTGATGAAAAGCTATGGAAAGAAGCAGAAAACTCTGTGTTACTCGTTGATGAAGCAGGACTGATGAGCGTAGATGATATGCACACGCTCTACTCTATGGCTAATGCTCACAATAACCGTATCGTTCTGATCGGTGATACTTCGCAACATAACAGTGTAAATCGTGGTGATGCCTTGAGAATCTTGCAGGAAGAAGCAGGATTAAAACCTTTGATGCTCGATAATATCCGCAGGCAAAAGGGAGAGTACAAGCAAGCGGTTAATGCCATATCAAAAGGCAATATCATGAAGGGTTATGACAAGCTCGATGAATTGAAAGCGATTACGCAAGAAAGTAATGATGAGAAACGATACAGCAAGCTTGCAGAAAAATATGCAGACATAGTTAATAGTGGTAAATCTGTTTTAACTGTTTCCCCTACGCACGCAGAAGGAAACAGGGTCACTTCTGCTATACGTGACAGTCTCAAAGAACGCGGGCATATCAACACTAAAGAAAAAACTGTTACCCGCTATAGAAATCTGCATCTTACCGAAGCTGAGCGTACTGATAGTAACAGCTATCAGGAAGGGCAAATGATTCGCTTCCAGCAGAATGCCAAAACCACTCGTGGGAGAGGAGAACATGGGAGCATAAAACGCGGTGAGCAATTCACCGTATCAAGTACTGATAAAAACAATGTCTGGATCTCAAATGAAGCAGGTGAACAGCAACAACTGAACCTTCAGCAAACAAAGCGTTTTAATGTCTATAAACGTGAAGATATAAACCTCTCTAAAAATGATCGTATACGTATTACCGAAGGCGGTAAATCCAAAGATGGAAGACGTTTAAACAATGGTGCGATTTACGACGTAAAAGCAGTAAATGCCAAGGGCGATATTGTACTTACAAATGGACGTGTACTAGATCATAAAAAGGGAAATTTTGATTACGGCTACGTTACTACTTCGCATTCTTCTCAAGGTAAAACCGTCGATCATGTGCTTATCGCACAGAGCAGTGATTATTCCGGTGCAAGCAGTGCAGAGCAATTTTACGTATCGGTATCAAGAGGCAAGAAATCCGTAGAGATATTTACCGATGACAAAGATGCACTACGTACACAAATACAAAATAGTCATCAACGTATTAGTGCTACTGAACTTACCAGAAATTCACATCATACAGATACACATAATCAGATGGCAGCACTCCGTTATTACGCCAAAAATTCCATGGCACATTTAGAAGGAACTCAGCATGATTATTTACGAGCCTTTAGAGAACCGGGTCTCGACCCAAGTCCACCGAGTAATGACGTAGTAAAACAACCGAATAAAGGCAGGGACATATCATTATGAAGTCTGATCAACCTACTTCATTTAAAGACAGGCTTAACCAAGAGGTTCTCCGAACCCCAAAGCCTTCTAATGACACCCATCTAGATGGCAACCATATCGATGGTACGCATCATATCGCCCGTGATACGGGTAACACTCCTACTGTTTTATTTATATCTAAAACCAGCAAACGTTCATTCGCATACAGCTATTTACAGAATTTAGGGATGGATGATGAATCAGGTGATATTGATGTGAACTTTACCAGTGGGAAAATAGTAATACAGGGGAAGAACCTTGATAAATTATTTATGGACTTACATCGTCACAAAGTAGCAGATGTAAATATCAATACAGAAGACATTGACGATATCACTATCACACTACATGAGGATTAAACCATGAAAGATATATTTACCAGATCCACAGAACAGGAAACCGTCTCCCCTATCATTGATATGGAGAATATGAGCGATGAAGAAGTCAAGCAACTCATCTCACAAGGGTACAAGTTGCTAAATCGTCGCAAGCGTCAGCATCAAAAGCAGGTGCAGGCACAGATTAAGAAAATGGCCATTGAAGCAGGCATCAAAGTTTCCTTCTCCAACAAGTCTGCCAATAAATCCCAAGTACGTAAATCTGGCTAACGATCATGGAGAAATTACTGCTCGAAATTCTGGGTGAATTAAAGTCTTATCGTGCTGCCACCACAGATCTTTGGAATGTCGATGATATTGCAAGGTACATACGACTTAGCAGATCCTCCGTCCAGTCACGGGTTATTTGCCGTAAGGATTTTCCACGAGCTGTAAGAATACCAACTGACACAGGACTCGGCGGAAGAAGATGGTACGCAAAAGAAGTCAAATACTGGATTGGGAAAAACAGAGAGCCTGTATTATGAAGCTGGCTCTGCGAAGTTGCTATATCTTATTTGTGTTGGTTCAGACTTAATCTGACAGTTACCGCTTTAAATTGTCCGCTGTAGATATTTGTTATACATTTTTTATTCATCTTTCCAACTCCACCACTTAAGAAGTTCGGGCTTGTGGTGTTCATTAGTGGCGAAATAAATCGCACAACGAAAATGATAGAGGACGCAACGATCCATACGCTCACCTCGAAAGGCACAAACCTGTTCGTAAAGTTCATCAGGGTTTTGGTTTCGCAAATCAGAAACTTTTGAAATACCTATTTCTACCAACATTTCTCCCACCTTTGGCCCAATACTTGGGATGCATTGTAGATTTGCGATAGCTGTCTTGTTAGTTTTCAAATTAGTTCTACATTTACTATTTTTGATTTGGCTCATAGATATCCAACACTTCATTGTTTTGCATGGTGAGTGTTTTCGGGTCTAAATATTTGGCAAATGCTAGTGCGTCAGCGTCTTGCATAAAAGTAGCTTGTACGTGCTCAACATCAGCTTTGCTTTCCCATTTAAAAATATCCATATAGCCTTCATCTGTTTTTAGAAAATGACGACTGATTAGCCCTTTGCATCTTGCACAGTAGTTTTTGTCAAATGCTTTTGACGCATGCATGAGTTCTTCATGTGTAACCCCCTCTGCTGGTTTGTAGGTAGTAATTTCGACAATCATTTTGTTCTCCTTCAATTTTGAATTCCTAACAGCTGTTAACAGGAACTATTTCCTGTTAACGTCCTTAAATATTACCTAATTTAAACTCTTTTACTATATAAATCATTTTGAAATGGTTTTCTTCTCAATCTGTTTGAGGAGTGCTATATTTTCTACTGCGGTTTCATGCAGCTCGTCAAACTCGTCAGGATTGGCACTACCGTTACTAATATTTTTCTTGTGAACAGCAATAATGGTATCAAGTTGGTTTTCTGCTAACTTTATTTCTTCCTTCAAGCGGTCAATATCTATCATCACCCTAACCTCTTATCCCAATCTCTGGGCAATCTCTTCTGCCGTAGCATTGTAATAGATCATCAGAGAGCGTGGATCACGATGACCTACCATTCTGGCAAGGTCGAGTATATCAAGCTTTCTGGCTAGACGTGTGAGTGCTTCATGCCTCGTATCATGGAAGGTTAGTGCCTTAATACCAGAGAGTGTCAGACAACGACGGAATATCGTAGCAGAGGATTGCTGATTGCTATTAAAGACTTTGTCATTATCAGCATTTAAGAGGTTCAATAATTTTACCGCTGCCGTAGATAATGCCACATCACGCTTCGTACCGTTCTTGGTCTCATGCAGCCGTACAAAACGTTTCTTCAGATAGACATCCTTCCACTTCATACCCCAGATCTCTGACTGACGCATGGCCGTTTCAAGTGCAAACAGAAATGCTATGGCTATTTCATGGCGTTGCTCTCTGACTGTTTTTCCATCAAAGAGTAATGCACTCTGAATGCGTCCGATTTCTTCTTCACTGATTCGACGATCACGAGGCTGGGGGTTCTTGGGACGCTTAATTCCACGTATGGGGTTGGTGTCTGTCCAGTTCCATCTTTTACCCTGCTCAAAGACGGCACTGAGTAAATTCAGATCACGATTAACACTACTGCTTTTAAGACTCGTTAGAGCGTCCGTTATCCACTCATCGAAATGGGATTGTTTGACATCTGCCAGCGGTACTATTGCAAGCTTATGGCGCATGAATTTATTCAGGCGATTACGCTCTGTGCGGTGGCTTTTCTTGTGAGGTGTTATCTCATCGCGATAACGTTCAAATATATCGCTTAATGTTTTGCCACGTACCAGTGTATCAGAGGACAGGCTTTGTTCTGTCTCTGCTGCCCATGACATAGCCTGTACCTTAGTAGTAAAGGTTTTGGATTTGTACTGCCCTAACTTCCTAACCTCGGCAAGAAACTTCTTACTCTTGAGCTTTCGTATAGTAGCCATTGAACGTCTCCCATTCGTAATTTCGTTCGTAATTTATTCGTAAAATTACGCGAAATATGGCGGGTTATGGCTTAATATAATAATCCACAACGCCCACGAATCAAGACTAACTCATTGAATAATAAGAAATAGCCAGATAAAGCCGGATACGGCAAATACATACAAAAATAAAATGGTGCCCGGGGCCGGAGTCGAACCGGCACAGCCGTTAAGCCGAGGGATTTTAAGTCCCTTGTGTCTACCAATTTCACCACCCGGGCATAAACCGCATTCTACCTTAATAAAGAAGGCATTGAAAAACTTTATTTTTTCACCGACAGAAGCCATCGAATGATACTACACCATTCAATCAGCACATTAAATGACATTGATGGAGGCTGAGGCCGGAATCGAACCGGCGTCCACGGCTTTGCAGGCCGCTGCATAACCACTCTGCCACCCAGCCAAAACGATATCCTATGTCACAAACGTACAAAATTCTACTGTCGTTTTCGTTCCTTGAAAATCGAAAAAACCCCGGCATGCTACCGAGGTTTCGAATTTGGAGCGGGAAACGAGACTCGAACTCGCGACCCCAACCTTGGCAAGGTTGTGCTCTACCAACTGAGCTATTCCCGCGACGAACGGTGGACATTCTATGCATTTAGCCGCATATGTCAAGCAAATCAATAAAACATTTTCAGTCACCCGCCACTCACTAGGCACGTGACTCAAGCAAAATGCCTAAAATCGGGCAGATTGATTCTGCGTCCATCATCGTACTCACGAATCTAAATAGGCTCGACATTGCGTAGATAATAAATTGATAAATATATGATTTTTTATCATCTAACACAAAGCGTGAGTCTTTTATTCAAATAAAATAATAACTGACTAATGAAATTATATTAGCCAATGTCCGTGGCTACACATCATCTGTCATTAAAATTGGCCAAGCGGCCCGTAAATACACAACCATTGACCAAATAGTCAAAAAAACTGCCACATAAAGCAATATCAATCCCACTTCCAAAATAGGAATCTGAAAAATTGGCTCATTAAATAACAACAATAATAAGGCGATCATTTGTACTGTTGTTTTTATTTTCCCCACCGTTGATACCGCAACACTGGCCCGCTCACCAATTTCAGCCATCCATTCACGGAGTGAAGAAACGGCAATTTCACGACCAATAATGACCGCAGCTGGTATAGTAAAAACCACCGTTGGATGAACCTGGACTAACAAAATAAGCGCGACAGCCACCATCAACTTATCCGCCACCGGGTCAAGAAAAGCACCAAACGCTGAAATTTGATTCAAACGGCGCGCTAAATAACCATCAAGCCAGTCTGTAATCGCGGCTAATAAAAAAATACCTGCACAGACTGCACTTGCCCATTTAAACGGCAAATAAAATACAATCACAAAAACCGGAATAAGAGCAATACGTGCCCACGTTAAAATTAAAGGGATACCCATGTCAAACTCATCAAGTAGAACAATTAAACGATAAGCTTTGGCACAATATTCCGCACCCATCCACTTACTACGTTTAATTAGAGTGAAATATCTCGTATATTTTTTGGGCTAACTGCTTACTGATACCCTTGATACTCATTAAATCATCAACACCGGCTCGACTGACGCCTTGCCAGCCGCCAAACTGTTTCAATAATAATTGTCGGCGCTTGGGACCCAATCCTGGAATATCTTCAAGCGGAGAGCTTTGTTGTTTCTTTGCACGCCTGTTCCTATGCCCTTGAATCGCAAAGCGATGCGCTTCATCACGAATCTGTTGAATCAAATGCAATGCCGGCGATGTAGAGCCAAGTATAAAAGGCTCTGGGCGTCCAGACAAGAATAGTGTTTCCATACCCGGCTTACGTTCCGGCCCTTTCGCCACGCCAAGCAGTAAGACATCGCTGACTTGCAGTTCATTCAACACCTTCATTGCCTGTGAAAGTTGCCCCTTGCCACCGTCGATTACCAAAATATCGGGTAACACACCTTCCGATTCTTTCAGTCGCCGATAACGTCGAGTCACCGCTTGATAGATTGCTGCGTAATCATCACCGGGTGTAATATCAGTAATATTAAATCGCCGGTAGTCTGATTTTATCGCACCATTGGTATCCATCACCACACACGAAGCCACCGTTTCCTGCCCTGAGGTATGGCTAATGTCGAAACACTCCAAGCGCTGCGGCATACTCGCTAATTGCAACGCATCTTGCAAGGCTTCAAAGCGTGCTAACACATTCATTTTATTTGCTAAATAACTTGCCAGCCCAGTCTCAGCATTAATCATCGCCAACTTTACCCAGCGAGCCCGTTCGCCACGAACCTGATCATGAATCGCTATTTTGCGACCCGCTTGTTCCTGTAATGCCGTCTCTAACCAAATATGATCCTCTGGCAAATGATTCACCAGTATCTCCGCTGGCATTTCCCGATGACTATTCTCCGTCAAATAATACTGGGCAATAAATGCACTTAGCATATCAGCCAATGTCGCTTGCGACGGCAATTTGGGGTAAAACGCTTTATTCCCCAGATTATGGCCATCTCGAATAAAAAACACTTGCACACAGCCAAAATTGTTCTGCAGACTGCCCGCCACGATGTCTAAATGTCCCTGCTCGCCACAAATATACTGGCGTTCCTGTACTTTACGCAGCGCCTGGATTTGATCCCGAAATTTTGCCGCTTGCTCAAAAGCCAATTGATCTGCCGCTTGTTCCATACGATGTACCAGTTCGTCAATCACCGCTGAGTTCTTACCGTCAAGAAACATACTCGCATGCCGCACATCTTCAGCATATTGTTCACCACTAATCAAACCAACACAAGGGGCAGTACAGCGTTTTATTTGATATTGTAGACAAGGGCGAGCACGGTTTTTAAAAAAACTATCCTCGCATTGGCGTACAGGAAACAGTTTTTGTAATAAATTAAGACTCTCTTTGGCGGCACTGGCACTGGGATATGGTCCGAAATAGCGGCCATTAGCTTTTTTAGTCCCACGAAAATAACTCAACCGAGGAAAATCAACATGGGTCGATAAATAAATATAAGGATAACCTTTGTCATCTCGGTATAAAATATTATATTGAGGTTTTAATGTTTTAATTAAAATATTTTCTAGAAGAAGCGCTTCATTTTCGGTATGCGTCACCGTAATATCGATGGCATGAATGCGCGCCACCATGGCTTGCGTTTTTACCGAGGGATCACTCCGATTAAAATAACTCGATACCCGCTTTTTCAGATTTTTTGCTTTACCAACATAAATCACTTGCTGTTTTGCATTAAGCATCCGATACACCCCAGGCTTACTGGTTAACGTCTTTAAAAAAGACTTGTGATCAAATGTCACATTATCAAGCGAATGGGTCATTATTTTTTCCAGCTAAAAAAACACGGCTTATCATGTTCACATCCATGTTCACATCAATGCGCATCCACCCATTGCCGTGCTTTAGCAAAAACCTGGTGGAACATATCCTCGGTAAGACGCTTGGTTTGTGTGTTATAGCGACTACAGTGATAAGAATCCAACAGTGCATAACCCATTGGCAATGAATGCAATCGCTCATGCCCAAATGGGTAATCTTTTTGTTTCAGAGCCATAGCACGTATCACAGCATTATGTGCCAGAGTACCTAATGCAAGTATCATTGAACCCTGCTCTAGTTGTTGGATTTCATCATTCAAATAGCTGTTACAATTTTGTACTTCCGATCCAATAGGTTTATTCTGCGGCGGCAAACACTTCACTGCATTGGTGATACGGCAATTCAATAACTGTAAACCATCGCGAAACGACTCAGACACCGGCGCATTGGAAAAACCGTACTTATGTAAGGTTTGATACAATAAGATGCCAGCATGATCACCGGTAAATGGCCGCCCTGTCCGATTCGCCCCATGTAAACCAGGCGCTAAACCAACAATCAATAAATGCGGATCATTATCCCCAAAAGCAGGCACTGGTTTGGCGTAATAATCCGGAAAATCCTGCTTCACCTGGGCTAAAAAATCCGCTAATCGCGAACATTGACGACATTTTGTACTAAATTTAGGCATATTCACTCAACCAACCACAAAAAATCAGATTATAACCGACATTAGCTAAAAGCTAACGATTGATAATCGCGAAAGCCAGTCATCACAGCATGAGTCAATCAAAGCCAAATTCATCAACCCCAGTAAAAAATACCTATTTCGAGAACCGGATCACACAAATAAAAAATAAACACGAAATGTGAATCAGCTCACAAAATAGTAGACGCTTACCGCCGTCATAAACAATCATATGTTCAAGTTACCAACAATCCTGGTTCAATATTAAAAGCAGATCAACATTATGGCATCACGTTTAATCACGGCATTTAATATGAATAACAAAAAACAATCCACTGAATATTCGGCCACAGCAACACATCATGATCCATCACCCATGGTGACGAACCAAGACCCAGTTGCTCAGTTAAATCAAACATCACTCGACACGCTGGTCAATATATCCAGTCTTATTAATCGTTCATCAAGCATTAAAGAAATACGAGAAATCACCGTCAAAGCCACCGCCGCACTCATGCATTGTGAAGCAAGCAGTTTGTTATTACTCAATCACAAAACGAAACAACTTTACTTTGATATTTCAACTGGAAAACACAGTAAACTCATTAAAAATATTCATCTGAATATGGGACAAGGTGTAGCAGGCTGGGTGGCAAAAGAACAAATACCCCTGTTCATTAATAATGTCAAAAAAGATCAGCGCTGGTTTAAAGATGCTGATTCAAAAAGTGGTTATACAACGCGTAATATTTTATGTGTTCCCATCATGAGTCAAACCAAAATCATCGGCGTTTTACAAGCGCTAAACAAACGGACTAGCGAATTTCATGAGATAGATAGTCAGTTTTTAGTGTTATTTTCCAATCAAATCGCCATGGCGATGGACAATATACGCCACCAATATGATGCAACAAACACATTCCAATCGGCGGTACGTACCTTAGCTGATATCATTGAAAAAAATGCGCCCAGCGAGGCAGCCCATGCCAAACGAGTATCCAAACTCTGCCTCGCAATGGGTCAGGCCTTAGACTTAAACAAAAGTGCGCTCACCCATTTAAAAACGGCCGCCGTATTACATGATATCGGCATGCTTAGCCTATCCCGAAAAGTCGCTAAGAATCCACGAAACCAAATCAAACAAATACCTGATACCGTTGAACACATTATGCTTGCCGATGAAATATTATCAAACATGCCCCAACTACAATCCATCGCCGAGACCATCAGATTTCATCACGAGAACCTGAATGGATCAGGTGCATTTGGCTTGAGGCAAGAACAAATTCCGTTTTTTTCTCGCATTATTCGGGTAGCCGATGTTTTCGATTCAATGACCAAACCTCGGCCATACCAGCAACAGGTTGATCATATCACCGCCATGGCACACTTAAAAAATAATGCAGGTCGTCTTTATGATCGAGAGATAGTCAACGCCTTTTTTGATTGTAAAATTGCCATTGTCGTCAAGCACCTGAGTTAACCAGTTTTTTTTGAAACGTTAGGGTTAAGAATGAACAATAGGTTTATGTTCTTCAAATCGTTTGTTTCTGCGCATAAATGTACTGTATATCAGAGGTATCACAAACAAAGTCAATAGCGTCGAAAACGCCAAACCCCAAACAATCGCCGATGCCACCGGTCCCCATAATAATGACTTGCCACCCAAGCCTGTTGCTAGCGAAAATAAACCAGCAATGGTGGTCAATGAGGTAATAACAATAGGCACCACTCGGCGACGTGCGGCATATATGGTGGCATGTAACACACTCATGCCGGCAGTTAAGCGGTTATTGGCTGCATCAATCATAACAATGGCAGCATTGACCGAAATCCCGGCTAATGCAACCACCCCGTAAAGCGTGAATAAACTGAGCGGATTACCTGAAATCACCAAACCAAATACCACGCCGGTAAAAGCCAATGGCACCGTGACTAAGACCATAAAAGGCTGGAAATAACTATTAAATTGCGTCCCTAAGATTAAATAAATCAATCCAATGCCAAATAAAAATAACACGCCCATGGCCCCTAAACTCTCTTCAATATCATCTAACTCGCCAGAAAAGTCTAAATTGATGCGAGGAAAATCCAGTTGAATCGTTTCCCAGTACGCTTTGATTTTATCATTTGCCTCCACCGTATCCATTTGCGTTTTGTCTAAATCCGCTTGGAGGGTAATGGATCGCCTAAAATTATAATGCCGTATATTACTTTTACTCAGCCCAGTTTCAAGATAGACAAGTTCATTAAGCGCAATAGAACCTGAGTCAGGTAACGGAATTTGATGATACAAAAGCTCATCAACACTGCGATAGGATTTATATTGCGCTCTGACCAAAACTTCCAGCGCCTTCCCTTCATATTGCATTCTAGCCACGATTTCACCATCAAATAACAAACGCAATGTTCTAGCTAAATCCGCCACATTAAGTCCCGATTTTTTCACCGCATCCAAGTTAAAGCGTAACTTCAACTCCGGTTTACCTGGGCTGTCATCATCGGTAATATCTTTCACTGCCGCTAAACTTTGTAAATAATCTTGCAACTTATCAGTAGCCGCACGAATTTGTTGATAGTTACTACCACGCACTTTCACACTAATCGGTTTAGATACCGGTGGCCCACCTGACATCACCAGAAAAGAAATGCGCTCAGGCCCCGATATCGCTTCTATTTCTGCACGCATTTCATCGACGATCTGCTGAACGCCTCGCATGGCTTCTGTCTTTGAATTTAACCCAATGATAAGCTGACCATAACGTGACCCAAAGAACGGTGCCATTTCAGTAAACATTTGTCCGGCAACCGCCGCCATTTCCCGTACTTCACCAGGTTTCATATAGCTTTTGACACGCTGCTCGATTTGCACGACTTTGTTGAGGGTATTTTCAACGGGTGTACCGGCGGGCATTTCAATATTGACATAAAACAGCCGAATCGGATCAAATGCAAAAAATTCAGTTTTAACCGCCCCTTTGGCCACTAAAATAACGGCGACGCCCATCACTAGAAGTACCATTGATAACGATCTTTTCGGACGACGTAATACCCAAGTCAAAAAAAACGCATATTTTATACGTAACCCTCGGGTAAAACGAATACGCGCTAACTGAAGTTTTGAGGTGTGTTTCACTTGCACTTTAAATGAAGAAACATGGACCGGCAACATCCAAAAAGCTTCCGCTAAACTCACAATTAAAGCTAATGAAACCACAAATGGAATAACAAACATAAAGTCGCCTAATATACCAGGCAACAACATCAAGGGTAAAAAAGCGGCCACCGTTGTTAATACCGACGCAGTGACCGGCTTAATCACTTCCCGCAAGGCATCTACCGCCGCTTTAAATGCATTCGCACCCCGCGCAATACAATAATAAATAGCTTCAACGACCACCACCGCATCATCCACCAGCATACCTAGCACAATAACAATGGCTAACAACACCGATTGATTGAGTGTTTCCCCCATGCCGTTTAAGATCCAGAACGTCGCCGCCAAGGTAAACGGAATACCGATACCAATAAAAACCGCAATATGTAAACCCAAGAAAATCCAAGTCACCAATGCCACTAAAATCAAACCTAATAAAGCATTTTTTTGCATAACGTCAATAGCTTTACGCGTGGGCGTCGTTTGGTCATCTAACAACACAATTTGTACGCCCAATTGCTTCAGTACCTTATTTTTTTCTATAATGTACTGATTGACGCTGTCGACAAGTTCGAGGGTATTACTATATGGCTTTTTAGTAATCGCCATCATAATTGCGGCTTGTCCATCGTGAGAAACTAATTGACGAGGATACGTCCGGCCCCGACTCACATCACTCACATCGCCCACATAGATTAAACCTTTTGCATCGATAATCGGCAATTCTGCAATATATTTCGGATCACTGTTTTTCCCCAACACACGTACCAACCATTCTTGGTTGGCAAAATGTAAATTGCCTGCTGAAACATCTTGAAAGTGGGCAGTAATCGAATCCGCTAATTGAGTGGCGGTAATGCCATAAGAGTGCAATTTTTCCAGTGAAAACTCGACATGCAGCTCCGGTTCATTTAAGCCCGAAGCATCCGCTCCATCAACACCGCTAATTTGTTCAATGTCTTCTTTCACTAACAACGCCATACGACGTAATGTTTCATCATTTTCCTGACCTTTGACAAGCACCACCGCCGTTGGAAAAGAATTGGCACTGGTAATCTCTAAAATCAAAGGATCTTCCGCTTCCGGTGGCAACTCTGCGTTGGCTTTAGTTTGGACCTCACGTCGCAAATCATTTAGCCGCTTATCAAACTGGCGCGTGCTGATGTCATCAAAGCGGATCAGAATATTAGAATTACCCTCACGACTATTGCTTGACACAAAGTCAATATCATCCACTTTGCGAATCGCTTCTTCTAAAGGATCAGTAATGAGTTTTTCCATATCTTCGGCCGATGCACCTGGCATGACCGTAATGACACTGATCCAATTAAAGTTAATCTCAGGGTCTTGTGCCCGAGGTAACATAAAAAAAGAAAGCGTGCCGACAATGAGAACCACCCCAAATGTCGCATTAGCCAAAACATGATTTTTTAGTATTTTTTCTAACATTGACGTTTATATAGAATAGAGTGAAAGTTAATGACGAAACCCTAAGCAATGAGAATTAATCTAGAATTCTATAACATCGCCCGGCTGTAATATATGGCGACCTTCTTCAATAATGAGTTTATCGATGGAAAAAGCCACCATGGCAGGACGCCCCTCCAAGGCATCTGGCAGCGTAATAAATTTTGCAATACCTGATTCCGCAACAAATACACCCAATTGATTATCTCGTCGTAACAAATAGGTGGCCGGAATTTTAGGTTGAGAATCTTGCCAGGTTAAGGTTACCAAACGCCCAGGTGGCACAGCTTGCTTAGTAAAAATCAACCTGGCTTCTTGCGTACGTTCACTGCGATCCACTATCGGCAACAAGGTGCGTAAGTCAACCGGAAAACGATGGCCATCCACTTCAACCATATACTGCTTGGCATGAATAAAACTGGCCACGTGATTAGTCTGTATTTTGGCAATCACTTCGGTATCTTTTACATCTGTTATGGTTAATAGCGGCACCCCTAGATTGACATATTCACCGAGTTGCACGTTACGCTGGGTCACTACGCCTGAAAATGGTGATTTAATGGTCACTTTTGACAAGTCTCGTTTCGCCATATCAATTAATACATGATGCGCTTCAAGCTCAGCATTCGTTATATTAAGCTCCGTTTCGCTCCGGACATACATCTCTTGTGAAGCTACCGCTTGTTCTGCCAATTCTTTGGCTCGCAACCGTTGAAACTCGGCCAGTTCTTTTTTTGCTTCTATCATTTTCAAGTTGGCTTGCGCATTGGCCAGCTTCAAACGATAATCCTCCTTGTCAAGCACAACCAGGGTACTACCCTTCTTTACTTTACTGCCCACCTTGACAAGTAATCGCTCGACGATACCTGGCACCTGGGCACTAATTTCACTGATCTGATCACTGATGACTTCAGCGCTTACCTGATATTGCACCGATTCCACAATTTCGACAAATGGCCGAACGGTTACTTGCTGTGCAAACGCGACATGAACCACCAGCACCGCATGACAAATGAATATCCATCGTAATATATGAAGCATAGCTATTTTTCCTATCGTTACTTACCAGGTAGTCTAACATTAAAGCATGAAAATTAAATAACTTAGGAATGACTCGACTCATTTCTCATGTATTTAGAATAGCGATTTATTTAAGCGAAGAAGTTTAGTTAACAAAGATATCGATTAATGCCAAACTAATGCATAAAAAACGCATTCTCAAAATGTGTAATCCGTACCGAGCACGTGTTTATGCACTCTGTATAAAAAAAACACAGACCAAGAAAAATACTTGACAATCGCAAGCTCGCCACGGCATGATATTGCACATGAACAGAATGAATTTGATTTCAAAACAAGACTTAATAAAATCACCATGGTGGAAGTCAACCTACCGTGGCAGTTTGTATTGAATAAAAATTTTATCAAAACAAAAAAGCCGTGGATCTCATATCTGCGGCTTTTTTGTTTACGCGTTATGAAACCCCAATGACCTCGGAGTTTCTATGCAAGCGCGAATCAAAAAAATACAGCTCAGTCATTTTTCTATTGGGATTATTTGTGCTTTAGTCGCCACATTTGGTCTGTCATTCAAAGCTATTATTATCAAACTGGTGTATCAACACAGCCCAGAAATCGATGCCATCACTATTCTCGTTATTCGCCTGGCATTAGCGTTACCGCTTTTTATTTTATTATTAAAAAAATACGCGCCAAAAACAACAACACCAATGCTACGGCGCGATTTAATGAGCCTTTTTATGTTAGGCTTTATTGGGTTTTATTTATCTGCTATTTTGGATTTTTCCGCGTTAGCCTATATCCCTGCCGGTTTGGAACGACTCATACTGTTTCTTTATCCAACATTTGTGGTACTCATCACTTTTTTTCTTCATCCCCAACAAATTAAACCCAAAATCATCGCCGCACTAGCACTCAGCTATCTTGGAATCTTAATTGTATTTATCGAACAAACCCAATACTTTACCAGCGAGTACCTGCTCGGTTCTTTATTAGTTTTCGGAGCGGCAGTGGTGTTTGCTATCTATACGGTTGTTAGCGTCAAGCCCATTCAACAACATGGCGCAATACGCTTTACCGTTTACGCCATGATAGGAGCTACATTTGCCACAGTTATTCACGCAATGTATCAACATGGCCTGCAAGTTTTCGTTCAATCGATTGAAGTTTATGCACTCATTGCACCGATGGCCGTTTTTTCCACGGTTTTACCCTTAATACTCATGGCTGAAGGCATCAAACGTATCGGCGCACCCAACGCCTCTATCCTAAGCACAAGTGGACCCATCATCACATTGACCTTAGCCTATTTTATGTTAGGCGAAACCTTCGGCGCTCTACAAGCGATAGGTGGATTGATGATAATTTTTGGCGTATTTTTAGTAGCAAAACAATATAAAAACCACAAATAAAAATCGATTCATCAATTACACGACAATTGCCGGACTTATAACATTGCTTTCGTCCCAGAGATATACTTCTCTCCTCATTTTTTCATGACTAAGGAATGGACACGCAATTACTTGCGGTAGCAATATAGATTATTTGGAATACACACGTCATGATATCCCTGGTTGGCGCTCAGACTTACTCTGAGTGCCATATGTTCAAGCTATTACTAACCATCCAGGTTAATCTGTTTAATAAGCTCTTTAAGCACGGCTTCGGAACTTTCGTTCTCGACCTGGCAAGTCCCTGCCGCCTGGTGACCACCACCATTATATTTGAGCATCAGTTCACCCACATTGGTTTTGGAACTTCTATCAAAAATAGATTTTCCGGTAGCAAAAACTGTATTTTGCTGTTTCAATCCCCATAATACGTGGATGGAGATAGTGCATTGTGGATACAGTGCATAAATCATAAAACGATTGCCAGCCCAAATGGTTTCTTCCTGACGCAAGTCAAGCACTACCAGATTGTCATAGACCGTTGCACAGCGTTGAATTTGCTGTTTGAATTTTTGCTCCTGCTCAAAATATAGATCAACCCGCTCCTTAACGTCTGGTAATGTAATGATGTCTCCAATATTGTGATTCTTACAATAATCAATTAAGTCCATCATCAAGTTATAATTGGAAATACGGAATTCTCGAAAACGACCCAACCCAGTACGCGCATCCATGAGAAAGTTGAGCAACTCCCAACCCTTTGGGTTTAAAACTTCTTCTTGGTTGAATTGCGCAGCATCGGCTTTATCCACCGCTTCCATCATGTCATCCCATTGCGAAGGAAATGCATTATGTCCACCATAATGTTGCCAAACAACACGCGCCGCGGAAGGAGCATTGGCATCAATGATGTGATTATTGATATTGCCTTGGTTACGAATGGTTTCTGACAAATGGTGATCAAAAGCAAGATGAACGCCCATCACATAAGGCAAATTGGTCGAAATATCATGATTATCAATGTCAATCTTGCCATCTTGCATATCCTTCGGATGGACAAATTTTATATCATCAATTATATCAAGATGCTTTAATAGCACCGCACAAACCAACCCATCAAAATCACTCCGCGTCACCAAGCGATATTTTTTATTTGCCATCACGAAAACTCCTAGTTCATCTCCTTAGTCTTATCGGTCACTATTCGCTGCACCTTATTAAATTTGTAGACTTTCCTTAAAGCTCAAGTGGAAAATAGCAAATTTTCACAAACTGCTCGAAATTTATCCAATGGTCCAGCCAGCCAACCGCCATTTTATATAGGCGACACTTGCCCCATTATCTTTAACAATGACAACACAATGACGTTTTTTTAAAGAATGGAAATCGCTAAAAAAATTAAAGAACAAAATTAAATCACTAGCGATGGATTCATTTTTTTAAAAAATATGAATCAAAAGATCAAACCAATTTCCATGTGAAAGAGGGCGCCAGAAGGGTAAAACTTCAAGATGTTTTCTGCATCTTCAATTTCTTTTTTGTCGTCATCCGTTTTTGCAAATTGAGAGGCGCTGGTTTCAACTTCGCCGCTAAACGGAATATTGATCGAAATCCAATCAACAACAAAAGTATATTTATCTTTAAACTGCCATTGATTTCCCAAACCAAAACGAAAATAATTGGTCTTTAATTTGCTAACGGTTCCCGAATAATCCGTTTCAACCAAGTCAAACAAATCTTTTGCCAATCTGACCTCTGAGGTTCGCTGACCGATTCCCATTTTGACATTAAAGCTATTTCCATAAAAGCGGCGAACTTGCAGTGTATAATTCTGTTCCTCGACGGCACCAATTTCAAAAGAAAAAAACTTCAATGCTTTACCTGAATTTAAATAATCAATACCAAACATCCATTTTTCACTGGCAATATAAGAGGCATTCATTCCCCACGCCATAGGGAAAGGAAGATTTAACGGCGCAAAACTTAAATTGACAGCAAAATCACTCTCTTTTCGTATATCCCGAGAGGTTTTTTTACCAATCACTTGAGCAATAGCTTCTTTAGACTGCGTTAAAACCTCAGCCGACTGATCGATAACCTCCGATGCACCTCCCCTCACCTTATCCCACCATTCACCACCGGCATAGGCCATCTGCGATGAAACCGCCATAACACATAAAAATATTAATTTCACTGATATGCCCGTTAATGAAAAAGCAGAGTCTTAACCGACATTGGGCAGCCTAGCGTTTGAAAATCGCGAAGAGAATTGGTTTCACAGGGATTTTTCTGAAGGAGGTACATACGGGTTGTATTGGCGACTGAAGAAAAATTTCTGTGGAATCAAGGGTCAAGCGAGATCAAATGATAGGCTACCCAATGTCGGTCTTAAGGTCCGTGTCATATATTACTTTTTTTAGTAATACATGACACGGGCAATCATACCAGTTACTTGACTCGTAATAAACCAGGCAATCGATTCATGAATGTTAACAACAACATTAGCAAGAAAAAATAAGCCATAGAGCCACCGCCTCCGCTGCCGCTGTCATCAGTGCTGTCATCGGTGCTGTCATCAGTGCTGTCATCAGTGCTGTCATCCGGTGTATTTGGGGTAGTTATAATCTCCTGAGGATTGACCACAATAGCCACTTTCCCCTGCATACTACCCCCCTTACCATCGCTCACTGTAT
>Ga0316205_10000998_pt1 | contig 40234 bp, 47 predicted proteins | sample 3monthpyrite_MG_FD_204941 | JGI IMG/M metagenome (GOLD analysis project Ga0316205, IMG submission 204941) | Microbial mat bacterial communities from mineral coupon in-situ incubated in ocean water Damariscotta River, Maine, United States -... | ecosystem: Environmental > Aquatic > Marine >...
GCCTCAACCGAATTCGATATACCTATATCGAGAATTCGTAACGCAATCAAAAAAGGATGGCTGAAATCCGAGATCGTTAAGGGGCGGCATGAATTTAACAGGCTCGAATTCCTTCAATCGCTAGAGGCTTTTGTTGTTCCGGTTCAAAAAGGCAAGCTAACAATCGATATTTCCGTTTACCGAAATCTAAAGTTTTCAAGCCGGGATGATATCAGGCTTTCAACAGGGGAAGCTGTCAGCGAATACATGGAGCTATACAAAAGAGGGAAATTGACCAGAACCCGCATCACCCCCCCCTGCCCTGACATACAGTCAACCCAACCTATTCTAATATGACAGTCACCGAGCAAGAACAAGAGCAATGGGAGGACATTCTTCTCGAAGTCGAAACAACCAAGGGACTCTCCATAGAGATCAACCAGGATTCTTTCACGCTCTCGTTCTTCCTCGACGAAAAAAATCAAACCGTAAAAAAGGAATACACGAATTTAGAATTTGCTGCAATCGCGATCAGATCTTTTCAGGATGGTGAGCGAGCGGCGACAAGACCAAAGCATATCAACCGATTTCAATACTAACGATGACAACAACCAACCAAAACCTAAAATATTACGAGGGCAGACCAGTCCTGAATAAATCGGATATACCGGAAAGGTATCGACCACTGACAAATTTCTACAGGGACTCAGAGCGCGATTGGCTAAACTCTGTAATTAGAGACATGCGCGGGATTGATTACATCCTCGTACAGACTGTTTACGGAATTGAAGTATGGAGATCCGGTATGAAGTCCGTCGATGAACTCAAAAGGGAAAGGTTCGGAAATGAGTGATATTATCGAATCAAATCTCTGGTTCACTCCCACGGAAGACATCGAGCCTGGGTACTATTGGTGTAGAACCGGAAATGGATCAGAGTTTCCTGTAAAAGTCGAGAAGGGGTTTATAGCTATGATTGGAACAAGGGGACAGGTTCGCGTAAAGGATTTCGCTCACTGGCAATTCAAGAAAATCGAAAAACCATGAATAACCAACCAGAACTATTCGAAGTCGAAACCGTTCTTTCACCGAGAGCTAAGTGGATCAAGGAACATAGAATTAAGACTCTTGAGATCGACGGAAGATGGAGAGCGACTACACCGGGAAATGTATCATACGGCGAAACCGAAGAGGACGCCATAGCCGATCTAATGCAAAAAACAGGAATTCCACCGATGAAAAGAGAATGGTAAGAATCCCGTTTACAAGAGATATTGATTCATGACTACCAGCATAAATATGAAAACACATTTAGAAGATGGTTTTTTGCACGCAAAAAGCGATATGGACAAATGGTTCTTATCAAATTTAGATAAATTCTTAGCAACAGGCAGTCAGTTAATCAAGAAAAGTTGTCGAGATTTCGATTTTGTTCTTCCTGTTGATTTAATACCAGATGGATACAGGGAGATTATTTTCGGTGATTCCGGGGAAGAATACACCGACTCATTTTTCAATCTAAAGGTTGGCGTGTTCGATTTCATTATCTCGAATAATGAAGATTACGCGAAATGGGAGTACGCAACCAAGAAAATGATTGATTACAAAGGAGATATGCCGATTAAAGATAAGGAAATTAGGGTTGCGCTTTTCGAGAGGTGGAAAAGCGATTTCGAGTTAATGGCTTCTAGCGCGTTTTAATCATGACTACCGAAGCAAAAGAGCAAACCCAGGCGGCTCTACTGATCCTCAAGCTGAGAAGCGCGATCACTGATAAAACCTACGCAGTTGAGATGATGAGCGCTGAGCAAAGTTCCGGAATGAAAAAGTATTACGGTAAGATCTATGAAGCCGAGTGTGAAAAAGTCGCGCAATTAACAAGCGACCTCGAAAGGAAAATCAATGAAGAATAAACTAAATCCCAAGCAAGAAAAGTTCGCCCAGCTATTCGCGACGAAAGGTAACGCTACGGAGTGTTATGTTGAGGCGGGTTACGCGAAGAAAGGCGCAAGGCAAGCGGCGAGTAAGCTATTGACAAATGCTGACGTTTTGGCGCGAGTGGCTGAACTCCGAGAAAAAGTTGCAGATAAAGAGATCATAACCAGAGAGGAATTAGTTCAATTTTTGGCTGATGTCGTTAGGACTCCGGTAACTGTTGCGGCTATGAGCGCTTATCCAGATGAGGAAACAGGAACACCAGCTAACCCTCTTATCGAATCGGTAACACCAAACCAATTTGGATTGGCCTTCAAAATGCCAAGTAAGATGGACGCAGTGAAAACGCTGATTCATATTCATGGATGGAATGAGCCGGAGAAAGTAGAGCATGGCATTGACTCGGAAATGATCGGTTTTTTCAAGGAATTGACCGGCTCTAATAAATGAGTCTCCCGCCCGACATATCCAGAGTTAAAGAGTTGGTCAAGGATAAGACTTGGCGACTCAACAACATGTATTTGATTATCGATGAGGACGGTAATCAGATCCCCTTTCGGATGCGGGAAGAGCAGAAGAATTTTCTCAAGAAACGACGGAAAAGAAACTTTATTCCAAAGGCTCGGAAATTGGGACTCTCCACAATTATCATTCTCGATAATCTCGATGAGGCTTGCTATCGGAAAGATACAAGAGTTGGAATTATTGACCTGACACGCGACGACGCGTACGACAAGCTCGACATTGCGCGTAAAGCCTGGGAGCGTGGAATCTATCATCCTGATCCAGCCATAGCTGCACTCTGGAAATGGCTACACGAATCAAATCCCCTTGTTGCTGATAACTCGGGTAAAATGGAGTGGGCGAACGGTTCGAACATGTCAGCCGGAACATCATACACCGGGAAGACTCCGCAACGTCTTCATATTTCAGAGTACGGCCCGATCTCGGCAATCAGTCACGCGAAAGCAACGGCGATCAAGCGGGGTTCGATCAACTCTGTTCCTCCTGGTGGTATCTGCGACATAGAGACAACAATGGAAGGGGGGCAATTCGGCCCGTGTTATCATTTCTTTTCGCTGTCCATGAACAACATCGGAAAGACCGGCCTCACGGACTCCGATTGGTACATGCAGTTTTTCTCATGGCTGAATCATCCTTCCTATCTGATACCAAACGGAAAGCCAGTAAATCAGGACACGATTGATTATTTCAACGGGATCAAATCGGAACACGGTGTTGAAGTTCCCCTTCCCCGGCAAGCATGGTACGAACGAAAGAAGATAGAGCAGGGCGAGGACATCTATCAGCAGTTTCCAACGGTGGTAGAGGAATGCGACCGGATGATCGTTCCCGGCCAGATCTATCCCGAGCTAAAGACAGTCAGGAAAAAAGGCAGGGTTTCGGACTTCTCACCGGAAAAGGGTTTGCCGTGGTTCACGTCGTGGGATTTGGGAAGCTCCGACAATACAGCGGCGTGGTTGATACAGCCAGCCGGGAAACAACATTGCTTTTATGCTTGGGCGCAAGGTGAGGGAGAAGGGGCGCAAGGTGTAGCTGAATTGATCCGGGAGTGGGAAAGAGAATTCGGAATTACGATTCAGCGGCACTTACTCCCACACGATGCCGAGATACATGATAAAGGATCGGGAAAAACTTACACTGAACAAATCATCGAGGCCGGGATACCTTCAAGTACTATCGTTGTAGTTCCTCGAATCCCCGACGTATGGGTTGGCATCGGTGAAGTTCGATCAATGTTAGAAAATGCGTGGTTCCACCAAGACTGCGACCAGAAGACAACCACTGACGATGGAGTCGATCTGCCTTCTGGTGTTCAACTACTCGAAGGGTATAGAAAAAAACTTGATCGATCTACGGGAATTGTTACCAGTAAACCAGTGCATGATGAGTCGAGCCATATTGCCGACGCGATCAGAACCTACGCAGAGGCTTTATCACGGGACTTAGTTCAGGCTAACGTCCCAACCAATAAGAGAAACCGCGTCACAGTTAGGCGCGGACATAGTAGAAGAAGAAAATAACCAAATACCAAGCAAATGAAAGAAGAAGAAATAGAGTTAAGTTGCCAAGAGTTTGAAAAAGGCATCAAGGAGGGTAAGACCATGCAGATTAAAGAATTAGTTCCGCCAGAAAAGCCAGCCCTACGCGATCAATTCGCGATGGCGGCGCTTACGGGGATTTTATCCAGAGGGATGATTGAAAAAGGGCTAGAGGGGTCCTGCTATCAAATCGCTGACGCAATGATGGAGGCGCGGAAATCATGAAACTATTTGAGAAGGATAGCGAGGATTGCGGAGAAGCAATCAAAGGGAAATTCAGGGAAGCAATCAAAGAAGTTGAAGAGTACATGAAGTCTTTCAGCTCTTATGACCTGAGCGTATGGCTGAGGAAAGAAGGCGTGGAAATAAGAGAGGCAAACTACAGCGAGTCTGAAATCCTCATGACTTATTCAGAGCTGGCTGAGGATCTGATTGATATTTGTCCTGAGCGAATCCCTGGAGTGATAGAAGGGCTGAAGGAGTTAGTCTCAAGACTGGAGGAATATGAGAACGCGGCTGAAATCAAGGATCGATGAAGGACGAAAATCTATTTATCAGCGTGATAGCAGGGGCGCTTATCATCGTCGCGGCATCGTTCGTACCTTCCGCGATATCCCTTTACGATTACTGCTTGTCTCTCGGGCATTCTCGAATAGTTGGTATCTGTTTTCCTCTCATTGTTGATCTTGTCGTACTGGTCGGGCATCTCGGGGCAATCTGGCTAATCAGCCAGGGCAGAAAACCGACTCGGGCCGTCTTGCTGATCTGGGGAGGCTGTTTAATATCGGTGGCCGGGAATATCCTTCACGCTCCGATTGATCAGGTTGACGGAATCGCGATCCCATTTTCGGGAATCTCCATGAATCCATCTCAAGTTATCGCGGCTGTTCTCCCTCTCGGGCTGGTCACGGTTTCCAGTTTCCTATTTTTCTTGTGGGAAACAAAGATGGAAATAGCGCAAGATTCCGGTCAGGAAATGACGGCAGAAGAGCGGCAAGAAAGAGATAATGAAGCGCATTTAAACCAGATGATTTCAGCCGGAATTACGACAGATAAAGCGACAGGAAAGAAGCTGATTCATGCGCCATCGAACAGGGCAACAAGGAAGAAAGCAAAGCGACAAAGCGAAGCGACAAAGCGACGGAACAAAGTACGTCAAGTTGAGTCAGAAAATCCTGAATTAACGCAACCGGAAAAGGCGAAAAAAGTTGGCTGTTCGGTCAAGACTTATCAAAGAGACTTGCAATATTTATCCATACAGGGGTGAACAAAACCACAAATTCTATAAAGCGACAAGCCACTAAAAAATGACACGACAAGAAAGCGACAAATCAAGGCGACAAATAACGTTGGAAAATCCTCTCTTGCTCCCTTTCCGTCTGGTCTTGAGCGTTTTCACGATGACCGCTCTTGTCGTCGCTTTTGTCGTAGGTGTTGTCCTAGCTTGTTTGGTTGAAATGTCGCAATTCGTAATAGAAAAATGTCGTAATCAAAAGCGACATTGAAGGCGACAAATGGAAAAAAGTTTTACGACAATGATTAGGACATTCAAAGCGACAATAAAAACGACAAGATGACACCATTAGGACAAGCCGTCAGAGTCTACGAAACCGAAGATTGTAACACGACATTTTTGCAAGACTTGTCGTTCTATCTGGAGTGCGGTTACGTCATTTCCCGGCCTGACCTTTTTCTAATGTTTCGCCCCGTCCATTCATCGGCACCGGATCGCGACATTTACGGCCATGTCATCTTCGGTCAATCCGACTGTTGGCACATCGCGCTAATGGCTGGAGATCTGAAAAAGATTCGTGAGTGCTTCCCGTTTACGCTTTACTTTGTGTCGTTTGAAAAACGAAACCAACTAAAATTGTACCGTTTTTCACAATTGGAATCAATCATAAATCGACATGAAGAAACTCAACGACCAACAAAACCCGGAGAATCAAGGGGTGAATTTTCTCACCGGGGAATCGGCGCTACTGGCTAAAGGTGGCGGCAGTGGTTCGGACTCGGCGCAAAAACGACTTCGACAACAGCGGCGAAAAATCCAACAGGCTCGCAACGTTTCCCGGCAAGAACGAATCAGCTCGCGTAATCAATTGCAGAGAACAAACAAGCAGTTGAGAGCATCGGCAAGCCAGAACCGGGGATTGCTTGAAAATCTAATCGGCAACGATATCCCGGAAACGGAATTCATCGACGACACCGAAGAACTTTCTCCAACCAATCTTTTCGGCCTGGCTCAAACTCGAAAAGCTCGGTTCGGACTCGGCAACTCTGGCAAGGCTCGCCGTGTTACAGGTCGCCGTCAACTCGGATAATTCTGAATTATGACGATGCCTAAACATTCCCAGGCTGGAAGTAAAAAAGCCGATAGACTTCTAAAGCTGCACGTTCAGGCAGAGTCGTACAAAACTCAGCTTTCGAGCGAGTGGAACGAAATCGCTTGCTATGTTCGACCGTCGAAATCGATCTTCAACGAAGGAACAAACGCGGTAAAGCTAAACAGCACAGATGACCTGTTTGATACTTCGGCAATTCAAGCGCTACAAACTTACTCGTCTGGGTGCATGGAGTGGATGACGCCAAGTAACAAAGACTGGTTCGCTCTTTCTCCACCGGATGAACTTAAGGATAACGACACGGTGAAATCTTGGTACTCGGAATGTACCGACGTTCTCAAGAAGGCATTACTTGATTCCAATTTTTACGAGGTGGCTCTAAATTGTTATCTAGACGATGGATCTTTTGGGACATCGGGCTTCATGCTCGACGGTGACGAGTTCGGGAACCTGGAGTTCGAGAAATTCAAAGTCAATTCATTCTCTATTACCGAAAATGTAAAGGGTGAGGTTGATACGGTATTCCGAGAGCTAAACCTTACAGCTCGACAAGCGGCGCAAAAATTCGGGGAAGAGAATCTTCATGGTGACATTCTCGAAAGACTCAGAAATGATGATGATACTAAATTTTGCTTTGTTCATATCATCATGCCACGGTCTGATTCTGATCGAATCATGGGACGGATGGACGGTGAAAACATGCCTTGGGCCTCGATCTACATCGACAAAAAGCACCGGGATATAGTTTTGGAATCGGGAACGTGGGAAAATCCCGCCATTGTCCATCGTCACGACACCCGGACAAATTCGCCGTTCGGCTATTCCCCGGGAATGCAAGCTTTACCAGATATCAGACAGATAAACAACGTCCAGGAATGTCTGGATACTCTTGTCGAGGTAGCGGTAACTCCACCCGTGTTGGTCCATAACGATCATGAGGGCGAGGTTGATTTAATGGCAGGTGGCGTCACTTACTACAAGGACGATAAAAACAAACCGCAATTCTGGCAGAGTGGCGGCAACTATCCCATTGGCGAAGATCGGGTACAGTCTCGCCGGGATGCAATCGACGCGGCTTTTTTCGTGAGACTCTTTCAATCGTTGAGCGGCCGGCGCGAAGGCAAACAGATGACAGCTTATGAAGTTGGGGTAATTCAGGAAGAGCAATTAACGCTTTTCTCTCCTACCTTCATGAAGAAATCGAAAGAAATCAATATCCCGACTCTGAAACGTGCTTTCGGAATCCTTCTCCGGGCCGGCCGGCTGCCAGAGATCCCACAAGGACTTGTTCAAATGGGGCGCGATGGTGTTCCTTTTCTCCCAGATCCAAAAATCGTTTTCACTTCTCGTATGGCGTTGGCAATGGAAGCGCTCCAAACCGGGGCATTTACTCGGACCGTGGGAATCCTCGGGCAGATCATCGAACTAAAGCCGGAAGTATTCGACCATTTCGACTTCGATTCTATCTCTCGGGCAATCGGGAGGAATAACGGAATGCCAGAAGCCTGGCTGAAACCACAGCGAGACGTTGATTTGATGCGACAGCAAAGGGCGCAACAGGAACAGGATATGATTGATCGCGAGAACGCAACCCAGGAAGCTGGCGCGGCGGCTCAACTCGCAAGTTCTGGATTGATCGGGCAACGTGCAGCATGAGAAACATAGGCGAAAAACTATTCGGGCCGCGTGATGGCGAGCCTGTCGAGGTTCACGACAAGCGAACCAAAGAACTCTCTAAGCTGATCAAGAATACTTTTGACACGGTGGAAGGACGGAAGCTCATGAAAGAACTCGTAAAGGCATCTCCACCACTTGAACCGCGTTTCGGTAAAGATCGATCCCCGGAAGAGGCGGCATTTCTCGACGGTGAAAAACATTTTCTCGGACTCCTGTTGATTCATTCAGGACTTCGATAAAAACCAACAACCAACAACCAAAATGGCAGCAAAAAAAGCAGCAAGCAAAAAAACGGCGAGTGAAGCGAAAGCGGCACCGAAAAAAGCAGCAAGCAAACCCAACGTTTCGGAACAGTATTTCGAAATGCTGAAAGGCGCGGACCCGCTCAAGGGTGACAAAGATCCGGCAATCGTTGAATGGTGCCGGGAAAACATGTCAGCCGATGAATTCGAAGCGAAGTACAAGGATCGTGGAATTTCCTAACCTACCAACCAAGTAAAAAGTTATGCGAATTATCAAGCATTTTTTGATGAATGAAGAACCGGGAGAAATCCCGGCTGGTGGTGGTGGCGAACCTACACCACCCGAAGCGACCCCTTCAATCCTCGGAGATGGTCTATCATTTAACGAAGGTTGGACCGATCAACTAACCGGAGATCATGAACAGTTTCGCGACATGGCCGGGCAGTTTAAAGATATTCCCGGCCTGTTGAAATCATACCACGATACACGGGCGAAACTCTCGCAACGTGTTCAGGCGCCGGGCGAAGACGCAACACCCGAAGAACGGGCGGCATGGAAGGCTAATCTCGGGGTTCCTGATTCCGTCGATGGCTACGAGATCCAGATACCGGAAAAACTGCCCGAAGGTGTCGAGCTATCAGATGGCGATTTCGATTCATTTAAGAAATTCGCTTTCGATAATGATTTGTCAGTGAATCAGGTCAACAAACTGATCGAGTATCAAATCGGCGTTGAGGGCGACATGATGAGCCAGATCAACCAGGAAATGAAAGCTCAACAGGAGGCAACCGAGAAGCAATTACAGCAAGAATGGGGATCTGAGTGGACAAAGAAAAAGGAACTCGCGGAAAGAGCGGCGGAAACTTTCGGACTTGGCGCAGATCACGAGTTGATGAGTAATCCCGACGTTCTCAGGATGCTTTCCCAGATCGCTCCCGCTATCGGTGAAGACAAACTGGTTTCAAAAGATGACGTCGCTGGAATCAAATCACCGGGCGACATGGCGTACGACATTTCCAGGAATTCCGATAATCCTTATTATGAGGCTTACCACGATCCTGGTCACCCTGGATTTCAGGAAGCGCAAAAGCGTTACGATGATCTGATGAGAGAACAGGTTGCCAGAGAACAGCGGTAACACGATGAACGAGACAGCAGACAATCAAGTAACGCTAACGGAATTAAGGGGTGATATCAAGTCACTCTCTGAAAGCGTTGCTATATTCTTCGCGGGGCAGAAAGAGCATAATCGAGATACTGACATTTCGATTAAGGCTCTCAACGCTCGCGTGTTGTCTCGCGGTAAATTCTCCTATCAGCTATTCTTTGGAATCCTCGGCGCGGTGGTTATGTGTTTGACTCCGGCAAGCGCAATTATCGGAATGTACGTTAATGGCAAATCAGCGCAACACGTCAAGGAAGAGGAAAAAATCTCAGATAGGATCGATGAACTAAAGGAGCGTTTGATTGAGATAAACGAGATCCAAAACAATCTACTTACTGCAAGAGGTGAATGGATGACTGATACCGGAGAAAGGCAAGCGGAAATCAGAAATCAGGTTGACCGGAACACTCTCGACCTATCGCGGACTATCGGAAATCGGTGGTCTTCCGAAATGGAAAAACTGAGGAACGAAAGGAATCTGGAAGTCTTCAACCGTCATTCAAACGATATAGAGGTTCTAAAATCAGAGCTTCGATCTATTCGGAAAATAGGCGGCTAAACAATTCGACTCATGCGGAAAGCCTCGCTTGGCCTAGTGCCGGGCGGGGCTTTTTGTTTTGCTCCGATCCCGTTTACACTTTACTTTATAAACAGCTTTTCAAAAGGCCCTTTCTTTAGGACTACCCAATGGAGCGGCACACATATCGAGTGGCCCGTTCATCGGATTACCAAACGAGTGGAAGTAACGATTCTAACTCAATTAACTAAAGAAAAATTATGGCACTTAATCAGGCGCTTGCTGTACCCGAGCATTATCGGCGCAAATTTGAAGACACATGGGGGCATGTTGTCCAGCAGGACCGTAAGAAACTCGCAAACCGAGTTACTATGCGGAATTTCACAGGTAAGGAAAAAGTCTTTACTGATTTGGATGAATTGACCGTCGTTCCTCGTGGGCGCCGTCAACAGTCCAGCCCAGTTGAGGCCGAAGGTCTTAAGCGGAAGATGACTAAGGAAGAATTCAAGGTGCAGGTCATTTTTGACCAGTCCGACGATGAATTCCTTGCGGAGATGGGACAACCCAACTCTGAGGTTATCGAAGCTATGCGAATGGCATGGTGGAAGTCTAACGATACCGCTATTGGTACTTCATTCGATGCAACCGTTTACGGTGGCGTTGATCCTTACGTTACCGCGATCGATCTTCCTTCTACTCAGAAGGTGGCAGTGAACTACGTTGATTCTGGATCTCCAGCAAACAGCGGGTTGACTCCTGAGAAAATCATCAAGGCAGTAAACATCCTTGAGGAAAACGAAATCGATCCGATGGAAGAGGAAGTCTGTATTGCACTTAATCCAAAGTGCAAGCTGGATCTCCTTGCCTATACTCGTGACGCAAGTAACGATATTTGGGCCGCGATGATTTCCGCATGGTTGGAAGGGCGAGACAATAAATTGTTTGGCCTTACTCCCGTGATGTCAAACCGTCTCTATAACGACGTTTCGACCGATATCGATACCGTGGCAGTTTATTCTAAGCCTCGCGGTATCTACTTCGCTGAAGACGATTTGGAGATCAAAATGGACATCCTCCCAACGGAAGATCACGCTTTGCAAATCAGCGGGTATGGTCGCCGGGCGGTGATGCGGAAATACGAAAAAGGCGTTGTTACTATCGCTTGTGATCGCACTCCTTAATCAATCAACCTAAATAGAAAGTAAAAATATATTATGGCAGATTTAACTACAACATTTCGCGCTTCTGAACTGGCTCGCTCGTATTCTCTTCATGAGAATCCTAGCTACAACGGACGGAAGAAAGCGGTAAAATATGCGGAGGATAGCTACACTTTTGCGGCTACTCCATCAGCAAATGATAATGTCGTTATCGGAACTCTCGGCGCTCCCGGGAAACTGATTCCAGAACTTACCAAAATCGCTTCGGTGACTGGTGCAATTTCTGGTGTTGGAAAATTCGAGAAAGTTTCCGAAGATGGAACTGTGACCGCCTTAACGGGTGATTGTACCTTCAACGACAACGTTGTTTCTCCAGCTCGGATCTCCGGGAATACCTTGGTTTCCTTTTTGGCAACCGATGTAATCCAGTTCACGATCACCACCGTGACTGCAATCGTTTCTACCGATGTTATCGGTATTGAGATTGCATGGGCTTCCGACGAAACTCTCTAAACATTGCTTGGTAGCATAACTCGTTTCCCTGGCTGTTTGGTGGTCAGGCAGTCAGGGAAACACTTTTTTTAGACATGGACGAACTAGACATTGCAAATCTGGCATTAAGCCAACTCGGGGAGGCTTCCCGGATGGTGACTTATAACGAGAATACACCGAATGCAATTGCGGTTCGTCTCCATTACGAAAGAACTCGCGATTCTCTCTTGCGCTCTCACCCGTGGAACTTCGCAGGGGAGAGAGCTGACCTAACGGCCGATGCAACGGCGCCAACTTTCGGGTATGCATACCGCTACCCAATTCCAGCCGATTCTTTGCTGGTCAAAACAGTCAACGGGACCGAAGCGGGACTGGCTGACACCTACTTTACGATTGAAGGCGATTGGATTCTCACCGATTCGGCAAGCTGCAAGATTACCTATGTCAAACAGGTGACAGATGAGGACGATTTTGATCCTCTATTTGTCGAAGTTTTCACATTCATGCTCGCGGCGGCGATTGCGCTCGATGTAACGCACGATTCAGCTAAACGCCAAGCAATGCTGGCAAGCGCGGCGGGAATGCTCGACGAAGCGCAATGGACAGACGCGAGCGAAACAAAGGTAAAAGTACGATCCCCAATATCGGGAAGGCATAGCCGACGGAACGGTTTTTTTTTAAATAACTATTATTGCGACGACACTATGAGCGCTGAACAAGGAGACCCCGGAGAAAACGGATACAGTCCAACTTATGCACTGGTAACAAATGGCGACGAAGTTGTCATGGAGCTTACCGGGTGGGCGCAAGCCGGGGGAGGGGAGCCGGATACCGGATACATTGGAGCGGCAGGAATTACCGGGACTATCGGAGACGCCCAGAATTTACGTGGTCTTGATGGTGCACCGGGAACGGGGCTATCACCACAAGGCGCATGGAGCGGCGCGACAGCATACGCAGAAGACGACGCGGTTACGCACAACGGAGAACTTTACTATACTGATTCGGCTTCTATTGCTGACACGCCTGGCGTTGCGGCTAACTGGATCAAGATCGTTGAAAAGGGCGCGACAGGCTCGCAAGGGCCACAAGGTAACACGGGCGCGACAGGGGCAACCGGGGCAGCCGGAACGAACGGCACGAATGGAACGAACGGCACAAATGGAACAGACGGGGATGACGCGTACGTTTATATTGCTTATGCGAGCGATGCGAGCGGTACGGATTTTACAACAACGTTTGATTCCGCTCTCGATTATATCGCGGTAAAGAATACCACCACGGCGATAGGCTCGCCATCATCCGGGGATTTCTCGGGACTCTGGAAAAATTACAAAGGCGCAACCGGGGCGAACGGCTCGACAGGTGCGACAGGGGCAGCGGGAAGCACTGGCGCAACAGGCGCGGCGGGATCGGACGGGGAAAGCGGCGGGATTGAATGGACGTTCGATAATCCGACCACTTCAAGCGATCCAGGATCTGGCGTTTTTAAAATGAATGACGGGTCTATGGCTTCGGTCACTTCCTTTTATATCGATGATCTAGACACGGGCGCGGCAGATCTTAGCGCGTGGCTTTCGACTTGGGACGATTCTGATTCGACCGTAAAAGGTCAGCTTGTCGTAAAGGAATCAGGAACGGCGGCAGTGGGTGTCTTCAATGTAACTGCGGTAACTGATAATACGGGTTGGTTTACGATCACGGTTTCATATATCGCGGGATCTGGTGGCGTCACAGAATTTACAGACGGAACGAATTGCTTGTTTAACTTTTACCGGACAGGCGACAAGGGCGCGGCCGGGGCTGGTGGTGGCGACGTTGCGGGACCGGGCGCGGCAGTAGTTGATAATAGAATTGTAACTTGGGACGGCATTGGCGGCGCGACGATTCAGGATGGTGGCTCGACTATCGCAAACGTTCTTGATCGTGCTAATCATACCGGAACACAAGCGCTTTCGACAATCTCGGATGCGGGAACAGCGGCAGCAAGCGCAACTGGGGATTTTGCAACGGCGGCGCAAGGGATTCTAGCCGATTCATCGGTTCAGCCTGGCGATGCACTATCAAGTTTAGACACGACCGTAACAGGAACGCAACTCAACAGCATTAAATCAGATGTTGACGCACTTGGGACGGCGGCAAATTCAGCAACGGGAGATTTCGCAACGGCGGCACAGGGAACGCTTGCTGATTCAGCAGTTCAGCCGGGGGATGCTCTAAGCTCTCTTGATACTACGGTAACAGGGGCGGAACTCAACACCATAGCAACCGATGTTGCGACGAATAACGCCAAGACATCGAACGCGACTCACACCGGAGACGTCACCGGATCGGGAACGCTCACGATTGCGAGTAATGCAGTTACAACGGCGAAGATTCTCGATTCAAACGTAACGCTTGCGAAAATTGCGGACGTATCTGCAACAAGCCGAATCATCGGAAGGAAAACAGCATCGTCTGGAGTGCAGGAAGAATGTACACTTTCGGAAATTCTTGATTTCATCGGATCGGCAACAAGTGGCGATATTCTTTATCGTGGCGCTTCCTCTTGGTCGAGGCTCGCGAAAGGTTCTGATGACGACGTTTTAACACTGGCGAGCGGGATTCCTTCGTGGAGTGCGCCAAGCGGGGGCGGGGGAAAAATCGCGCAGATGTTGACTCTGTCTGATTCAGCAGTTGATACTATCACAACAGTATTCCCTTACGATGATACGATACCGCAAAACACGGAGGGGGATGAGGTTTTTTCTCAGGCAATCACACCGACTAATGCGAGTAGTACGCTTATCCTGGAATTTCTCGGGAATGTTGTTGGAAATGGAGCTATGCGAGTCGGGGGCGCATTTTTTGTTGACTCTACAGCTAACGCAATAGGGACTAATGGCCTTTGGATAGAAAATTCTTCTCGGCCAGGTTTATTGAACTGCCGTCTAATTATTAGCGCCGGATCGACTTCTGCAAGAACTTATAAATTTCGTTGTGGCCCATCGACGGGAACTCTCTACAGAAATTCGATGACAACCACAACACACAAGTACGGTGATACGATGCAATCAACATTCACGATTACTGAAATCACTCCATAAATGCGAGCAATCAAAACAGCGTTCAACGGTGGCGAGTTTTCGCCTTTGATGGTGTCGCGAGTCGATGCGGAAAAACACCCGTTTTCTGCGCGGATCATGGAAAACTTTATCCCGAAAGTTTACGGGGGTGCATTTCGCAGGCCGGGAACTATCTATCTTGATGAGGTTGGAGACGATACGGACGAAGTTAGGCTGATCGCTTTCAACGTTTCCGCAACTGCTCGGTACGTGTTGGAGTTGGGGGATTTGTATTGCCGGATCTGGAACAGTGACGGAACGCTTTTAACTGACTCAAGCGGAACGGTTTCACTCACTACACCATACCGGGGAGAGGATATTTTCGACGTTCAATTTGTGGTATTGAATAACGTGGGGTTTTTCACTCACCCTCTCTACACTCAACAGCGGATAACCCGGGCTTATGATGATTCAGAATCGAAATTTCTTTTTACCTGGGACGCGATGCCGATTGACACGCCATGTTTCCGGGATACGAATCAGACAGTAATCACCGCGACACCGGCAGCAGTCACCGGGACAACAACGATCGCGTTTTCCTCTGACATTTTCGACGAACACGAAACGCTTGCTGATTACATCGGGGCGAAAATCGAAATCACACACAGGCGAGAGGAATCTCATATTACACTGGATCTCGACGCTACAGGAACGAGCAGTTCGATTAATGTTGTCGGTACTTTTTCTGTGATCACTTACGGCACTTGGGACGGTGAACTGTTGATTCAGCAACAGGACGAAACCGGGGCATGGATCGATATTCGATCTTTCACAAGCGTGGAAGATCGGAATGTTTCGCTTGATAGTTTCGTTGATGAGAACCGGGCATTAAGGCTCGACTATACTGCGACAACAGCCGGGACCGGGGCGCCTCGGGCAGTACTTGAAGTTGACGACTCGCGAGAATCGGGAATCGCGACTATCACGGGGATTACCTACCCAGCCGGAGTTGCAACAGCGGCGGTAACGATAGATTCCGATCTGGTATCAACCGACGCAACTACGCTTTGGAGTCTGGAAGCATGGGGCGAGTATTGCGGTTATCCTCGTTGTATCGCTTTTCACGAATCGAGATTATGGTTTGGAGGGACGAATTTAGAGCCGAACACATTTTGGGCCTCGAAGCAAAACGGGTTCTTTGATTATGAAAGGGGTGTTTTCGATGCGGATTCACTTTCGTTTACACTGGCGGCGCAGGAAGGAAGCTCAATCAATTCTATGCTCAGCCATGAGGCGCTTATATTTTTTACAGAGTCGGAAGAGTGGACAGCGACAACAAGCGACAAAACAGCCATTTCCCCAACTAATATTTTTGTTCGCCGGCAATCTCGGTATGGTTCAGATTTTCAACAATCGATCATTGCTAGTAATTCGATTCTCTTTGTTCAGCGGGGATCGAGGAAATTGAGGGACTTCATTTACTCGGCCCGGGAAAGCGGGGGGCAGTCCGAAGATCTTTCGGTTCTGTCTGAACATCTCGTTCGATCGGGAATCAAGCAGATAGCGCTTCAACAGCAGCCTGATCCTGTTCTATGGGTGGTCACGGATGACGGTGATTTAGTATCTGTCACCTATGAGGCAAACCAAAACGTTACGGGATGGACGAAACACCCGACGACCGGAACCGTGGAAAGCGTGGCGGTAATTTACGGGACTTCCCCGAACGACGATGAGGTTTGGATTGTTGCGAATCGCAATAGTAGCAGATATGTCGAGCGGATCAATCCACAAGCGACGATTGCGCTGGAGGATGAAGACACGGAGAAAATGGTCTATACAGATTCTTCTGTAATTTACGATGGAGCGGCCACAACAACAATTACCGGTCTAGATCATCTCGAAGGGTTAGAGGTCGATATTGTCGCAGATGGGAGCCAGGTCACAGCTAAAACCGTTTCGTCCGGCTCGATCACTCTTGATGCGGCGGCAAGTTTCGTGGTAGTCGGGCTTTCGTATACCTCGACGCTGCAACCGTCTATCATCGCAACGTCTCTTGAGGATGGCACTTCATTAGGTCGGCGCGTGGTATGCAAACAGGTCCATCTCCAGCTTTGGAAGTCTCGCGGGATCGAGCTAGCCGATAGTTCAACGAGCACGTTTTACGATATCGGCGCAACGACACTTACAACCGGAGAAATCGACGTAAATAACGGCGGTTCACACCGGGATAATATCGACGTAACAGTCAGACAGACGGCACCGTATCCAGCGGCAATTTTAGCAATGATTCTTGAATTCGACATATTGGGATAATGTTTTTTTTACCGGCACTACTTGGGGCGGCTGGAAAAGCCGTGGGAATATTCGGGCAACTTGGCGCGGCGGATCAGCGCGAAGAAATTGCTGCGATGAATTTTCAGATCGAATCGCAGAACGCAACGGTTCAACGCCAGCAAACAAATCAATCTCTATCGTTTAAAGCGCTCGGCAACAGTCTCCAGCATCGAACGACGCAACTAAACGCGCAACTCGCACTCGGAGACGCGGATATGATGGACCGCAACGCGAACCGTATGCGAGAGTTTGCAGAGTTGAAGACCAAAGAGGGGAGGGAAGCAGTCAGGCGCAGGAGACGGCAATTTGAGGCGTTTCAAAGCACACAGCAATCCGTCATTGGTTCCAGTGGTGTTGATATGTCTGGTAGCGCTCTTGATGTGCTGGTTGATACAGCCGGACAGATGGCAATCGCCATCGAAGACATGCACGATTCGATAGCTTTTGAACGGGCCGAAACTCTGGATAAAGCGACAATGACACAATTTCAGGCCGGGCAACAAAGAATCGGGGCGCAAGCAGAGCAGCAATTCGGGCGAGTCGCTAACAAATTGAACCGGGGCGCAATCCGATTAGGAAGGATTTCGGCGGATCTCCAATACAACAGCGCTATGATGAGCGCCGAAATGAATCTTTTGAATCAACAATCAGCGGCAGCGGGTCAGCGAACTTCTGCTTTCGGGAGCGCTTTATCTGGCGCGGGTTCGTTTATCCAATCAGTTTTGTAACATGGCAGCAATTCCAACATTTAACGCAGAAGCGCCGGCAGCACGAAGAGCGCCAGTAATGGAGCAATCGAGCGGCGTAAGGATCAACCCGAATCAAGCTCTACAGTCAATCAATGGGATCGCTCAAATGATCGCCGGGATGCCTACCCAGATGCCGACGATAAACCCGGAACAGGGTCAGGCGGAATTCCAGGGGATGCAGAATCTCGGTCAGGGAATGGAAATCCTGGGCGGCATTTTCGGGAAGATCAAGGAAGAGCGGCAAAAGGCGCAAGGGATCATTGACGAAGGTGACGCGCAATTAGCGTCTGATGAGACTTGGTCAAAGTTTAAGGCATGGACAATCGAGCATCCTGACCCGCAACTATGGGAAAGCGAGTGGGCGAATCTGGCGGCTGAATCTAAGAATAAATTCATGGAGGGGCGCGAGTTCTCCAGCGAATCGAAAGAGAATATTGAGCGCAGAATGGCGGCTTTCAATCAGCGAAAGTCGATGAATGTTTTGGTCGATGCAACGAAGGCGACTACGGCGAAGGCGCGTGACGCTGGATTTATGGATATCCACCGATCCATTCAATCAGAATCTCCCGAAGGTTTAGAGGCAGGGGTAAATCGGATGCATGAAAACAATCTGGTTGGAGATCTAAAAGCGGCGGAAATACTAGAAGGGGGTCTAAACGAAATAACTACTCGGAAGAATCAGCGTTTAAGCGGAGAGGTAAAAGACCTTGTTAATCAGGGCGATTTTGACGGCGCAAGGGAAAGAATCGGAATGATGATCCTTCCCGAAGCTGAGAAACGTAATCAGCTTTTCGAGCTAAAGAACGGCGAGGAATACAGCGCTAGAAAAGCGATGGCTCGTGAGTTAATGTCTGACGATCCCGAGAGGTATTTAAAACATCGGGCCGAGTTTGGACTAAAACCAAGCGATGACCGGGATTTTGCCAGAGACGCAAGAAGTATTATAAACGAAGAGCAAACAGCAACGCTTGAATCAATGGTGGATGCGGAGTTGTCTGGCGCGGAGGGAATCGAGAACACAGAATCTTTTGAATCCCTCTCACCTACTCGGCAGAAGAAATTTAAAGATTTCAGAATCGACGGGGCATTGAATCGCACGAAAGATTTCCTAGATTCTCGAAATTCAATCCTGACCTATGACGCGGCAAACGATAGCGAGGGAACCGTTGCCAGTGATATTCGCGAAAACATCATTTTGCAACACGACGGAGCGCGACAAAAAGAACTGCTCGATTTATTCGACCAGCGGACCGACCCGAACGCGGAACCGCAAACACTCACGCAAAGAACTATCACAGATATGTTTCAAGCCTGGGGTGAGAAGCATAAAAACGGAGAGCTAGGAAACTACAGGCTCACCGGGAAGCAGATCAAAGAATACGAGAATGAAGACGGCACGAAATTCTTTGGTACTCCGGATCCAGAAGGAACGATCAAACCTAAAGCTGGATTTCTCCAGCTACAGGAAACCGTTCGCGAGATCAAACTAAGTGAATCTGAACGGTTGGCATGGGAAGAGGCTGGAGACAAGGGAAGGGATGATTTTTACGTTGATCTGATCGCGGAAGAAGAATCACGATTGAAGGATTTAAAAGGACAGCTTGAACTTGAAAAGCTAATTAAAGACGGCGCGATCAAAACACCCGAAGAAGCACAGCAAGCATTTCGCAGGATCATGTCAGGATCTATCAATAAAAACCTTGATCGGCGCAGAAATGAAGCGATACAAAAGAAATCACCTGCTGTTAAATCTGTCGAAGAATTTTTAAATGGAACTGGACGTTAATTCGCAATCGGAGGAAGAGACTATTCAAGCTCTCCCTGTTACTAATCCCGAAACTCCAGAACCAGCCGGGCTTGATGCCTTAGAGGGTGCCAATGTTAAGATAGTGGCAGGCGGAACACAGGAACCGTTGCCACGGATCACCGAAGAGCAGGCTTTTCAGGCTTTGGAATTCGCGAAGAATCCAGACCAACTCGACGAACAGCAAACAGCGAGACTTCGAAGCGTACTAACCGACTACACGAATCAGCAAAAGGAAGCTGGAGAAACTCTATTCCCCCAATACGAGGCGCAACGAGTAGAGGAAGCGAAGCAGGTCAAGAAGATTTTCACAGATCCCAAACACGGTTTCGACGATGCGGGGTTTGATGAATTCAACCAGCAATACGTCAACGATGAAGAAGGCAAGGCGGCCTATCTGAACTCGCAGTTTCTCGGCTCGATCACTGATAAAGATCCGGCAGACATTCGCAGGGCGCAGGGAGTAGAGCGCGATTTGTATTCTGCTGAAACCTGGGGGAAGACGTTCGAGACAGAGAAAGAATTTTTTGAACGTGCAAAGGCTGACGTTGAGATCGAGGAACAGATAGGCGAATGGACTCAATCGGCATCTCTCCGGGGCATGAATCTCATGGAGGCTATGAGCGCGATGCCGGAACACTTGCGCGAAAGTGAAGCGTTCCAGGATCGTAAAGGCGATTGGGGCGAATTAATGGACGAGACGCACCGAAACACGACGGCGCGAATCGACCCATATAGAACACAGATTGACGAGGTTTCCGAGACTCTGAACAGAAAAACCGGAGTGGCGGAAGGCGAGGCACCGGAATCATTTACAGATTTGGCAGAATTGCTCCTGGGAGTGCCTGACAGCGATTTGAATCTTGTTATCGCGTCAATCATCGATACGGCGAAAGGCGACGACAACGAAGCGTTTGAGCCTGAACAGCGGGAAACTGGACTGGCCGAAGATCTAGCAAAAGACGCTATGAAATTGGCTTTGCCGCGAGGGAAAGAAAAAACAACGGCACAGAAACTCGCTGAGAACTTCGGGCGTGGGGCGCGAGATCTGGGAATGGATTCACTGGCTTTCTCTGAGCGGGATTTACTGCAACAAATGAGGGCTGAAATTTACGGGGGATTGAAACCCGTGGAAGGGCAGGCCGGGCAAGAATTTATTTCTGAATTGCGCGGAGAAATTTTAGATTCTGGTGCGGTGATCGGTTCCGGGTTCGCTTCCAGCTTTGGTAAAGAATTCGACGGTTCGCAGCTTGACGATGCACAACGGGAAGCACTAGCCGAAATTGATAAGCGCGTAAAAATCCTAAACATCAACAAGCGATTACGAGAAATTTCCGACCAAGAGATTGATCCAGCAAAGGGTGAGTACTTGATGACCAACGGAGTTTATTCTGCGACTCGATCACTCCCGTATATGGCGGCATCGATAACAGGGGCGCCGGGTTTCATGATTACGTCTCTGGCACTGGCAGAGGATTCCTATCAGACGCTCAAACGGAATAATCCTGAGATGACTGACAAACAGGCTTTCGAGGTCGCGTCTATCTCGGGACCGATTCAGGGATCGCTTGAAAGAATCTCAGGAAAGCTTCTCACCGGGAAGCTTCCTTTCGTCGAGACGTATTTAAACAAAGCGATTGCAACGACGGGCGGCGCGGTGGCACGTGCGACAACTCGCGTCGGGGCAGCAACAGGGATTGAGATCTCGCAGGAAACCGGGCAAGATTTCACTCCTAACATTATTCAAGGAACTATATCGGCAATGTCTCAGGATATGCCGAATGTTGCATGGTCCGACCGATACGGCGACGCAATCGACCAGTTTCCAGAATTGTTTTTCGCGACTCTTCCGATTGCTGTTATCGCCGGGGGCGCGGGAACGTATCGCGACGTGAAAGGGGCGCGGGAATTGCTGGCTGATTATGACTCTCTCCGCTTCCTCGGAATGTCCGAAGCTGACGCCAGTAAGACGCGAGAATTCGCAATGGCCGGGAAGATGGATGAGGCGCAATCTTTACTTAGAGAATCGATCACGAAGGAAGGTAAAGCGACCCAAGACATAAACAAAACGCGGCGAGAAATTCAGCTAAAGGCTTTCGACGAAAAACAGATTCGGGAAAATCTCATGGCCGACGCGGAAGAAATCGGATTGCTTCCTGGGATTCGTCGCACATCGGAAGGCTATACTTTGCATTATGAGGGTGGATCCGTTAGCGATCCGATGACCTATGAGGAAGCGAGTAAATCGCGATTCCGTTTCGCGAAAGATAACAACATTTCGCTTCACGCATCGACTCGGGCAGTAATGCAGCAAGTCGAAAGCCAGATGGAAGAGGGGAGAGAGATCAAGTTTGTTTTCAATCCTTTCAACAAGTCAGTTAGAGAGGCAGAGCAAGCAGGGGAAGTCTCTACCGAGGCAGCGGGAAATCGTGTTGATATCGCGGAACAGCAAAACAGGCCGGAACCTTCCCCGGAATTTGATAATCGAGGGCGCGAATTACCGGATCAATCGGACGAATTCAGCGGAAACACTCTGTTTCCAAATACCGGGGAAGATGTGCCAGCGGGCAACACGAACAAGCCCGGCGATTTCATCGGGCAACTCGAAGGCGTTGACGGAATCGAGACAGTAACCAGCGGCGATAAGTTTGCAGGAACTCAGGAATTTTTCGGAGTCAACAAAACGGCTGATCCCAAACTTTGGCCGAAAGTCAAAGCGGCAATCGATAAGGGGGATCTTGAAGGCGCTAAGAAATTAGCCTGGGATGGGCTTAAATCCAAAGCGGCAAGCGATGGATTCCGGGGAACGAACACGACAACCGATGAAATCCTAGTAGGGTTGCACCACCACCGGGGAAGTACGGGCGGCTCAGTGGTTTTGAGAGAGTTTACAGGGCTGGACAGTTCTGCGACGGTGCCAGAATTGATTAAGGCTTTCGAGGCAAAAGTTTCAAAAGGGAATTTTGCGGCGGATTGGGTGAAGGCTCGCGAGACTCAAGAGAACGAATTCCACGGAGCAAGGCCGAAATTCAGGAAAGGGCTTTCGAATCGATGGGGCAAGGAGGCCGAATTTTTGGCCGGGGATGGCGTCAACGTTGACCCTGAACTTGTGAGCGAATACAACCGGGGCGTTACCAGCTCCAACATGGCGGCAGCATCGCAGGAAGACAGGCTAGCAAGCCAGATCATTCTCGGGAGCAACGCGACAGAATATCAAGACGGGATCGCAAAGACCACGATTCGACTTTACCAAAACGCTTCGCCTTTGACAATCGTTGAAGAAAAGGTGGAGGCTGATATCGACGGCATGATTCGGACAGGGCGCCGGGATTGGATCGTTTCAGCATTGCGGGAATTTGAAGCGGTTTCGGGAACGAGTCTTTTTCTGAATGGCAAGGCTGACACTGAACTTACGAATACCGATATCAAGGAGGCTTGGTCAGATTTAGCAACGTCCTATTTTGTTGATCGGACCCGCGAGGGAGATTCTAAAATATCGAAAAAGTTAGGCGGGTTTTACGAGGTGGCTGATCAGATTATGTCTACTAAATTGGCAGGCGCTTTTACAGCATACGGTGAGTTTTTCCGCTCGGTATGGAAACGGGCAGCGACAATCAACAAACTACGGCGCGAAGGAACACTTGACGCGGATCTTGAAAAGGAACTCGCTCGCCAAGTCGGATTCGGGGAACAGCAAGAGTACAATCAAGGAGTGATCGCAAAGGCGGAGGAATTTATTCAGGAATCCGATTTTAAAGATGTTGAATTCACTCCTACGGATGACGCGCCATTTTCGACGATTCGCCGGGATGGTGCCTCCCTTAATGAGTTAAGCGAGATTAGGGATAATTTAGCTCAAGAATTCGATCAACCGGATTTGCAGCTCAAGGTAAACGAATCCGGAGAAGTAGAAGTCTCACAAGTGGAAGACCAGGCGAAGGCGGAAGAGATTCAAGAAGCAGCGCAATCGTCTATAAATGAATCACCAGTGAATTCCTCCGCTCGAAGCGAATCGGGGCGAGTGGTAGAGCAACCGGGCGAAACTTCATTCTCAACGATTGCCAACCCTGAACAGGTAATCGCAGAAATGTTTTCACCGTTTCAACGTGCGCCGGAAATGCGAATCAAGATGGCAGCAGAAATGCAAAAGCGTTCGGCTGATATCGGCGCAAAATTCGCGGCGGCAATCGCTCGGAACCGGACGAAGAAAGACGTTGAGACTGAGCGCAAGGACAGGCAAGCGGATCTACTGTCTGACAAGATGGAAAGCCTGACGGATATCGAGGCGCAATTGATCGATGATATCGACAGTCTTTCCCCGCTTTTAACTTCGATCAAATCTCAGGGCGGAATCATTCCGAAAAGCAAGGCCGGGAAGAATTCTCTTCCCGAGTATGACGGATCGGAAGGCGCACCGCGGAACGTGTTCAATTCAGCCGAAGGACTGGCACCGGATCAGGTCGCACAAGCAAACGGTTACGACGATGTAAATCAATTCTGGCAAGCGGTAATCAGGGAGAGCGAATCAGCCAAACGATACGCGGAACAGAAAAAGGAAGTTGACCAGAAAATAAAGGATTTCAAAGCGGAGGCCAAAGCGGAATCGGAAGCCTGGGCGAAGGAAGCGAACCGGGCCGGGAATGATCGCCAAGTTTTAGTGGCTGCTCTTCAAACGCTCGACGCGATCACCGGGGCGTTGCCGTTCGAATTACGCGGCAGAGTCAACAAGGGATTCGTGCACCTGGCGCAACTCAAGACGGGCGATGCGATGCTTGACGAGATCGACAAGCGAGTTAAACAGCTTGATAAGCATATTGAGCGCTACCTAAAAAAGGAGGCTGACGAAGCGATAAAGAAACTTTTCAAACGGATCAAGAAATCGAGGCAGTCAAAAGCCGGGAAAGTTTCGAAGGGTAAAAACTCACCGGAACTATACGAACTTTTCGACACGCTAAAAGATGCGATGGCATTGTCAGGCATCGAGGGGCAAACACGGGCCGATTCTATTCAGGCGCTTTTAGATGACGGCGAGATCGCTGACGATATGGTCGCAGTTAAACAATTGGAAGTTTCCTTACTTCCTCTTTTCTCTGGTTGGAAAGAAACCGGATCGGCAGAAAGAACGGCAGCGCTTGAAGAGTCAACGCGGATATGGAAGAGCGGGTACGCAGATTGGAAAATCCAGCAAGCAGAAATCCGGGAGCGGCGCGAAAACTCACAGGCTGCACTTGTGGCTGGAACCAATAAGAAAGGAACCGGACCAGAAAAAGATCTGGCGCAGATCTTCGATACTACATTGCGCGGAAAGGCGAAGGCGGCAGCGCTTAATCTGATCAATTTCGACCAGCTGATAACGAAGACTTTCGGAGACAACGAGACTTCTCGATGGTTCGCGAACCGGGAACGGGGCGCGGCGAATCAGAAACAGGACGCGGTACAGGAATTTGTTGAAGGGGTTGAAGATCTGTTCACCCGTTTAGGTGGCGGGAATCGGCTCAAGGGTGAGAAGATCCAGTTCCGTCTTAGCTCGAAAAAATCCATCCTAGCAATTGATTCCCTCGGTGGTGCTAGACAGCTGACCCAAATGGAGGGACTGACGGCAATCTTGATGTGGCGACAGGAAGACGGCAAGCGGCACATGAGGGGCAAGAAAGACGAAAACGGAAAGCTGATTTCCAAATGGGGGTATGACCAGAATTTTATAGATCAAGTTTCTGACCAGTTAGAACCCGAGGCGTGGCAGGTTCTCGACTATCTCACAGAGCAATACGAAGCGGAATATGAAGGGTTGAACCCAGTATTCAAACGGTTGAACGGCGTCAACCTTCCAAAGACTTTGTTTTATTCCCCGCTCACAATGCGGCCGCTTCAAGCGAAGGACGATCAAACCGTTGACCCGACAACCGGAACAACGACCGGGAATACTTTCGTACCTGGATCGCTTCGAAGCCGGGGAACAGCGATAGCTGAACCAGAATTCAGAGACGCAATCGCCACCTATATTTCCCACAAGAAACAAATCGAACACTGGAAAGCGTACGCAGAATTCGGCAGGGAAGCGCAAGCTGTTCTTGGGAATCGTGATGTAGGTAACGCGGCGGAGGCGTCTCAAGGTGTCGAGGCTACGACACTTATCAGAAAGTGGCTCGACGCATTCGCGCAAGGTGGAGTTAGAGACGCGCAAGCAGGGACAGCTTACCAGAACTTTTTCCGTAGAATGATCGGGAACGCTCAATCTATGGCTCTTGTCGGTCGGGCTGGCACTCTGGCGATACAAGCAACGCAACTTGGAGCGGCAGCGGCGAAGATGCCAACCGGGGCGTATATCAACCGACTCGGCAAACTGGCGGCTGGTCAGCTTAGTTATGGTGAGGCTCTAAATTCCGAATACATCCAGCGGAGAATGAAAGAACAACCTATCTTGATCCAGCAAGCTATGGAGGGATTGAAAGCCGGATCCCCTACCCTGGTCAAATATGCGGCGCGGCACCTAGGTTCACTGATCGGCGGAACCGATGCACTCGCCACGGCGGGAACCTATGCCATAGTTTACGACTATCAGAAATCGCAAGCGCTCAAGAACGGCGCGACAGAACAGGAAGCGGCAGAGATCGCCACGACAGAGACGGAAAGAATTCTCGATCAGGTCGCGCAACCAACCAGGATGGGATCGAGATCATTCGCGGAAGTCTCGACCACGAACCCGCTCGGGAAACTTGCTTGGGCTTTCGGCTCTGAATCAAGGAAGAATCTGGCGCTTATGCTTTCGGCTGAGGGTGGCGTTGAGTTGGGCCGGGCAGCGCTCTACGTCGTATTGATCAACGGTCTGATGGCGAGCGTAATCAGAACAGCCTGGAGAGATGCGCGGGACGATGACGAAGAAAACGACGAAAAACTTTGGAACGTCGAAAGGATGGCGTTGGCGACTTTTACAGATTGGATGTTTGGTTTTCCCGTGATCGGTGAGGAAGTGCAACGCGGGATTTATTCGGCTTTCGGAGTCTATCAACCCGATGGCGGTTTGGTCGACGGGATCAGTAGATCACCTCAAGCAATCGAGAATCTATTCATCGATAAAGATAGCGAAGATATTTTAAGGGACGTTGAAACACTTCTCGCCGGGGGTGGCTTATTCTCTCAAAACGCGAGCGCTCTAACAAGCGGGATGCATATTTTGAGAGATGTCACCGGGCTATTGAAAAACTTCTTTGGTCAGTGATACCGCCTTTCCCTTGTCCCGTTTACGTTTTATTTTAGGGAATGAAGAAAAACCCATTTCTAAAAGGGAAGCTCACAAAGATTTCGGCGGCTTTGCTGGTTCTTGTTCAGTCTCCAAATCTGTTTTCTGACATCTCCAGCACGGCGCAAGTATTCGCGGAGAATGCGGATAAACCCGTTGCTTATATTTCGATTGTTGCGGCAGCCGGAATCCTTTGGGGTGGTATTCGTCGAGCGCTCAACTACGCAACGCCAAAATTGGTGATTGCTCAACCCGACGAAAAATAAATTTCTGTGTTAGTGGTTTCATGCAGTGAATAGGAGGGGCGGCTGACTGTGATGGATCAGTCGCCCTTTTTTCATTATGAATAAGGATCTTTTATACACTCTCCGGTGGAACATTCAAAACCCGGACGAAACGACGAAAGCGGAGAACCTGAAAATTCTCTCGGCTCTTCTCGGTGAGACTCCCCGGGAAACTGAATACTCGATAGCGAACCCGGCAATCAAAACCGATCCTGTTTCCATCTCCCCTGCCCTATCCGGTCCACGGGCCAAAGTCGCGCTTGTGATCGGGCACAATCCGAAAAACAAGGGCGCGGATATCAAGGCCGGGATCAACCAGTTTGAGTACGATTTCAACGGTGAGATTGCGTCAATCATGCTAGCGAAGGCGTGGGAAGGGTTGGAGATGCAAAGATTTTACAGGAAATATTTAGGGAGTTACAGCCGGGAGATATCCGAAGTTTACGGCAGGGTGAACGCATGGAATCCAGATTTGATTTTGGAGATGCATTTCAACTCGTATCCTGGCGGCGATTATTCCTTTATGCTGTATCACCACCGGAGCGCGAGAAGCAAGAAGCTCGCCGGGATCTTCAACGAGACTTTTTGCGAAAACACAGGATTCAAATCGAATCAAGAGAACGCGGCGATCACTCCAGGCGGGAGAGGATATCAATCACTCGCAAAATCGAAAGCGCCATGCATTCTGACCGAACCATTTTTCGAGAATTGCCCGGAGCATCAAGAATTGATTTCCGAAATCGGTCACGAGGGCGTGGCTGATATTTATTTGCACTCTCTCAACGAGACTCTTCGAGAATTATGACCGACCGAAAAAAATCAATACCCAGGAAGGAAACCAAAACCGATCTGGAAAAGCTCACAGCAACCTTTGATTCCGTCGGGATCGATTACGCGATCCGAGAATCTGAATCAGGTGACTCGTTTTTGTTCATGGGAGAATGCTTTTATTTTCGGCATACTGACGGCACTTTCGACACTTACGAGGATTCATGTCTCGAGGCGCTTTGCGGTCGAAACGATTATTTCGAGTTTGACGAGGCCGGGAAACTGGTGGGATATTGAAAGGATTCTCGGGTTTCTTTGCATGTCGGTTCGAACGTGTAAATAAAATCGTTGTATCTTATCGCATTCATTCCGGGATTGTATCCGATCTGATACCCGGATCGATCCCCTACCCTTTTATTTAAGGTTTCCGAAGCGGTGTACCAGATAAGTACCAGATTAAAACACTGTATAAAGACCCATTAGGGCTTATTAAGCCTGTATAGCTATAATTACCTATAAAAACCCTTAAAAATAAGGCGACCCGTACGGGACTCGAACCCGTACGGGTAATTTTTGGGGAAATCGCCGGAAAGCCTTATAGATAAAGGGATTGCGGGTTTTTTCAGGGTTGATTATCAAGCGGGATAATGACACTCTACCAGATAAGTACCATTTATTTCTTGCTTTTTTGGAAATATGAGTTTATGAAAGCGGAATGAAACCAAAACTAAAAACGATCTGTATCGCGCTATCGCTTCTCTGTGGTGTCGCTCACTCTGCAACATATCCAGCCTGGGGTGCAGATTCCAATTATCTGGATAAGGTGAAAAGCTTCGACCGATCCGCGAAGAGGCTCGATCTTTCCAAGAGAATGGTTTCTCGGACTGCACAAGTCGGTGGTGTATTTGTCGGGGAAGTTGACAAGAAGGAATGGAGATTACTCACAAAGAAACTGGTGCGGATCAAATCTGCTCATCCAATGACGCCTATCGTGTTTGATGTTTCGGCAAAAAATAATCGAGATAAAAAAGTACTGAACTGGAAAAAATCATACATTCGAAGGAATCAAGATCGATTCGTTTACGCTGTAAATCCGAAATCCAGCCGAGCATTGAAAACGCAGTATTCCAAAATCGTTAAAGCCAACGGGCAAGACATCACTGTCTCCACTTTCAATTACCGAGCTGATCGACGGTTAGATTTGTATCACCCGAAAAAATTCAACGGGAAAACTTTCGTGTATTTCCATGCCGGGGGATGGTCGGGCGGATCTTTCAGGCAGTCGATTTTCAGGAACATCGTAGCGCACTTCGCTAGGAACGGGTACCAGTCCGTAATCGTAGAATACGCAGTCTCGAAAAGGCAGATCGACGCAACTCCTTTTGATTCTTTGGCCGATGCAAAAAGCGCGGTAAGGTGGGTAAAATCTAGACTCAATACGGACCGCTTGATTATTTGCGGATCATCGGCCGGGGGGCATCTCTCGCTTGCCATGCTTTACAGCAACCCAGAAAAATACAATCACCCGGAAGATGATTTATCGATTGATACGATTCCTGATGAAATCTGGGCGTACTTTCCTGTTCTGGATAACGGGCCGAATGGGTACGGCTCTGATCGAGTCGGGGAAGAGTACCCTGATTTTTCGCCGCTCCACTGGTTGCGGGATTCAGGTGATCCCAGAATCACGAACGCAAGCACTCGGGTTATTCTCCATGCGTCTCCGAATGATGAAGTTGCGTCAATCCATCCAGTCAGGGAATTTAACGCAATCAACGGAAACTCTCGGCTTGTTGAGTATCCCGGAAGAACCCATCTTCAATGTCCTAGCCCTATCTTTTATCGGTGAGATTCGCGCTGCAACTTTTCCCGTGATCCTGGAATTCATGCAAGATATTTAAATCAAAACGCCAAAGCATAGCCATGAGCGACGATAGGAAAAGAGAATATTCAAAATGCGGGTTTAAACTCGATGACTATGTAGCTCATTCGTCTGTTACTGAAAAAACCATTGGTGGAAGTGACGAGATCGTGGGGTTCACTCATGGAGGACACTTGATATTGCAGGGTTATGGTGACTCTACAATTAAAACCGTAATCCCTCAGTCGGTACGGAAGGTGGACTTCCCGCCAAAACCGCTACCGGAGATCAGATACGGAAAAACTTTCTAGCACAACGCTTGAGTCCTGGTAGCGGGGCGGAAACAATTGATAATATGGAAAACGAACAAATTACGAACGACACGGAACACACAGTTGAACCGCTTACCAGCGACGACTTGGCAGGATGAGCGATTCAATCGAATATTGTAAAGACTGCCCAGCCAATGTCGGATGTCACTTGGCTAGGAAATGCTTGGAGCTGGAAACTGAAGATGTCGCCCTTGATGTGCCGCGTCTTGTCCGGGAGGAGATAGCCAAGTTGCAAACGGGAACACTGGTAATCGTTGGTTGGCATGGATCGGAGAGGCACAAGCACGGATATACTGTCAGGAACGATTTGGGAGTGCAGGATCTGTATCATCGAGGTGATTGTGTGAGCGTGAAAAACCTATTGGATGGAACCCACGATGTATTTCTGGCTAACGACCAAGTTCTGACGCAGCCAAAACCTTGAAACTTTATGAAAACTGAAACCGCCGAAATAGTAGAAGTGTCACCGGAGCCAATGGGCGTGGCGGCTGTCGCTCAGCAACGCCTTGTTCGTCTTGGTGTTTGGCTGAGAAACCTCCGAGCATGGAAGACCGCACGGGCAAACCGTGACCTACAGCGAGCGATGCAGAAAGACCCCGACTTCGCGCATGTGTGGCAATGCAATATCGCCATGCCAATCCTCGACGGAGCGAATGGGAAACTGACACCCGAAGAGGCGAACGAGATCGCAGACCGACTCATGGCGCACCTCTTCAATGTGAAGACGAACGATAGAGGACAGGCACGGAGCGAAGCGGAGTTGTCCTGATCCGTCTTGTTATCCAATTTGAATTTATGAAAAAGAAGACCAGACAAATTATTCACCACCTCATTTATTGGTATCTAAGAAAGTCCGGTGGGGCATTTCACACGAAACCGTATGGACCTAAAGGAAGGTATATCGTCTTGATGAATGAGGATCAATATAGTCGATTCGAGGCGACCAGAACTCGACCAAGCATTTTAGGATAACGAAAAAAGTGATGACAGATAAAATGACCAGCGGGAATGAATCTTGCTCATCCACGACTTGTTCTGCTTGGGAGATGCAGGAACCGGGATGGTGGACCCTCGATAAAGTTGGGGGAGTTGTAAAGGAACACAATAATCGGTGGGGGGCATATCGTTGGAACAAGGACCAAGAAAGCCCAGTTCGGAATTTCCCAACACTGTCCAAAGCAAAAGAATTTTTAGAGCAGAACGCCAAAGGTGACTCAGGAGCACCGAACGAAAAGATATGAATACAGAAAAAAACTCTCCAGAGGTGGTCCTTGAGTCCACCGTCTTGTTATGCGAATGCGAAGGACCGGGGCATATCTGCAAGCATTGCGACGACCGTCTGGAGAAATCCGGTTATTACGAGGATATAAAGGCCGAGGATGAAGAGAGATTATCAACGCGCCTACAAGAATTGGCATGGACGGATGGTCCATTAACCAATGATCAAAAAATTGAACTGATTGAGATTCGATCACTGTTAGAAGATATACATCATCCAGAATTATCTAAAGCATAACGACAATAGCACAGGCAGGACGGGCGAAACGATATGAAGCAGGAAAACCAATCAGATAGGATACAGTCGGAAACTCAAGAGGGTACGTCCTTGCCTGCTGCGTCTTGTTATGTCTTATGAGGTATTCGGGCGGCAAAGCAAGGCAAGCGTCAAGCATTGCCAAGATTCTGAATGGATACTCCAAAAAGAATCAACCCTACCTTGAACCGTTCTGCGGAATGTTCTCGGTTGGGTCTCTTGTCGCAAATCAAGTTAGGCATGGATCGGACATTGATTCGGATGTGGTCGCACTGTTGGAGGAAGTGAGAGACGGTTGGGAACCACCTGACGAGGTAACGGAAAATGACTACAATATGTGGAAAGATGATCCATCGCTGATAGAACCACGAATGAGGGCATTTGTAGGATTCGGGTGCTCCTTTGGGGGGAATAAGTGGGGTAAATATGCGAAAGATAACGCAGGAGACAGGAATTATGCTCTGAATGCGAAGAGATCGTTGATTAAGCATTCCAAAAACCTAAAAGGAGCATCGTTTCGCGTATGCTCGTATGACGACTGGAATCCGTCTGGAATGTTGATCTACTGTGATCCGCCATACACAAACACAACTTCTGATTCGGTCCCCGGATTGTATCACTTCAACCCATTCGACTTTTGGGATTTGTGCCGCTACTGGGCAAAATCAAATATCGTTTTTGCATCGGAACGAATGTTCCCGACTCAGCACACTGAAATTGTTTCGGAGTGGGACAGACAGAAGGCGAGTAGCGAATCAAAAAAAGGAATGCTGGAAAGACTCGTCAGAGTTCATCCACGAAAAATAACCAGAAAACCATCTCAGATCGAAGTTGAACAACTTCTTTTATTCGAGACATAACAGTGTTAATATGTCAGACGAATCCGCATAACTCATTGATGCGCAACTGGCAATATTTTCCATAACAAAAGTGATACTGTCAGACGGTTTGAAAAAACCACATAACGCTTTATATTCAAGAATGAAACAGGGTATAGGCTCGCGGAAGAAAACAAGCGTTACGGTAGCAAAGTGGAAGCACCCGACGTTTAAATATCGCGTTTCGTGGATTCAGGGGGGGAATGCGCGCGATAAAGGATTTCACAGGAAAAAAGACGCGGAAGCCTGGGCGGAAGAAAAAGAGGCTGAATTACTCGCTTTTGGTCCGTTATCTGATTTAACGCATGATGAGCGCTCTACAGTGATCGACACCCGAGCGGATCTTTCACGGGCAGATATGACGCTTAGAAACGCGGTCAATATTGCGCTGGATCGTCACGCGAAAGAATCGGTTTCAGACGTGCCTGTTTCTGACTTGATCCAGATCGTTCTCAGGGATCGCGAAAAGGCCGGGAGATCGGAACGGTACTTGCAGGATATTCAATCGAGATCAAAACCGTTTGAATCTGCTTTCGGTTCGCGGCTGGTTTCCTCCATCGAGCGATCCGAGATTGAAACCTGGCTCGACTCGCTCGGAGTCGCACCCAGAACCAGAAACAATTATCTCAATACTGTTCGATTGCTTTTCAATGACGCGGTTTCCCGGAAACTCTGCGATGAAAACCCGGCAACAGAAATTACGGAATCGAAAATCATTCAGAAAGAGGCAGGGATTTTTACACCGGAGCAAATGACGGAATTTATCAAAGTTGTGGATTCGTCCCTACTTCCTGCTGTTCTTCTGTCTGGATTCGCTGGAATCAGGCGCGAGGAAGTTTCAAAGCTACGATGGAATGCCGTAAACATGGCACAGAAAACAATCTACATTTCCGCCGAAATCGCCAAACTTGGAAAGATCCGGTATGTTCCCATTGAAGACAATCTTTTAGAGTGGCTGACGCCCTACGCTGATCTTACCGGCCCGATTTGGCCTCCAGACGGAGACGGCAAGCTGTCACGGGCTAGGGCGGCTTTGAAGAAGAAAGGACACGACACCCCAGAGAATGCCTTGAGGCACTCATACGGCTCGTATCACCTCGCAGAATGGAACGACATAAACCAGACTGCACAAAATATGGGGAACTCTCCTAAGATGATTCTGGAAAGCTATCGAAAAGCCGTACCGAAATCCGTGGCAAGTGCTTACTGGTCGATTTCACCAGATCCGGGGAACGTTGTAAGATTCGAGAAAGTGTCCTAACACTGCCGACCGACAGCGCGAACTGATTCAATGCGGTTCTTGCGGTTCTTCCGGTTCTTCCGGTTCTATAAGGCAAAGAATCGCATCTAGTAAAGATTCAATCTCGGGGTGGTCCTTCGCGGCCTGATCTATTTCGGCTGGAAGGTTTCGCGTTTCGGGAGGGTCAAGCGATTCCATCTAAATAGTCCATCACGGATTCAGCGACTCGTAAAGGATCTTTTTCGATTTCACAGATTTTTATTATCTGTTCGCCTATTTGTTCCAATTCTGAGCTAATATACTTCCTAGATTCCGTTAGGGCTACAATCTCCCTGAACACCGAATCCAATCCGGGATTACTATCCAGGGCAGAAGCAACGCGCAAGGCAAGCGGGGATAAATTCTCTTCAAGGTAGATCACCGGAGTTAATTCGATGTCCAAAAAATCCTCGATCTTTTTCACCGTTTCGTCGGGCAATTGCTTTACCTGACCGGAAAAAAGTTTCGTCATCCAAGGTTTTGATTTCCCTATCGCTCGTGACATCGAGGCGCGGGTTTCCCCTTTTAGCGTCAATGCTTTAGCGATTGATTCCAAGAGCGGTTCGGTAACGTCCATTTATAGAACCGTTATGGAAAATGAAGAAAATACAAATAAATTATTTGCACTATTTGTTTTTATGGTTTCTATTACGTAAATACCAGTAACCGAAACGGTTACTTTTTTATTTAAACCTGAATAATACTAACTATATGAAAACTATTAAAAATCAAAGTAAAAAAACAAACCGGGAGACAACCTGTATTCAAATCGATTCGGTGACTCACTCGCGAATGAAGAAACTTAAAGAAGAAACTGGAGTCCCGATGGGCCAATTGGTTTCTTCCTTTCTCGAATATGGAGCCGGGAAAGTCGAAAGCGGAGAATTGAAAATCAAGCGGTCTGCAATCGCTCTAACTGACGCGGCTTAATGCGAACGCTCTTCTTTGTTCTCATCCTTTTAATTCTCACCCTACTAACTAAATGAACGGAATTCTACTATACGACCGGGAAGCACTGGCGAAAGCAATTCACGTATCCCTGTCCATGATCGACAATCTGGTAAAAGCCGAAAAGATCCCCGTGATCAAATGCGGGAAACGAAATCTTTTTAACGGTCTTCGCGTAGTCGAGGCGCTTGAATCTGGTGTTGCTGATCCTAAGAACGGCGGCGCAACGAAGGGAATGAAATATGCAGCGTAAACCGATGACGCTCAATCGTCTCTCGTGGGAGCGGCAAGCACACAAGGACCGAATCAAAATCATTCTGGCTAATCAGACTCCGCAACTTCTCGGAGAGCTAAAGGCGCGAATGGATCGGGTAAAGAATCTTTCTGAGGTTATTTCAATGCGGTTGGAATCAAAGCGGAAGTATCGCGGCTCACTCATTGGCGTTAATCACAGTCTGGAGGCGACTCTTCTAACTTGGTAACATGAGCGCTATACCTTTCTTAGATCGCCAAAACAGAGCGCGTAAAATCATCAAGAATCCGCAACGGTATTGCGTCTGTAATGATTGCGGCTCGATCATCAGTAAATCTAAAATCTCGCAGATCTGCCCTATCTGCAGTTCTTACAATCCAATCCGCGACGAAGAGACGGTAATTAAAACCGCTCAGAAACTCGCACAACGACAACGGCGTTTGGACTTCGATTGGCTCGAAGATCTCGCTTAAAAATCTCTCTCAACTAACAAAACAACAAAACCATTATGTCTACTACTAAAGCAAATACAGAAATCGTCGAAACTAAATCGACACCAAAACCGAAGGACTTAAAAAGCCTTATCAATAGCGGCGCAGTCAAAAACCAAATCGCTCGCGCTCTACCTAAACACATGACGCCAGATCGTTTTCTGCGTGTCGTCACAACTACCTTGCTACGCACCCCGAAACTCGCGGACTGTTCGCAAGAATCAGTTATTAAAGCAATGCTTGATTGTTCCTCGCTCGGGTTGGAACCGGACGGGCGACGATGCCACCTAATCCCCTACGGGAAAGAATGCCAACTCATCGTTGACTACAAAGGATTGATCGAGCTGGCGAAGCGATCCGGGGAAGTCTCCACGTGGAAAGCCGAGACGGTCAAAACTAACGATCTGTTCGCATGGCGCAACGGTGAGATTGATCACGAGATCGATTTTCGCACTGATCGCGGAGATTTGGAATGTGTTTATTCAGTGGTTAAAACTAAAGACGGCGAACTCGATTACGAGATCATGACGCTTTCCGAAGTCGAATCGATCCGATCAAGAAGCAAAGCAGGGAAAGCCGGGCCTTGGGTGACTGACTTCGAAGAGATGGCAAAGAAAACCGTGATTCGTCGCCATAGTAAGCGCCTCACTCTTTCGCCTGAATTCCATAACGCAACCGAGATTGACGCTGATCAATTGGAGATTCGCGACGTAACACCCAAAGCAACGCGGAAGGAAATCGCTCCCACCGAAAACCCTTTTGAGTTGGAGGGTGCAGAATGAGTTTTACAGACTGCGAAATCATCGATTGCGAACAGCGCTCCCCGGAATGGTTCGAGGCTCGAAAAGGAATTCTGACAGCTTCGGAATTCGGCCCATGGCTTTTGAAGAGTGACAAGACAAGCGGCAAGGCTCGCGAGACTGCGATTTGTAAACTCGTGGCTCGAACTGCTGACGCCTGGGAACCTTCATTTTTCGAAAACGAAGCAATGAAGCGCGGGACCGAGTTGGAACCGGAGGCATTGAAGGCATTTCAGGAAGGAACCGGGAAGAAAGTCAAGGAGGTAGGTTTTTGCAGATCTGTTTACGGGCTTTTCGGATGCTCCCCGGACGGTCTTCTAATTCGGTCCAATACAGGCTACGAAAACAAAGCGCCGATTCCCTCGACACATATCAAATATCGTCGGGCCGGAACTCTGCCCGATGAATACAAATGGCAGGTTCTCGGCTCGATGGCAGTCACCGGGGCGAAGGCGTGGTGGTTTCAATCCTACAATCCCGGCCTGGCACCTTTGCGAATCCTGATCGAGCGCAACGATGAAGTGGAAGCACTGAAAGCTGCTCTAATCGAATTTTCCAGCCAACTAAAGGAAGCCTTGAGAGAGGAAGCCGAAGCGTGGCGGAAAGAATACCAGAAATAAGAAACAGAAACACAAACAGCAACACAACAACCAAATGAAAAAAATAACCATATCACTATTAGCGCTCGCATGTTGCCTCGCAGCTTGCGAAGGACAGGAGGCAACCCACAGGCCGGAATTCAACGGCGATTATCTAACCTATGTATTCCGGGACGGTGAGACGTTTATCGGGGTCGTAGCGTCTCTCTATCGCCTCTCTCCAGAAGTAGCCAAAGAACAGGCGGAATACATCTGGGAGCGATGCCGGGCAGAAACACATAATTCAACGCTTATGGAAACCCGGCCTTGGCAGGTGATCGACTTCGCTCGACCACCATACGCGGAAAAAGGAAAAGTGATCGCTTTCCCGGCAAAAATTAACCTGTTCCAAAAACGCAACTATCAGCCTAAACCCGGAATCACTCCCGGAATGATGGCGTAACAAATGAGGCAATCACCACACCGAAAAAAGTTTCTTGATGTCATGTCTGACGGGCAACGGCGCAAGTCGGCTGACATCAAGAAGCTGATCGGAATGAAAGAAAAATCAAGCGTCACGATGTTTATCAATAACCTGGCAAGCCGACTACTGACAGACGGCGCAGATATCAAAATAAAATCAGCCTGGGTGAAAAGCAAACACGGGGCGCGCGGCGGGAAGGAATGGTGGATCGAAAAAAGGCCACAAAAGAGATACTTCGGACCCGTAACGATTCACGACATTTTCGATGACCAATACCAATTCTAAAAAACAACAATATGACAACATTCAAGCAACCAATAGTAAGGCGCACTAACCAGCGCGAAACCAAAGTATTCACATCGGCAGAACTCCGCGAGGCGTCAATGACCCCTCGAGAGCAGGACTACCAGCGGGAACTCATATCAGCCGGGGAGCGGCACATTGCAAAATGGAGCGTGAAGGGTTTGGCGGAAACCGTCGAGCGAACAAGGGCGAACGTAGAAGAGCGCGAAAGGCGTTTGGATCTGGCGGAACAGATCGACGCATATCAAGCCATTGAATCCCTTAGAGATGAGATAGACGGGCTTGACGATGCTCTGCTACATCTTCATCAAGCGGAATGGTATCGAGGGCAATCCGATGACATCTACCAAAACGAATCCCGAAGCGAGGAACTAGCCGAAGACCTCGACACCCTGCAAGGACATTACGAAAGTTTTTACGCTTTCGATATCGTGGTCATCAATCCGAAAGGGGCGCGATAATGACAGGCACCATCTCAGTACGCTCTCATCTACACAGAGACGAGCGAGTACAGGTTTTACTGATCCTGACTCAATTGGAGCAATTTACCGTCCTAGGAACTCTCCTTTCACTCTGGAGTCACGGCGATTTTAACAGCCGGGAAGCTATCGACGTTTACGCGGGTTTCTCTGGGTTCGCTGATTCGATGGAACAGGCCGGGCTACTCGTCGAGAACTCTCACGGGTTGGCTTTTGTTTCAGGTAATCTCTATACATTTGGAGGGGCGGAATAATGAGCGAATCAAAACCAACTCAAACTAAAACTCTTTCAATCGTGAAATGGAAAGAGATTTTCGAAAGAGCAGAATCAAGGAAGTTGCAACGGTTGACATATTATTGCCCTCCGTCTGGTTGCGATTCGTCGGGCTACCTGGAACTGATGGTAGGGCACGAGGAAGACGGTGTAACAGCATTTGGCGTCTTCTGCGCGCTATGTCAATTCACCGCGACACTACCAGCGGATCGCCGGGGGATGCTCGTAAAGACCAATGGAAAGCCTTATACAATCCGCTTTATTTCGTCACTCATCCGAATACCGGAGGAAATCGTAGATAAATCGATAGCCATCCTAACAGAACCACAAATCAGTTGGTTGGAGTGGGTCGACAGCCCTGATGTAAAGGGAGGTACAGAAGAATCTCCCGGCGATCTCCCGGAAGAATCCCAACAATCTCCCGCCGATCTCCCGCTGACAACCGGAAATCCCCCGGACAGAGGAGAGGAGATAAGAGGAGAGGAGAATAGAGGAGAGGGTACAACGGATAATTTTGGTGTTTCCGGGGATGATTTGAAAAAGTCGAAAGAACTCGAAGCGATAATTTCCGGAATTCGATCACTCCAAAAAAATTGGAATAATCATTTTTCAGAGCCGGAGATGCGAGCGCTTGCAGACACTCACGAAAGTTTTCGCGGTTACGATTTTTCCCTAGTTCGCGATTGGTTCGAAAAATCACCGGACAAGCGGAAGCCAAAAAACCGCCTGAACTTCATTCAAAACGGCGTGTCCCACTCCAGCCTCACACGGGCCGAAGATTGGAAAAAAGAAATCAAGAAAAACAAATCCCTGAAAACCGGGGATCAATTCTAACAAAACAATAAAATGATAGCTGAAAATTCAATGACCAAAATTTGCACTTGCGGGAAACCGTTCGCGGCTGAACTCGCTCGGAGTCTCACGGGGAATTTAATTCCGACGCAAACACATTGCGACGATTGCTTGGCAGATCGTGACGGCGCAATCGAAAGATTTTCAAAACGGAAAATCGAATCGAAAGTTTCCGCGCTCAAATCTTACGATGGGTTTCAGCTTTCAAAGCTTCCCGTGTCGAGTCAAGCGATAGCGGCGAAAGTTTTGAGTTGGGAACCGGGCGGGAAAGGAATCGTGATGGTTGGAAAATCTGGCACCGGGAAAACTTTCACGACCTACGCTCTTGCGAGACGGTTGGAATCCCAGGGCAACACAATCGCATTGATCGAGGATCACAAAATCAACGCACTGGTCCGAACCAATGACGCCAAGCGCGAATCGATGCTTTCGAAAATTGATCAATCTCAAATCATCGTCTGGGATGACTTCGGATCGGCAAAGATGACCGACGCAACCGAATCCTTTTATTTCGATCTGCTCGAACGAATCAACAAGGCCGGGAAACCCGTAATCGGAAGCGCGAATTTTTCCGGGGAACAAATCAAAACGAGATGGGCCGAAACGAGCGGCGAAAACACTTTCCTGGAGGTTCGCGGCGAGCGGATAATTCGACGTTTCCGGGAATCCTGTTCTGTCGTCGCGGTCTGACCTTATTTTTTTGATAACCACGAGAGCGCTAAAAACGACTAAAAACACCCCTTCCACTGTCATCACACCGAAAAAGGTTTCAAATGGATTCTAGGGGCTATAATGGAGCGATAAAGCCATACTAAGCACGATACCCAACCATAAAAATCACAATTCAAAACAATAACCAATATTTCAACCAAAATCACAATGCAAAACAATACCATATTCCAGCGATCACTAGGCGAGGCAAATACTCGTTCCGAATGCCGAAGAATCAAAAGCCTGAAAAACCACCCGAAAGGCACAAATGCACATCGAATTTATCGACTCACAAGAGCGGGTGAAAACATCGATGAGCTAAAGATGTCAGGAAAGGAAGCGTTTGAGCGAAACAAAGAACTAACGCAGAAATTCGCGG
>Ga0316205_10000999_pt1 | contig 40206 bp, 35 predicted proteins | sample 3monthpyrite_MG_FD_204941 | JGI IMG/M metagenome (GOLD analysis project Ga0316205, IMG submission 204941) | Microbial mat bacterial communities from mineral coupon in-situ incubated in ocean water Damariscotta River, Maine, United States -... | ecosystem: Environmental > Aquatic > Marine >...
AATCGACTTATCGCTAGGTTATGTCGGCAAACCGAGACACTGTCAGGGCTAAAGGTCGATATTTCTAGGCTTAAGCCACATGAATTAACCAAAATTAGATTAACTTGGCCTTTTTAAGGGCCGACTAACTATTAAGCCGTAATTAATTCAATTATCAATTTTGATTATATGGCTTATCACTTTGATACCTGCCTTTTAGTATCATTGTACTGCCATAGCACATTAATAATCTTCCAATCACCATCAGAATTCTTTACCAAATGCATATAGTCAATCCAATCATCAGCCGTTAATTTAACGGAGGCAACTCGCTGGTCTATATCCAAAATTTGAATTCTATTCAAAGGCGTTTCGGGGAATTTGTCTCCATCCTTATTAAAGTTTTGCGCGACCCCTAACATGGTATTGTAATCGGTTTCCACAATAAACTCGGAACCATCTTTCGCTTTCCAATAAGTTCTTTTCGTTAATTCCTTGTGTATCGATCTTTTCATCATTTCCGACGATACGATATGTTGAGATTCAATATAGTCTCTTGCTGCACGTTCTACCGCTTTTTCGTCGGATTTATCTTTAGCCGAAATAAAACTGGAGATAAAAAATACTCGTAGTCTAGTTTTCACGTGATTTAAAAAAGCTAATCTTTGATATTCATTTCCATAACAAAATTTGTTAAAAACTGCCCACGAATTTCCACGCTTTGTTGTTTAATTGAGGTAAATCCAAAATGCTCAAAAAATGGTTTGGCGGTCAAACTGACATGGGAATAGAATCGTCTAATTCCTGCCGCTTGGCCTTCCTCGAAAAGAGCCTTCATCAGAGCTTTACCAATTCCCCGACCCTGATATTCAAAATGACAGAAAAAATGATCGATATAACCGTCACTCTGAACATCTGCATAACCAACAATATTTCCATCAATTTCAGCAACAAATGGATTCATCTCTTTGACGCGTTGGGTCCATTTACTTTCTTCAAAAAAATCTGGAGCCCATGCCTGAACTTGTTGCTCTGAATAATTTTTGATATTTATTTTTCTAATGGTATCGTATTTTATTTGCCATAACGCTTTTTCATCTCCCGTTGTGAATTTTCTGACTGTTGGCATGGTAAGACCTAATACTTTAGCGAATTATTGGGAAATGACTGAAATCGTTTAAAATTTTCTGCTGTCATTATATTACGAAACGAAGTGTTATTCCTATATTAGCGATAGAAGAGTAGTTTGCTATCGCTTGCAATCCCGTTAATTCCTAGTCAAACTGATACTCATTAAAAAAAATAATAAGAATAAGAGCAATTGCATGAACACTAAACATGGCCTAAAACGCAATTTAAAAAAACTTGACACACTCGCTCTGTCTTTTGGCGCTATGGTCGGATGGTCCTGGGTAGCGCTTGCCACCGATATTATCGGTCGTGGGGGCAGTTTAGGCGGTATTATTGGCACGGTGATTGTTGGTATCATCATCTTGGCGATTGGGCTCATTTACGCCGAACTAGCCTCTGCCATGCCCGACGTAGGCGGAGAACATGTTTATTCGCACCGCGCACTCGGCGGCACTGGCGCTTTTATTTGCACTTGGTCAATCGTCTTTGTATATATAGCGGTATGTGCTTTTGAGGCAGTTGCACTGCCTAGCGTTCTAACCGGTTTATTCCCAGATCTTGGCAATGTTTCTCTGTGGAGTGTAAAAGGTTCCAATGTTTATCTGGAGCTGGCGCTGATTGGCGCGGGTACTTCTATTATAATTACCTTGGTCAATATCAGAGGTATTAAGCTGGCAGCCATTATTCAAACGGTTGTTGTCGGCGTGATTTTACTGGCTGGAATTATGTTAGTCGTAGGCATAAGTTCTAGCGGCCAAATCGCTAATATGGAACCCATGTATGTTGGCGGCATTGGCGGCATGTTGGCCGCCATGGCGCTCGTTCCTTTTATGATGACAGGCTTCGATGTAATCCCACAGGCGGCAGAAGAAATCGATTTACCTCCCCGCAAGATTGGAATTTTACTGGTGACCTCCATCGTTTTTGCAGTGAGCTGGTACATCATGATTGAATTAGCAGTCGCTTCCCTACTTACCGATGAAGGCCGAAAATCCGCGGATATTGGAACCATTGCCGCAGCAGAAGCAGCCTTTGGCGAAAAAGGTAAAATCCTGTTATTGATCGCAGGACTCGCCGGAATTTTAACTAGCTGGAACAGTTTTTTAATAGGCGGTTCACGGGCTATTTTCGCCATGGCAGAAGATGGAATGTTGCCGGCTTTTTTGGCAAAAGTGCATCCAAAATACAAAACGCCATCCAATGCTATCTGGTTTATCGGAATACTGAGTGCGCTTGCACCATTGCTCGGTCGAACATCTTTAGTTTGGTTTGTTGATGCCGGTTCTTTTAGCTTGATGATCGCGTATTTTCTAGTCGTTATATCTTTCATTGTTTTACGCAAGCGAGAACCTGAAATGAACCGTCCTTTTCGTGCGCCTGGAGGTTTGCTAATCGGCGGTTTTGGAGTGTTAGCCAGCCTGGGAATGGCTTCGCTTTATTTACCAGGAATGCCAGCGGCCTTAGTCTGGCCACAAGAATGGATAATGGTACTGGCCTGGTTTGTTTTGGGGGCGCTTTCTTATTGGTTTGTATATTTACCCTATAAGAAACAGAAAGGTCTTTGATAACTTATGAAGATCAACCGCTGACCTGACGAACTCTTTCCGCCGGTACATAAAGTTGTTCCAACAGATATTTTTTAAATGATGCTTTATAAGGTTGATCATCCGCGGCTTTTTTCATACACAATAACCAGGCGTCTCTTTCTTTTGAAGAAACGGATAAATGTTTATGCGCTTTGGGAATGCTTATAGAATAATATTTTTGAGAAAAAAGTTTGGGACCACCAAGCCAACCGGAAAGAAAACAACTCAACTTATCTCTGGAAACGGTCAGATCATCAGGATGCATGTCTCTTATCTTTTTTGCTTCCGGCAAAGTCTCCATGTAATGATAAAAATCATCAACCAGTTGAGTGATACCAACCAGCTCCCCAGCAGCTTTATAAGAGACATCTTCAACCCCGTATTGTAGCGCTACGATTTGCCCCGAATTATCGTTCATATTTTTATTTTCCAGGAAAACGAATTTCTAATTCTTGCTGAACCACTGATGGAACAAATTCAGATACATCTCCGCCGAGTGAAGCGACTTCTCTAACTAGAGTTGATGAAATAAAAGAATATTGCTCAGAAGGTGTTAAAAATAAGCTCTCTAACTCCGGTGCCAGATGGCGATTCATGTTGGCTAGCTGAAATTCATATTCAAAATCAGATACAGCTCTCAACCCTCTCAACAACGCGATAGCGTTTTTCTCTTTGGCAAGATTAACCAGCAGCCCCTTAAAGCCGCAAACCTCGACATTGTCCATATCTTTAACGACTTTCTGAATGAGTTTGACGCGGGTCGCAAAATCAAATAATGGATCTTTTCCTTTACTGTCAGCGACGGCTACCACGACCTTATCGAACAGGCGAGCGCTTCTTTCAATTAGATCTAGATGCCCATTGGTGATGGGATCAAATGTTCCGGGATAAAGAACAATTTTTTCCATAATATTTTCTTCCTTTTATATTTAGAACCTAGAACAGTCTATCATAACTCAAGCAAATCCCCAGGTAACTGACCATGAAGATCGATCACCATCCGGCTGGCTAACTTAGCCGCAATGCTATAAATGGTTAGTTGAGGGTTCACCCCTAAACTAGTCGGAAATAAAGACCCGTCAATCACCGTCAGGTTTTCTAACTGATGATGTTGGCCTAAACTATTTACCACAGATTTTTTTGAATCTTTGCCCATACCACAGCCCCCCATTACATGAGCGCTCAAGGTTTGCCAACGAAGTTTTTCAGCGGGTAATTGTTCGATCATTGATTTCGCCTGAAGCCAGCTTGACTGCAAAGTTACGTCCAGATGCAAAGGTAAAACCTGTTTCGCACCCGCAGCAAATTGTAACTCACACATCGATAACATTGCTTGGCGTAATCCACGCCACAAAGTTGCGGAGATCTTGTAGTCCAGTTGAGGATATCCTTCTGAATCGAGCGATACCTGACCACCCTGACTATCATCGTTGAAGCCATCTCTTAATAATGCCAGATTGGCCTGATAATAAGCAAAATCTTTCATTAGATCGGTATGCTGTTGGCCATGTTTAATTAATAATGATGACGATAGCACCGGATGCATCGGCGGCACTTCCATTTTGTAGCCAATTTCACCGCTCACTCCGTCGCGCCATAGAAACTCATCACTATAAATACTTTGCGGTGCACCCGAAAAAGCTTCGACCTTTTCTGCCATTTTTGCGACTATTGCTGATACCGGATGAAGGAAAGTTCTTTTCCCTAACGTTTTATGTGGATCAGGCGCACTGCTTCTAAGTAAGATAGCTGGACTTCCTATCGCCCCAGCCGATAACAAAACTCTTTTGGCTGTTATTTTTGTGACGTTTTTTTGCTTGACTTGACCATGCTCATTCATCGCAGATAACCAGACACCTTTAACCTGATCTTTGTCCATAATTATTGATTCTGCTCTTGCGCGGCTGATCAGCCTTGCACCATTTTTCAATGCCGTCGGAATGGTGGTCACCAACATCGACTGTTTGGCATTAATTGGACACCCCATACCGCAGTAACCTAAATTGGCGCAGCCTTTAACATTTCTCGGAATAACCGCACTGCTCCAGCCTAATTTTTTGGCTCCATCAGCTAGTAACTGATTATTCCTATTCGGTGGAATAGTCCAGGGAGAAATATTCAGCCTTTTTTCAACCCAGTCAAACCAGGGAGACAATTTTTCTCTAGTAAACCCATCAACCGAAAATTCGCTTTGCCAAAATTTTAAAGTTTGTTGCGGCGTTCTAAAACTGGAAGTCCAATTTACCGTGGTCGATCCGCCAACCGAACGCCCTTGTAGAATTTGAATGCCTTTGTCCAAAGTTTGCCTTCCAGCAACTTCCTGATAAAGATCAGCGTAGGCGATTTTTTCCTGCATCTTAAAATCTTTAGCGGTTCGAAGCGGACCTTCTTCAACGATGATGACTTTTAAACCTGAGCGTGACAATATTTCGGCACTGATGCCACCACCAGCGCCGCTCCCAATAATCACCACATCACAATCAATCTGCTTTTCAGGCAGGTCCACTGAATAGTCTTGGCTATTGTCTTTTGAAAAAAAGTCATTTGCTGAGTAATTCATAAATTAAACCTGAGAAAGACTAATCTGAGGTGGACCGGCATAACCAATTGCTGACCAAACCGCTTGTTCGGCATATACCGAACCAACAATCAATTTGTGCAGCCCCTTGTAGGCAATTTTTAACAAATCAATCCGGCTATCGCGCCATTCAGCTAAAAATTCATCGACCGATTCGGCAGATGCGGATTGCCAGTTTAGCCACACATTCGCCAACATTAAACGTCCAAAGGCCGAAGCCAACAACTCGAATAACTCTCTGAGTTCAACCTGGGTTCTTATTGGCAAACGAACAATGGCAGAATCGATATTTTGAGTCACCTTATTTATAGATACTTTGTTTATCGATGCTTTATTTATAGGAACTTTATTTATTGAAGCTATATCGTTAAGGGACAAACCTGCAACAAACACAGGAATTAAAACTTCTAACACAATGCGGTCTTGTTCGGTAAGAAACAAATAGTCAAAATTATCTGGCTTTGCCGGTCTTAGCTGGCTTTGCTGATAATATTGCAACGCTGCTACTCCGCCAAGACTTAACACGCTAACTGAAACAATATTTTTGAGCAAACTTCTTCGTTTCATTTTATTCTCCTCTAGCAAGTAAGACTAACGACTATTAGCATAATTTTCCAAAAAATCTGGGATCCTATGTTCCAGATAATATTCTGCTCGCCACGGCCATTTACCCTGAATAAAACCTACATGACCGCCATGACTATTGGCCTCAAGAAAGACCTCATTGGGTATTTCCTGCATATCCGGTAGAACGGTTTCATTCATAAAAGGATCATCTTTGGATTGAATAATTAATGTTGGGATCTTTATATGTTTAACAAATTGTCGAGATGACGCTTTTTGGTAATAATCCTGGGCATTTTTGTAACCGTGTGCTGGCGCAGTAACTTGATCATCAAACTTCCAAAAAGAATTCAATTTTGAAATATCATCTAACTTCGGCAATTTATCGCTGCCGAATTTTAATGTTTTTTGACGGGTTTTATGACGCAAGGTTCGCAGTAACGCATTTTCATAAACGCGCGAAAAACCACGATGAATTTCTGTCGCACAAATATCCAACATTAATGGCACCGATACTGCCACAGCGGCTTTTACAGACACTTTTTCCGATTGTTCACCCAACCATTTTAATAATACATTTCCGCCGAGGGAATAACCGACAATATAATCCACATTGATCGATCGTTGCTTTAGTTTTTCTAACACTAAATGCAAATCATCACTTACGCCGCTGTTATAACTTCTTAACAGACGATTAGGCTCACCGCTGCAACTCCGAAAATGCATGACAGCTATTTGCCACCTTTTAGCTTTGGCCGATTCGATCATACCGCGAATATAAGGCGAATCAATCGAACCTTCTAAACCGTGTAACAGCAATAAAGTAGGTCTATTTTCTAGCAGATAAATATCGACATCGATAAAATCGCCATCTTCTAATTCAAATCTGTTTCGTTGCATATTGGGGAGCTTGGGGAAACGTCGAAATAGTCTGCCCCAGACCGTTTGAAGATGACAATTTTTTGCCCACCAGGGAGCATTGAATCCTTCGACTATAATTTTTTCTGTTTTTATTTTAGGCTCCGACATATTTATAGGCTCCCCCATAGTAATAGACTACCACTGCTCACTTTGTGCATGATTCCACGCGCTTTTATATTCTTCAGGGAAATTATTGGAACTCAAGAAGTCTCCTTGATTCACCTGAGAATACAATTGTGAATAAGTTTTAATTTCGGTGCCGTGAACTCTGTGATTAATGTGTTCCGCTGATAACTCGCTGGTTTTATTGAGCCCTATTGCAGCAATTAATTCGTGTAAATTTTCAATAATGGAAGCGTGGTAGTTTGCTACTCGCGTTGCTTTGTCGTCAACATCCAGTGCATTATATCGAGCCGGATCCTGAGTGGCTATTCCAGTTGGGCATTTATCGGTATTACAATGCCTTGACTGGATGCAGCCAAGCGCAAACATCATTGCCCGAGCCGCATTTACTGTATCTGCCCCCAAAGCGAGCAACCTGAGTAAATGAAATGATGAAAGTGATTTTCCAGCCGCAATGATCTTGATTTTATCCCTTAGTCCAATGCCAACCAGTACACTATTAACAAACACTAATGCATCTTTTAAGGGCATACCAACTGCGTTGGTCAGTTCAACTGGCGCAGCGCCGGTACCTCCTTCGCCACCATCAATGGTAATAAAGTCCGGCGTAATACCCGTTGCTAACATCGCCTTGCAAATAGCCAAAAATTCACTTTGCTTGCCAATGCACAATTTAAATCCAACGGGTTTGCCATCAGATAATTTTCGAAGTTTTTCTACAAACTCCAACAATCCTTTTGGATTTGAAAAGGCCGAATGAGCAGCAGGGGAAACCACGTCTTTTCCCATCGGAACATGTCTGATTTTAGCAATTTCTTCAGTCAATTTGACCGCGGGTAATATGCCACCATGACCCGGCTTAGCGCCTTGTGAAAGTTTAATTTCGATCATTTTAACAACGTCTAAGCCAGCTTTTTCTTCGAACAACAAATCGTTAAACTGGCCATTTTGATCTCGACAACCAAAATAACCGGTGCCAATTTGCCAGATCAAGTCACCACCGTAGAGCAAATGATGCGGGCTTAATCCCCCTTCACCGGTATTGTGAGCGAACTGACCGGCTTTAGCGCCTTTGTTTAAAGCCTGGATCGCAGTTTTACTCAATGCGCCAAAACTCATCGCGGAAATATTAAGCGGCGAGGCCAAATAAGGCTGTTTGCAATCTGGTCCACCAAAGTTTACTTTTGATTCAACTGAATGGGCATCGGTGGGAGCTAGAGAATGATTGATCCATTCATAACCGTCACGGTAAACATCAAAAACAGTTCCAAAGGGGCGAGTATCACGCACCCCTTTGGCCCTTTGATAGACCAGGGATCTAAATTCTCGGCTGATCGGCGTACCGTTGATGTCTGTCTCCACAAAATATTGTTGTATCTCGGGCCTAAAAGCTTCCAGCAGATAGCGAATGTGTCCAACCACCGGGTATAAACGAAGCACCGTGTGTTTTTTTTGATATAGGTCGTAAAAACCAACCGCAATAACTGGAACAATAAGCCACAGGAGATAAATGCTTTTCGACCAAAGCTGATTTAGCCCGAATATGGCGAGAACGGATGTAAACGCAACGAGGTAAAAGATATGCTTAGGTTGCACTCGTTATTTTCCTTATATTTAATGAGTTATACGGGCGATAGATAGCGATTTAACCAACATTCAGTCAAGAATTAATTTAAGAACATACTAACTGGTTTTGTGAAATCTACAAGTGAGATTCACATTCAGCCAAACCTGGATAAATCAGAACAGGTATTTAGCCTCACTTATCGGCAAAAACACCACCTTCACGCCAAAAAGTCTCTGTTTTTGGGCCATAGCTGCTACTATTTATGGACAAACTACCACAAATGAGAACTTGGACCTTGGATTTAGTGAGAAATTGGTCTAACTTTAACTGAGAACTCTTTGTTTTTAGTAAGTATTTTATATTCTGGGATTGTAAAGTGTCTCGTGATTAGGTAGGCTGCTAGTCAGTTTATTTGTAATTGTCATAATTTAAAGAGCATTTAGCATCAGGCTAGTGCTTATTGGTTGTTAGATCACAGGAGATTTGTGATGGATTGGTTAAAAAAAGCATCCTCACCCGCTAAGAATTTATATCTTATCGCTACTTTTATTATTATGTCGGCTTTGACCGCATGTGGCGGCTCCAGTGGTGGGTTTGTTGATGATGGAACCGGGACAGACCCTGGAGGTGGTGGAACAACAGGTCAAACAGTGACCATTTCGATTACCACTGGTGAAATTACACCCGCTAGTCCTGCCACCGTATCAGCTCAAGTCTCCGGAAATGCCGAAGGCGTTGTTGTTACTTTTACATTGTCTAACAGCGCAGGTCTATTAGATCCTGTATCGGGAACTGCACTTACTGATTCCACAGGACTGGCCACTATTAGCCTGACAGCAGGCGATGTTGAAGGCGCCGGTCAGGTAACAGCGTCGATTGACTCTGGTAGTTCAGCCAGCGTGGGCTTCTCGACCGCAGGTAATGGAGTATCTAATTTTATAAACTTAAGTTTGGCTCTAGTTGATCCTACCGGCAATCCCACTAGCAATGTAAGCGGAGCCAACCCGGGTACCCTGCAAGCGACTCTCACCAATGGCGGTGTTGCGTCGGCAGGAGTATTGGTCACCTTTTCCCTAGATGGTAACGTCGGACAATTAAATCCTGCTACAGGTACCGCATTAACCGATGTAAATGGTATAGCGTCTGTTGTATTACAGTCAGGTCCAACAGAAGGAGCGGGAACTGTTACAGCAACCATAGAGGGTAATATCACTCAGTCCATTGATTTTTCAGTGAGTATATCTGCGACTGATGTGGTTATGACTGCGCCGATTATCACCCCAGGAAGCATCGGCGCAAACGGCACAGCGACAGTAGAGATAACTATCACAGAAACATCGGGCGGTATTACTTCACCACTTACTGAAACGGCGACTGTGCAGTTTACTTCGGAATGTGTCCAGTTAGGCACAGCAACTTTGGATACGAATATTGATACTGTTTCCGGCGTGGCTCGCTCAACTTATAAAGATCAAGGCTGTGGAATAACTGACACTATCAGTATCAGTTCTACGGTAGGCCAAACGCTGTTAACTCAAACGGGGACATTAATAGTCCAAGCAGCATCGGCTGGCAGCATGCAATTTATAAGTGCCGATCCTTCAAGTATTGCTTTACAAGGAACTGGTGGTTCAGGTCGCTCAGAAACTTCAACGGTAACTTTCAGAGTAATTGATTCGATAGGTAATCCAGTTCAAAATGTCGGTATTAATTTTGAGTTAACGACTTCAGTTGGCGGAATAACAATTAGCCCTGACACATCTATAGAAGGACCGGCACAAACCGATACCAATGGAAATGTAGACGTAATCGTGCAGTCCGGAACAATCCCTACACCAGTTAGGGTAGTTGCCTCATTAGCCTCGGACCCAACTATTTCAACCGTGTCCGATGAATTGGTCATTTCAACCGGGATCGCCGATTTTAATAGTTTAAGCATTTCGGCATCCAATCTAAACCCGGAAGGTTGGAATCTTGATGGCATTGAATCACAAATTACGGCGCGAGTTGCCGATCACTTCAACAATCCTGTACCCGATGGTACCGCGGTTTCGTTTACCACCGAATTTGGTTCGATTGAGGATTCCTGTACAACTGTCAATGGTTTATGTACCGTCACCTGGACTAGCCAGTCTCCAAAAGTCCCGACGCCAGCATTAAGAGATACCGCTGCAATTTCCCGTCGATTAGGTGATGGTGTAGCAGAATGTACTCGAGAAGATGGCACCGACACCAACCTTAATGCGGCTGGCTACCCTTGTTTTTATGCGAATGATACGGTGGCTACATCAACCGAAGCAGCCTTTTTTGGAGGTTTAGGACAAGTGTACGGGAATCGTGTTTCGATTCGAGCCACAGTATTGGGAGAGGAAAGCTTTACCGACTCTAATGCTAACGGACAATTTGACGCTGGCGAAGCGTTTACCGACCTCACCGAAGCATTTATTGACGACAATGAAGACGGCGTTTTTGACGGTAAGCTTCAGAATGGAGCTGCGGCCGGTGGGGCGGCAGATGTTGATGCCAAGTGTTACGGCGCGGGTAATACCACAGAATGTTATCAGGTTGGTGGCGACAATGAAGAAACTGTCGATTTTAATAGTAATCAGACCTTTGATATAGCCAATGGGGTATATAACGGCGTACTCTGCCCGGTAGCTAGCGAAACGGCAGGAATTTGTAGCCGAGATCTTCTTACTATCTGGAAAAATATCACCATATTACAGGCAGGTTCTGCAGCGAATATTTCGATGATTGAATCTGGCCATTTCGTTACCGCCGCAGAGGCAGCTATAGGAGGAAAATTTGATGGTATATACGCGGAAGGCGATTTTATACCTCTTTCAGTATATCGTGATGATGCCGCTAATTATTTCCTATCGACCGCATTACCGGCAACTATTACTGCCTATGTTGCAGACTTGCATAACGGATTAATGCCTTCCGGCACAACCATCGACTTTGATGCTGGTAATGGTTCGATTGTTGGGCCTAGCTCATGCACCGTGGGTTCATCCAGCGCATTTGCGATTAATTCGTGTACCGTCTCTGTTAAAGCAGACACCACCTCAGATGCAGGTCCTTTAGTGGTTACAGTAACGACTCCGAGTGGACTTATTACGTCGCGAACTATCACTATTACAGATTAGTAAGACCAATTAGTAAAAAACAAAAAAGGCACAAATTGTGCCTTTTTTGATCCACTCGATTATTATTGAGTTAGTCTTTATCGATGATACTGCTCGCTATACTGATGCACGGCATCCACATAAGCCTTCACATTCTCCGGCTCAATTCCCGGATGAATCCCATGACCCAAATTAAAAACATGCCCCGTACCATTGCCATATTTAGCTAAAATATCGGCCACTTCCTGCTCTATTATCTTTGGCGTCGAATACAAAACACACGGATCCATATTGCCCTGCAAAGCCACTTTATCGCCAATTCTTGCCCTGGCTTGGTCAATATCAATGGTCCAATCCAGTCCTATGCAATCCGCTCCGGTTTCTGCCATCTTTTCCAACCAACCGGCTCCGCCTTTAGTATAAAGCGTGACCGGGATTTTAATGCCATCTTTTTCACGGATTAAGCCGTCGATAATTTGCTGCATATATTGCAATGAAAATGCTTGATAGTCACGCGTAGACAATACGCCTCCCCATGTATCAAATAACATCACCGCCTGCGCGCCTGACTCTATTTGGGCATTTAAATAAGCCGTCACCGATTTGGCTAATACATTTAGCAATTGATGCATCGCTGCAGGCTCCGCAAACATCATACCTTTGACTTTACCAAAATTTTTGGTGGTTCCACCTTCTACCATATAGGTCGCTAAGGTCCAGGGACTACCGGAAAACCCGATCAAAGGGGTTTCATTGTTTAAATTTTTACGAATGGTACTAACTGCGTCAGTGACGTATTTTAATTTATCAAAAACATCTGGTACCGATAACTTATTAATATCGTTAATATTATTGATAGGGTTTTTAAACGCTGGTCCTTCACCTGTTTTGAAATAAAGCCCCAGACCCATCGCATCTGGGATGGTTAAAATATCTGAAAATAATATAGCGGCGTCCAATTCATAACGTCTCAGCGGCTGTAAGGTAACCTCACAAGCAAGCTCCGGATTGGTACACAGCGCCATAAAGTCACCAGCCTTGGCTCTAAGCTCTCTGTATTCTGGCAAATAACGTCCAGCCTGGCGCATCATCCATACGGGGGTTTTGTCAACAGGTTGGCTCAGTGCGGCTTTGATATAGCGGTCATTTTTTAACATGATTATTGCGTGAGTTGTGAATTTTACCGGATCTTACCTGAGGCTAACAAAGATTGATACATTGTACGGGCAACAATTCTGCTTGCCTCTACTTAAGTTTTAAGAAGGAATTTGATCCTAACGAATTCCAGAGTCCCTGAAAGCCGCTATTTCTTTTTTAACAGCAGCCATTGATTTAACCCATGGCTTTCCCTGATAACCGCGTTTTTTGTATTCGGCTTTTGCGACATCGGCCAACTTTCTGGATAAAAATTGACCGCTGATAACCAGATAAAGTACTTGCCCATTGCTCGCTCGACGATATATCGTCATTTTATTGGTTAGTGGATGCCCCTTTTTATACTCAGTCGCCGCTTGCAATTTACTGAGTCCCACCCATTGGAGCACAAACAGCTTATCATCCTGTTTAAGTAATGACATTTCGTCACTGTTAAGGTTAAGTGTATTTTTACTATTCTCTATTTTTGGCTCATTAGTTTTTATTAAAGGTGCTGATACAATCTTCTTGGTTTCTTTTTTATCGACATTTTTCGCCACCTGCTGTTTTTCAACAGGCAAATTTTTAATAATCATTTCTTCCGCAGAAATTTGTTTATTCTCAGCTAGATTTTCGGTTGTTTTTTCTGCATTCGTTTTAGGATTCGATTGATTTGAAAATTCTTCTTTCTGATTTTTGTCAGCAGGATTATTTATTGAAGATTGTTTCGGAGTTTCAGCCACGGGCTCTACATGATCTTCTTTTACTTTGTTTTTACTCTTGGGACCCTTTTCTGTAGAAAGCTTTTCGAGCTGATCCTGAGAGCTTTCAGCCACAGAGAGTTTGGGCTTCGAATCTCCTGTTATCCATTGATTGATATCATTCTGAAAAAATAAAGTACCTACCAACAATGCAACCACTATTACATATAAGAAAGATCTTAGGTAAGATGTCTTTCCCTCTTCAATTATTTCAACTATTTGTGTCTCGTTATCTTCTTCTAGCCATCGAGTGACATGATATTTAAGTTCTGCAGGATTACCTTTTGATAACTGCCAAAAATAATCCAGTTTTTTATCATCATTCCAATCTTTCAGATGACTACAAAATTCAGTCATCATCGCCCTGGTTTCATGTTGTTGAATGGGTTCTATTTGAAAAACAACGCACATTTCCTGATGGTGTTTAAATGTTTTAGTTTCGTTGATCAGACCTGGTAGAGAATCGGCTCCTGCTAACAAAATAAATAATACAGATTCTTGTAATTGAAGTTGGTTTTGATTAAGTTGAAGAATAAATTCCAGGCAGCTACCAGAAAGAAGTTGAGCGTCATCGATGCTGATCAAAACTTTTTGTTGTAATTCGTTTTTGATCCTTTGCTCTAAACCAATCTCAGTTGCTTGCCAATTGAGCCCTAACTGCAGGCTAATGGTTTTTTCAAGCTGATCTTCTGTCATTGCCAAGCTTGCATCAATTCTTACGATCGCAAGTTCGTCTTCCAACCGCTGATTTAGTTGCTGGATAAGAAAAGATTTGCCGACACCTTTTTCGCCAACAATTACCGCAACAAGTTGAGAGAAACGTGCCTGATTTTCCAGAGAATCGAGCAACTGTCTTTTTTGTTGACTAATGTAGGTTTCCACCGCTACACCTTTTTTACCGGTTTTTATTTCGGTTCCAGATTCATAAAGTAAATTCTTCTATCACACTTGCCAGAAGTTGATTATCTGTTTCTTCCTGAATAACACAGCCTTGCTTAGAGACTAATATCAACCGATAGGAATCTGACTGATTTTTTTTATCTTTTGTCATAGCGTGAAAAAATTCATCTATATCGATTTCAACATCAATTTTTGTCGGTAGATTTAATTGTTCAAAAAGTCGGGTGTAATTATCTATAAGTTCCTTGTCGATAAGATTTTTTTGATGACTTAAGCTTAACGCCATTAAAATACCAATTGAAACAGCTTCTCCATGCAGGTAGTGTCGGTAATGAGTCAGCGTTTCTAGTGCGTGGGCAAATGTATGACCTAAATTTAATAACGCGCGTTCGCCTTTTTCTTTTTCGTCCTTAGCAACAATATTGGCTTTTTTCTGGCAACTCAAGTAAATCAGCTGTTGCAAAATTTCTTCATCTCTTTCTATGACTTTTTGATAATTTTGACTGAGCAATTTCTGAATTTCATTTTCGCCAAGTAAAGCGTATTTTACGATTTCTCCTAGTCCAGAATAATACTCTCGATCTGGTAGTGTCTTAAGACTATCAATGTCGATAATAACAGCAACTGGTTGGTAAAATGCACCGATAAGATTTTTTCCAGCGGTATGATTGATCGCGGTTTTTCCGCCAACTGAAGAGTCAACCTGAGCGAGTAAGCTGGTGGGTATTTGCAGAAAATTCATGCCACGTTGAAAACTTGCTGCTGCAAAGCCTGACAAGTCGCCAATGACGCCTCCACCAAGCGCTATCAATGTGTCATTACGGCGAAAATTGTTTTCCACCAAATAGTCAATAATCTGAAAAAAACTGGCCCTGCTTTTGTTCACTTCCCCATCTTTTATGATAACGGTGTGGATTTTTTTGCCCGTCAAGGAACGAATTAACTTGTTAATGTACAAAGGCGCCACAACATCATTACTGACGATCAGCACGTTATCGCCTTGGCAATAACCCGTCAATAGTTCTTGTTCATTTAGAAGAGCGTTTCCAATGTAAATAGTATAAGGGGAGTCTGTTAGCGGTAAACTCAACTTACGCATATTTTATTGCCTAATTTTCATTAATTTGATTGGCGATTTTATTGGCAACTGACTTAATGGAGTTTTCGTTGGTTGCAACAGTGATATCCGCTATTTCTCGATATTGTGAGTCCCTTTTCTTGTGCAATTCAATCAATGTCGATTCGGGATCATCGTTGTTTTGTAGCAACGGTCGTCGCTTATCTTTACGAGTTCTTTCCAGCTGCTGTTCGATGGATGTTTCAAGGTAAACCACAATCCCACGACTGGCCAATAAGGTCCGACTTTCTGGCGCTTCTACAGCGCCGCCACCGGTCGCTAGAACAATTCCCTGGCCCTGCGATAACTCTGCAATGATCTCTTTCTCTCTGACTCTGAATCCAGCCTCTCCTTCGATATCAAAAATCCAATCGATGGGCGCTCCAGTGCGAGATTCAATTTCTTGATCGGTATCAACAAACTCCAAATGAAGCAATTGAGCTAACTGCTTGCCGATGGTGGTTTTGCCCGCACCCATTGGTCCTATTAAGAATATATTTCTTTTGCCTTTCATATGCCTGCGCTTTGTCTTTATCCTGCTTTAAAAACACAAGAACCCGCAACAGCGGGTTTTGCGTAATTTTTTAAATTAGTTTTATTGTATCGATTCTTTGACGATTTTTGGTGTTACAAACATCAAAAGCTCTTGTTTTGCCGAAGAATCTGAAGTTGAGCGAAATAACGCTCCAATTCCTGGCAAATCTCCTAATAACGGTACCTTTGTCACTTCATGATTAATTCGTTGTTGATAAACGCCACCTAAAACAATGGTTTCTCCATTTTCAACGAGTACCCGGGTACCCACTTCTCGGGTATTTATCGCCGGACCAAATACCGTATCTTCGCCACGGGTGTCTTGATTAATCAATAAGTCTAGGATTATACGATCATCTGGGGTGATTTGTGGAGTTACCTTTAGACTTAATACCGCTTTTTTGAAAGTAATTGTGGTATTACCGGCCGAACTGGCCGTTAAAAATGGTATTTGCTCACCAGATTCGATGTGTGCTTCGTTATTATTGGTTGTAAAAACCCTTGGTGAGGCGATGACTTCACCTCGTGACTCACTTTCTAATGCTGAAAGTTCTACATCCAAAATTGTGCCTTCGGCCAAGCGAGCAAAGGTCAATCCAATGGTACCGGCAGCTTCCGAAACAGGCAAATTCACAGACAAGGACCTATCCGTAGGATCTGCACCAAATAAAAGCGCGTCACTTCCTGCCTGATTTCCACTTATTGCCGCCTGGCTTCCCAAATCTGATATTCCAAATTTAACCCCTAACTCGTCGGTAAATCCATTGTCAGCCACTACGATTCTTGATTCAATCAATACCTGTCGAATAGGGATATCCAGGTGATTCACCATTTGACGAATAGAATCCAATTTTTTTGCAGTATCTTGTACTAATAAAGTATTGGTGCGTTCATCAACCGAAACGCTGCCACGATTACTCAAATAATTAGCTCCTTTGGTCAAAATGAGCTCTGCCATATTGACAGCTTTCGCATAATTTACCTGAATAAATTCAGACTGCAGCGGCGCCAGTTGTTCGATTTGTTTTTCAGTTTGTAATTCTAATGCTTCTCTTGCGGCAATTTCTTCTGCCGGCGCTATCAGCATCACGTTTCCGTTTTGTCGCTTGGCGAGCCCTTTAGTTCTTAAGATCAAATCCAATGCTTGATCCCATGGCACATTGTTTAAGCGAAGCGCAATGGATCCTGACACTGTGTCACTGGTGATCATATCGATATTAGTGAACTCAGAAAGAATGGTCAGCGCTGAACGCACCGCAATAGATTGGAAATTAAGTGACAAACGATCACCTGTATAAACTGGTGCTTGCAATTTTTTGCGCTCGATCTCTTCTTCGGTAAGGGGCTTTAACTCAATAATATATGAGTTGTCTGCTTGATAAGCCAGATATTCAAATTCATTTAAGGTATCAATCGACAAACGGACATTATTGCCAACCCGACTAGTCGAAATAAGTTTTGCGGGAGTCGCAAAATCTACCACATCTAACTTTCTGATCAATTCATCTGCAACCGTCGCATCTACAAAATCAGCGATAACGGTGCGGCCTTCTTTGCGTAAATCGATCCCTATGTGAGTATTACTCAATGCAATTAAGACTCGAGCTTCACCTTCTTCGCCACGACGAAAATCAATATTGCTGATATCATCAGCACTGCTCCGGTTAGTCGAATCAACTGGCTGGGCGTCAACAACGTTAGACACAGTGTTGGTTTGCACAGATCCGTGACCAACCGTCATGATGAGTTGATTGCCTTCTATTCGAGTAGCATAAGGTGTCATTTCAACCAAATTTACGACTAAACGTGTTCTGCCACCAGCTTCTACGGCTGTAATACTTCGAGTGACTCCCACTCCAACATTGAGAGTTTTTTGCGTTAGGTTTGTAGACACTCCAGCAAAATCTAAGGCGATTCTGGCCGGATTTACGGTAGTAAATTCTCTAAAAGCTGGCGGGGGAGAATCCATTGTGATCCTGATTTCTACCTTGTCCCCCGGCATCACATTAAATCCAACATTAGATATTTCTGCAGCGTTCAACGCGCCTGCAAAAAGCACACAAACAAACGCCAAACACCGTTTGAAACTTTGGGCAGTCATAACCCCTACTCCTAATCTTTTTCGATTAATATCCCGAATACTCATAAAATCTCCTAGTGCCCGCTACCCTTCTGCCAGCGTTAAGTAAACTGTTCTATTTTCCCAACAACCTTTGCTATCAGGCACCAACGTCGATATTTCGATCTGTTGGTCAGAAATAGTGTTAATTTGTCCGTGGTGAATACCCAGATACTCGCCGGTTACAACTTTGACCACCTGACCAACATTTGGTCCCGCCGTCATTCGTATCAGTCCCCATTCCTTACCTGGTTTATTCAAGGTTCCGACCATTTCCATTGAATCTAATGAAAATCTTTCAAGGTCTTCTCGGCGACGTTCAGGATCCGGTTGTACGGAATCATCACAGCCATCATGTAACATTTTAAGTTGTGCCTCTAGCTCAGGCTGCATTGTAGCAAAAGGACTGCGTTCCGCGGCAGATGTATAGTCATAAGGCTGGTAAACCTTAACGTCTGGCATTGGTTCAATTCTTCCTGGCGGTTTTGCTTTAATCGTGTCTACCCAGGACTCCAAATCGTCGGTATTACCACCGCAGGAAATAAGCGCCATTGAAAACAGGCCGATAGTTATGCTGCGTAATGACCTCTTAAGGGATAATTTATTATCAAAATTCGACATTATTTTTCCTCTGAGTCAGAACGATAGGTTTTTGCCAATACGTTCATTATCAAAACTTTCTCGCCAGGAGAACTGTTGACCTCTCCGTCGCCGATTTTTATTATGAAATCATGAAGGGTTACAATTCGAGGAGAGCGAGACACTCGACTGACAAAATCGGCAATCTGATGATAACCCCCTGTGACTTGAATTCTAATGGGTCTTTCTGAATAAAACTCGGCTTCTTTTTCCGCTTCAAAACCGAGAGAGATAATTTCACATCCCGCCCCCGTAGCAGAGTAGGAAACTTCATCTAGCAATTCGGCCATTTGATCAGCCTTAGGAAGTTGCTGCAACAAGGTTTGAAAGCTGTCCTTAATTGTTTGCATTTGCCGCTTATAAGCATCCAAATTAACCGCTTTAGCTTGTTTTTTCTCAAATTCTTTCTTTAAATCGGTTTCTTTTCTCTCAATATTGACCAAATCATTTGTTTGGTCGCCAATAAACAAATAATAACCAAGACCTGCTACCAGTGAAAAAACCACCGCAGCCATAAACGCTTTGCCAGCCACAGGCCATGAGCCCATATTGTTAAAATCGATGTCATTGATATCTAAATCATTAAGGCTATTTAAGTCCATTATTCAGCCTCCTTTTTATTGGCATCTGGTGAGGTGATTTTTGATTTCAGTTTAAACACCTTACGTGCCGCTCCAGAATCCTTATCATCCTGAATATCTTCGATATCCGGTTTAGTGATCCACTGTGAGCCAGCCAGATTTCGCATAAAATTGGAAATACGCGGGGCTGATTCAGCAATACCGGTAAAAAGAACCTCATCGCCTTTTCTTTCAATCTGGATCATATTCATGCCCTCGGGCATTTTTTGTACAATTTCATCAAATAGATGAACAATTTGTGGACGGCTCTTCTGTAAATCCTGAATGAGTTCCATGCGATCTACCAACTCTTTACGTTCCGCTTCTAATGTAGTGATTTCTTTAATTTTTGTATCTAACTTTCTGATTTGGCCTTGCAGATAAGTATTGCGAGTTCGCTGATTTTCTGTTTTTTCGCTGTAATAGGTATAGATAGACCACATCACCACCACGCCAAGCAGAGCCACTAAACCTAATATACTGACAAATTGTCTTTGTCGCTCCGAGCGTTCTTCTTCTCGCCAGGGTAATAAATTAATATTAGCCATTAGTCAAAACTCCTTAATGCTAAGCCGCAACAATTCACCAGGGAAGGTGCATCAGCACTCAGGGCTTGAGCATTTACTCTTGATGAGAGAGACATGTCTGCAAAAGGGTTTGCCGTTGATGCGGTTGTTCCTAGCCTTTCTTCTATCATTTCTTCAAGTCCGTCAATCACTGCACAGCCACCCGCTAATACAATATGATCGACTTCGCCATATTGGCTGGAACCATAAAAGAACTGTAAGGAACGACTCACTTGCTGGATAACCGCCTCTTTAAAAGGCTCCAGAACTTCCGGTTCATAGTCATCCGGTAGACCACCCTGCTTTTTTGCCATACCGGCTTCTTCAAAGGACAAACCGTAACGACGTTGAATTTCTTCGGTGAGTTGCGAACCACCAAAGGTTTGTTCGCGGGTATAAATGGTATTAAAATCTTCCAGGACACTTAAACTGGTATTGGTTGCACCAATATCGGCAATTGCAATAATTTGCCCTTCACCTTGATCCGGCAATTGATTGCTCAGCAATCTAAAGGCCCGTTCAATAGTGTAAGCCTCCACATCAACCACTTTGGCGGTTAATCCAGCTAACTCCAGTGCGTCAACTCGGCTATAGACATTTTCAGAACGGGACGCCGCTAATAAAACATCGACCTTGTCAGGAACTTTTTCAGATTCGCCTATCACTTGAAAATCCAGAGCGACTTCTTCGAGTGGATAAGGAATGTATTGATCGGCTTCAACTTCTATCTGGCTTTCCATCTCTTCTTCGCTGAGATCTTTGTCCATCTGGATAATCTTTGTAATCACCGATGAACCGGCCACTGAAACCGCTGCATGTTTAATATTGGTACCCGAGCGACTGATCACTCTTTTTAAGGCTTCTCCAACGACTTCCGGATCGCGAATATCACGATCGGCCATCGCGTCCTGAGGCAGCGGCTCAACCGCATAGCTTTCAACACGGTAGCGGGAACCCACCTTTCCTAGTTCAATCAACTTACAAGCAGTCGAACTAATATCAATCCCGACTAAAGCTGTCTTTTTTGCGCCGAATAAATTAGCCAGCATAATTCCAATTTTCCTATCATTTTATCCAGTTACAGGTGAAAACATAGTTTTCACTTTAAATAATAGCTCTAACTATCAGAAATTTCACCTGTTTTTTGTTTTTATGTGTGCAATTTGGCGTTATTTTCACAGATTGTCAAGGCTTCTTTTGTTCAAAGACCCATAGTTTTATGACAATTGTAGTCTTGAATTGGCAATTTTTTTGATTATTTGCATGATACAAGCTACAAAAAACATTTGGGCTTTCTCGCGAAATCGCGCACAAATCATGCACTTAGTAGTTAAAGCGACGAACGATTACCGCTATACTCTGTCGATTAGATAATTAAGACAACCAATTTTGCAGACCCGTATGAAACGAATCACAAAGCTAGTACCTAAATTTCTTTATATCGTGACACTGTTCACAATATTGGCGGCAATGGGTTTTACCGGACTGTACCTGGCGGTTGGTCCAGATTTGCCAGCGGTCGATACGATCCGCCAAATTCGCCTACAAACTCCCATGAGTGTTTATTCTAAAGATGGACAGCTGATAAATGAGTTCGGCGATATTCGTCGTATTCCTATTACGTTAGACCAAGTGCCACAAGATTTTATTGACGCATTGTTGTCCACTGAAGATGTGCGTTTTTATCAACATTCAGGGGTCGATTTTAAAGGTGTTATGAGAGCACTTTTCAAGCTGGCGTCCACAGGTACTAAAAGCCAAGGGGCCAGTACCATCACCATGTTAGTCGCACGAAATTATTATCTGTCCCGAGAAAAACGGTTTTCAAGAAAATTTACTGAAATGTTTGTTGCCTGGAAGCTGGAGTCTGAATTGACGAAAAAAGAGATCCTTGAATTATTCTTAAATAAAATACCTTTTGGTCATCGCTCTGCAGGCCTTGGAGCTGCATCACAAGTTTATTATGGTAAAAAACTTCATCAACTAACGCTGCCTCAATTGGCTACATTAGCAGGGATACCGAACGGCCCTTCAATTTTTAATCCAATTAGCCGACCCGAAATGGCAAAAAAAAGACGAGCACATGTATTAGGCAGAATGCTCGCAGAAGGGCATATCACTAATCAACAATTAGAGGACGCAAATAACGAACCAATTAAAACTAAGCGGCACGGCGCCAAAATTACTGTTAATGCCTCTTATTTAGCCGAAATGGTGCATATGGACCTAATCAGGCTCTATGGACGTGACGCTGCACACAGCGATGGTTTGAAAGTCTATACCAGTATTGATCCAAAGCTACAGTCCTACGCCCAACAGGCTTTGAGGAATAGCCTACTAGAATACGACCGGCGGCACGGATACCGCCCCGTCGAACAACATTATGAAATTGATGAATCGATTGATGAAGCCGACAAACTAGCTTGGATTGGTGATTTTTCACAGATTGGCGAATTAGTGCCGGCGTTGGTGATAAACACCGACATTGATAGTGCTGAAATATTATTGTCAGACGGTAGCCACGGCAAGATTCAACTGAAAGATTCTCTCTGGGCAAGAAAATATGTTGATGAAAATAATCGAATATTTGGAAAAATTAATGATATTAGTAATATCATCCTTGTGGGAGATGTGATTCGCGTTTTAGCGACCGAGGAATATGAAAATATCGAAGGAATAAATTCTGACGATGAGCAAATTATACCTGCAGCTGATAATCTAGAAACCTCCGAAGAGCAAATGGAGCAGGCTAATCTGCAAAGAATTGGCTTACCCATTTATTTACTTTCACAAATCCCGGATGTCAATGGTGGCTTTGTGGCGCTTAACCCCAAAAATGGCGCACTTGAGGCTTTAGTCGGTGGATTTAACTTTGCAAAAAGTCAATTTAATATGGTCACTCAAGCGAGAAGACAACTCGGCTCCAATATTAAGCCATTTATCTATTCCTCAGCTCTAGCGAAAGGATATACCGCGGCTTCAATTATCAACGACTCTCCGATTATCGATTGGGATCCCTCTGCCGGTGCGTTCTGGCGACCAGAAAATGATAGTGAAATATACCGCGGGCCTATGCGGCTAAGAGAAGCATTACGCCTATCAATTAACACTGTTTCAGTTAGACTGATCCGAAAAATTGGTCCACGTTATGCAAAAAGATATTTAGAAGACATTGGCTTCCCTGGCCGGCATATGCAACCTTTTCCTTCCTTGGCCCTCGGTGCGGCATCCTTTACTCCGCTGGAAGTCGCTACGGGGTACGCTACTTTGGCCAATGGCGGCTTCAAAATAAAACCTTGGTATATTGAACGTATTGAAGATAGTCATGGTCAGATTTTATATGAACAACAACCAATCACCGTTTGCGAAGAATGTTTAGAATTAGTTGAAGAGCGCAAGCAAAAAGAATTGGAAGATAGCCTTAAAACAGCAAAAAAATTAGACCAATCAAGTGCCAAAAATATCGAGCAACCATTGGATCCGCTAACAGCTAAAATCGAAGAGAGTGAACAGTCATTGTCCGAAAAAACACTTTTACAACAAGAACTGGTGAACATTGACGCAGAAAAAGAAATTTTCAACCTACCCATAATGTCGGTAGCCGAGGATAAAATAGCTCCGCGGGTGATCGACGCCCGTAATCGGTATATTGTGGATAGCATGTTAAAAGATGTGATCCATCGGGGTACCGCCTGGACCGGACTAAACAGGGCCAAAAGTTCGTTACTAAGGCGCCACGACATAGCAGGAAAAACCGGCACCACCAATGACTCCAAAGACGCCTGGTTTTCTGGTTATAATAGCCAGTATGTCGCATCTGCCTGGGTCGGTTTTAGAGATCATAGTAAAAAGTTGGGAAAAAGAGAATTTGGTTCCGTGGCAGCATTGCCGATTTGGCGACGTTTTATGGAAAAAGCTCTACAAGGTACACCGCAAATAGATTTTCCCAGACCAGAAGGTATGGTGGATGTAAAAATCGACCTGCTGAATGGCAAACTTGCTGGCCGCAATACCGAAAAATCTGAATTTGAAGTATTTAGGATCGAAAATGTACCAACGGAATATTCTGAACCGCCAGCGACAAACAACATCATTGATGAACTAGATTTTATTGACCAAGTTAATCAAGAAGAGCAAACAGAAAACAATGGTGATGATGAAATAGATTTTGGTTAGATGCTTTGAGCGCTCAAATAAGAAAGCCCGTTAAATAATCAGTTCAAAGTCAAAGATTTTGACCTTAAGCTGTGGTTTCTAACGAGTACCAAAAATAACCATGGTTTTACCTTTGACATGAATATGCTCTTGCTCTTCCAAAACCTTTAAAACCCGACCAACCATTTCTCTGGAACAACCAACAATACGGCCGAGTTCCTGACGAGTCACTTTAATTTGCATCCCATCGGGATGGGTAATGGCGTCTGGCTCTTTAGCCAAATCTAACAACGCTCTCGCCACTCGTCCGGTAACGTCCATAAAAGCCAAATCACCGACCTTTCGACTGGTTTTTCTTAACCTGAGAGACATCTGCTCGGCAAGTTTGAACATGATTTCTGGTTTATCTTTAACAAGGGACTGAAACCTGGCATAACTGATTTCAGCTAAATCCGTCTCCACTTTCGCGCGAACCCAGGCGCTGCGATTTTGCTCTCCGTCAAACAGACCCATTTCACCAAAAAAATCACCTGAATTGAGATAAGCGAGAACTAACTCTTTACCATCATCATCTTCAATCAGGACCGTGACCGATCCCTTGATGATGAAATACAAAGTCTCAGGCTTGTCACCCGCAAATATAATGGTGGTTTTGGACGCATATCGTCTTTTGTGGCATTGAGAAACAAACCACTCTAAAGTAGGATCTTGCAGAATATTATGTGGAAGAACAATGGGCTCTTTTATTAGGGCCATATCAATACCTGTACTATATTCGGCTTTCTTTGAATTAGAAATCATAAATTAATTACAATTTCAACGCAGTCTTAATTGAAACGACAAAGATTAAATTAGATTATACACTCAATCGAATCAGGTTTATCATCCTAAAGCAATTTTAGTGATAAACGAGCAAGAAGCAAGCATATTCGCATAGTATGATTAGCAACCTATAAATTCCTAAGGATCCAATAAATGAAAATATCAACTAAATGGCAACAAAATCAAAGATTCATTGCTTCGACAGAAAAAGGCCATGAAGTTCTGATGGATGCTGATGGAGGCGCACCTTCCCCTATGGAGTTGATTTTGGCTGCCATCGGGGGCTGCTCCAGTATTGACGTTGTAATGATTTTACAAAAAGGCCGCAATAACATAACCGATTGTCGCTGCGAGTTGGATGCGGAGAGAGCTGATGCTGTTCCCGCTGTTTTTACCAAAATCAAAGCCCATTACATTGTTAGCGGAAAGAATCTTAAATTAGCAGCCGTGCAACGAGCGTGTGAGTTATCTATCGAAAAATATTGCTCAGCGGCAATTATGTTGAACAAATCGGTAGAAATCAGTTTTAGTTGTGAGGTTGTTGAAGAATAAGTAATTCAACTCTGAATTTGTTTGCGAATATCATCAAGACTGGTATGCCTGACATCTTTGCCTTTGACCAGATAAACGATATATTCGCAAATGTTCTTTGAATGATCGCCAATTCGCTCAAGTGCTCTAGCACACCAGGATATTCTTAGTGCATTTTTTATTTCACGAGGATCTTCCATCATCTTAAGTACTAACAGTCGCGAGATATTATCGAACTCCTGGTTAATAATTTTGTCACTTTGGATGACATCCAACGCTTCAGCCACATCCAGTCGCGCATAGGCATTAAGCGCCCGATTAAGCATTTTTTTTACCCCGTCACCTAAATGACGCAATTCGACAAATTGACGGGCACTACTGTCCTTAGTCGACAGTTTGAGAGCATTTTTGCCGAGTTTTTCAGCTTCATCGCCTATGCGCTCAAGATCGGTAATGGTTTTGATAATACTCACCATCAATCGAAGGTCACTGGCTGCAGGTTGTCGACGTGCCAGAATTTCTGTACAGGTTTCATCGATCTCAACTTCCATAGCATTCACCTGAGCATCGGTATCGACAACCTTTTGAGCCAAAATTTCATCGGCTTCGAGCAGTGCGATTAACCCATCGGAAACTTGCTGTTCAACCAGACCGCCCATTTTCAACACCTGATTACGCACTTCTTCCAGTTCTTGATTAAATCGCTTTGAAATATGTTGTGATAAATGCAGATCATTTTCCATGATAATTGCCTCTCGTTCGTTTTTCTATCATTTTGGTATTTGTAAAAAACATTTTTAAAGAAATCTTTCACCACAGAGGCACAGAGAACACCGAGTAACAAGAAAATATGTAGCCAAATCTATTAATTGAAATTGCATAGATGTGTTTGTTACCGGGTCTATATTGATCTTGCCGATCTTACTCTGTGTTCTCTGTGTTCTCTGTGGTAAATATCTTTTGGTGTTTTGTCTTTTAATCTCTCAATATTTAAATCTTTAAATCTTTAAATCACCCAAATCGCCCGGTAATATAGTTCTCAGTTAATTTATGGCTTGGGTTAGTAAATATTTGCGAAGTTGGGCCCATTTCAACTAATTGTCCCATGTGAAAATAAGCTGTTGTTTGTGAAATTCGTGCCGCTTGTTGCATCGAATGTGTCACGATCGCAATGGTATATTTTTCTTTTAACTCGTCAATTAACTCTTCAATCACCGCCGTGGCAATCGGATCCAAAGCTGAGGCGGGTTCATCCATTAAAATCACTTCTGGACTAACTGCAATGCTACGTGCAATGCATAAACGCTGTTGTTGCCCACCGGATAGTCCGGTGCCGGAATCATCTAGTCGATCTTTCACTTCATTGAACAATCCAGCTTTTTGCAAGCTGCTGATAACAATTTCATCCAATTCTGCTTTATTAGAGGCCAGTCCGTGAATCTTAGGCCCATAAGCCACATTTTCATAAATCGATTTAGGAAACGGGTTTGGCTTTTGAAAAACCATGCCCACTCTAGCCCTCAGTAATACCGGGTCCATTTTAGTTGCATAAATATCCTGATCGTCTAACTTGAATTCTCCTTCCACCCGGCAGATAGAAATCGTGTCGTTCATTCGATTCATACACCGCAGGAAAGTCGATTTCCCGCAGCCGGATGGACCGATTAGTGCGGTCACTTGATTTCTTGCAAGATCCAGACTCACATCGTTAATTGCCTGTTTATCATCGTAGAAAACATTAACGTTGCGCATCGACATTTTTGCATCTTCTGCAAAACAATTACCAACGCTGCCTTTAATTATTGTATCTTCAGAAAGCAAACTTTCCGATGAAGAGATATCTACCATTTTTTTAACCTACTTTTCGAATTTCTTTCTTAACAACGCTGCAATAGTATTCATCACCAGTAAAAAACCTAACAACACCAATATAGCGGCCGATGTTTTTGCTAAAAAGGCTCGTTCCGGACTATCCGCCCACAAAAATATTTGCACCGGCAAAACCGTTGATGCGTCGGTAATACTGGCGGGTACATCTACAATAAACGCCACCATACCGATCATTAAAAGTGGTGCGGTTTCACCCAATGCTTGCGCTAATCCAATAATGGCGCCGGTCATAATGCCTGGCATAGCCATCGGCAATACATGAGAAAAAGTTGTTTGCATCTTTGAGGCTCCGATCCCCATGGCTGCTTCTCTGATCGAAGGCGGTACTGCTTTGATCGAAGCACGACTGGCGATAATGATCGTCGGCAGCGTCATTAAGGTTAGAACAATACCGCCGACCAAAGGCGCCGAACGCGGCAAACCAAACATATTGATAATCACTGCCAAGCCTAACAGTCCAAATATAATCGATGGTACCGCTGCCAGATTATTAATATTCACTTCTATGATATCGGTCCACCGATTTCTTGGGGCAAACTCCTCTAAATAAAGCGCTGCTGCAACACCCAAAGGAAATGAAAGCACCAAGGTCACTAACATGGTTAAGATGGTCCCGGTTAAAGCACCTTTAACGCCTGCTAATTCCGGCTCTCGGGAATCACCATTAGTAAAAAAGGAAAAATTAAATCGTTTTTCGATTCGTTTGTCGTCGACCAGTTTTTTTATCCATAGTGCTTGCTTCTGGTCAATGCGCGCACCGGCTTCACCCGATGCATTAACATCCTTAAGGTAAGTATCGACATCATCATCAACACGTACCCACACTTGTGTTTTTTGAGTGACATATTCTGGTGAAGCAAGCAAAAAATCTCTTATCGTAAATTCTGCATTACTACTGATTATTTTGCTTAACTTTCGTTTGTTTTTTCGTCCATTTGCCTGCGGAAACATTTTATACATGGACTGCTTAAGTACCTTTCGATAATTTGCACTCTGCAAACTTTCTTTATTTGAGTTTTCAATTGACAGCCAGTCTTTTTGATAACTGATTTCAAGTTTTACCCAATGCTGATGAAAAGCAGGTAGCGCCTTATAAGTGATATCTGTAATTAAAATCAATACTAAGAAAAATCCCAGAGCGACCGCTAGACGTCCAAGTAACTTAAAGCGTGACTCTTTAGCATGTCTCTTAGCCAAGCTCGCTGTCACTTTTGCAGTGATTGGACTTTTGGTCTTCATGTCTGCTACCGTCTGATTAGTCATATTGCTCTCGATATTTTCTGACCACCTTTAAGGCGATAATATTGAGAATTAAAGTGGTTACAAATAACATCAAACCCAATGCAAAAGCAGCCAATGTTTTTGGACTGTCGAATTCTTGGTCACCCGTTAATAATGTCACAATTTGTACTGTAACAGTGGTGACAGACTCTAACGGATTCGCGGTCAAATTTGCTGCCATGCCCGCGGCCATTACCACAATCATGGTTTCACCGATTGCTCTCGACAGCGCTAATAATATTGCCCCCACAATGCCCGGAATAGCCGCTGGCAATAGAACTTTTTTAATCGTTTCTGAAGGTGTCGCACCGAGCCCAAGCGATCCTTCTTTCAAAGAATCAGGCACTGCGCTGATCGCATCATCAGATAAAGATGATACAAAAGGAATGATCATGATACCCATCACGAGTCCCGCCGCTAGTGCACTTTCTGAGGCTACCCCTAATCCAAACCAACCGCCAAAGTCTCGGATCAATGGGGCGACTGTGAGCGCTGCGAAAAACCCGTAAACTACCGTCGGCACGCCTGCCAATATTTCTAGCATTGGTTTGGCGATCGCTCTCAACCTGGCGGATGCATATTGAGACAAATAAATCGCAATCATGAGTCCCACCGGTACGGCCAGAGCCATTGCGATTGCTGTAATCAATAAAGTTCCGACAAACAGTGGCACCGCACCAAATGCTCCTGTAGCGGCCACTTGATCACTTCGCATTGCCGTTTGTGGACTCCACTCAGTGCCAAATAAAAATTCCCACGGCGGAACGGCACTAAAAAATTGAATCGATTCAAATAAAACTGAAAGAATAATGCCGATAGTTGTCAACAAGGCAACGCCAGAACAAGCCCATAAAATAGCGCCAATAATTTGCTCCATTTTCACTCTGGATTGAAATTCTGCTGTGAACCGACTAAGCAGATAACTAACACTTGCCAATGATGTTAACAATATAAGTGCACTTTTCAGCCAGTCGGCATTTGACTGCAGCTCCGCCAGATAACCGGCTGACTGACGCAATAATTGTTGCTCTGGATCGGCTGTGAGTAATTCACTCGGGTTCTCAGCCAAAATTTTGATATCATTCAAATAAAGACTCAGTTGATCGCTGGACAAATCATTAATCGATTCTGGCAAGCTGGCAATTAAAAACGAATCGACTACGCTCGATTCAAATATACCCCACAAAAGCAAAATAATTAAAGAAGGGATCCCACACCAAAATGCCGTTAACAATCCAAATTGTTTAGGCAATGCGGTTAAATGTTTAACTTTTGTAACTCCACCGGCAACTTTTACCGCTCGTTGAATGGCAAACCAGTAGCTGAATAATGCCAGCAGTAGAATTACAAAAATTAATGTGGATGAATTCATTCGTTAAAACCTGAATAATGAATATAAAATCTAAAGCTTCAACTCAGTCAACGAAAGCACAGATTGACGAACCGATTCCAATTTTTCTTCACCGAGAGGGATCAATCCTTTATCGGTTAAATAGCCTTCTTCACCCATCGACGCCTCACTGGTAAACTCTTTCAAAAACTCTAGTATTCCCGGCACTTTTCCAACGTGAGAATTTTTAACATAAAAGAACAAAGGACGAGAAACAGGGTAACTACCATCGGCAATTCCCTCAAAGGTTGGCTCAACGCCGTCTACTTTTGCGCCTTGTAGTTTATCAGAATTTTGATCCAGAAAACTGAATCCAAAGACACCAAAAGCGTCCGGATTAGCCGTCAATTTTTGTACGATCAAGTTGTCGTTTTCACCTGCTTCTATATAAACATGGTCTTCACGAACACCGTGACAAATTGATTTGTATTTGCTTTTATCCTGCTTTTTGATTGCTTTGATCCAGGCAAACTTTTTACAGCCACCTTCTAAAACCAACTCAGCAAAGGCATCACGAGTACCTGATGTGGGTGGAGGTCCTAAAACTTCAATTTTAGTCGCAGGCAAAGACGGATTAATCTCGTTCCACGTTTTGTAGGGATTTGCCATCAAAGTATTACTACCATCTTTAGCTGGAACATCTTTAGCCAGTGCTAAAAATAGTTCTTTAGGAGTGACGGTCATCTGCTTTGAACTTTTAGAGTTGGCAATTACGATCCCGTCATAACCAACTAAAACTTCAGTAACTCCTGTTACGCCGTTCTTTTGGCATTTCTCAAATTCGCTCTTTTTCATTCGACGAGACGCGTTTGACATATCTGGCGTATCAATCCCGGCACCCGCGCAGAACAACTTCATACCCCCCCCGGTACCGGTCGATTCGATTTTTGGCGTCTTAAAAGATGTTGACTTGCCAAATCGCTCCGCAACAACAGTAGAAAAAGGATAGACCGTCGACGAACCTACAACATTGATGGTATTTCGACCAGCTGCAAACGCGCCAGAAATGCTATAAATGATACCTACTGCTAATAATATTCTTTTCATTGGATTTCCTATAAACATTCTTAATTTGAGTTTAAAAGAGTTTTAATTTGCGAACGTAGATTAGTTTTGGATTATGACGAGTATATGACCCGTTTATGACGGATTTATGACAGAGTCACATTTTTATATGTTGCAAGGCCCTTTTAGCCAACTCACAGACAAACCATGTAAACCTGGCAAATTAACACACCAGCAGACAAGCGAAATTGATAAAACCCGTATTACTTGCAATTTCAATAGTATTACTATTATAATTGCAAGCAAAGCACACTAAGGTGAAGAAGAACAGTGAAAAATCTGCATATTCAAATAGAAATAAGCCCAGAGTTATACTCAAAAAACCCAGATTCATCGGATTTGGGAAGAAAAATCATCAGTAGCAGTATCAATATGATTAATGATATTGGTTTTGAAGCTTTTAACTTTAAAAAGTTGGGCCAAGTCATTAATTCGCCGGAAAGCTCGATTTATCGATATTTTGATAATAAACACACACTGTTACTTTATCTCACTAGCTGGTACTGGACCTGGATGGAATTCCAGCTGGTTTTTGCTACACCCAACATTTTATCTGCTCAAGAAAGGCTGCAAAAATGTATTGAAATATTAACGAAACCCGTCAGTGCAGATAGCTCAATTACATATGTAAATGAATCTTTATTAAGTGAAATCATATTTTCGGAATCAATAAAAACGTACCACACAAAAAACGTCGATGATGAAAACAAAAGAGGAAGCTTTAAAGCCTATAAAAGTGTAGTTCAGCGGGTCAGTGATATTGTTTTGGAGCTAAAGCCTCAGTTTGCCTTTCCTCATATGTTAATTTCAACGGTGATAGAAGGAGCTCACCACCAAAAATATTTTTCCGAACACTTACCTTCGCTCACCGATAAAGGTGGTGAAGAAAACTCCATAACTCAATTCTACTTAGATTTAGTCAACCACTTCACTAAATAGTAATATCTTAGGAACAATTTTATGAAAAACGTATTAGATTTCACCCATTTTAGAGGTGATTTGTTTGGTGGGATTACCGCTGGTATTGTCGCTCTCCCTCTGGCTCTTGCTTTCGGAGTGAGTTCAGGTCTCGGACCAAGCGCTGGATTATACGGGGCAATTTTTGTCGGTTTTTTTGCAGCATTATTTGGCGGTACTAATACTCAAATATCCGGTCCTACGGCACCTATGACTGCGATTAGTATGATTGTAATTGGTGGTATTATTGCTGGATTTGAGGGTGATGTAGAAAAAGCCTTGCCGATAATATTGGCGGTATTTTTATTAGCGGGAGTCATGCAAATAGGGCTAGGCTTTTTAAAATTCGGTAGATATATAAAATACATCCCCTACCCCGTCGTTTCAGGATTTATGACTGCCATTGGAGTCATAATTTTGGTCACTCAGCTGTTGCCCTCTCTCGGTTATTACCCTAAAGAAGACGTAGATTTTGTAAACCAATTTAAGCCGCAAGCTGAAGCTGTCATTCTAGACGGGATATTAATCGATGAAGCCGGTGAAGGTATTCTTGTATTAGAAAACTTTGAAGAAACCATTGAACGCGCGCACAAAATAACACCGGAGCAGATCTTAAAGGAATCTCAAGCACTTGCGAGTGCCGAGGCTTCTGGCGTAATTGGCGCGCTTAAAGTTTTGCCCAGGGCGTTGAGTAATATTAATTGGTTAGAATTGGTATTGGCACTGAGTACCGTTTTCATTGTTTTCGGATTTAAGCGGATAACCAACAAAATACCGAGCGAACTTGTCGCGTTATTGGTTGTATCAGGGGCCGCATATGGGCTCGGTTTAAATTATCGATCAATAGAAGAAATACCAAGCGGCTTACCTGTTCCTCATTTTGAAATTTTCAGCGAATTTAGCCTGTCCGGACTTTCACCTTACATTTTTACCGCCTTAACATTGGCTCTATTAGGGGCAATTGATTCACTTTTAACAGCCATCGTGGCAGATAACATGACTAAAACTAAACACAAACCCAATAAAGAGCTTGTTGGTCAAGGTATAGGTAATAGTATTGGCGCCATATTTGGAGGGATCCCTGGCGCAGGAGCAACCATAAGAACCGTTGTAAACATTAATGCTGGCGGAAAAACCCGTTTATCCGGAATGATTGCTGCCATTTTATTGTTAATTATTTTGTTGGCCTTAGGGCCGATAGCCTCTCAAATTCCAGCGGCCGTGTTGGCTGGATTATTGGTCACCGTAGGAATTGGGGTAATGGATTACAAAGGATTAAAGGCAATCCCCTATATGCCAAAACCCGAAGTCGCCATAATGATCGCCGTGTTGATATTATCTTCCGTTTGGAACCTGGTTTATGCAGTAGGAATAGGGCTTGTTATCGCTTCGTTAATGTTTATGAAAAAAATTGGCGACTTAACGGCTAAACAATCTGAAATTACTCCCCTGACCGAAGAAGAATCGTGGGATGATGAAAGTGATTTTCCAAAAGAATTAAAAGAAAGTGTTTTTATTAAGCATATTAATGGACCTCTATTTTTTGGCTCCACCAGTGATTTCCAGGTTTTAGCGAAACAAATACCCGATAGTGCGTCAGTCATCATTATTCGAATGGCGAAGATGTCTTACATGGATCAATCAGGTTTATATGCGATGGAAGACATACTTATCGATTTAGTCAATCAAGAAAAAACGGTGTTATTTGTACACCTGGAGGAGCAGCCAAAATACATGCTTGAGCGCATTGATGTTATTCCGGACCTCATTCCGAGGGAACAGGTGTTTACCGAATTTGAGGAATGTTTAAGTTGGATCAAAGACAACCAAAATAACGAACGAATACAAAACAAAATTTAATGACTAAGAGGTAGCATAGTAATGAGAACACAAACAAAATTTATCCAGGAAAATTTAACTCCTAGTGATGCACATGGCATATTAGTTGAAGGAAATAAACGATTTGCACAAAATGTCAAAGCCCAAAGAAATCTGCAAGAGCAAGTTTTCGAAACAAGTAAAGGGCAATATCCCTTTGCGGTAGTGCTAAGTTGCATTGATTCCCGGGTACCCGCTGAATTGGTTTTTGACCAGGGGATTGGAGATATTTTTAGTGTGCGAGTAGCTGGTAATATCGTCAATGAAGATATTCTAGGGTCAATGGAATACGCTTGCAAGGTAGCAGGTTCAAAGATTGTGGTGGTTATGGGACATAGCAAGTGTGGTGCCGTTACTGCCGCATGCGATAACGTCAAGTTAGGTAATATTACTGCTTTGTTAAGTAAAATAAAACCGGCCGTTGATCGAGTCGAATTCGAAAACAACCAAACCACAGAAAAAGTGGTTGAAGAGGTCTGTCAAATAAATGTCGAACTTTCAATTGAGCGAATTAAACAGGAAAGCGAAATTCTTTCGGAAATGGAAAAGTCCGGAGAAATAGAAATTGTTGGGGCCGTTTACAATGTTACAACCGGGCTAGTGCAATTTCTTTAAAGTAGGTAAATGATAAACCTCTCCTCCTTTTTTCAAGAAGGAGAGGATGTTAAATAAACTAAATTTGGGACAATGAGAAAATCTACACGATTAGAAAGAAACATCCCACTGAAATCTAACACGATTTTCTGATTCATTCTGAGCAAGTAAAGCGTCATCCAGAGTCAAGTATGAAAAATCCAGAGTAAGTTTGTTATTATGGCCACTTATGAAGTAGTTAACGCCAGCCGTATATTCTTTACGTGTATTGGTTAACGCAATATCTGTTTTATTTGGCTCGTCTACAAAGGCATAACGAAGCGCCAACTCCATATTTTCAGGTATGCTTGAAATCATATTGTGGAAGAAATATCCAGCTTGAACGTACCCACCTTTGAAATCACTTTCTATGTTGTTCACTCGATCCATCACTGTTTTATTGTGTAATTCTTGTTGCCAAGCAAAACCACGCCATTTAAAAGCGGTTTCAATAACGTTTTGGTCGATTTCGTATTGCCCTTTTGCTGCCGAACTCACCGATTCGAACCCATCCAAATTGCCGCAACCGCTTGAAGACCAGCGGGTACACTTCCCAGTGGTTTTTGCTGTAGCAAACGCCAAACTAGCTGCGGCATCTTCTGAGTAAGCAACGTCTGACTGACGCCACTTCAGTTCGCGTCCTAAGAAATTCCATTGCAAACGCCCCATATACAACATGTCATTATCATCGTTATTAACACTACGACCTTCTCCGTTGAACAGGCCAAAATAATAATTAGTATCTGCGAGGGTTCCAGGTGACAATCTTCCAAATGCCATAACGCCTACCTGGCGATCAACCGTAAAAACACGATTGACAATTGATCTTTCAACAAAAGACTGTCGCCCAGAAGAGTCAACCCTTTCTCGGTTATAATTGATTTTCCACTGACCGGCTCTTAGAGAAAGCGCTTTATTTTTATCTAAGGTTAATCTCCAATCTATTAGTCGAGTGCTTGATTTGCTTGAACTATCTGTCGTATTACGTGATGGCTGCAAATCTAATTCAAAATAGTATTTTAACCACGGTTGATAGCCATGCCCCCCTATTTTCATTCTCATACGTCTCAATTCGAAGTTGCTCTGATCAGCATCGACAAAATCATCTATTTGTCGAGGATCTGAGCGTAATGGGGAGGTAGTACGTACTTGTGCTCTCCACTGAATATTAGTGGCCCAGTTACCATCGTTACTCTTAACAAATAATCCTTTTTTTCCGAACCCAAGCTCGACACCGTCGTCGCTCTTTTCCTTTGTTATCTTTTTTTGTTCGTCGTCGCCTTTGGTGATACTCGATTTAGCTCGATCTGAGTCCGACTGCTGACCCAGTTTATCCAGGCGCTGAGTCAACACTTCCACTTGTTCGCGTAATAAATCAACTTCAGTTGAGGAATCTTCAGCGTAAACTGATTGATGTAGCGGGACCAGAGCCAATAGAGGTAGAATTTTGTTTTTCACGATTGAAATCCTATTTGTTTATGAAGTCGCAAATATACAAAGCTTATATTACACTTTTATGACATTAAAACAAAAAGGCTCGTTTTTTGTTGAAGCTAAATTATTTGTTTGGTTATTTCGGTGAAAGGCACTATTGCTGAACTCGATAACCCGGAAAACAAGCGGTAAAGGTAGAGCCAACACTTAATTCGCTCTGAATATCCAGACTCCCGCCATAATTTTCCATAATGTGTTTAACGATAGACAAGCCTAATCCGGTCCCTCCCACTGTTCGAGAACGGCTGACGTTGATCCGATAAAACCGCTCGGTGAGCCGGGATAAATGCTCAGGTGCAATCCCTTCGCCATTATCAGTCACCTTCAGGCAAGCTTTTCCATCCTCAGACAAGTTCCAACAAACATTAATTTTAGAACCGTCAGGAGAGTATTTGATCGCATTACTAAGCAAATTTTGGCATAAGCTAAAAAACTCTCGCTCTATTATTTTCACCTTTAAACCGCTATCAATATTAGTTTGTATTTCATGACTGCCTTTGGCCGTTGTTTTTCCAAAATCCGAAACCAGACTCTTCAGTAATTCTGGCACATCAACAGTATCGCCCCGCTCTTTCGAAAAGCCCTTTTCCTCTAGTTTAGACAAGGTCAATAAGTCATCAAGTATTCGATCCATTCTAAGGGCTTGTTGATGAGCACTACTAATTAATTTGCTCATTGAGGAAGGTAGCTCATCATCACCGTCCAACATTTCCAAGTATCCAGATATCACGGTAAGAGGTGTCCGTAATTCATGAGAAGCGTTAGCGATAAAGGCTTTACGCATTTTTTGCAGCGCAATTCGCTGGCTAATATCTCTTGCCGTTAACAGCGTCTGTTTATCACCATATTGCACTTTGGTGAGGATTAAAACTTTTTGTGAGTCGACCGGCGAAATTATTTCAATTTCTGATTGAAGATCCGAACTATTCAACAAATTTTGAATGGCCAGATCGCGAATAATATTATCCACTCGATGGCCGGTATCCCGATTAATATCCACACCCAATATATCTTCAGCCACCTGATTAGCCCACTCTATTTCCATTTGTTCGTTTAAAACAATGGTCGCATCAGGCAAGGCTTTCATAATAGCCTGATAGCGTTTAGCCAAACTGGCCAAACTTTGTTTTCTATCTTTATTTTTTTTCTGGGTACGGTATATGTGCTGAACAATTAGCGCCCAAATGCCACTGGTATCTGGTGCGTTTTTTGAGTGTGCACCGTTTCTTATCCAACGCTCAAAACTGCGCAGCTGGATCAATGTCCAGCCAATATAAAGCGCAAAGTGAAATAGGATTGCAAATAACCAGAATCCAGATACGAACCCTAAGACAAGTGTCGCTGCAATTAGAGCGAAAATTCTGGATAGCTCGATCGACCAGGCATTATTCATAAAACAATTCCTTTAATCGCCTTTACCATCAGAAAACATATAACCCATACCACGCACAGTGACAAAATATTTATCTTTAGCGGACTGTTTTAATACTTTTCTCAATCGAAGCATATGCACATCAACGGTTCTTTCATCTAAATAAACACCTTGTCCCCAAACAAAATCCAATAGTTGGGATCGGGAATAAACTTTATTTTTGTGGGCAAGAAAAAATTTCAATAAATTAAATTCTGCGCCACCAACTTGACACAAAACATCATCCAGATAACATTGGCGAGTTGCTAGATTGAGTCTAATTCCCACCTGCTCCAATAGCTCATCAGTTTGATGAGGCGACGCCCGCCTTAGTAATGCTTTTATACGAGCAATAAATTCCTTGATAGCCACCGGTTTGGTCATATAATCATCTGCGCCGCTTTCCAACCCTTTGACTTTATCTCCTTCTTCCACTCTGGCGGTCAACATGATTGTCGGAATATCAGTCCAAACCTCGTTCTTCCTTAGTCGACGTATAAACTCGACACCGGACTCTCCCGGCATCATCCAATCGACTACCAACAGATCAGGCCGATTGGTCATTAATATTTCTCTCGCCTGCTGACTAGTTTCGGCCTCAATCACCAAATAACCTTGTTTTTCCAGCGAATAACGAAGCATTTCCCGAATAGGCTGCTCATCTTCAACTAACATGATTTTTGCGGGCATATGGCCTGACTCACTACCGTCTATTTAGTAAAATTATAGTTTCTATTGAGAATATGACTAGTTTATGACAGAGGACCACTATTTTAGTCCTGTTTGACATAATAACCGAGAATGGCTACGAGAGTGATATTTTAGTAGAAAAATGCCCGTGCATTCAATTTCAATAATTGCTAGAATCCGCCGCACTTCGCCTATACCCGACATTATTATGACAAACGCCCAGCTCACCTTAGAAATAAAACAGCTATTAATCGACACTCTCTCGTTAGATATGATGCCAGCAGAAATGGACGATGATGCGTTGTTATTAGGCGATATTCCAGAATTCGATTCAATGGCGATCGTCTCTGTGATTACAGCGTTGGAAGAAAATTATGGCTTTACTTCAGCCGATGACGAATTAACCGCCGAAGTCTTTGAGTCAATTGAAACGGTGGTGGATTTTGTTGAGCAGCATCTCAAATAATTGCAACACTAAATACATACTTTATCGCGGTACTAGAAGCCCTTCACAGGGATTTTGAACTATCGTGAGCAGCCACATCTCGACTTATTGCTAAAAAATATAACTAAATAGTCACCTTGAACGACTTTTTAACTGGCCATTTCCATCATTTTTCCATATGATTTTGCTGTCAAATAAATACTTAACGGAAATCACTCGTGACTAGTCAAAGCACTTCTTTAGCCAAAGAAAATATCAAAGTTGTTTTATTAGAAGGGATCCACCCTAGTGCCGAAGAAGTATTTCGGAGCGACGGTTATAGCAACATCTTCACCGCCCCAAAATCCCTTCCTAAAGATGAGTTACAAAAAGTGCTAGCGGATGCTAATTTCTTAGGGATTCGTTCGCGTACCCAGGTCACTCCAGAACTATTAAGTTTTGCTCCTAAGTTGTCGGCTATCGGTTGTTTTTGCATCGGCACCAATCAGGTTGATCTTGAAGCCACCACAAAACAAGGTATTCCGGTATTTAACGCCCCGTTTGCCAATACCCGCAGTGTTGCTGAATTGGTTTTAGCAGAAACGATCTTACTTTTAAGAGGCGTACCGGCCAAAAACGCCGCGGCACACCGTGGTGAATGGCTGAAATCAGCAGTTAACTCATTTGAAACCCGAGGTAAAATTTTAGGTATTGTCGGCTACGGCCACATAGGAACTCAAATTGGAATATTGGCTGAAAACTTGGGAATGACGGTGCAATTTTTCGACATTGACAAAAAATTATCACTCGGAAACGCACGACCTGCAGAGAGTTTTCAAAAATTATTAGAAACTTCTGATGTGGTGACTTTTCATGTACCAGAAACCGAGCAAACTCAGAACATGATGGACCAAACAGCTTTTGATTATCTTAAAGACGGCGCGATCGTTGTTAACGCTTCGCGCGGGACTGTGGTGGATATTGACGCGCTTTGTCAGGGATTAGAGTCAGGTAAAGTAAGCGGAGCCGCCATTGATGTTTTTCCGATAGAGCCCAAATCTAATCAGGAAGAATTTGTTTCAAAATTGCGTCAATTTGATAATACCATTTTAACCCCTCATATTGGTGGCAGCACTAAAGAAGCACAAGTCAATATAGGGATTGAAGTCAGCGAAAAACTAGTGAAATACAGCAATAACGGCACTACACTGTCTTCCGTTAATTTTCCGGAAGTGGGCTTACCGGAATTACTCGGCAAACACCGTATTTGTCATATCCATCATAATGAACCGGGTATTTTGGCTAAAATCAACGATGTTTTCTCCGAAACCGGCGTGAATATCGCCTCGCAGCACTTACAAACCAATGCTGAGGTTGGGTATGTGGTGACTGATATTGACCGGACTTCCAGTAAGGATGCATTTGAGGGGCTTAAGTTGATTAAAGGAACGATTAAGAGTCGCATCCTTTATTAGTTAGATTGGCTGTAAAGTTTGATTAACAGACTAAAAGCAAAAGACAAAAAATATTTCACCACGGAGGCACGGAGAGACGGAGTTAAAAGAAAAAAGACAAAAACTTTAATTGCTTCAATTAGTTAAACAGCTATAGATTTATC
>Ga0316205_10001000_pt1 | contig 40126 bp, 67 predicted proteins | sample 3monthpyrite_MG_FD_204941 | JGI IMG/M metagenome (GOLD analysis project Ga0316205, IMG submission 204941) | Microbial mat bacterial communities from mineral coupon in-situ incubated in ocean water Damariscotta River, Maine, United States -... | ecosystem: Environmental > Aquatic > Marine >...
GGGATGCTCGGGTGTCCGGGGATGCTCGGGTGTCCGGGGGTGCTTGGGTGTACGGGGATGCTCGGGTGTCCGAGGATGCTCAGGTGTTCGGGGATGCTCGGGTGTTCGGGGATGCTCAGGTGTCCGGGGGTGCTTGGGTGTACGGGGATGCTCAGGTGTACGGGGATGCTCAGGTGTACGGGGATGCTCGGGTGTCCGGGGATGCTTGGGTGTACGGGGATGCTCAGGTGTCCGGGGATGCTTGGGTGTACGGGGATGCTCAGGTGTCCGGGAATGCCCAGGTGTACGGGGATGCTCTGGTGTACGGGGATGCTCAGGTGTCCGGGGATGCTTGGGTGTACGGGGATGCTCAGGTGTCCGGGGATGCTGAGAAGACGCCGATCAATATAACGGGATTATACTATCCAATAACAATTACAGATTCACATATTAAAATCGGATGTGAATTTCATACAACACGAGAATGGAATGATTTTACAGATGCCGAAATACATAGCATGGACAACGACAATGCTTGTGACTTTTGGGGAGTTCACAAAAACACGATCTTGAACTTAGCTAAATATCATCAGGAGTAATTTATGACCGATCCAATCGAACAAGCAAAGAAACTTGAGCTTATAGTCTGGGTTTGTGTGGTGTTTCTTATTGAGTTTCTTATCTATCAATTCTTTACGGGGTGATTATTGCGGGTTAGCTAAATGAAATACGATTTCAGAAAAGAAGACTTCGAGACAAAACCTAAACACACGCTAGTTCATTGGGTGGTTATGATTGCTCTTATTCTGGGTTGTGTTGCTATCGCAGCTTATTAGCCCTTAAAACTAAAGAAGGATAAATTCTAATGTCGTTCTCGGCAAGGCTATATCTACGCAAACTTAAAGTCTTTCTCACTCTCATATTGTAAGGTCTTGCTTTTGTGATTTTGAATATCATAGTAGCTCCTTGCATTTTGCACGATATTTTAATTTAATGGCTCGATTATGATCTCCGTCTTTTCCTCGTCTTTCGTGAGGATGCTTTCAAAGGTGACTTTTCTGATTTCTTTGGTCGAATCATCTGGTAGTATTCCTGCCCGTATAATTCCATCCAGTACGGCTTTAACTGATATTCCGTCAGGGTCGTGCTTTCGGTTTCGGTAGCTGATAACTGTAATATTGACTCGTGAATCCAGTCTCGCAACTTTTTCCGCTCCCACGGATGCATTGCTAGGATTCGATTCCAGGTCGGTAACGGATAGGGAAGCGTTATTTTTATCATTCAAAGTATATTCCTGATTTTATTATAAGCCTCTAAGTGTTTTTTGGTTTGCTCTAGTAACCAGTCCTCATTCCCATATCGTTCTTCGAATCGTTGCTTGTTGGGGTGTCTGGACGTGTATAACGGGCTTTTAGGATCGTTCTGGTCTGCCATATGGTGATAATAACAAAGCGACAGAGTCTTCATGTGTGCGTCTGGCTTGGTCTTGCCGTCTATGTGGTGGATTTGTGGTGGTGTATGCTGGTTTTTCTCCAGGAGGCATACAATACACCCCATTTCCCGGATACCGTCCATGTAATCCTTTTCTTCTGCTGTGGGTGTTCTGCCTTTCATACTCTACAGGTCTTTTGTCTTGGCATTATTTGTCAGCCTTTGCGATACAATATCTTTTTTATATCTCTCTATTACATCTGACATTTCTGTTTTTCTCGGATCTTTCCCTTTATCCAGATCAATACAACAATCTACATAAGCCCATCCGATGGCCTCAAATCCAGCTATTTCTATTTTTTGTCTCATTTGCGTAAAAACCTGCTCGGCTGTTATTTTATGGCCTGCTATCGCGTCCTCTATTTCATCTATGGTCATCATTATTTACTCCTTTGTTTCTTCAAAATGGGATGCATCCATAATGATCGCCGTATCTTTTCCCGCAATCCTTACATTTCTCTGGCAACCATTTCCTAAAAAACCAATACTTCATCCATTCTTTAAATTCATTATATTTACTAATCCCTATTAAGTCCTCATAAGACAGCGATTTACCGCAGCGATCACAATGTAATGATTCTGGCGGGGCTGGATCTTGTGGGTGCGGCTCACAACCATACCACCAACACTTAATATTTTTCATTTTAACCTTCCTTTGTTTCTTCGCTCGGAAAATGGATTGATACCCCGAATTCCTGACTTAACCATCTATTTACTCCTCTTTAAAGTAACCACTTTTTTATTACGCTCTTTCATTTCTTCCACTATCAACCTTTTGGCGTTCTCATGGAATCCTATTTTAGAGTTATGCCAGTCCATAGCGTTCTTTAGTTCTTGTTTGGTCATTAATTCAATTATCATAATAAAACCTCCTTATGCCTATCTGGAAAGAGATCATAATGTAGGTCTAGTAACCTAATCCCCTGGCTGAACTTTGGTTCTGGTGTATCTCCCCTTGCTATTCTGCGTAGTGTTCCCGCGTCAATATCGGCCTGTATGGCTATCTTAGACAGTGGTTTGTGTCTTCTCAGGTTTAGGGTTAGTTGCTGCCAGTTAATCAAAATAGTTCCTTTGCGTTATTCTCTTGGTAGTGTTTTGGCGGTGTTTTTCGTTTAAGGATGCAGTCTTTTTTGGCGCTTGAGTGTATGAAATATAAATATCTAAACTGTCTTAACTTTTTTGATGTCGCGCTCTCTTTGTTTTCTTGTAGTTTTGCTGCGGCTTTACTTAAATTTGGGTTTCTAGTCATTAGGCTATTATGATAAATCTCGTTATCCAACTCCCAGAATATTGAAGTGTGCTCACCGTAATACCAGAAATTTGCCGCTTGGTACACAATTCCATTTTTCCCGCACCTTTCATCAGCGAAACTCTGTATCCAACGGATATTTGGATATTTGCGTTTTATGTATTTAATCGCATAACTTATTGCCATACTTTCACTGTTTTTTCTGCAATCGTCATGTAGCCACATTCGATTTAGCTCGAGGTAATCCTTTATTCCTGTATTTTTTACGACACTTGACTGGCTTGCTGGGTTCATTGCATAGCCAAACTGTAATATCCCGCTTAGTTTTTTTTCATAAAATACACCAAGATGTATGTAGGTTGCATTATAATATTTACCGCTGTAATGGTTTTCAATAATTATTTTATTAGCTAAATCCCTGTCCACTTCTTTTATATTGAAGTCGTCACGCCCAAACCCTACAACCTCAGTGTGCCCAAACAAAGAGCCCTGCCCTGACATAATATAACCCTTTTTTATTTTTTCTTTCTTGGTTTCTAGTGCTTTCATTTCAATCAAAACAAAGCCTCCTGCCTGGTTTCATTATCAAACCGCTTTACCGCTGCGTCGTAATAGTCTTTATCAATCTCAATTCCTACGAAATCACAGCCGAAGTAATGAGCAGCTATTGCGCTGGAGCCTGAGCCTAGATGAGTGTCGAGTATCTTTTGGCCTGACTCTGCGTAGTTGGTTAGTAGCCAATCATAGAGTTTTACGGGTTTTTCGCATGGATGAATTGTGCTTGTTGGCCGGTTCACGTTCTGCCAAACAATGTCTACATATTCTACTTTTTTATGCTTTGAGCATGACGCGATTTCACATTTGCTCATGCTTGGGTGTCTTACGCTTTTATACCAAACGATTGCGCCGCCTTTGTTGGTAAAACAATTATAATAATTTGCGCCCCATATAATCTGATGCTCGGAAACCCTCTTAATCTCCCCGAAATAATTTTTATCAGGTATAGAATAATTCCAGTCTTGATTCCACTTCTTTTCCCATTTTGCGCCCCCATCACCATCTGTCATGCAAAACTCACCTATCCCATAAGGCGGGTCTACACAAGCGAGGTTGAAGTAATTGTCTGGATAACGCGCCATCACGTCCATACAGTCTTCGTTAAGAAGTTCTATTTTTGGCATAAGGCATCGTCCAGTGTCATGTCGGATAGATAACGGCCACGAACAGGAGTATCTATATTTTCATCCCGATATGTGCCGCGCAGACTTTCCACCCTGAAAAACATGGTTTGTTTAATATCTTTGTTTTTCATGTAACCAATCTGCTTCTCATCAAGAGCAACAAGTGCAAATATATCGCAGCTTTCACCCGTCCTCATTGATCTATTGAACTTCCCGCAACGCTTAACATTAAACGCATAGGTATTCACATTGCTAACTCTTTGCGGTGTTTGCTTATGGGTTCTAGTCGCTTTCACCTGAACTTTTAAAAGGACGCCGCCTGCATCTAAAACAACGTCATACGGCAAACCTTGTTCCGATGGATACGCTATAAACCCGCGCATTATTAAGTCAGCGCAAACAAGGTACTCACCAGCCTTGCCTGCCGCCATATCGCTTATATCATTCATAAGTACATTATACTTATGTTTGCAACAATCGCCAGATCAAACTCATTATCCTTGCATGTTTTCATATATTCCATGCAGTCCATGTTTAATAATTCAATCATCTTCCATGTCCGGTTTTTGACCACCACGGAAGCCCGGTTGGTTCATCGTTTGGGTATTCAAGATTCATTAGCCTGTACCTCGCAATATATCGAACTTAACGCCAAGTCTTTTTTGTGCATTTTCTGACGCCCTGTTTCTTGCTTCTCGGCCATCAGTAAAACCACGATAATATTCTGTGCTTATATCTTTGTTTTCGTGGTCGCCTTTTTTTGGATCTATTGCCCTAGTTGCTGCACCATCACGCCATCCGCTTGTGTAAGAGTAAAGCAAATCTTTTTTATTCATTTCTTTCCTCAACCCCCATTGCTTCGTGATAATCCTCAGTCTTGCTCAGAATAATCTGTATTTCATCATCTGTTGCAGCGTCGTGGTAGATCCTTTCTATAAAATCTGAAAACTCACCTACTTTAAGTTTAGTGGTTGATATAGGAACCCATGTAACCACGCCACGTACTTCCTCCACACCCTCACCTAAAAACTTTTTCTTATAATATGCCGCCCAAGTATCCGGGGAATGAAATGTCCCGTGTGACGCTTCGTATTTTTTTGCCAGTTCGTTCATCATCGCCCAGAAAAGACGGTTTTGCGCAAGACTCCTGTCTTTTCTATAAAATTCTGATGTGATTTGAACTGGCTTGGTAACTTCCATTGATTGAAGCCTGGATATTATTTTGGCTTTGTCGTGCTCATTTCTGATGATGTCGATATGCTTCATCACCACGCCCTCTGGAGTAACCCGCACTTATTGCAAGTCTTCATAGCTTGTTAACCGTTTTGTAGTAGTAAGATTCTAATTTAACCGCATCTGAGTATCTTGGATCTCTTAATTCCCCCCGTTTAATTCGTCGGATAGTCCAGAAGTTGATCCCTGTCGCTTCTGCTACCTGCTTCATATTTGAAGTCCTGAGTAATTCAAATAACATCTTGTTCCAGTTCATATCTCCCCCGGTTATTTAACTTAAACGTTAAACCAGACCGCTTGCGGCTGGTTAACTTTATGTTATAAACCATCAATAGAACGGTTTACTTGAACTATCGCTGTCATTGCCACTTTAGGGAAGTCAGGGCATTTTGTGCTCCACTGCTCTGGTCGCCAGAGATACCCGCGCACTGCATTACAAGCGTCCTTGTACTCTTCTATTATTACTTTTAAATCTTCAATCTCTAATTGTTGTTTGGTAATCAATTCATCTTTAGTCATAATATCCACCAGTTTGTTTATAACAAAACATTCAAGCCGACCTAAAAACCAGTCGGATTATTAGGGTGTTAATGCGCCGCGTTATGTGGTAGATGTTCGTTAATTGCTTTATCAATCCCGCCCATCTCTTTTAGTTTTATTTTTGCTCGTTTTGCTACGCTCCAGTCTGGCTCGTTTCCTGCCTGATCTAGCCCTAATTCCTCGGTTTTCTCTCTTATCAACTTGTCCCGCCAGTCCTCGCGGTCTGTGCCTTTAATCTGGTGGTGGTAGCAGTCCCAACAATGAAAACCGTTATACTGAATCCTGGCCATTCTCCCGCATAGACACTTGATCCCGCCCTGTGCTTTTACTGTGGATTTCCAGCCACACTCACAACGGGTTGCGCCTGCTAATAGTGGGGTTGTGCATTCAGGGCAACGGTTATCCACGTTCTACCTCCTGCTGTCCAAGTTCGCCAACGTATTGGGCGCATTTAGTTGCGTTGAATAGTGTCGCCGGTCTTAGGTAGGGTTCCATTTTTTCGTCGGTTCCCCACTCCCTGCACTTTTTAGCTATCACCTGCCGAAGTTGTGTTTTTGAATATTCTTTTAGTCTTGCAGAAATCATGGATAGATTTGATTTAACAGGCTGGTAGTTGCGCCCTGTTTTTTCGTTAAGGAAATTCAATATTTCTAATTCGTCGGGTTTGCCCGACATAAGTGTTTTAGATGGATCTGTATATGTATATGCATCTGTATGGGTCTTCTGCGGTCCACTGCGGTCTACATTGTCCACATTTTTATTTTTATTCCTGTATTCCCGTTGCTTTTCGGTCTTGTATGCGCGCCTTTCTTCTTCGTTGCGTATTGCTCGATACTTCCCGTGATTGAGAAGACGCCAGCCCCCTTCGATTTCCTCTATCCTGCGCCCTTCGTGGTCTTTGGTTCTACTGTATGGGTCTGGTGACATAAACTTTTTTAAGGCTTTCTCTGCGTTCTCAATAGGCACTGATGCATATTTGGCTAGCCCTGGGATGCTTGCGAATACCCTACCGTTTTTGTCACACATAGCTAACATTGTGATCCATACGACTCTAATGTCTGAGTCTTCGCACCATATTGTTGAGGCAGTAATTGAAGAAAATAACTTTGTGAATGTGTGGCTCATATCTATCCCTTATATATTCAATATGTCCACTGTAGACAATTTAGTCCACACTGTCAACATATCTGCTTTATTCATCTTCAGGCCCCCATTTTTTTAATATTTCCCGCCCTCTTTTTAACACCTCTTGCGGATCTCTTAATGATTCAGGCAGCTCTATCTCCACTAAACCCATAATCTCCTGATGTACTTCGTCTGATACCTGATCGCCTGTTTCGATATCAATGAGGGTTCCATCCTGAAAGTTAAGGTATGTTTTAAAGTTAACCCCGAATAATGCGTCTTTATGGGGAGATTCGCAGACAGATAATATTTCGCCGCCGTCTATTTCTATTAATTTTTCCAGTATTCTGTGCATATCTATCTCCTGTTTAATTTAAAGGGATCTCTCCCAAGGGTGGATAGGGGTAAGGGTTTAGCCTTAGTTGCCTATCACCATATCCATATTACTTATCTGTAAAGGTACTTAGAAGAAAGGTTGATTGCTACCCCGATTCTCCACGATAACAGTCTTCTCGCTTTCATGGTCGGGACGATTGGTGACTGTCCAACCGGCTAAACCAACCTCTCATCTAAATACCCTTACCCGTAATACTAATATCCGCAAAACGGTGTTAACTTATCCGCTTATGGCCTTGTGTCTGCTCCAGAATCTTACCTAACTTTAAAATGAAAACTTGCTTTCCTTCTGGGGCGCCCCACTCGATAATGCCAAGCGAAGAATAAAGCCCCTTACATTCGACCAACATTGTCGGAGAATCCTTTGAATATCCATTTCTAAACTGGATCACATCATAGCTTTTGTTGATAAGCCGCCTATTCCAGTAAGGCTTTATTTCGCGGTATTCCTCGCGCTTTTCGCCGCTGGCTATCATGTCAAACCATTTTTTCTTTAAAGTTAAGTGCAAAACCTTCATCACATTCCACCTATAAAAACCTCTGCTTTTGTACCTCAGTAACACTCTGGATACGTCAACCTGCGCCTCAAGGGTGTATCGGCGCGACTGGTGTTTTCTTCCTGGCGGGCCATTCAACCCCACTGCTAACGGGAGGAGTCCGGCGACTTATAGATAAATATCTATGGAATAACGGAAATATATAGGTTAAGATAATGGTAGTTGTTTGCATTCCGGTTAGTCGCATAACCAAGATATGACATATCTATAAACCTGTCAATAGGGGGTCTCAATCGAGGCTCCCTTCTTTTTTGTCGCACTTACTGGCATTACAACTTAAACATAGAAATCTTAGATTATTTATGTTGTCTGTTCCGCCTTTCGATAAAGGATATATGTGATCGATTGTAATGTTATCTGCGCTACCACAAACAGCACATATATAGTCATGACCCAAATCAAGCATTTGTAGTGTTAGCCTGGCTTTATTCGCAGCAAACTCCCTGCGCCTTACCTTTATGGCTTCCCACTAGAAGCGCAATTAACCCGGCTTATGTCGGGTTTTTTGTGCCTTATGGTTTGCTGCAATCCTTAAAAATATATCAATGGAGAAGTCTCCTGATTTTCAGTTGCGCCAACGTCTGAGAGGTATTCTTTAGTGATCCAGCGTCCCTTTTTGTTTTTAGACATACCTTTTTCTCTCATTTCCTCGATAGGCAGACATTTTCTGCGGTCTTTCTTAAAAGATCCGGTTCTGTGCTTATCGAATGCATGCGTAGAATTAAACACCTCATAACATGCTGTGCATTGACATATATCTGACCCGTTGGGTAGTAATTTACTCATTTCTTCAACCTATAACCTATAGTTTTAATCACCCCGATTTCATCCAATACGGGCTTAGTTGGTGCCTCTTTCCCGCCTATCATGCGATTGAGTTGCGACCTATCCATATCTAAATGCCTAGCAAATTCCGCCTGGCTTTTGTAGTGCTTATTAATATGTCGCTTTAGCCTTGTTATTACATTATCAAACGTCATTTATTTGTCCCCTTCGTTTTATTGTAGTATAAGGGAAATATTGTTAATGTCAATATATAATCTCAACATTGTTGATATATTTTCTTGACATTGGTTTGATGTTGGCTTAAGCTTAATCTCAACAGTTACAGATTAATAACTAGAGGAAACAAAATGAAAAAATTAGTAGAACAAGTAGAGGGCGAAGGTTTTGAGGCATTAATGGGTGAAGCGATCACCGTGTTTTGCCTGAATTACATTTATACAGGAAAGCTTGTCGGCGTGAATGATACCTGTATTTTGCTGGATGAACCAAAAATCGTCTATGAAACCGGATCATTTGAAGATGACGCATGGAAAGACGCGCAAAAACTCCCTAATCAATTATACATCCAGACCGGATGCGTTGAATCATTTGGAATTATTAAATGATTAGGGGAAAAAAACAAAAGTGGTCGCGGTCGCGGTCGCTGTCGGGGTCGGGGTCGTGGTCGTGGTCGGGGTCGTGGTCGCGGTCGTGGTCGCGGTCGCGGTCGCTGTCGGGGTCGGGGTCGTGGTCGTGGTCGTGGTCGGGGTCGTGGTCGCGGTCGAGGTCGCGGTCGCGGTCGCTGTCGGGGTCGCTGTCGGGGTCGCTGTCGCGGTCGCTGTCGCGGTCGCTGTCGGGGTCGTGGTCGCTGTCGGGGTCTACCCAATGATTAGGGGTAAAAGGCAAAAGTTGTCTAGGTCTAGGTCTGGGTCTAGGTCTAGGTCTAGGTCTTGGTCTGGGTCTGGGTCTGGGTCTTGGTCTGGGTCTGGGTCTTGGTCTTGGTCTTGGTCTTTGTCTTTGTCTGGGTCTGTGGGATGGTTGACGTTACCAGAGTATTACTGAGTAGCAATCCAGACCAGAACCATTGCAGATCATTTAATTCTGGTATGCCCTTCTCTTTTCTGATCTCCTTAAGTCTGTTTTCTGTGTAAGCACTTCTCATATCACTCTCCATTATCTTTGGTGGGGCTTGATTGTTTAAGCTTCTCGGCGCATTCATCACTACACGCTACCCAGGTAATATCAATTCTCCCGCAATTATCACACTCTAGTTTTGAGTAGTTTGACCATGACTTATTCCACGTTTCCTCTTTTCCGCAATTAGAGCACGTCCAGAGCCTTTTTGATGGTGCATATATATCTTCACTTATTTCCCTTCTCATGAAATCGTCACTTGTCTTATGAGTGCATTGCTTATACATATCACTCTCCATTATCTTTGGCGGGGTTATTCAATGCCCGATTTCTTTTAATTTGGCACATAAATCATTATCGCAAAGAGGATTTTTTAAACTGATGCTAGATGAATCACCAATCACAAACTCAAGCCACTCCTTGAACTCTTCTTTTGAGTGGCTTGGGAGCATCTTCTCATCAACACTTATTACTATTAAAGACATAGCACTCTCCTATTAAGGTTTATTCTTAAAGCCATCCCTTACCCATCGACGGACAGACAGTTCACAGCCCATTGTTAGACAGACACAATTTGCCATACCTAAATATGTAGCTCTGGCTTTGCATCCGCAGCAGCACCGTCTACGGCTTTTAGGATCTGCTTTCCCCATGTATCGCTGATGCTCTGTTACTGATCCGAATTGCCCGAAGCTCATCCTTCTGTCTCCTTTGGCGGCCATATATTGCAGTGATTTATAATGTCTGCAGTATTGATCCTGATTCTTCTAAAACCTTCTGGCGTCCGCATTTCTTCGCCTATTTTCAGGCTTTCACCATTATCGTTTTCTATTTCGCTAAAGATCATCCCGTTTTCATCCTGATTATCAATTATGATATTTATAGCCGCGTCCTCCTCCTTATGGCTGTAAAGATCATCATTAAGCCTATTAAGACCTTTAATCGCTGTGTCCATTAAATCTATTATTTTCTTTAGCCCTTCTTCTCTGTTTGTGTAATTCATCCTTCTGTCTCCTTTGGCTCTATTTACATTAATGTGACCCTGTTTTTCTTGGGGAACAGAACCATACTTGCGATCGGAAAATCTACTTCATCATCAAATTTCGGTCTTTCTCCGTTAATCTGAACAGCCTTATTTTGCAACCATCTTTTTAACTCGCTATTTGTGGCCTTGCCTTTTCTTTCTCTGCTCATAAAATGGCAGACTGTGTTTAATTCTTTTAAAAAGTCCCAATAAGTCATAATCTATTTATCCTTTGGTGGTTCTGGCACAAAGCAAGAAGATATACTGTACCCACCTGTACCATTCTCAATAAATGACTCATACACCCATCCGCCAATGACGCGCATTACCGTACAACCTTCATTTATGTGTATTACTTCGTGAAGCTTCAATAAATATAAGTCTTCCATATCATTCACCTGTTTTGCCAGACACCAAAATTTTAATGGTTGTTTTATCTTTCATGATAATCTCCACAAAATTTCACGTTTCTACGCTTTGATTTAACGACTCGGTTAAAACGGCTTGAATCTTTATTCCTGCATATAAAGATCCCGTGTACCTCAGAGGGTGAAATGTGCTTGCACAACTCGCAATCGGTTACTTTCTCGGCCATTTTATTATCTCCACATCAGTTTTCCCGAACTTCTCTGATAATTCCACGATGAAATCGGCCAAGTCAGGGATTTCTTGCTTAATGCGGCTCCAATACTCGCGCTTTTGTTTTGGCGTCATTCTGGACGAGTTCACCCGCTTATCTCCCTGGAAGCCTCTATGACTTCTTTAATCGTACATTTAGCCAGCTTTGCAATAATCCTGGCGTGTTCGCTTCGTTCGCCCGGCGCGGTATGTGGCAACCCTCTCTTAAAGTATTCGTTTAAAGAGGATTGTCTGATCCCTAGCGCATCAGCAACGGCAACCTGTCCCCCTGCCTTTTTAAATAGTTTAAATAGTTTTAAATGGTCATATTTCATGTATATTCCCCTAATTGGTTTAGTATAGTATAGGTAATAGCTGTAAAATAATCAAGAAATATTATTGACTTTACCTATAATTTAACCTAAGATTAATTACACATTAGGAGGACGTATGAGCGAAGAAACCAAAACACATTATAGGAAGGCGTTTAAATCACCGTATCTGAGTAGTGCTGATATTGTTGATCCTACAGTTTTGACGATTAAGCATGTAAAGCTTGAGCTGGATAAAACCAAAAAAACAAAAGATTTCCATAATACAGCTTATTTCAATCAATCAGAACTACGACCGGGCGAACCATTAAAGCCGATGATCCTTAATGTTTACAATTCTAAAGTTGTTTGCAATATGACCGGATCAAAGTTTATTGATGACTGGAATAATGTCCCTGTGACCGTATACGTCGAAAGTAATGTAAGGTTTGGCAGAGATACCGTAGAAGGGCTACGGTTGAGCACAGAGCCACCAGCCACCCGCAGAAAATTACAAAGGAATACGCAGCAGTGGAATAACGCTATAGCGGCTTATAAGCGTGATGGCAATCTTGACGCTGTGGTGGCGCGTGTAGACGTTTCCGATGAAGATGTGCAGCTTATCAAAGAGCAAGCTAATAATGTGGCATGACATCGAACAGAACACGGATGAATGGCTAGATTTAAGAGCCGGTAAAATAACCGGCTCGAGTATAGGAAAAATAATGGCCAACTATGGGAAATCCTTCGGAGAACCAGCCAAAAAATTAGCTGTTTCTATTGCTCGTGAGCAAGCAACAGGAAAAAGAAGCTTGATTGAACAATACAGTAACAAACATATGGAACGCGGCCACGAACAAGAGCCAATTGCAAGACGCATATATGAAGATCAGTATTTTACAGAAGTTACAAATGGTGGTTTTTTTGATTGCGGTTATACCGGCTGTTCACCAGACGGACTTATTCTAAACGAAGGCGTTATAGAGATTAAGTCTGTTGTCGATCATATTCATTATGCAAATATAGTAAGGGGAAGTTTTGACCCTACTTATAAGTGGCAGCTTGCATTTAATCTTAAAAATTCAAACAGAGAATGGATTGATTTTGTTAGTTTTTGCGCCGACTTTCCAGAAAAAACAAAACTATACGTGCATCGCACATATAAAGGTGAATTTAATGATTTATTTGAAATGATGAATAAAAGGATCGACGAATTTCTTAAGTTGATTAATGAGGCTAAATTAATAATCGAGGGTTGAGAGGATGGCAAGAGGCATAAACAAAGTAATTTTAATCGGCAACCTGGGAAAAGATCCCGAGGTGCGCTATTCGCCGAATGGTGCAGCGGTAGCAAACTGCACTATTGCAACATCTGAAAGCTGGAAAGATAAGAATACTGGCGAACAGGTCGAAAAAACCGAATGGCACAGGGTTGTATTTTTTAAACGTCTTGCCGAGGTGGTTGGTGAGTACTTAAAAAAAGGCTCTAAGGTTTACATCGAAGGCAAGCTACAAACGCGGAAATGGCAAGACAAGGAAGGCAAAGACCGCTACACCACTGAAATAGTGGCAAATGAGATGCAAATGCTAGATAGCCGAAGCTTGCCGCCACAAGACAGACATAACCAGCAAAAAAGCGATGGTTATGCACCTGATAACTCAGTTAATCAGAATGATGGTGATTTTGACGACGACATACCATTTTGACCCTTACCATAGAGGTGAATTATGAGCTTTGAAAAAGCAGAATCTAACTACCTGAACGAACCATACAAGCAGTCATTAAGCGATGCAGAAGACGAGCTTATGAAGGACAAGGAGACGCTCAGAGACGCCGTATTGACGCAGTTCTCGCAAGAGTATACCGATTATCTGTATGAGGGGATCGTGGCTTGCAGGAAGGGTGATAACGCTATGGCCGGTCATTACTTTAATAGAATGGTCAACACAGCCATTGAAAAGGAGTTAGATCATGACATTTGAGGACAAAATGAAGGCTGTTAGAGGGCTGCTAAAGAACTATTATCAAGATATCTACGCGAAGCAAAACGCACTGTGTGAAGCGGCCTCAAACAATGAACCAACCGAGGATCTAAGCATTGAACTATTCAACTCAGTAAGTGAGTTTGAAAGGGTATCGAAGGATATTATTAAAAGCTGATGAAGCCCTGACAAGGTGGAGGCAATAGAACTGTGGCAAGCTAAAGTAAGGGATATATACCTTGCGGAAGGGTCTCTACTGACGATAGAGACTAGGAGAGGATGGGTTAAAGGGTCAGACTTGCCGCCCTTGACCAAGGGGGATGATCGTCAATCATCGGGAAGACGCTCCCAAGGCTCCCCGGCCACTTACAATGGCATGAAGGAGTGTAATCCGGACTTGACCGGATACTGGTCTGTATCTCCCGATTGCCACCCATTTAACAAAAGGTAAATAGATATGAGCGACAGAATATATAGAGAGGTACACATTAATATGAGCACCAAAAGACTCAGTGACATGCTGTATTGGTGCGTAATGCTAAAGGTTAAAATTTCCAGTCATTCAACATTAGCAAGAGGGTTTACCCGTAAACAAAATGCGTATAACACCGCTTTCTTTATGCTCGGCTTTACTGATACCGGCTCTATGGTTGATTTTGAGAAAGAAACTGGTTTTAAATTAATGCTGCCGCCGAATGTGAGACTTAACAATGAATAATTTAATAGAAAGAACAGCCTACGTCCTACTGAAAGAGGGTGAATGATGAGTGATTTAGATTTATCTGATGAATCAGTAAATGATGCTATAGCGCATGTTACAGGCTTTCAAAAATTGCTCAAGTTAAACAATGCGGAAGCCGCACATTATCTTGATATCGTAATTGCTAAGGCGGCATTTTCTCAACAAGAAATAAACAATCTTAAGCGGGAGCGGGATGATTGCAAAAAAGCACTGGTACTTGAAAGGAATTTGAGTGATATCCAAAGAAGGATAATGATTAATAGGTGAGATATGGATCATTATTGGTTTATCGTCCTTCGTTGGGCTGAGGTTTGTATATTCGTGTTTGTTATCGGTTTTAGTCTTATCGTTATTTTCGAGGCTGAGTGGTATACATGGGCTAAAATGCCCGGGGCGTACTTATTTTTACTTATGGGTTTTTGTGCGTCTATTATCGGGTTGTTTGCAATGGCGCGTGAAGTTATTATTTATTCTAAGGATTAACACCCGAATTATGCTTATTAATCGTCCTGACACACTGTTCATAAGACGCTTCCACGGCCTTTCTACCCTTCCCTGCCGGGTTTTCAGGTAATTCAAGTATCCCACAGGCTTTAACCTTAATAACGCCTTTATACGGTTTAGGGCAGGTACAGGCGCTTAATATCATCAGGAGGATTATACTTGTAAGTACCTTTACACTTTGTTTCGTTAAGTTCATCTAATTGTCCTTTAAAATCAATGGCCTTTCCCCATCCTAACCCACCAAAAATGGCAAGTATAAATAAGACCATCTTAATATACCCGCTAGCCTTATCAGACGAGAATGATTTTATAAATGTGTTTACCAGTCCCATGTGAACGTCGCACCCACCCCATAAGCTGTGCTTTCGTCAAAGTCTGTTATCACATTACCATGAAGTAAGATTTTATCGCCACATGATGAGCAGACAGTTTTTGCAGCCGATAGCCCTGCGGCTCCGCTTCCTTTAAAGTCTGTCGCGCCTGATATAGATCCTTGCCATTTATTAATAATGGGCGAGAAATGATGCTGAATTGCCTCGAATACTTCCTTTTTGTCTTGTGCGTTCTCCCCTGGTATTCCTTGCGGACCTTGTGGGCCGGGAATTGGCCTATGATAACCCCCCGCAAAACACAATGATGGCAATAGTAATAAAGCAATAATAGTTTTAATCATTCTTTTATCCTCTTTTTGTCTTTTTTCTTGTGGTTTTCTTAACCTGCCGTTTACCTGGCTGGTAGTGCGGATTTTTGGGTGGCGTTGATTCGTCAAGGATCTTTTTCATCCTCGCCTTACGCTTTGCGGCCATCGTTCTGCCAGTTCTGCTTGCGCTTCCGTTCTTGATTCTCAAATTGTCGCCCATATTACCTCTCATGTTTCCATAAATTTAATACTGATTTTAGCCAAGAATATTAAAATGGCCGCTATTGTTACTGCTGTAAAACTGGTCTCGTTCCAATCTGGCGCATTTAGTTTAAAATATTCTCTTGTGGTCCATTCAATGTAATAAATTCCATAACCTGCATAACCCAGAATCACTATCCTGGGGAATATTTTCAGTCTATCTATTGTCTCCGCGAGTTCTTTATAATCCATCTTTCACTAATTCAGCCTCCAAAAAGCCCCGTAATTTTCTTAAAAGCTTCATTAGTAAGTAATAATATTATAGCGTATATTGAGCCAGCTATACTTGCGGTGAATACAAGCACATTCTTAAACCAACGGATCGAGCGTTTAGCGTCAATAAACGTCTCCATACTGTCATTCAGCTTGGTCAGCGTTTCGCTCAACTCTCTCACAACGGCCTCATTCCGCATAACTGCCAGTCCGTTCTCTTCTACCGCCTCGCGGTATTTACCAAGCGTTTTCACCAAATCACCCTTGCATTCATGCAGTGCTATGATCTCTTTCATCATACTGGTCTGCTCCTTTGCCTGCCTGCTCTGTTCTTTTTTAATTTCTTCAATATCCATTCTAAACTACTCAAGTTAGGGGGTTAACTTATGGAAAAAGTGTGAAAAATCCTATGCCTTTGTCACTTACGTCATATAACATAGCCAATATAAGAACTATAATTGACAGTGATAGGGCTATTATCATCAGTATGTTTATTTTCATCCTTTCATTTGTCCGTTATTTTCCTTAAATCACATCGATTATATGCTTACCGCCTAATGTAGATTCTGGATCGGCGATAACCGCAAAAGTAAACGCTACACTGTACCCGATTGTGGCAGAAGCACTAGCGCCAGAGTCGTAAAAAAACCTAAACGATGTAGGTGTGTTGTAATCAGGCGTTCTGATGTAGTTGGTTCTTAATGCAAACCGCTTCTGGTTTGTAAAGTTTAGGGTTGCGCTGTTCATTATTAGCGCGTCCGCTTTTGCTGTATCTTGTTCGAGGTAAAAAGTAACTGTATCTAGAGGATCGGTTTCTGCTGTGACAGTAAACGAAACAGGGAGTATCTGGGTGATATTGTCAACAAAGTAAGCCGCAAACAGTCGATAATTAAAATTTGCAGCCGCTCCAGTCTGTCCAGCTAAAATAGTAAAATCTCGACTAGTCACAGTGATATATTGAACGTCCTCACCATATATCCCGCCTAACCAAGTACTTTTGTCAGATACCGAGACAAACCCATCAGGATAATGAATCATAGGATTATCAGAAGTTTCTCTGAAGTTGTTCGAGATACTTAATTTTCGAGGCGGATTTGCAGTTAAGTCAACCGCTGAGATAGTTGTCCCTGTTGTATTACCATAGGCGAACTCGTTATCCCTTAAAGATAAATTATGTATAGCGCCAGCAGTGCCTTCGGTCCTAATGATTCGACCAACAAAGGTTCCGGCTACAGTGGAAGACCTTACAAAAGAGTTTCTATTAATGCTCATGAATTTACATGGCGTTGATGTGTTGGTAACTTTAATAACGTCCTTGGCTGGTCCCGTAACGCCAGGATATTCAAGTTTATTTCGGTCAAATGATATCCCGCCGCAATTCTCAAAATAAAAACCGTCTCTTATATCGTTAGAGTCCGCTAGTACGTTGTCTGTGATCCGGGTATTTGTTCCACGGATAAATACACATGCGTCGGCGTTCGACGCTTCCGGAGAAAAGCCAGCGTTGATGATATTCTCAAATGTGTTTCGGTTAATAACTGGTTCACCTTCCCCGTTAATCGCTAGCGCCTGGGCTATTCTAACATTCACGTTACCAATGTATTCTCCGTAAGTTTCCCCACCAAGACTCAGGCAAGTACCACCAACGTCATAGAATGTATTGAAATTAATAAAGAAGTTGCCATCCGCTGAATTCTGATCGGTATTACCACTTCCTAACGTGGCGACCTTACAGATCCCCCATTGCTCGGTATTGTCTGAGGTACTAAATATATTCCCTATAATATTAAGATGGGCGTGTGTTCCTGTGGTTATCATGTATTCGATAACTGCCGGGGTGCCTGTGAATTCAATCTCAGATACTTTTTTACCTGTAAGCGCTTTAAAGCCTGCAGCATCACCAATAACTCTCAATGTTGTTGAGTTTGGCGTTGTGACTAGTCCTGATTTGAATTTAGTAAAAGTATTCTTGATTGTCAGGCTTTCATTACAAGCCAGATCAATCATGTTCTGAAAAAATGGCGTGTTGAATGCGGGGGTTTCAGACTCTTTAACACCTGACCATCTTATATTTAATTCATGCCCGTAGACTCGCTTCCATCTACCCGTAGGGACGCCTGCAGCCTGCCATATAGTGATATTATTCGCGGTTTCTACTGATGCATCGTCCCAGTAGAACTCACCTCCCCCGCCGTCTCCTGACTCGTAATAACCGTTAACAAAGGCTTTTTGCGCATCTGCCCCACTGATTAATATTAATGCTGCGAAATTCTCAACATCTAGCGCCCTTAATGCCGACTGAACGTTTGTTGTCGTGCCTGGGTCCGGGGTGTAGGGGATTTCTGATGCGTCGTTGATAAACTCAAAAGAATCAGGTACATAATAGACTTGTGATCCACTCTGGTTTAGTACTTTTATCGAATACTGCCCGTCGATAACTACTTGAACCGGCGATCCGTTGTAAATAATCACCCCGCCTGGCCCGGTCAGTAATGGTTGAGCGGCAGGAAGGATAGGAACTTGTGTGCCGTCTTCCTCGATTAAAGTAAGGTTTTTTCGGTTGGCTTCGATTTCCGGATCTGTTCCAACGTTTCCGAAATAAACCGACCCATTAAATACAGGCCGTCCCTGGGTAGGATCTGGATAGTATTGTAAATTTAGTTCAGCGTATCTTAATGACATACATCACCTTTTGATTTTGGTTTATGGTGTTATCTCTCTTTTGCTTGCTCAGTAGAACCACCCACAGTAGACGGGATTAAGTAAGGTTTCACCGTTCTGTGTTTAGAGTATGATTCTAGCGCGGCCTTTATCTGGTCCTTTGAGCCGCTTCTAAGTATCTTTTGTATTCTGTTAGGTTCCATGCCTTTAATTAAAAGGATATCCCCCGCCTTTTCTAACGCCTCTATATTTGTGGCCTCTGATCTTTTACCTGTTAATCGGCTCATTATTTTTGATATTGTTCTGGCTGCTGCCCTTGGATTTGATACGGACTCAGCCGCATCCCCTACCGCTGACATAAACGAGTCTAAATCGGCCTGCTGTTGAGCTGTTGTCGAGTTTGCCTGTGCCGCCCTTCTTGTTAGAAGAAAGTCAGATTCTTTTTTAAGGGTGTCCGAGAAATTCTTAAACGCCTCGTCATTTCTAAATAAATAACGTAACTTCTTAACGTCTCCATTCTTCCCAAATAACCGTTTCACGGAGTCGGCACTGGTTTGTAGGTCGTCGATCTTGTCTAAAATGGCCTCTTTTGCGCCTAGCTTGAACATTCTCAATTCGCTATCACCTAAAGACTGTGTAATTTCTCTCATTTCTCTAGGTTTGAGCTTTAGAAAATTTCTACCCTGATCGGTGGCTTGCTCCATTGCTGCCTTTCCTGCGAATAGATCCCTGGCCTGCTTGTATTCGGGGATAGACTTATCCGCTTCGGCAACCATTCTATTTTTCAATCTTACAAGATCTCTGACTGTGTTTTTTTCTCCCTGTCGAATAGCGCGGCCTATTTGATCATCAAGTTCTTGTTTTGTGGCGTCGATTAAATCAATATTTGTGATCTCATCACCTGCAGCCCTTTTATTAGCAAGCCTCTTTTGTACTTTCTTTTGTGATGACCCTATTGCATTTTTACCACTAAAAAGGCTCTTTAGTGATTGGCTCATTTTCATCGGCTTGCTTCTAGCTTCTGTATATAACCGATCTATCTCTGGTTTTGTAGCTGCGTTTAGCCTTATGATTTCATCATCTGCATTTAGGGAAGGAATGCCAGCCGCATCATCAAAAGACGAAGTGATCCTGCCCGCTTGTCCGGCGTGTCTTTGTTTGAATACGTTGCTTGCTACGCCTTGTATTCTAGGTATTTTATTTGATGACGCTCTTAATAGCCTTGCAAAAGTGTTTCCTAAATCTGCTGGGATTGCTTCTGGACCTAAGTCAGCCATCATTTTAACGACATCATCAGGGTCTAGCCCTTCCCTTGTCATTGCTTCGGCAAGTAATTGACTGGCGCCCTCGTCTGACATTTGCGATAAAGATTTTGTAAGTGCCTCTATGCCTTTTTTGCCTGATTTTACTAAATTAGTTAATGACTTAACCCCTGCGGTAGCGGCTACCGGCGCAAGAATAGAACCCACCATCGCGCCTGTATCTCCACCGATTTCTTCACCTATTTCAGCGCCTGCGCCTGATGCCATTGCTAGTCCTACATCACCCGCCGCAGTGCCTCCTGCAGCTTGCCTAAGCACACTTTGTCCGATTGTCTCGGTTGATGGTGTAGTTAATGGAAGTGTCTGCGCAGCGCCCCTTATTGCGGCACCACCTAAAAGAGCAGGTCCGACCATCTCCCCGCCAGTCTGTACAGCTTCTCTGATAATTCCGGGTTCCATATAATCCCCAGTAACCACGCCTGGAGCGATTTCCTCTACTGTAGGGACAGGACGACCTTTTCCGGCTAATTGAGCGATATTATTTATCTGGTCTGTAGTTAGAAATTCACCAAAATTAACCAGTCCGCGATTAATAGCAGTGATTACCTCCATGCCTAGCTCCCTTGCCAGTTGAGGTTGTTCTGAATATACATCCTTCATCATCTCGAGAGCGGATGTACCACGTGGAACGGGTTGGGTTGGGGTAATACCTAGATATTCATCAGGATCAAAACCTGTTGGCTCTTCAGCTAGATATTCGTCTGGATCAAAAGCCATTACTGAACACCTAATTTTTGTAAAATTTGTGCGGATCGTGGATCGTCAGGGTTGGATCTAGCCCACTGTAACGCTTGATCGTCCTGGTTTGCTGCTGCTCCATTTTGGTTGTCATCGCTTAAACTGAACTCTAAAGCGTCCCGTATTTCCTGCGCTGTATCTTCATCCCCTGCCTTTTCTGCCGCTCTTATTGCTCGGTTCGCACTTCTCAGGATGATCCTTTCAGTTTGTTGTAATAATCTCTTATTGCCTGCAGTGGATTTGCCGAAACTAGCCTCAATCCTTTCCAGTTTATCCCCTTCTGTTTCAGTGAAGGCAGCGCCGAAAGTCTCTCTTAATTGAGACAATACGGCTTTACTGAGTCGATTTGATAGTTCGGCTTCATCTGCACCTTCCACACCAAAAATTTGCTTGGCTCTCATAGATACAGCGTCAATCCCTCCGGTTTCGATACTGTTTAATAAATCTAAGCCGCGCTTAACATTAGCGTATGAATCTGCAGCTTCTAGCCCTTTATCTATAATATCTTGCTGTCTTCCCGCTTTGCCTTTTTCGGTTATTTCTCTCGCTTTTCCAGCTCCCTTAGCTAGTACATCAGCCGCGCGCTTTTCTGCGGTTGTTTCGGTTGAAACTTCATACCCTTCTGGGATTTCTAGCGGGCTTAATTCCGCCGCGCCTGTTCTTGGATTTCCGGTTGGCATCCTAAGTATCTTTTCGCCAGTTTTTTTATTTACTAGCGTAATTGGTTGAAACTGTTTTAAATTGGCATCTTTGCCACCTATTCCGGTTTGCGCTTTGTAAGCCTCCCACGCTTTCGGATCTTGGCTAGCGAGCATGAGTTCCATTTTCTTGCGTGAGCCTTCCGGATCGTTTCGGTACATCTCCAGGGCATTAACAGAGTCAGACGGATCGCCACCTTCTGCAATCACTTTGTCTATTCTGTTTTGCATGTACATTTCAGCATTATCAGGATCGGCCAGTGCGCTCATAGTCGTGTCAATTAGGTTCTGACGAGATCGGTCGCTTTTAAAGGTGACAGCCTGGTTCATTATCTGGGAAAGCTCTGGGTTTTCAATTGATAATCTGGCCACGGCATCAGTATCACCGTCCGCATAAGCTTGCTGAAAATCAGAAGTCACTTTCTGTTTTCTTTGCGCTTCCCTGTTCTGCTGAATCACCGATCCGACACCAGTTAGAACAGGATTAAGATTTGCGGGATTGACTGTATATTCGTTAGCCATTTAACACCTCAATAACTCGGTTGTCTGATCAATGCCTAGTGAGTCCATATCAACCCCTATAAACCCGTCGATATTCACAATTGAATCGGGTTGATAGTTATAGACAAGATGCGCCATAACACCCTCAGATCGGCCATTTAACCCGAGCTCGTTGGCTAATTCGTTCCATTCCCACGAATACCACTCATGATTGTTTTTGGTACCTTCATGTTTAATATCTGTCTTTAGGCGTATATCTGAATAGTTAGCCATGCCGTAGTTTTGTATCCCTTGCCCGATAGCAGATGCGGCATTTTGCCATCCTACCTGCTGCGCGTTGGCTGCTGCAATGTCACCCGCCGCCCTGGTTCCGCCGATGTTGCTCATCTGATTAGCAATAGCGTTCGTATTTAAAGGCATTCCGGCAAGCTGTTGAATCCCGCCTAATTGTTGATTATAGGACTCTAATAAAGCCTCATTTTCTAAGCGTGTATTGTAGTCATAAAGATTAGCCTGCACATCACCGGATCTTAACCCCCCAGTGGCTGCGGCGTTTCTTGTGATCGCATCTTCGCCTAGCTGCTGATTACCGATGATCTGCTGATAAAGGGGTGATGCTTTGGCCCGGTCAATAAGCTCTTGCTGTGAGCCTGTCCCGCCCTCATATCCGGCGATACCACCTAAATTAGAAAGCGCCTGATCCCTAAACTGTATAGGTAGTTCTTCGCGTGCCATCTGATAGTTTAAGGCATTCTGTTGTGCTTGCGCCTGCGTTTCTGCAGCCCCCTGAGAGGCTTTTCCGGCTTCGTTAGCGGCGTATATAGAACCACCTGCGACGACTGCCGCCGCTGCTACTGCCCAAGGCATATTTTTATCCTCATTGTTGTGTTTCCTTATATCGTGGTTGCCCTTCGTGTCGAATACAGACAACCATCGCAATACGGTCGTGATTTGTTTCGTTATTAACCCAATGTAATTGGGAGTTATCAAATTGATAAACTTCACCCAATTCTGGATCAATCACGCCAGTTTCAAATTCAAACGTCGCGCCCGGATAGTTTTCTACCGGGATATAAAACTTGTCATAGTACTCAGCATGCCATCCCGCATCAGTGTGTGGATGTATCTTGCCGCCGGGCGGTAGTTTTGTTATTAAGATCCCGCCCAGTCGCTCACCATTAACGGCGCGCATAATCTTAAAAATAATATCTTTAACCTCTGGAAGCATGTAATAGGCCGGATACCACACAGAATCATGCTCTTCGACAAAGCCGGAAAAATCACCCGATTCTTCATAAGGCTTAATGTCGTTAAACCTCACCCAGATATCCTCCATTTCCATATGCGGACCACCCTCAGCGGCTCGATGTTTATATTGTCCGAATAAATAAGCGTTCTGCTTTAACGCATATTGCAAAGGCAAAGGATTAACTTTTAAATTTAATTTAGAGAAACTCATGTGATATGGCCGTGGCCGCCTCCATATTAAAAATATAAGGGTTATGGACCTGTATATTTAACGGTCTTAACATCTCCGCACGCTCATAATTGAAAGGCTTATCAGTAAGATAGCCCCAAATCGACTCAAGGTTACGATCTATATCATCATAGTGAACACGTAGCCCCTTTTGAGCGCTTAACCTGTCTTCTAAGTGGTGAATCCAGCCAATATTGGCCTCCCCATAAGTCTCTATGGAATAATCAATTGACTTTTGAGGGTCACTTTCAATAATGACCTTTTTCGAGTCAGGAAAGTATTTATCTAAATCAAGTAAGGCCGCGCCTGTGGTGCTGTCGCCTTTACCTTTTAGCTTTTCTCGGTACTTATCCACTGAATAACAACCATTAATACCCTCGTGGTAACAAAACGAGCCATCATAGGTCATAAAATTAGCCAGCCATGCAGTACGGGACCGCGGGAGCCCAAGGATAAAAAAGCTCATTAGTCGCCCTCCGTGTATTGAGTTACGGTAATGGATGCCTTGACTCCTGCTGCTGCAGCTTTAGCAATAATGTACAGGTTTGCATATCCTTGACCCACAATAGCGTTAATATCTAGCTCAAGATTTTCCCCGATACTAGTAAAGTCAACTCTGTCACCACTCGCAGAGGTAGCGTTAGGACTGATAAAAAACTCAATCGTTGTACTTGCTGATGTGTTATGGATATTTAAAGCGGTCACATGATATCGGTCTATCCCTCCAGGAGAATAGATCACCGTGTCGGACGTTAAGACGTCAATCGGACCTGATCCAACATTTCCTTTAATGGCCATATTATTTCGGCAATAATTCGCCGCCCCCTGCGTTTACTAATAATGAAAAACTAACCGTATCAGACGCTATAACGTCATATGGCTGTTTTGTTAACCTGGTCCCTGCTCCTTGAATAACCTCATTTACAGTAATATCAAAATCAGAAGGTGTAGAAAATTTCCCATCAATAGAGAAAAGGTCACTATTTGCTGATGGTGTCACAAATGACCCGTGTGTTAAAACCGCTATACTGGATATATCAATACCGTAAATAGTCCCTTGCTTTAATGTTGCCCTATACGCTCCAACCCCTGTCCTTGTTAAGCTTGCTATATTGTACTCAGTCACAATAGTCGGATTTGCCGCCCCGTTGCCTGTAAAGGTCAACATCATCCCCTTTAATGCTGTGAATTCTAGAACATCCTTTTCTAGATTGGTTATCATTGATTTGAGCTTACCTTGCTGCATAGATCACCATGAATAAATCATCTGTTCCAGTTTCTTGCGCTCAATCGTCGCAAGCTCGGCATACTGTAGAAACTCTCTTCTGTTGTTTGTTATCATGCTTTTGTTTTTCGATATCGAGCCACTGTTGTTATAGTGTAATTGTGTCAATAACTTGTCTATCCGATCATCTCTTTCTTCTACGTTATCAACAGAAGCGGAAAGCAACGCGAAGTTACGGATAATATTTAAGTAATCCTCCACCATTGCATCGGGCCACCCGGTCAAGGTCTGAACCTCGCTGGCCGATAGGACTAGACTATTTAATCTTTCAGATGTACTAGCCATGAGCTATTTTTGCAGCACCAAATCCCATTCGGGAGCGTGTTGCACCTCTTAACTTAATACCCACCCAGTCGCGAACATAACCAAGGCGACGAATAACAAAACGTTTCCCATAATCAGATGGCAAACCGTACATTTCAAACCATTCTGTTCCGTGGGTTATGCCATCATATGTCAAAGATATAGAAACAACCCCGTCAGATGTGGTGGTATGGCCTGGCATGGTTTCAATCTCAAGCTCATCAATAGAGCTGTATTCAAGCTTCATAAACGGCGTGTTTAGCGTCCATTCTGCTATCTCTTCGTATTGGGTCGATACAGTCTCATCCAGGACACCTATATTTGTACCCTGTTTGTCACCGTACACCCAGACCCCTTTCCTCGGCTCAAATACCCCATGTATTGCTCTCCAAGGGGTTTTTTCTGTTCCTGTCTTTAGTATGGACCATGCATATTCATTACCTAAAACAGATGCAACTTTGGAGTTAAACAGTAAAACCTCACTTGGAAGGTGTAATATTAAATACTGGTAATCATCTTCTACCCTGGCTTCGAGTGTGCAGGTACTCAATTCATTTTCGGTATATTTTCCTATGACCTTGTCCACTTCTCTGGAAGAGACTTTATTCACCGTTCCGACGCCGACTACATGAACCGCGACACCTTCCTCCTTTCTACCACCTAAGATATAGAACTTATCCAGCATTTCAGCTTTGCAATGGGTCCCTACAATTCCTGCTTTTACCGCCCTGGTTTGGACTCTTTGAAAAGCAAAGTTTTCAGATGCGTCATTAATAAAGTATTCAATAGTGTATCGTCCAAAGGCCATCACCTTGTTATCGATGGTCTTTGCAACCCCAATGGTAGGATCAGGAGAGAACTCAGCGGTAGCGAACTTAAGCGGGTCAATTGCGGATTCATCCGCTAAATCAGTATGATATAGGTATTCGCCATCAGTAAAAAAGTAATATCCGTCTACCCATACACAATCAATCGGATCACCTAAATCTGGATCGGTTACTTCCCTAAACCCGTTAGATGGGTCATAGAGGTAAAATCGACCATCTGCGACAATCCCCTGAGTATTGAACGAATAAGGCATAGAGACTTTATCAGTCCCGCTGATAGCGCCTAAAATAGCAGTATTTCCGCTGGCGTCTATTTCAATCAATGACCCGCCATCAATCGGATTGGCTCCAGATACGCGAAAATGGTTTGATAGTCGCTCATTCCACAAACCACCACGGTCAAGACCCACGCCATCGCTGTACTTTGTGAGTCCTGGCTGTTGAAGCATATACCCATCAGCTCCAAGAATAGGACGTACAACACCGGACATATTCTCTGGCAAATAGTCTCGATAATCGGTTTCAAATCCGATTTTGTCGCCTTTTATGAATGTGATTGGTGATTCCATCAGAACGAATTCGCTAAAGATTGGAGGAATTTATTCTCTATTAGCTGGACTGTGTAATTGATTCTTACTTGTGCATTTTGCGCATTTGCTTTCGCGACCACTTTTACATCTGTTTTTTCTTTTAAATTCCCCACAAACGGATCGAAACTAATTGCAGCGAAAGTGCCTGATATTTCAACATCGTTTCCATAAACGAATATTTCATCAGGTATTCTTGTACCAAAGGCAAGAATAAATGCGTCATTAACGCCGCCCGAGGTATGGGCCTGAGTTATGAATCCAGTATAACCAAGTGGAATAGTAGTCATTGATAAAGTAGAAATATTATCACCTACAGCAATTTGAGCCTGTAAAACGGCTCCCGCTGATGCGGTTATCGTCCCAACGGCTGTGACATTTGGATCGGTTGCGTTCGGTTTGGATGCGATTACCTCAAAAACACGTAAATATGAATTAACTGTGTTTACTGGGGTAATACCGTTTAGGGCAACGGTTTCAGAGATGGGAATGTAATTACCGTCCAAACCTCTGACAATTACATACTCTATCCCTGCCCCGCCTACCGTGTCGCTGGCACTGGTAGAAACAATCGTCAATATAGAGGCTGCGCTTAAATATTGAAGTCTTCCACCTGGCCCCCATACGTCCTCAAGTGTTGTTGTGTCTACCTCGGGGTTAGATCCTAGTACGCTATATGAGTAAACCTTGTTAGATAGACTTGAAGTAATGGCGGCTTTTGCTAAATGTCCGTCTAACGATCCATAGTTCCTGATATTACGATCCATTGCCTATCACCTGAAATTCAACCACGCGGGTTGTCTTTCGTCCTGTGTTGGTTGTTATGTCAAAAGTGACAAATTGAAGGCTTCCTGTGACTGTGTTGCCACTTATAGCCTCTACTCTATAGTCAATGTTGTTTCCATTGATAACGTCATTAGTTACGGTCAAACCGTTTGTAGCTTCCTTAGTAAAGGACTGGATTGTTTCCCCTGACAGATAAGCCTCGAATGGTTCGGTAAAGTCCTCGATATTCCCTACAGCAAGTGTGTGGCTCGAGCATGAATTATCAGGTAGTACGGTATGAGGATAAAAGCGCCTCCACCATGAGTATCTTAATGAGTTTGCATTCCCTACAGGCTGTCTGCTTGGGTATGGAACCTGGTTCATCCTTTGTCTAGCGCTGTATCCAGAAGCGTTAGAAAGCGACTGACTAGCTTGAAATACTAAAGTTGTGGTGGGTTCTTTGTTAAAATCGGGTACTACACGGACCGCGAGATTAGTCTGCATCATGTGATCAAACTGCCGACTTACTCCGGTTTCTGAATTGGCGTCCGGCACTTCTTCAAAATTGTAATTAAGACAGATATTTCTTGAATAAAGCTCGGCCATCATAGTTTCAAGACGTTCTAATGCAAGTTCTACGTCTTCTGGCCCTGGCTGTATCGTTAGCCCAGATATGCGCACTTGGCTGTATGCGCCTTTGACCACCTCTATTTTTGTAGACATTTATTCGGCCTTTTTTGAGGCTTTCTTTTTACTTGTCTTTTTCGGTGTTTCGTCATAAAGGCCGTCTAATTCTGTACTCCAGCCCTCTTTTAACATGGGTTCCAGTTCGTTTGCATCAAACAGACCCATCTCACACTTAACACCTTTAACCGTGTGTTTAATTCCTGGTTTATATAGGACGATAGACATATTAACTTCCTTAAAAAAGAACCCCGCCGAAGCGGGGCGTTAGTTTAAAGCGTAGTGAATACGCCGTTAGCAGATGGGTTTTTGTTAGTTAACCCGTACCATGTGAAGATCCTGAAACGCACATTTAATGTGGCGATGTTGCCATCGTAAATCATGTACATATTGAGGCCGTTCTTTAAGGTGTGTGGAATAACGCGCATACCATCGAACTGACTTAACAGCTCCATAGGAACGTCACCACCTGTCACTTCAACAGAAGACTTATCAAAGAAGATATTAGTCTTTGCTGATGCTGTGGTGTTGACACGGTTCATTGTTGCGCCTGATCCGATCTGCGTGTCGATGTTTGCATAAGCTTTCTCTATTGTAGAAAGAGCGGCATCATCGGCGGCGATTGGTTTAGGCCATACAGTAACAGAGGTTCCGTTAGGAATCGTCATAATAGTGAACGTCATTGCTTGGCCAGATGGGTTTTTGTCGGCAAGTCCTAAAGACTGAACCGCCGCGCCACTATTTGCGAAGGTAACGCGATCCCCTACTGCGTAGCCTGCTGATGCAGTTACCGCAATAGCTCCAGAGGTACGATAATCAACGTTTGTGACCACTAACGAAAGAGGGTCAACCGATCCGCCTTCTGGCTTTTCACTTACTGCCGCTGTAGTGGTAGTTGCTGGATCAGCGCCACCGGCAAGGTTAGGCAAGAAAGACCCCGTAAACACATCAAACTCGGCGATATTCTGACCGATTTGACCTGTTGACCAAGTATCCTCAGGGCGTCCCTGTAACGTCTGACGGGCTGCCAGGTCTTTGCCGTATTTAAGGGTATCACGGTCATTTAAAACCGTATAACGCATATCGGCCATTGTTTGACGCTCGTTCATAATGGCTTGAGCTTCTGCAATTGCATCATATCCACTGGTAGCGTTGGTCTGAAAAAACATTGAACCAGTATTAGCGATTAATGCGGCAATACCTTTGTTTAACTCTGTTGCCTGACGTTTGCCGGACTGTTCGCCGCGTCGTTCCCAGAAGGTACGGTCGCGCATATTATCAATGCGCTGTTCAACAAAGTCATTTTTGGGAGTGCCAAGAATCGCGGGGTAGGTTTCTTCGATGATTCCGGTTTCTTGTCCGGTCAAATCAAAGCCTTCGATGATTGGCGCGTGTTGTTGGACTGGACGCCATACGACGTTGCCAGCATTTTGTGATGTTCCGCTGTCCGGTTTGAAAAAGTCAACCATATCAAGCATTTGCATTTGATGCTCGTATGTTTCAATCACCTTTTCAAAATAGACTTCTGCGATCTTACCTGTACTTAAAGCCATGATGAGCCCCTATTATTACCAGTTAGAAGTATCGGCTCCTGAGTTTTTCGCTTGCAATTTGAGATTGAAGGCATCAGAGAATTTACCGTTTTTATGGGCCGCATCGTATTTCTTCTTCAATGCGCTTGAACTCTCTGTCAGCTTTGCGTCACCTTTTAATTGCGTGCTTGGCTCTGGGGCCGTCGTTTTACGCTTTTTAGGTGCAATCAAGTCTTTTTTAAGTTCCCCAAGGTATATGCCTGCAGCTATTCCGCTGGTATCGTCTTGCAGTAAAGCTTTAAACTTTGCGCGACGTTCTGCGTTAACTCCAAGGCTGTAAAATACCTTTTCTGAACCATCCCCGAGCTTTGATATAAATGCATCTGTTACCACATCACCGGAGCCAGGAAAAATGGTGTCTACCATCTGTCTCACCTGATAATCGGCGTTTTGATAAGCTTCGGCACTAATACCCGTTTTCTCGGATAACTTAACTGCTGCCTCGTAGTGCTTCTCAACGGCTTGCTCAGTCTGTTGCTTAACTTGCTGCTGTTTTTCGCTTAACTCTTCATTGGCTCGCTTCGCGTCCCGTTCTGCGTTGGCTTTTTTAACCTTGTAATCCGTTAAGGCTTCAAAATACGCCTCATCAGGATCGTCAGACTCATAAAAGTCCTCGCGTTTTGGTCTGTTTAGCTCGCCTGGCTGAGTCTTCGGTTTTTCCAGCTCGGCAATTCGTGCTTTTAACTGTTCATTCTCGTCGTTTTTCCGTTCCAGTTTCGCTCGGATTTTGGCTTTAGCCTTTCCGATATCGCTATCTGTAAACTTCTTTTCAGCACCGTCTGATGTATGGCCATCAGGTTTCATCCAGTCTTCAGTTTCAGATTCTTCGGTTTCTTCCTCGGTAGGTTCCGCAACCCCGTTGGCTTCTTCCGTTTCCTCGTCTACCGCGTCAACTTCCTCTTCCGTTTCAACCTCTTGCGGTATTGGTTGATCTTCCGTTTCCGTTTCTGCGTTTTCCGCTTTCAGTTCTTCCAGCGTTAGCATTGCGCTTTCAGTTTTAGCCATAATTTTCACTCGTTTGGTAACGATAAAGCCCTATATGCCTTATAGGTAAGGTCGCTTTTGCCTGTGTGCTCAGTACTTATATTATGTACTATCGTTTGAAAGTTGTTGTTTTAAGTCATATACTTATACCTGACTTCCCCTACAGGTACGCGCATATGGAACAACTAAAGAAGCCTAAGAAATTCACAGCATTCAATTTCAAACTACAGCCAGCCATCGTCTACAGGACGGCTGATTTAGAAGGGGTTGTCGAGATAGAACATTCACATTACCCACATAAGCAGATATTTTTAGTATCAAAGAATAGAGAAACCAATGAATAAGCCAACAATAGAAGAGATTGAAACACACATAGAAAAAACCGGAAAAGCAATCAAGCAATTCCGGGAGCTCTCAAAGGAATACGGCCATAAAGCCGAAGAGTTAGCGAGAAGTAGAAAACAATTAAAACGACAATTAAAGACCGCTATTCGACTGACTTAGTGTCAACCGTGATTGCTGGATCTGGCGTTGTTGTTCCAGCTACATTCACCATTAATTCTGCATCACGTCCTACGCCCTCAAGGAATGGCGTACCCGCGCCCGTGAAGGTTATTGGTGAGCCTGCCAAATCTGTTAGAGCTTGAAACGAACCAGAAGCGCCACGAATACCGACGGTTAAAGTCGTCCCCGCAAATGTACCGCTGATATATACAGTAGTAGACTTGGCTTTATTGCTCTTAATCAGCGTGTAATCGCCGTCTCCTGTGATTGTAATCATTGTGCTACCTCGTATCTTTGGTTAATTTGCGCTCTAAATGAGGCAGTTTTAGTCAAATTATCAATCTTTTTACCCATCGCATCAGCCCGTTTGTAGTCGATTTCTGCCCCGGCTTTCTCGGCGTTCACCTGGGCATTTGCTCTGTCTGTCTGTGCTTTGTAGGCGTTTATCTGGGTGTTCGCATTATCATTCTGTGCTTTCGCTGCAGCCGTCTGAGCGTCTAGCTGTACCTTCATCTGGTCGGCTTTTGCTTTTTCCATTTCGGCCATTGCTAACAGTGTGGCGGCATCAGGCTTTTGATTCTGCTGTGACTGCATAAGGAGTTGCTCTTCCTCTGGCGTTTCTGGTTTTTTATGTCCGCTTATGATTAATTCTTTACGCGCATTTTCCCGGATATCGTCCATTGCTATTCCGTCCATCAATGTAAGCTGTTGTAATCTCAATGATTTACTCATAGCCGGATCGGTTGCGGCTAGTTCGTTTGCCATCTCACCCAATTGCTCTCGGGTTTCCTCTTTCTTGGTTGAATAACTGGGGCCGATTTCTGCAAAGACATCAAAGGCAGAATTTGTCAGATCGTTTAATACAACCATTTCGCCCGAGTCCTTGTCTAAAGTAGCTTCCATCACCTCAACAGACTTGCGCGTACCATCAGGGAGCGTGATATTAACCTTTCGTGGGGCGTCATATACTACCGAAGCCATAGACGCATAAATGACCGCATCCCTTCGTTTAGCGTGCTTCCTGTGGTCTTGGTAGAGCGTAGTTTCCTGATCCATCATCGAATTAAGCTCTCGTAGTGCCTTACCGCTCAAATCAATGTCGGCTAAATCTTTAGGCATACCGGGAGAGAGAACATCATTAAAAGCGTTCCTGGTTTCTCCAATGGACATGATTAGCGAATCAGGAACTTTTTGTTCTGGTAGCTCTCCGGGTGGTCCTGGTGGTAACGGTTCACCATTTGCCGTGGTGCGATTCATCAGAAGATATGGGTAGTTATTATCCGCCCCTGATGTTTCGTACATGTACTCGTATCCTTGAACCTGTTCAGGATAGAATATTGGTTTGTTACGTGGAGACCGAGAGACAATATCAGCCAAATAGGAAAGCTGGAAATCTCTCAATCTCTGAGGGTCTTTGGCTATTCTGGTTATGCCTTCGTAGTGCTCCTCGTCTTCGATGTACGCACGCTCTCCATAAATCGGTACAACTGGGATTTCTTCACCTGCAATCACTTGAGAGTCGAGGATGCGTTCGCCTGATGCGATGTAAAGCGTAACTTGATAGCGTTCGATTACTTTCTCATTAACAATCCTATAACCGTCTTCTAGCAGGTCATCCATAATATCATCTAGATCGGACTCCCTGAGGATAATCGGCTGACCGAGCGGGTCTTCAAAGGTTAAAACTTTGTCTTTTACCTTCTCCCGGTGGTGGAATCGGGTCACATAGATGACGGCGCTTTGACCACCTAACCACGGGAATGTGTAGGATATTTGCGGCGTATTAAACGATCCGGCATCTATTCCGGTTATCTCTTCCCCGGTTAACTCAAATACCAGTGATTTATACCCATCTTCTGAGTAAGAGACTAGTTCTGATACATAATCGGCGTCTGATTTGTCTAATAGCTTGGCGTTTGGGTCCCAGAATAATTTATTATTAGCCTCGTAAATAGGTTTACGTCTAATCACCTGGTTATCATCACCAGCCCGGTTAGTTTCGTATTTCGTACACAGTTCCCACGCACCCACGCCACAAACAACAGCCTCCTGCTCGGCGTTCTGGTACGATTCCACTGATTCATTTCGTCTATCATCTGCCCTGTACAGCCCATCAAGGAAGTCTGCGCCGTCGCTTCTCTCTTCGTCTACTGGCTCGAAGTCTACCTGTGTTGGGTTGGCGTTAAGCATCTGTTTGATTCTTCGGCCTGCCTTCTTGAGCATGTCGAATTCGCCACGATAGGCCAATTGTGATTCGTCAAGGCTTGTCGCATCCCAGTGTGTCACATGGTAAAAAACAAGATCGTCTGATGCCCGTTCTCTTGTGACCTTATTGTTTGTATATGCTTTGTCATGTAGTCTTTTTAGTTCGTCAAGTTCAAGCATTATCTAAGCCCCATAGGTTTAATCGGTCTTGGTCGAACGACTTTTGTTTGTGTTTGTGGCATATATCTCATACTCATCATGACAGGATCGACCAGATTCGGGCTAACTATCTGAAATTTAGTCTTCATTTCTGGCTTAGGGTATAGCTGAAGATACCCGTTACCATTGGGTTTTACAGGTAATCTACATATTTGTGATTTTAATTTACTTAATAGCTTAATATCTGAGCTGAAACTAATCAATGTGGCAGGGTCTTGATACCGCTCATCAGGGAACATTACCGCTCGATAGGTTCTGTATATTCTGTCTCGCAACTCCCAGTAATACTGATTCTTTTTGTTTTTAAACACGTCTTTTATTTTCTTCTGGTCAATTGTGCTTGAGTCTACCGGGGAATTATAAGCGGCTTCTGGGCTGTCTGGTGATTCTGAACCCTTAAACATGACCTTAAGGGTGTGTTTTCCGGCAAAGTCTTTGTTTATTTGCTCGTTAAGCCCCACCCCCATTCCGTCACAATCCCATGTGTAATAGTCCGCGCCTTGTTGTATGGCTCGACCTACTGACCAATGACCGCCCTCGTTTACGTCGCCATCAAGCTTTTCGGTTACATCAAGGAATACTGATCCATGTCTAAATGCATGGCCTTTTGTATCAAATCCCGTATCAGAGGGGTCGTGCGAGGCTATCTTCGCGCCTTGTGGTGAAAAACCTAGTTTTATATGGGCATCGATACAGGCTTCGAACCATTCGCCAAGGATTAGCGCATCCTCCACTGAGTCGTTAAATTCTCCACCCCACTGGTGATCATTAAATGCGTCAGATCGGTGTTCTATATCCCATTGCCTCTCGTCCTCAAGTCCTGAATCATCAAACCACGGATTATCCTGGTAATTCATTTTGACTATCAGGTGTAAATCGTCCTCATAGAATCCGTCGCGGTCTATGACTTCTTTGTATGGATTAATAAATCGCTTACTGAATGGGTCTTCTGAGCTTCCAGGGTTGGCGATAAATACCACCTGGGCGCTTTTTTTCTCAATCTCCTGCCCCATCTGCTCAATAATGTCATCATCAATAAACTTTGATGGAAGCCCGTTTTTAGGTTTGTTTCGTGCTGTAGGGGTTAAGGTGGTTAATGATTTCTCACTGATAAATTGTGCTTCTTCGACTACGTACCGCTTGAATCCATGTGCTGACTTAACAGAGTCTACGTTCCTCGATAGCCCGGTGAATTCGAATGCAGGTTTATCTTTGTATTCAATAGATTGGTTGAGGACATTAAAATCCTTGAACTTAAACCGGCTTATCTCTTCCTCAATTAGACTGTGGACAGAGTTTTTAATCGATGATTGGTACTCACGAAGGAAATATGTTTTTGTTTGGTTGTCTTTGGTGTCAATCACGCAGATATCAGCTACCCCAACCGACTTAGCACTACCTCGTCCACCAATGACCACAATAAAGCGTTTGTTTGATTTAAGGACTTTTTCCAGCTTGAGAGGTAGATATACATCAATATCCTCCTGGGTCTCTACCCATTCACCTTTTTCGTTTGTGATTGCTTTGATTAGACCCTTTTCAGGACAAACTATACCTACAACAGTATTACGATCAGACTTACGTTTTTCGAGTTCTCGTTTCAGTTCGACTCTTCTGCGTAATGTGGCTATGCTGGCTGACATTTAGTCGCGCTCTATCAGCTTATGTTCTGTTACTTCTTTATATTCAGCGTCATAGCATTGACCTTGATCGCCGTAGAACTTTTCACGTTCCTGGCGTGTTTCCCATTCCGCTTTTAGTCTTTGCTGGTGTTGTTCTTCTTCCATTGCGCGTCTGTTACCTTCACGCATACAAGCATCAAGGATTACTTCATCTAATGATGGAAAAAATATCATTCTTCTAACTCCCGTTTTAGTGCTTCCTCTTCTTCTTTTATTTCTTCGGTTGTCATTGTGCTGACGTCTCGGAAGCTAACAAGGCCTGAGTGCTTATTGTTCTGGTCTATTTTGTCATGCAATCCGTGTTTTCCTAACACCAGTTTAGCAATATTAGAATTGAATTGATTGTTAAGTCCTTTATTTATTAGGACATTTTTTTGTGTGGCGTTAATTTTCTCTAATATGTCGCTAAATTCTTCCTTGTCTTCTTCGTTTGCCCACCTGTACGCTGTGGCGCGGTCTATATCGATAGTAAGCACTAACCCCTCGACACTAGGAATCATGTCTCCCTTGTCCTCGTAGGTTTTAAGGTAGTCCCGGGCGTTGTCTAGTAATTCTTTGGTGTATTTTGTAGGTCTACCGGCTGGCATTATTTAACTACCCCTTTAGCAATAGTTTTAGTAAGGCTTACCGCTGGCGATCTGGTCATGCTATCACCTGACGAGGGTACGTAATTTGTCGTAGTAAAGATAGTATACGCCTCTACTGGGCTGGTGTCGTTTGGTGTTGCTGTTAATCTTAGCGTCATTTTGCTTTCTGCGTCTGGCGTAAAGGTTGGGTTTGTTATTGTTGCATTGCTGAATGTTCCCGTACCACCTCCGACAACTTCCCACAATAGGGTGGGTGATGGGTCGTCTCCAGGTGTTACTGTGCCGGTTAACTGTGTGTCTACCAGTATGTCACCTGTATATGGTCCACCTGCGCTCACCGTAGGAGGGACAACGGCTATAGAGTTAAATACTGCGGTGTCTGTTACAGGCAAAGTATCTATAGTCGATACAGTTAAAAGTAGCGTGTAAGTACCTGCTGAATCTGGGGTAAAGGTACTTGAAAGGCTCGTAGCATCGCTAAAAGTGCCAGCTCCTCCACTTTGTATGGTCCATAAGTAGGTGGGGGCAGGATCGGAACCAGCAACGACTAAACCGTCTAACGTTGTAGCTGCGTTTTCTTTGCCTTCGTATGGTCCGTTAGCATTTACGCCTGGTGGAACTGGTTCATCTGCCAGAGTGGTAAATGTTCCGCTCAGTACATTACTAAATCCTGATGCAACTGATTCAAGGTTGGCTGTGTCTGTGACATCTGCCGTGTCCGTCGTGGATACGGTGAGCAGTAAGACATATGAACCAAGCGCGTCAGGTGTAAAGGTGCTCGTTAAGCTTGTCGCGTCGCTGAAAGTACCAGTCCCTCCGCTTTGAATAGTCCATAAATACGTAGGAGCGGGATCGGTTCCTGGTGTTACCGTGGCACTTAATGAGATTGCGGTAGATACCGCCCCATTATACGGGCCTCCAGCGTCTACGGTTGGTACTGTGGGGGCTGCGTTTGATGTTAAATTAGCTGTGTCAAATACATCCGCCGTGTCGGTTGTGGATGCGGTCAACCTTAATACGTAAGGGCCAGAGCTATCAGGCGTGAAAGTTGGATCGGCGATCGTTGCACTACTGAAAGTCCCCGTTCCGCCTGAGTCTATCGTCCATAGAAGAGTGGGGGAAGGATCGCTTCCTGGGGTTACGGTTGAGTTTAACTGTATTGGAGTGCTGACTAATCCGCTATATGGTCCGCCTGCTTCTACCGTGGGAGATGTGCCGCCTCCTATTTCCGCTACGACTAGATTGTCATATCTTGCCCTTGAGTTCTGGGGCGTGGTCATCATGAAGCCAGCCGATCCGCCTGCTGTCAGGTCGGTGTCTGTGGCCTGTAATATCTGTGTGCTATTCAGCCTTACAGTTATTGTGCTGCCGTCTACCTCTAATTCGTAGGCATCTAAAACGTCAACGGTCGGAGTATGGGCGAATCGTGAGCTTGGTGTTAATTCTGTAAATACCCCACTAATACGCTTATAAAGACTGATTTCAGTCGCAAAGTGAAACATAAAGTAGCCGTCTACATCGTCGCCTGCTACCTCTGGAACCATTCTGGCACCAATTAGCCAGTTTTGCGTAACTGAGGCGATCACCATTCCAGCATCTACAGAAACGATATAGTCTGCTGATGTTAGGGCGGCGGGATCTTGATAAACGTGCGGTACGCCACTTGTTCCTGCTGTTGTCCATCTGCACTGATTGTTTGAAACTGTATAGTCTGATCCGTCATTGGTGAACCAGTTAACACTATCTATTATCGTGCCGTCTGCGCGGTTAAAATCGTCTGAAAATGGCATCAGGCTTGTCTCTCATATGCGCCCATATCAACGGCAGCGCCAAAGGGTACAGTGTTACCAAGAATATCCCTGTTTGGATGTCCTGTTTGAGTTTTAGCAAGATTTATGCATAAAGTACTAGAGGCAGTTAGTTGATTGTCTGTTAATGGGTTTGCTAGGTTTGGATTACCTTGATTACTGTTAATATTTTGTAGTGGGTAAGCGGCTTGCCATGCTGCCAGATTCCCGTAAGTTACGCCGCCTATATCTGCTATTGATCCGGTATTTGTATAGTAATTATTATAATCAAACATCATGTTTGTTTGAGTACCGCTGACCTCTACGACTTCACGAGTGGAGGTTGTAGAATTTTTGTATAAGATATTGTTTTCAAAGAATGCATTGTTTACATTGTTTGCATTAACTTCTAAACATACCCCAGTAGGTCGGTCAGTTGTTACTGTATTATTATAGACCTCTACATTTCTCCATCTGTCGGTTAAACGAATACCACGACAAACGGAAACATTTGTGTCCATAACGATATTGTTGTATCGAACAATTACACCGTCACCTTCTACGAGTGAAGTCGTTGAGTCCTGATTATCAATAGCTATATAATAATTTCCACAATCAATAATATTATTATTCTCTGCCAGATAGTTAGTGGAGGCCCCAAATTCTAACCCGGCATCATTCCCCATCCCCATTGACAGCCCGACATTATCAATATTTGTGATCGTATTATTCGATGCGGTGTAGTTGTTTCCATCACGCATCTTAATCCCGCCTGAACTTGCAGATATGTTATTTCCGTCAAGCACAACATTGGTACATTCTTTGGAGATATACATCGCCCATTCTCGGTTTGTCACACCGATATTAGTGAAGGTTGAGTTTTTAACCGTTAAATCTGAGACGTGATAGGGGATAAATCCGTTTACTGAGATATTCGAGAAAGTGCAGGCGTCAATTATAATATTATTTAATGACGTAATATCAATATCGTTCCTCATTGAGATACCAGAACCACCCGCATCCCTGAAAGTAACATTAATAAAACTAATATGATGCATGATGTTTGCGGCATTGTTTGACCAGAAGAAGAAACAGACGTTATTCGATCCTGTCGCTCTTAGGTCTATGTCTTGCATGGTGAAATAGGACATTATTGATGAATTGGTGCAATTAACCGTAATTCCAGTGCCGCCATCTATTATGGGTAAAGCTCCGGACCCATAAGCGCCTAAAACAACATGATTATTTAATGCCCCGTTTGGACTACCCAGTGATCCGAAGCTTCCGTTCCATGTGTTCCCGCGCTCCATAAGTACCTGATCGCCTGGGTTGGCTGCTGATAGTAACGATTGCGCCCCGCTTAAGGTCTGTTTTGGGCCTGTACCTGCCGGGGCATTGGTTTGATTTTCTCCGGTCCAGGCATCATTACCATTAGTAAACGACACATAATAAACATTACCGACGACGACGGCGGCAGCCTCTTGTACGTAGTGGGTGTTATATTGTGTGTTTTGGGTGAGACCCGTTATTGCGGGGTATATGATATTTGTACTAGTAACTGTGGTGTTGGCTGCGCCTATTGCCGGGGTGCCTGCTGCGTTTTGGCCGTCTTTGATTTGTTGCGCCGTGGGGGTTGGGTCGCCAAATGGCACAATCACAACATAAGCCTGCCCGGTTGGTGTATCTGTAACGCAACTTAGCACGACGCTGGTTTGCGTTATGTTGCTTTCGTTATCAGACGAAATAACCGCCACGTCGAACACCCCTAGAAATAGTTCAAGTATAGATTGTATCTATGCTATGTCACTATTTCAATAGAGTTTTTCTGTTGCTTCTCTTTGAGATAATCTTGAATTTTAACTAGGACGTTTTCTGACACAAGCACGTCTCCAGCCTGTAGACCTGGATACTGATTAGGGCTTTCCACCTTCTGAGCGGTTTCTCCCTGCAATGCTTGGTGCAAAATCAGTTTCATAATTGTTAATTGGTTGACTCATAAGGGTTAGTCTACCAGATAATAAAAATAGTTCAATTAATACACTTACTTTTAGTTGTGCTTATTGTGCTTATTATGCTTGCTTATTTATAGGTGTTAACTATAATTAACTTACTAGCTACTTAATACATAACCAAAGAGGGTAAGACGATGAGAATTAATATACATGACATTATTAATGTTTTGCATTGTGATGAATCGCACGCTGAAAAAGTAGAGCGCCAGATTGACCGACTATCACTCATTGATTGGTCAGAGGCTGCCAGCAAGGAAATTAAGATTGCGGCTATTGAAGCAGATCAACTATTAAAGCAAGAGGATTAAATAATGACGATGAAAGCAAGATATCCAAAAAGAGGGTAAGGCAATGAAATTTGAATTAACAACAAATACAAAAGTTGCTTTTGATAAAACGCTTTTTCAGATTAGGGCGTTAATTGATTTCTCGCATGTTAAAGCCGGTGATCTTGGTGGATGGGTTGAAAAAGTAAATAATCTGAGCCAGTCCTGGGATGCTTGGGTGTCCGAGGATGCTTGGGTGTCCGGGGATGCTCAGGTGTCCGGGGATGCTCAGGTGTCCGGGGATGCTCGGGTGTACGGGGATGCTCGGGTGTCCGGGGATGCTTGGGTGTCCGGGGATGCTCGGGTGTACGGGGATGCTCGGGTGTCCGGGGGTGCTTGGGTGTACGGGGATGCTCGGGTGTCCGAGGATGCTCAGGTGTTCGGGGATGCTCTGGTGTTCGGGGATGCTCAGGTGTCCGGGGGTGCTTGGGTGT
>Ga0316205_10001001_pt1 | contig 40105 bp, 34 predicted proteins | sample 3monthpyrite_MG_FD_204941 | JGI IMG/M metagenome (GOLD analysis project Ga0316205, IMG submission 204941) | Microbial mat bacterial communities from mineral coupon in-situ incubated in ocean water Damariscotta River, Maine, United States -... | ecosystem: Environmental > Aquatic > Marine >...
GCCTAAGAAAAAGGTAGTGAAGAAAGTAGCGCCTAAGAAAAAGGTAGTGAAGAAAGTAGCGCCTAAGAAAAAGGTAGTGAAGAAAGTAGCGCCTAAGAAAAAGGTAGTGAAGAAAGTAGCACCTAAGAAAAAGGTAGTGAAGAAAGCAGTGCCTAAGAAAAAGGTAGTGAAGAAAGCAGTGCCTAAGAAAAAGGTAGTGAAGAAAGCAGTACCTAAGAAAAAGGTAGTGAAGAAAGTAGCACCTAAGAAAAAGGTAGTGAAGAAAGCAGCACCTAAGAAAAAGGTAGTGAAGAAAGCAGTACCTAAGAAAAAGGTAGTGAAGAAAGTAGCGCCTAAGAAAAAGGTAGTGAAGAAAGCAGTGCCTAAGAAAAAGACCAGAAAGAAGTAAAGTGATTTACCTGAATGGAGAGTAGCTCTGTTCAGGTAGTGTCATTCGTCATTCCCGAATGCCGTATATATTATATGGGTCGGGAACCCAGTGACTTTAATCGTGACTAGTCGTGAGGTTCTTGATAGGCATTCATGGGTAAATCTAAATCTATTTATTTAGCTTAAATTGATATGTCCAATTTCGTATTGCAACTCAAATCATGGTTTTTTATAAGCTTGCTATTGCTAGCTTATAGTGTGCAAGCTGATGTGGAAGTTCAGACAGTTGAAAATCTGGGTGTATTAAAGCAACAGGCAGAAGCTAAAAACCTGCCGATTCTTTTATTGTTTACGGCTGAAGACTGTGAATATTGCGATGCTATTCGAATCAATTATTTGTTGCCAATGATTAAGTCTGGAGATTACAAATCTACGATTTTGATCAGGCAAGTTTATATTGAAGATTATAGTTATTTACGAAACGCCAAAGGTGAGTTGATTTCAGGTGATGTGCTGGCGCTGAAATATGATGTGGATGTTACGCCAACGATTTTGTTTCTAAATTCAAATGGGCAGGAACTTACTAAACGTATTATTGGAATCAGTAATATTTATTATTTTGGTGAGATTTTAGAAAAAAGCATTTCCCGTGCTACATCAGCTTTTAAAAAAACCAGAAAATAATCCATAACAATAATCCCAAAAAATAATTAATTATGCAATCTGAAATCATATTTGGCTTTCACTCCGTTGAGTCGGTTATTCGTAACGACCCGATTAATGTGCTGCAATTATTAGTAGAAAAAAATCGCCACGATAAGCGCATTACACAATTAATTAATTATGCAGAATCTCAGGGTATCTCGGTTGAGTATTTAAAGAAAACTGATTTACAAAAGCAGGCAGATAGTCATAAAACGCAAGGCGTAGCTATTCGTTACAAAGCGACTGCTAAAATTGAAGGCAACTCCCTCGAAGATATTATCAAAAAAGATAATGTGTTTTTGCTGGTACTCGATGGAGTAACTGATCCGCATAATTTAGGTGCCTGTTTGCGCACTGCCGATGCGGCAGGTGTTGATGCGGTAATTGCACCCAAAGACCGAGCGGCAAGTATTACGCCCACTGCTAGAAAAGTTGCCTGCGGTGCGGCGGAAAGCGTGCCGTTTTTCCAGGTCACTAATTTGGCACGCACTTTAAAACAATTCAATGATAATGAAATCTGGATTGTAGGAACGGCGGGTGAAGCTGAAAATAATTTATATGACATCGAACTCACGGGTAAGCTAGCATTAATTATGGGCGCAGAAGAAAAAGGTATGCGTCGATTAACTCGCGAAGCCTGTGATCAGCTGGTTAAAATGCCGATGCTGGGTCAGGTTGAAAGTTTAAATGTTTCGGTGGCTACGGGTGTTTGTTTGTTTGAGGCTGTCAGGCAGCGTACAAAAAATTAATGAAACAGTTAGATATTGTTGTGCCGGGTATGCTGGGGCCGTTTGCAGATGCATTACCCGAATATATTCTACCGTCACTCAAACAGACTGAATTTAATTTGCTGAATAAAGTCATGGCGCGTGCTGAGCTGTCGTTTGTTGATGCGAATAATTATTTTGAAACACAGCTGCATTTAATTAATCCGCAGTGTGAATTATCTTTATGCCAGTTAAGTGCTGAATTTGATGAGCTTAATATCAACGACGGGTTTTACTATCGAGCGGATCCAGTGCATTTTAAAGCTGAATCTGACCATGCACTTTTAATGGGTTCAGATTTAATTTCACCCACTCTCGATGAAGTCAGTCAGTTAGTTGATTGTTTTAATGCGCATTTTTTAGAAGATGGGTTAAGTTTATGTTTTACATCTGAAAGTCGTTGGTATTTGAAAAGTACACGACCGTTAAATTTAAAGTTTACCCCGTTGGACTATGCCTTAGGTCGAGATATAAAGCATTTTATGCCAGCAGATATCGGTGCGGGTGAAGATGCATTATGGTGGCGAAAAATTCTAAATGAAGCACAGATGTTATTTTTTCAGCATGCGGTTAATGAGCGACGTGAATCGCAGGGTCAGCTAACGATTAATGGTTTATGGATATGGGATGTGAATGCTAATCCCGGACAGAATGAAAAATCACATGTTAAGCAATTATTTTCAGATGACGTGATGTCGATAGCGTTGGCAAATAAAACCGATTTAGATGTGCAGCCTTCGAGTTGTATTAATAATGTTGAAGGCTCTGCGGTGTGGATATGCGATTCTATATATCAGGCGGTTTGTTATGGCGATATTGAAGCCTGGCTTGGTTCGTTAACAGAATTTTGTAATGATGAATTTCAAACGGCGATGAGTTTATTGTCGTCTAAAAAAATAGATGAAGTTAATATCTACCCCTGTGATGGGCGAAAGTTTAGTGTTAACCGAATGAGTTTATTAAAGTTCTGGAAATCTGCTGTAGCATTAAGTAAATACATAAATAAATAGTTGGTGCAAGTTTGTGTGCACTAATATATTAAAGTTAATAAAATAGAACTATCGGAAAAACTAAATGCAAACTAAACAAATAAAACGCATGAGTAGTGAGGTTTCAGATGCGCTCAAGCAGTCTGAGTTGCACCCGGTTTTGCAGAAAGTTTTAAGTAACAGAAGCATAAATTCGCCGGCTGAAATTGAATATTCCTTAGCTAATCTGATTAGTTTTGATCAGCTGATGGGAATTGATGCAGCAGTTGCATTGGTCGTAAATGCCATTCAGAAAAAACATAGAATTTTAATCGTTGGCGATTTCGATGCAGACGGCGCAACCAGTACCGCGGTTTGTGTGCGGGCGCTTAAAATGCTTGGCCATACTTCGGTTGATTATTTAGTGCCAAACCGGTTTGATTTTGGTTATGGTTTAAGCCCTGAGTTGGTTGAGGTTGCCTGTAAAAATAAACCGGATTTATTGATAACAGTCGATAATGGTATTTCAAGTATTCAAGGTGTACAGGCTGCACGTGATGCGGGTGTTGAGGTGTTGGTGACTGATCATCATTTAGCCGGTGCGGAGTTACCTAATGCCAATGCTATTGTTAATCCGAATCAGCCCGGTTGTAATTTCCCCAGTAAAAACCTGGCGGGTGTCGGGGTTATTTTTTATGTAATGCTGGCAGTTCGAACAGCGCTGCGTAAAGCAAATTATTTTAATGGCACTATTCGTGAACCGAATATGGGGCAGTTGCTGGATTTAGTTGCGCTGGGGACGGTTGCCGATGTTGTGCCGCTGGATGAAAATAATCGCATCTTAGTTTCGCAGGGTTTAAAGCGAATGTTGTCGGGAAAAGCATGTGTGGGTATTCAGGCGGTTTTAAAAATTGCGGGCCGCGATATTAGTCGTATTGTTGCGAGTGATTTAGGTTTTGCAATTGGGCCGCGCTTAAATGCGGCAGGGCGTTTGGAAGACATGTCGTTGGGCATTGAGTGCTTAATTACCGACGATGGTAATCAGGCAATGTCCATAGCTGAGCAGTTAGATCAGCTAAATAAAAATCGCCGTGAAATAGAGCAACAAATGCAGCAAGAAGCGATGCAAAGTTTGCAACATCTTGAAGAGACAATGAATCAAAAAGAGTTGCCCTATGGTATCTGTTTATATAATGGCGACTGGCATCAGGGTGTAATTGGAATTTTAGCCTCGAGAATTAAAGAGAAATTTAACCGCCCGGTTATTGTTTTTGCGAATGATAATGAGACAGTTATTAAAGGCTCGGCGCGCTCAATAAAAGGATTGCATATTCGCGATGTGCTGGAATCAATTTCAACACAGAACCCCGGAATTTTAATTAAGTTTGGTGGTCATGCTATGGCTGCTGGCATGAGTTTAAAAAAATCCGAATTTGAAATCTTTGAAGCTGCATTTAATGCAGAAGTAAAAAAGCAACTTGACGATGATGCGCTGCAGGGTGTGATTGAATCGGATGGTGAATTGCAGGGTGGTGATTTTGGATTGCCACTGGCTGAGTCAATTAGAAATGCGGGTCCCTGGGGGCAGTGTTTTGTTGAGCCGACTTTTGATGGCGATTTTGAAGTTATTGACTGGCGCGTAGTGGGTGAGAAACATTTGAAAATGCAATTGCAATCGCCAGATGCGGAACAGCCTATTTCTGCAATTGCATTTAATGCACCAGCAGCGTTATTGCAGGAAAGTGATGGCTATATTCATGCGGCTTACCGCTTAGATGTGAATGAATTTAGAAATAAAAAAACGCCGCAGTTGATAGTGGAGTATTTTGAGGCGATATGATTTTTTAGGTTTATAAAGTGTCTGTCATTCCCGAATGCTTGTGTCGGGAATCTAGTGACTTTACAGTGCCTACGGTCACTGGATCTCCGATATAAGCATTCGGAGATGACGAACTAAAAACATAAAAATAAAATGATTATAACTTTATAAAGGAACAATAATTATGGCATTAATGCCGTACAGTTTAGTAAGAAAAATTTTGTTTATGTTTAACCCTGAGGCTGCGCACGAGTTGTCGTTAAAAGGGTTGAACTATGCGCATCGATTTAATTTAATCAGTTTTATGTTTGGAAAAAATAAATTAAAACCGGTTAATGTTATGGGGATTAATTTTCCTAACCGTGTCGGTTTGGCCGCTGGGCTGGATAAAGACGGTGAGTATTTCCAGGCATTGTCTAGTTGTGGTTTTGGCTTTGTTGAAATTGGTACCGTGACTCCCGTTGCACAAAACGGAAATGAAAAGCCGAGACTGTTTCGGCTGGTTGGCGCGCAGGCTATTATTAATCGCATGGGCTTTAATAATAAGGGTGTTGATAATTTACTGGAAAATGTAAAGCGCTCTGAGTTTAAAGGTGTGCTGGGAATTAATATTGGTAAAAATAAAAATACAGCGGAAGAAAATGCAGTTGATGATTATTTAATTTGCCTGCAAAAAGTCTATGCTCATGCAGATTATATTACGATAAATATTTCATCACCGAATACGCCTGGTTTGCGTGATTTACAGTTTGGTGAATCATTAAATAATTTGTTGCGCGATTTGAAATTCAAACAACGTGAGTTAACTCAGCAGCTTGATCGATATGTTCCATTGGTGGTAAAGGTTGCACCGGATATGGATGATGCTGCAATTGAGTCATTAGCGAAAACTTTTATCGAGTATGCCATTGATGGTGTGATTGTGAGTAACACCACGCTTTCTCGTGATGGTGTTGAAGGAATGCCCGATGCCGATCAGCAGGGTGGTTTGAGTGGTATGCCATTAAAAGAAAAAGCCGATCATTCGTTGCAGGTTATGGCGGCGCATTTAAATAAAAAAATTCCGATTATCGCGGTGGGTGGAATCAGTAATGCCGATGATGCAGAAAATAAAATTAAGCTGGGTGCGAGCCTGGTGCAAATTTATACAGGTTTTATTTATCAGGGGCCGGCGCTGGTGCATGAATGTGTTGAGCGAATTTAACTTGGTTCCAGTGTATTTGCCGTCGCTTAGGTGTAGTAGCTTATATTCGATTCGATATATTTAATCATAGGTTTAGATTTGTGTCGGCAGTAGCTGTGCTTTGCGGGAGATTGAACTCTGTGGTTGCGCCTGTTGGCGATTCACTTTTTTGTCTGCAGCCCATGATAATCAAATATTGAAAAGTAAGCAAAAAAATGCCCCCTGGATAACCGTGCAATCAAAAAAGTCATTTCGGCTCAGGCAATGTGTTTTTCCTGTAGGAGCGAGCTTTAGCTCGCGAGATGTTTTGCTACAAATGCGAGCTAAAGCTCGCTCCTACAAGGCCCTGGTGTCGTTTAGTAAATTGGCTAATTGTATTATGGAGTTATTGATGCGCTTGGATATTATGGCAGCAGCCGGCCGATCACTTTCAAAAGTTGAAATTCAGGCGATTCCCAACTCAGTGCCCTTATCGGTATTCGCAGGTGACGAGTCGTTTATGCTTAAGGCGCATAGCTATAGAAACTAGTGCAAAAAATATAAGGGATTTAAAGTTATAAAAGCTGGCTTAACAAATTTGCGTGTTCTGCAGGCGCCAGCAACTCTTTCAGGGTAGGGTGTAAGTCGGTTTTCAATTCATTCAGGCAGCTGATGGTAATGGTGGGAAACGATCTGCGCTTGGCATTGCCATGCTGATCATGTTGAATTTGTTTTTTGTTTGCGCCGTCTGTGCTTTGGCATTGAAACACCAGTAGCGGCCCATCATCAATCACTTCTATCAAAATATATAGCTGATTATTTTGAATGGTCTTTTGACCAATTAAATTGTGCAGTTGTGAATTCATAATTTTTCTATAGTATCAGTTATTAATCTTACAGGTGTATAAATCATGAAGTGGAAATTACTCAAAGCTGAGCCTAAATATGATGGTTTTTTTAAAATCGATTTATGTCATATACAGCACGAAACCTATGGTGGCGGTGAAATTGAGATAAAGCGCGAGCTGTTTCATCGGGGTGATGCGGTAGCGGTTTTAATGTATGACCCGTCTAAAGATAAAATAGTGCTGTTAGAACAATTCCGTGTAGGTGCAAAAGATGATGAAAATGGCCCGTGGCTATTAGAAATTGTGGCGGGTATGGTTGAACCGGGTGAGTCTATAGCCGATGTGGCGCGGCGGGAATGTAAAGAAGAGTCGGGTATAGAGGTGCACAGTTTTGAAAATGTGCACAGTTTTTATTCTAGCCCGGGTGGCTGTTCTGAAAAAATTCACATTGTTTGTGCAATGGTCGATAGTGATCAGGCGTCGGGTATTCATGGGGTTGAAAATGAAGGCGAAGACATAAAAGTGCTGGTTGTCGATTTTGCAGATCTGCATGACTTAATGATGTCAGGTAAAATTTGTGCCGCTATACCGCTTATTGCACTGCAGTGGTTGCAATTAAATCGTGAACGTTTGCGTATGGAGAGCTTTGTTTTGTAATGTTTTTATGAATAAATAATAAAAATTATCAGTTAATTTTCATCGATCACCTGTTAAAATTAAAGTCAGATAATGAATAAATTTAGAAAAAGGGAATAACGTAGTTGTAGCATAATGTTTTTTTATGTTAAGTATGTAACTTATTGAATTTATTGGACTAAAATAAATAAGTAGAATTTGCTGAGTTGTTTAAGCATGAAGTTTTGGTTCAGGAAAGAATATGTCTGATAGAACTTATAGAACATTGATTGGTTTGCTCTTATTAATTGTCTTATATTTTGAATTTAATTATGCTCTGTACGGAATAATTGTGCTTTTATTTTTCGAAGCAATCACCAATTTCCGGCTCCCGATGTTAGTGGGTTTATTGCGCAGAAGTTTGTTTAAAGACAATTATGAATATGTTGATGTTGCACTCGTTGAAAACTCGAAATTTAATATTGAATCAGAACGGGTTTGGCGCATTGCGGTTGGCTCGTTTCTTTTTATTGGCTTCTATTTAGTTGAAGCGCTTTGGTTTTTTCCCTGGTTTATGGGTTTTGCCATTTTTGGTGCAGGCTTGAGTGGTGTATGCCCGGTGTTATTGGCGATACGTTGGCTTGGGTTTAAATGACGCAAGCTCAAAATAATAATGATAAAAATCAATCTGTTAGTATGTCCTTGTCTGCCAAGGTTACGGGCATTGTATTTTGGGGGATGGTGTTAGTCGGTTTATTGGTTGCTACCTACATCCTCAATCAGCAGGAGTCTCAACTTAACAGTCAATATAATAATAATATTATTCATGTTGAGCATGAGCTAGAAAGTCTCTATTTATATCACCGTGATCATATCTATGACCACGAATATATGTTTATTCAGGTTAATAACCTCTTTCAAGAACTGGTTAAACAGTATCCCATTAAATCCATTCAGTATGAATTTGCCGGTCAGCAATATCAGTTTGGCGAATTACGCCCGGAGCAGGTGCTGGTAAAAGGGCAATTGTTAATGCGGGTTAGCGAAAGTGCGCAGCTACTTAAAATTGCTTTAAATGTATATATGAGTAGCTTTGAGCAAACCATTAAAGACACCCGTAAGCAGATGCTGTTGATTATTGGGGCTATGGTGTTTCTGTTTGGCATGATACTGCAGCAGATATTGCAGGTGGTGCTCTCAAAACCGCTATTGAAAATGGTGGCGTCAGCGCAGAAATTTGCTAAAGAAGACCAGTCGGCTCGTTTTAATGAAAACCGCAATGATGAATTTGGCTACCTCGCCAAGTTTATCAATCAGGCGCTTGATCTGGTGATTTCCCATCAACGTGAACTCGAGGTTTCGCAAAAAGCCTTAGTTGAAGAAAAAATACAGGCAGAAGTGACCCTGCATTCGATTATGGACGGGGTAATTACAACGGACCCTGACAATATAATTCAATACCTCAACCCTGTTGCTGAGCGCCTGATGGGGCTTACTTTGAAGCAGGCCCGGGATGTTAATTTAAGTGAAGCTTTACATCTGGTGAATGAAGACTCAGGGGAAAGCATTATTAGCCCGACGGAGGCCTGTTTAGCCAATCGTCAGGTCGAGGTGCTGGAAGGGCATTCGGTGATGCTAAAAAATGATGGGCATACAATACCCATCGAGGCAACGGCTGCGCCCATGCGCAATGATAAGGGCGAATTAATTGGTGCGGTAATGGTATTTCAGGATGTAAGCCAGGAGCGCATATTGAGTCGTCAGCTCTCTTATCAGGCGAGCCATGACATGCTGACCGGTTTGTATAATCGGCGAAAATTTGAAGAGTTGTTAGAGGCCCTGTTAGTGAATGTGGGGATTGAAAATCGCCATCATGCCCTGTGTTACCTCGATCTTGACCAATTTAAAATAGTCAATGATACCTGCGGGCATGTGGCAGGGGATGAGTTACTGCGTCAGCTAGGCGATCTGCTAAAAGCCTGTATTCGGGAAGGTGATGTGCTGGCTCGTTTAGGTGGTGATGAATTTGGTTTATTGCTAGAAAACTGTAGTCTTGAGAAAGCAGTGCAGGTAGCTGAAAAGGTTCGGGCATCGGTAAAGTCATTTCGTTTTGCCTGGGAGGATAAAAGTTTTGAAATTGGTGCCAGTATTGGTGTGGTGGGGATTAATGTAGAGAACATGGATCTTGCCATGATTCTGGCATCCGCCGATATGGCCTGTTATGCCGCCAAAGATATGGGGCGCAATCGGGTGCATGTTTATGAGCCATCTGATGCCATGCTCACCGAGCGGCATGGTCAGATGCACTGGGCGGGCAGGATAACCAGTGCGCTGGAGGAGCATCGTTTAGTGCTATTTGAGCAGCCGATTGTGGCAATTAAACAAACTCAATCACCCCCGGGGCACTCTGAGATACTGCTGCGTATGCGCGATGAAGATAAAGCGGTGATTCGCCCTGATGCTTTTATACCCGCCGCCGAGCGTTATAATTTAATGCCTACGATTGACCGTTGGGTAGTAGGGCAGGTGTTTAAGCATATTGCCAGTATTCGAAGTGATAACTCTGAAAAAATCGTAGCAATTAACCTCTCCGGCACGAGTCTGGCCGATGAGGGTATGTTGTCGTACATACTTGATGCGGCTAAAAAATATCAGATAGATTTGAGTAAAATTTGCTTTGAAGTCACTGAAACAGCGGCGATCAGTAATCTGGCCAAAGCCTCACAGTTTATTAAATCACTCAAAACAAGGGGCTGCCGGTTTTCATTAGATGATTTTGGTAGCGGCCTTAGCTCTTTTACCTACCTTAAAAATTTGCCGGTAGATTACATTAAAATAGATGGCTCGTTTGTTGTTGATATGATTAATGATCCCATCGATCGGGCGATGGTAGATGCGATTGTGCGAGTCGCCCATGTAATGCAGGTTGAAGTTATTGCCGAGTGGGTGGAAAACGAGGATACCCTGAACCTGCTAAAAGACATGGGGGTAGATTATGTGCAGGGCTATCATCTTTGTGTGCCGGAAGAAGTGGGAATTTGATCGCTTCCTCTTGGTTTTTTTCGTTATACACTAAAGCCTGAAAGTTCGTTTTATTGAGTATATGGCACTTTCACCGTTAATGATTTTATATGAGCGCAACAACCCTGACGTAAAAAATCGGGCTCAATTGTCTTTATATCCATATAAAAAACATCATGTAGCCCATTGAAGTAGTTAATCCCCTAAAGTCTTTGCATCGTACCGCCAGATTGCCTATCATGTGGCGGTATTTGGGCATAACTATATTAGCGAATATTAATGAATAAAATTATAAAAATTAAATTAAATAGTGTTTTTCAGCAGTTTTTACAAGGAATTATTAGTCTGAGTTTTGCAATTAAGCGCCCTAGAATCAAGGGTTTATTCTTAAAGAGTCTACTCACTTTATTATTATCGGGCTCAGTAATAACATCAGTATATTCCGCTCCACTGCCTGTTTATAAAGTGGGGCCAGGTGATGTGCTTAATGTGTCAGTCTGGAAGGAAGAGGGGCTGCAGCAGGAAGTATTAGTTCGTCCAGATGGAGGGATGAGTTTTCCACTAGCAGGTGATATTCAAGCAGGTGGTAAGAGTATTGCAGAATTACAGAAATTACTCGCAAGTAAGATAAAGCAATATATTCCTGATCCAGTTGTGACTGTATCAATTCGTCAAATTCAAAATAATAAAATATTTGTTGTCGGAAAAGTTATTCGCCCTGGTCAATATGTTGGGACAGCATATATCGATGTACTTCAAGCGCTTGCTATGGCAGGCGGCTTAAATGCTTATGCCAGTTCTAATAATATTAAAATTTTGCGTCGAGTTAAAACTGGAATTATAAGTATGCCGTTTGAATATGATGAAGTTGCCGGTGGTTATAAATTAAAGCAAAACATCATACTGCAAAGTGGTGATGTTGTTGTTGTTCCTTAAAACTTAAATTAATTGGTCCTAGTAATGAGTTTTAAGTGGAAATTAAGAATATTTTCTGTGGTGCTTTGTGCCTGTTCAGTTGGTGTGCATGCTGCCGAATGGAAATCAGAACCGAGCCTCTTTTTAAAGGGGCAGTATAATGATAATGTCAGATTACGGGCGGATAATGCTAACCCTGAAGGCTCGACAGGGTTTACGCTTGAGCCTAGAATAAAGTTTGCCGGTGAAGAGCTGAATTTATGGGATATAGCTGTTGATGCCAGAGCTAAGGTTACTCGTTATCAGGATATAGAAGATGGTGATAGTGAGAATATCTTTTTTGTCTTTGATGGTGGCAAACAAACAGAGCGTTCTGAATGGCGATTGAATGCCAGCTTAGATCGGAATATAAATTTAGATACGGATTTTGATACATCTAATCCGGATAACGGTGCATTCAATGACCGAACAGTGCGTAAAACAGCATCTATCTCTCCGTCTGTTGCCATAGATGCGAGTGAAATATTACGGCTAACTTTATTTTTAAACAATACAGATGTTTCGTTCGAAGAAGTTACATCTCTTAGCTATCAAGATTATACATATAGCAGTTTGAGTTTTATTGCAGACTGGACGGTAGCGCAAAACCATCAGTTAGGTTTTACTTCGTCTTATTCTGAATATGAGAGTCCGGGTTCAAGTTTCTCGTTTGATAAATCAATATTACAACTTGATTACACATACATAATAAATCCAAATGCCAGTGCAGCGCTTTCGTTTGGTGGTCGTAGTCTCGAGTCATTGAGAACAGTACCAGTAGTTGGTGACTTGAAAAACAAAGATAATGGTACGGTTGTAAAGCTTAGTTACTCTAGTCGTACTGAAACTGCATCGCATAGATTTACTGCATCAAGAGATGTATCTCCTTCGAGCTTCGGTGGGGCGCAGGAAATTAGAAGTGCAACTTACCTGTACCGAATTGAAAATACAGAAAGATTTACAACAAAGCTTATTTTAGATGCATCTGAATCATCAACTATTAACGGAACCTTGGTATCAAGATTTAATGACAGGATTCGTTATAGAGTTGAGCCGTCTTTAACCTATAAGTTAAATAGAAACTGGAATTTACAATTTCTATATAGATATATAGGTCAAGACTTTACAGGTAACGATAGAGACAGCGCGGCAAACGCTATCTTTATTAACTTATTTTTACACTGGCCAAAACTGGCCACAACATATTAGAAAGTATAATGGAAGAACAAGAAAAAAGTATTCAAGACTATCTTGCAGTCGTTAGCCGTAGAAAAGCATCGATTATTAGCACCGCGCTCGTGGTTTTTTTATTAGGATTAGTGACGGCTCTTGTATGGCCGCCAACTTACCGCTCATCGGCAACGATCTTAATTAAAGAGCAGGAAATACCTTCTGAGCTCGTGCGTTCAACAGTCACATCTTTTGCGGCGCAACGAATTCAGACCATTAGTCAAAGGGTAATGACGCGGCCTAACTTAATGGAGATTATTGAAAAGTATAATCTTTTTGTTAAAGAGAAACGCCGACAAACGACAGAAGAAGTTCTGGAAAAAATGCGTGAAGATATTGGTCTTAATATGATCAGTGCCGAAGTAATGGATCCAAGAACAGGGCGACCAGGTGTTGCTACAATTGCATTTACCTTATCGTTTGAAGGGGATGATCCTGCCTCAACTCAAAAAGTTACTGGTGAGTTAACCAGTTTGTTTTTAGCTGAAAACTTAAAAACCCGTAAAGATAAAGCGAATGAAACATATTTATTTTTGACGGATGAAACGACTAAGTTAGAAGAAAGAATCGCTGAATCAAGTCGTAAGCTGGCCGAGTTTAAAGAAAAAAATGCTAACAGCTTGCCTGAACTAGCGGCAATGAATTTGTCTATGCTAAACAGAAATGAATCTGAGCTAGATGCTGTGAATGCCGAGTTAAGAGGATTGAAAGAGCGTCAGTTTTTTTTACAAAGTCAGCTAGCTCAAATAAATCCTTTAACTAATATGCGTTCAGCAACTGGTGAGTCTATTTTAGATCCGGCGTCACGATTGAAAGCGCTGCAATCTGAATATGCTAGTTTGTCTGCAAAGTACTCTGATAAGCACCCGGATATTGTAAAAATACAAAGAGAAATTTCGGGTTTGAAGGCTCAAACAGGTCAGGGTGCCAATACCCAGGAACAGGCAATAGCGTTAACTAAAAAGCGCAGTGAATATGCCTCAGCTAAGGAAAAATATTCTGCAACTCACCCGGATGTCGTGCAGCTTAAATCCGAAGTCGCAGCGTTAGAAAAATCAATTAAAGAAAATCCTGTGCAGGCTGAGTTTGAGGTTTTGAAGTTACAGCCAGATAATCCTGCTTATATCTCTATTCAAACACAGCTTAAAACAGTTGAGTCTGAAATTAAGTCAAATGTGGCTCATAAAAAAAGACTAGATGAAAAGTTATTTGAGCTAGAAGAGAGAATCTCTAAGAGCCCTCAGGTTGAAAAAGAATTTATGGTGCTAAGTCGTGAACAGGTAAATGCACTTGCTCGTTTTCAGGATATTAAGGCGCGCCAAATGGAAGCTGAAATTGGTCAGGAATTAGAAAAAGAAAGTAAAGGTGAATCGTTTATATTAATAGACCCGGCTCAATATCCGGAGAAACCAGTAAAGCCTAACCGAATTGCAATTGTGTTTTTATCATTTATTTTCTCAATTGCGGCTGGTTTAGGCGTGGCAATTTTAAAAGAAGCGATGGATGGTTCAATTAGAGGCGTAACAAGCGTGAGTAGAATATTAACTGCAGCACCTTTAGCGGTTATACCACTTATTTATAATACGCATGATTTAAGGCGCAAACAACGCATTAGTCAGTTGGTCATTGGGTCTGTATTAGGTAGTATTATCGCTGTTTTACTGATGGTTCATTTTTTCTGGACACCACTTGATGTGCTCTGGTTCCGGGGAATCAGAAAAGCAGAAAATGTGATGGATTTATAAGAGGGCAAAACTATGGAACGCATAAAACAGGCATTAGAACTTGCTCGTCAGGAACGTATTAAAAATGGCGGTAAAGTGACAGGCTCAATCGCTAAGCCAGCTGAAAACCAGCAGAGTGTAGAAGATCAGAATATTCAATATACCAGTACGCGTACAGTTCCGCTACCGGTAAATGAGTTAAGAGAAAAGCGTATAATTACGGAGCAGCAAAACAATATTTCAGATGCCTATAGAATTTTACGAACTCAGGTATTGCAACGACTGAACGAAAAGAACTGGAATACGCTTGCGATTACAAGTCCTGGTAATGGTGCAGGTAAATCACTAACGGCAATAAATTTAGCAATGAGTCTTGCTCGTGAAGTTGATAACACGGTGTTATTAGTCGATGCAAATTTACGCAGTCCAAAGTTAGACAAGTATTTTGATTTTCACTGTGATTATGGCTTAAGTGATTACTTGCTGCAGGATAAGGCGCTCGATGAAATGTTAGTTAATCCTAAAGGTATTTCGCGATTTGTTGTATTGCCTGCAGGTCGTGCGATTACTAATTCATCTGAAATGTTAAGCTCGCCAAAAATGCAAAGATTAGTTGAGGAGGTGAAGCATCGCTATCCTTCCCGAATTGTAATTTTTGATCTTCCTCCATTGTTAGAAAGCTCGGATACGTTAGCCTTTATCCCAAATGCCGATGCAACTTTGGTTATAATTGAAGAAGGTAAAACTCAAGCAAATGAATTAAAGCAAGCATTTGAGTTGTTGCAGGGTAATGAGGTTATCGGTACAGTTTTAAATAAAGCTTATACAACAGATAGGGATTATGCTGGGCTCGATTTAAGCCCTGGCTGGATTTCGAAAATCATATCGAAGATAGGCAAAAGGGCTGCATCTGTTTAATCAGTTTTAGTTAGAATGCAAAGATATAGGGTCATAAAGTATATTTCTTTGATTGTTGTTTTAGTGTTTAAAGCCAGTGCTTTAAAAGCAGAAATTAATAATCAAACGCTGGCAGTGCTGGTTAATATTAATGACCCTCAAAGTATTGAAATTGCTGAATACTATAAACAAGCAAGACTTATTCCTGATAGTAATATTATATATTTGAAATTTAAGCCTGCGTCTGATTCATTAACGGTAGATGAATTTAAAAAGATAGAGTCAGAGCTTAACAAAAAAGTTGGCGCTAATATTCAGGCATATGCTTTGGCATGGAGAAAGCCCTGGAGAGTGAGTTGTATGTCGATTACGTCTGCATTTTCATTAGGAATTAATCCTGAGTACTGTGCTACTGATTGTAAAGTGACTAAACCCGTTAAGTATTTTAATAGTAAGAGCCATCAGCCATTTACGGATTTTAAAATACGCCCATCAATGCTGCTTTCATCTAACACCTTAGAAGGAGTTAAAAAATTAATTGATAGAGGTGTTGCAGCTGATTACTCAAGGCCAAATGGTACGGCTTATTTATTGAGTACCAGTGATAAGCATAGAAATGTACGAGCAGCTTATTACTCAGAAATGAATAACAATTTACAAAAAATATTAAATATAGAATTATTAAATGCGGATGCCATAAAAAATAAAAATGATATTCTTTTTTATTTTACCGGGTTAAAAAGCATAAAGTGGTTAGATGAAAATGATTTTTTACCAGGTGCAATTGCCGATCATTTAACTTCCGGTGGGGGACAGTTATTTCATGGTGCACAGATGAGCGTTTTAAGCTGGATAGATGCCGGGGTGACTGGGTCATACGGAGCAGTCGTAGAGCCGTGTAATTTTGTCCAAAAATTTCCAGATCCGAGAGTTGTTATACAAAAATATCTGTCCAATAATAGTTTAATTGAGGCCTACTGGAAGAGTGTAAGAATGCCAGGGCAAGGTCTGTTTGTTGGTGAGCCATTAGCTTCACCATTTAAAGGTTGTAATTTGGTATTCAATAAGCAGGGAATGTTTGAATTTTATAAAAATAAGATTGTAAATTTGGTTGAAAGAAAATCGCGAAATTGTATTTAAAATGATTTTATACAATATGATAGCAAAGGTAATTTTATGAATGTTGTTATGATAGGATCAGGCTATGTTGGTCTGGTTTCAGGGGCTTGTTTTGCAGAGTTTGGTGCGAACGTTATCTGTGTGGACAAAGATGAAGCCAAAATAAATGAATTACTCGCATGTCGTATTCCTATTTATGAACCAGGATTAGATGATCTAGTACGGCGTAATGTGGAGTCAGGGCGACTGACTTTTTCGATTGAGCTTGAAAATACAGTTGCTAATGCAGATTTGGTTTTTATTGCTGTAGGCACGCCAACACGCAGAGGTGATGGCCACGCAGATTTGAAATATGTTTATACTGCAGCAGAAGAAGTTGCAGGCTATTTGCAAGGCTATACAGTTATAGTCGATAAGTCTACGGTGCCTGTGGGTACAGCGCGAGAAGTTTGCAGAATTATAAGCAAAACTAACCCGTCTGCAGATTTTGATGTGGCATCTAACCCCGAATTTTTGCGTGAAGGTTCTGCGATTGGAGATTTTATGCGTCCCGATCGAGTGGTGTTGGGTGTCGAGTCAAAACGAGCTGAACAGAAGTTACGTGAGCTTTACCGGCCGTTAAATTTAATTGAAGCGCCTTTGCATATTACAAATTTGGAAAGTGCAGAATTAATTAAATACGCATCTAATGCATTTTTAGCAACAAAAATTAGTTTCATTAATGAGATGTCACAATTATGTGAGAAAGTTGGTGCTGATGTTCACTCCGTTTCAAAAGGTATGGGCTTAGATGGGCGAATAGGTAAAAAGTTTTTACATGCTGGGCCTGGTTATGGTGGTTCTTGTTTCCCAAAAGATACATTAGCATTAATTCGGATTGCACAGGAGCATGGAGTTTCCAGTCGAATCATTGAGTCAGTTGTAGAAGTAAATGCATCGCAAAAAGCTCGAATGGTTTCAAAAATTCGTGATGCACTTGGCGGGTCGGAGGCAGATAAAACTATTGCTATTTTAGGCTTAACTTTTAAACCTGAAACAGATGATATGCGTGATTCACCTTCGTTGGCTATTTTGCCAGCGTTGGTAGATAAAGGTGCAACATTGAAAGCTCATGATCCTGAGGGTGTTGAGGAAGCTAAAAAAATACTTCCTGAGGCTGTTCAGTATATGGGTAGTATTGATGAAGTGGTTAAAGATGTCGATGCTGTTGTTTTAATGACTGAGTGGAATCAATACCGTGGCCTTGATTTAGACAAAGTTAAATCAATGATGAAAGGTAATGTGTTTGTCGATTTAAGAAATGTTTATGAGAAAGATTTAATGGAGTCTCATGGCTTTGAATACACTTGTGTTGGGCGATGAAACATGAGTTTTAAATTAATTGATTTATTTAAGGCGGTTTGATGAAGATTTTAGTAACAGGCGCTGCCGGTTTTATAGGTATGCATTTATCAAAACGTTTGCTCGAAAGAGGCGATGAAGTTGTCGGTATTGATAACTTAAATGATTATTACGAAGTGCAGCTTAAATACGACCGTTTAAAACAGCTTGAAGGTTTTGATGATTTTACCTTTATTAAAATGGATATGGCTGATCGTGAAGCGATGGCTAGTCTTTTTAAAGAGCAACAGTTTAATCGTGTAATGAATTTGGCCGCACAGGCTGGAGTTCGTTATTCGCTTGAAAACCCACTGGCTTATGTTGATAGTAATCTGGTCGGCTTTGCAAATATTCTGGAAGGCTGTCGACATAATAAAGTTGAGCATCTGGTTTATGCCAGTAGCTCGAGCGTTTATGGTTCAAACACCGATATGCCATTCAGTGTTCACGATAATGTAGATCATCCGGTGAGCCTGTATGCAGCAACAAAAAAATCGGGTGAATTAATGGCGCATACTTATAGCCATTTGTATGATTTACCTACAACGGGCTTGCGTTTTTTTACAGTGTACGGTCCATGGGGTCGTCCTGATATGTCGCCGTCTTTATTCGCAGGTGCAATATTGCGCAATGAAGCTATTAACGTTTTTAACGAAGGCAAGATGCAACGTGATTTTACTTATATAGATGACATCGTTGAAGGTGTTATCAGAGTTATCGATAAAGTCGCAGAGCCGAATGAGAAGTACGATAAGTCAGCACCTGATCCTGCAACCAGTTATGCGCCGTATCGAGTTTATAACATTGGTAACAATGAGCCCGTAGAGCTGATGGAGTTTATAGAAACTATTGAGGATGCAGTGGGTAAAAAAGCAGAAAAAAATATGATGGGTATGCAAGATGGCGATGTAGTTGCAACTTTTGCTAATATCGATGCACTAATTGATGCAGTAGGTTTTAAACCTGCTACGCCATTAAAAGATGGTATACAGAAATTTGTTGACTGGTATAAAAAATATCACAACGCATAAAATATTTTGCTTTAAAGTGGCGCAGAGTTTTAGCCGCGATTAGCAATAAAACATTTGTTATGGAAATGCACTAAAAAGAATCATGAATTATTACAGCGAAAAATCATTTGTTAAGATGCTATCGCCTGAAGATAGTGAGCAGTTAAAAAAAGATATACCAGTTAACTGCACGGTTACATTAACGCAGCGTCAGTTATGTGATCTTGAAATGATTTTAAATGGAGCAATGAATCCACTAAATGGGTTTATGAATGAAGCTGATTATGTGTCTGTGTTAAAAGGTATGTCGCTGCATAATAATTTGTTCTGGTCTTTGCCTGTCACACTCGATGTTTCTAAAGAACAGCTTGATGCATTTAATGATGCGACTCAGGTTGGCTTATGTGATCAGGAGGGCTTTATGCTTGCTGTGATGCAAATTGAATCAGTATGGAAAACTGATAAAGCGCGTGAAGCAGAAGAAATTTACTTAACTATTAATCCTGAGCACCCAGGCGTGAATTATTTATTAAACTCAGTGAAAGAATATTACATTGGTGGTTCTGTACAAGGTATGCAGCTGCCAACGCATTATGATTTTGAATCAATAAGATTTACACCTGAAGCGCTGCGAGATGAATTTAAAAAATCGGGTTGGGATAAAGTTGTCGCTTTTCATACCAGTAAACCAATGCATAGAGTGCATTATGAAATAACAACTAATGCTGCAAAGTCTATTGGTGCAAATTTATTAATTCAGCCACTTTCAGGTGTAGGAAAACCGGGAGATCTGGCTTATTACAGCCGAGTGCATTGCTATCAGGCGATTATGCAATATTACCCCAAATATCTGGCAATGTTGTCTCTTGTGCCACAGGCCATGAGAATGGCCGGTCCTAGAGAGGCTGTTCACAATATGATTGTTAGACAAAATTATGGTTGTTCGCATTTTATTATTGGGCCTGAACATGCTTCACCTCCAGGTGTCAGATCAGGTAATCAACGATTCTATGAGCGCTATTCTGCACAAAAACTTGTTGAAGAGCATAAAGCTAAATTCGATATAGAAATGTTGACAGTCGAAGAGCTCGGTTATGCAGAGCAAAAAGGCAATTATATATCCTGTGAAAAGGCGCGCGCTGCAAAAATTGAAACTCATGGTTTTACAGAAAAAGATTTTAATCATGCATTGGAACATGATGAGCCTGTTCCACAATGGTATTCATATCCTGAAGTGATAAATGAGTTAAGTAAAGTTAAGTTGTCGCGTAAGAAAAAAGGGTTAACATTGTTTTTTACCGGTCTTTCCGGTTCGGGTAAATCGACATTGGCAAAGCTTGTTTATGCAAAATTTATTGAACAGGGTGACAGGCCAGTCACATTACTCGATGGCGATGTGGTACGTAATAATTTATCGAGCGAATTAACTTTCTCTAAAGAGCATCGTGATATAAATGTTAGGCGTATTGGTTATGTAGCGAGTGAAATAACCAAGAATAGAGGTGTTGCAATATGTGCACCTATTGCTCCGTATGAAACGACCAGAGAATCGGTTAGAAGTTTAATTGAAGAATACGGTGTATTTATCGAAATACATGTGGCAACACCACTTGCAACCTGCGAGGGTCGTGATAGAAAAGGAATGTATGCAAAAGCGCGTAAAGGCATAATTAAAAATTTCACAGGCATTAGTGACCCTTATCAAGAGCCAGTCAATCCAGAAATTAAAATAGATACTAATGGTAAGACACCGGTTGAGTGCGCACAAAAAATTATGCTGCATTTATTTCAACAAGGTTATCTTGCCTGATATGAAATTTCAATAATGGTTATAACATGTATGAATATTAAGAATTTAAATAAGGAACAAACATGATCGTCCCAGTGATTCTATCTGGTGGGTCGGGTACAAGGTTATGGCCTTTATCTAGAGCGTTGCGACCTAAGCAGTTACTTCGAATGGTGTCTAATCATACAATGATTCAGGATACAGTTACGCGCTTGAGTGGCGTTAATGATCTTGCTGATCCCATTATTGTTTGTAATGAAGAGCATCGATTTACAATTGCCGAACAAATGCGTGAAATGCATATAAACCCTTCAGCAATTATTCTTGAACCCTTTGGTAAAAACACTGCGCCAGCTGTTGCAATTGCTGCGTTGCAGTCGCAAAAAAATACTGATGATCCGGTGCTGTTAGTTTTGCCTGCCGATCATGTTATTGGGAATCAGGCCGAGTTTCATAAGGCGCTTCAAACAGGTTACAAGGCTGCGCTTGAAAACAGGCTGGTTACATTTGGTATTGTTCCAGATGCACCTGAAACCGGTTATGGGTATATTAAAGCAGGTGCTAGCATAAGTAATGATCAAGTGTTTAGTGTGGATGCATTTGTAGAAAAGCCTGATGCTGATACAGCTAAAACTTATATTGATGAAGGTAGTTACTATTGGAATAGCGGTATGTTTATGTTTAAGGCATCGGTTTATTTGCAGGAGTTAAAATTATACAATAGTGACATGTTTAGCTGCTCAGAAAAATCTTTAAATTCAGCACATGTTGATATGGATTTTATTCGTCTTAATAAAGATGTTTTTCAAAATTGCCCTGCAGATTCTATTGATTATGCAGTAATGGAAAAAACGGATACGGCATCAGTCATTCCAGTTGATATGCAATGGAATGATATTGGTTCATGGTCTGCATTGTGGGAAGTGGGTGAGTCAGATGAAAGCGGTAATGTCACCCATGGTGATGTTATGTTAGAAGACAGTAAAAACTCTTATGTGCATGCCGATAGTCGACTTGTGACAACACTGGGTTTAAATGATCATGTGGTAGTTGAAACGGCAGATGCGGTATTAGTTGCACATCGTAATAAAGCTCAAAATGTAAAAGATATTGTTGAGAAATTAAAAGCGGCTAATCGTGATGAAGCAACAGTTCATCATAAGGCTTATCGACCGTGGGGTGCTTATGAATGCATCGATCATGACTCACGTTTTCAGGTTAAGCGCATTACCGTAAATGTTGGTGCGAGCCTTTCATTGCAGCTTCACCATCATCGTTCCGAGCACTGGATTGTAGTGCAGGGAACGGCAAGAGTGACTTGTGGCGAAAAAGTTTTTTTAATGGGTGAAAATGAATCAACCTATATACCATTAGGTGAAAAACACAGGCTGGAAAATTCTGGAAAAATTCCACTGGAATTAATCGAAGTGCAAACCGGTAGTTATCTCGGTGAAGATGATATTGTGCGCTTTGATGATGTTTATGGTCGTCAGGATTAGTAGCAATTTTAAAAGTGTATTAAACATTAAAAATACATTGAGGATAAACAAGTGTCAGTAATTAATAAAAAAATATGTGTGATTGGCCTGGGCTATATTGGTTTACCAACGGCTTCGTTATTAGGTACAAAAGGTTTTTCAGTGCATGGCGTGGATGTTTCTGAGCATGTCGTTAATACGATTAATGAAGGTAAAATTCATATTGTAGAACCTGATCTTGATATTATGGTTAAGTCAGCTGTAAATGCGGGTAACTTAAAAGCGGGTGTAGAACCAGTTGAGGCAGATGTTTTCATTATAGCAGTACCTACACCTTTTAAAGGTGACTACGAGCCAGACCTGTCTTATGTGGAATCGGCCACTCAGTTAATTTCGCCATTTATTAAACCCGGTAATTTAGTCATTCTCGAATCAACAAGTCCTGTGGGAACAACAGACGAAGTTGTTGCCAGAATACTAAATGAAAATGGCCATGATACAGAAAAAGAAGTGTATGTTGCACATTGTCCTGAGCGAGTTCTTCCCGGGCGTATTCTTATTGAGCTAGTTGAAAATGACAGAATCGTTGGAGGTGTTAACCCGCTTGCTACACAAAAGGCTATCGAGTTTTATAATGCCTTCGTTAGAGGTGAAGTGCTTGCAACTGATTCAAGAACAGCGGAGATGGCGAAACTAACAGAAAACTCATCAAGAGATGTGAGTATTGCTTTTGCCAATGAGTTGTCGCTTATTTGTGATGAAGAAGGCATTAATGTTTGGGAGTTAATTTCATTAGCTAATCGCCACCCTCGTGTCAATATACTCAATCCTGGGCCTGGGGTAGGGGGACATTGCATTGCAGTAGATCCATGGTTTATTGTCGCAAGATCACCTAAATATGCAAAATTAATCAAAACAGCAAGACTGGTTAATGATGCAAAACCAGATTGGGTAATTGAAAAAGTTAAGAGCAGAGCTGAAAAATTCAAACACCCAGTTATCGGATGTTTAGGGCTGGCATTTAAAGCAGATGTTGATGACTTAAGAGAGTCTCCATCAGTTGATATTGTTCGTAAGCTCATAAAAGAAAACGTAGGTGAAGTACTTATATCTGAACCTAACCTTGAATCGCACGATGAGTTTGATTTGTTAGCATGCGATGAAGTGATAAAACGTGCTGATATTATCTTATTGTTGGTTGATCATAAAGAATACAAAGGCATTAAAACGTTAGAGTTAAATGAAAAAGTGTTTATTGATACGCGTGGCATACTTCAGTGAAATTGTTGATTGCAAAAACTGTTATTCGTGAGTGCTTGTGTCGGGAATCCAGTGACTTCAGTTTTTTTGAGTAATTAAATATGTCATTAAAAGTATTATCCGTATTTGGTACAAGACCAGAAGCCATAAAGATGGCACCAGTAGTTTTAGGCTTGCAAAAAGCAGAAAACATAGAATCCATAGTTTGCGTCACAGCACAACACCGTCAAATGCTAGATCAGGTTCTGGAGTTATTTGAAATCAAGCCTGACTATGATTTAAATATTATGAAACCCGGGCAAGATTTATATGATGTTACGTCGAATGCTTTATTGGGTATGCGAGAAGTTTTAAGAGAATGCAAACCTGATATTGTATTAGTGCATGGCGACACCACCACCTGTTTCGCTGCAGCACTTGCCGCATTTTATGAGCAGATAAAAGTAGGCCATGTTGAGGCCGGTTTAAGAACGGGCGATATGACGGCACCGTTTCCAGAAGAAGCAAATCGATCGTTGGTTGGTCGCATTGCCGAATATCATTTTGCACCGACTGAAGGTTCCAGACAAAATCTATTAAAAGAAAATATAGCAGATACCAATATTATAGTAACGGGCAATACCGTGATTGATGCATTGTTAATGGTGCGTGACAAAGTGAACGCTTACCCGGAGTCACAATGGCGCGATTATTTTGGCGCAGGTGTTTATGATCGTATAACGAATAAGCAACAAAAGTTTATACTCATTACCGGTCACAGAAGAGAAAACTTTGGGCAGGGATTTGTCGATTTATGTACAGCAATAAAAACACTTGCGGATAATCACAAAGACTGGAATTTAATTTACCCTGTCCACTTAAATCCTAATGTTCAAAAACCAGTGAATGAAATACTGGGTGATACTGAAAATGTATTTTTGATCGATCCTCAAGACTACGCACCTTTTGTCTGGCTAATGGATCAGTCTGATTTAATTCTTACCGACTCAGGCGGAATTCAGGAAGAGGGGCCGTCCTTAGGTAAGCCGGTATTGGTAATGCGCGATGTGACAGAACGCCCAGAGGCAATTGATGCGGGAACGGTTGTGTTGGTTGGTACTAATACCGATGCAATTATAAATGGCATTGAGTCTGTGCTTAGTAATGAAGATCAATATAATAAAATGTCAAAAGCGCATAACCCTTATGGTGATGGCAATGCAGTGACAAAGATTATAAAGAAATTATATGTGTAATAAATACCTTTCAATTTTGTTTTTATTTGGGAGGGTGAACCGTGGCAATACCTGAATTTTTTGTTGTAGGGGCTCAAAAATCGGGAACCACCTCATTACATCATTATTTAATGGAACACCCGGATATCTGTCTGCCGGAGCAAAAAGAAACAAAATTTTTTGTAGATGATAGTCTCTATGAAAAAGGTCTGGGTTTTTATCAGCAACAATTTTTTTCAGATTGTAGTGATAAAAAAATTATTGGTGAAGTTGATCCGGATTATATGTATTTTAAGACCGGCGCCGAAAGAATAAAACTGCATATTAAAAACCCCAAGTTTATTTTTGTTTTCAGAAACCCTGCAGAGCGCGCTTTTTCTCATTATGTTATGACGTTTCGGCGAGGGCTGGAGCTCAATTCATTTGAACAGGCAATAAAGATTGAGGCTGAACGTATAGCGCAGAGCTACGAAAATGATTTTCATTATAGTTATATTAAGCGAGGTTATTATTTTAAGCAGGTTAGCCGGTTTCTAGAACACTGGGATATTTCTAATATGCACTTCGTTCTTTCAGATGACCTGATAAACAATCCCGCTGAAACCGTTAAAAAATGTTTTGAATTTTTAGGTGTCAATGATGATTTTGTCCCTGAAAAAATTGGTAAGAAATTCCACCAGGCTACTGTCCCTAAAAACTTAGCATTAACTGTTTTGTTCAGAAATAAAGATGCCTACCCTGTAGTGCGTAGAATAGCGCGTTTTTTTATGCCGAGCCTTGCATGGCGAAACTGGCTCAGAGGAAAGCTGGTTTTGTGGAATAAAAAACCTAGTGATATGGCTTTATCAAGTGAAACTCGTAATCAGTTAATTGATTTGTATCGAGAAGAAAATTCAAAGTTATCGACTTTGATTGGCTGTGATCTTAATCACTGGAATGCAAAATGATAATTGTGTTGTGTCATTATGAGCAGTGAAAAACAGGATTCAAATAAAGTCACAGCTGGCACTAGTTTAGGACTTGCAGGTGCACTCATGGGTGCAATTTTGCAACTTGCTTCAGGCATGATTCTAGTTCGATTAATTTCAACGACTGAATATGGTCTGTACAATTTAGCTGTAGTTTTTATTTCTACTGCTGCGACAATATCGACACTTGGTTTTTCTAGTGGTAGTCCTCAGTTGATTGCCAGATACATAAGTAATAAAGATTACTCCAGAGTTTGGAGTATTATTTTATCGACGATTATTATCATTATTTTATGCGGAGGCGTACTGTCTCTACTAGTCTTTGTTTTTTCAGATCGGCTCTCATTGTTATTTGATAAAGCTGAGCTGACGCATGTTTTATGGCCATTTACTTTGGTGCTGTGGGCAAATGCAATAGTCATTGGATTAATCAGTATTTTTACAGGACTTGCAACCACCTGGCCCCGAGTTTTATTTAACGAACTGCTCAACCGCTCTACCCGTATCTTAGGTTTAATGCTCGTCGGCTTTATGGGGTGGGGCTTAATGGGGGTTGTCTGGGTTACTGTCGTCAGTACTGTAATAGTCACCCTGCTTTTTTGCATTTATGCATGGAAAAAAATTCCGGCCTTAGTGCCTGCGGCTAAAGCAAGCTGGAGTGGTAAAGAACTAATTTTTTTCTCATTCCCATTGTTTGGAAATACCGTCATCGCTTTATTAATGGTTTCTGCAGGAACCCTACTCTTAGGTTATTTAAATACAGCAGAGCAGGTGGCCCAATATGGTGTATCAATGACATTGGGGCGATTACTTGAAATGCCGCTTGCTGCTCTGGCATTTATTTATTTACCTATTGCGACTAAGCTTCATAATGGTGAAGGCATTAGTGAAGTGAAGGAGCTATATTTAAGTAGCACAAAGTGGATCATGCTGGTGTCATTAAGCGGTTTTTTATGTTTTCAGTTAGAGGCTGAATTTATTATAGGTTTACTCTTTGGAGAGGCTTACCAGTCGTCGGCAAATGTTTTAAGAATACTCTCGATAGGATATTTTATGCATGTTGCATTTGGGCCTAATGGTGTCACTCTACTAGCGTTAGGTGCACGAAAAGCGATTTTTTATTCAAGTGGAATCGCTGCGCTAATCAATATTTCATTAGGTCTGCTGCTAATGAAAGAATATGGTGCAATCGGAGCCGCCATTGCCATAGCCGTTGCGCTTACAGTTTCTAATTTATTTATCTCATTTAATCTTTATAAAAAAACAGGTATACATCCGTTTCATGCTAATTATCTCAAGCCCCTGCTTTTCGCATCGTTAGTGGCGTTGTGTGTCTATTTTCTAATGCAGTTAATGCAGGTGACTCATATTATATTGCATGTACTTGTTCTTATATTTATTGCACTGATAAGCGTGTGTTCTGCGGTTATTACTAAAAGTATAAATGCATCAGATCTTGAAACATTATGTGGTATAGAAAGAAAGCTACGTAAGAAAACAGAAATTACTTATAGAATTGCTCGCTGGTGTGAAATAGATGCTCAAATGGTCATATCGGATATAAGGAAGTAAAATGAGCAATAGTTATAAGTCAGTACAGTTAAAAAAATATGACACTGCTATTGATGATGGTGTAGATAGTCAAGTAACAAAACTTAATTTACCCAAGCCTTCACTGGCGTTATTCTTTTTGTTGGCAGTTATTTTTATTATCTTTAGTACTATTTTTGAGCCTGCTTACATGCCGGCAGTGCCATTAGTTGCTGGTGCTCGCATGTTTATTCAGGATCTGTTTTTATGGGTGCTTGTGCTGTTCGCTATTATGTCCAGCATGAGCCACAATAAACTTGCTATACAATCACCTGTAGGTAAATATGTCATTATTTTTTTTGTGATTGTTGTTATAGAAGCAATGTATGCAATAGTTGTAACGGGCAATCCTATTTTCAGTGTTTATAACGATGTAAAACCCTTCTTCTATTATCTATTGTTCTTTCCGGTTATCTGGTGCTTTGGTTCTGAAAAAGGAATCGACTGGATAATTAAGTTATGGGCTGTGTTGGCATTGTTTGGAGCCATGCTTTATATCTTTCAGTTTGTGTTTGGACAACTATCCATTTTTGAAAATTACAGTTGGCTCTATAGTGGCTCATTAAATATTGGTACTGGAGGGGCTCAGTCAGTTTCGGTAGACTTTAAACGTCTAATTTCTCAGGGAACGGTGTTGTTTAGAATTATGTTATTCGTGGCATTTAGTTTATGGTTATATACAGATGGTAAAACTAAAAAATGGTGGGGAGTGCTGGCATTAATCCTTGCGGCTCAGGTTGCATTACAGTTTACGCGTGGTATGTATATTACAACTATACTGGCGCTTATTGCTATGCCGTTTATTGTGAAAGATAAAAAAATAAGCAAAAAAATTATCAATATTTTGATGCTTAGTATTGTAGTTATTACGTTTATGGTTATTTATAAAGTGATGTTTTCAAGTGGTAAGGGTGGCTATAGTTTAATTGAATTTATTGGCCAACGTTTTTTCAATGCTGTTACCCAGTCAGGTTCTGATTCCAGTTTGGATGGAAGGCGGCAGGGAGCACAAATGATGTTTGATTTAATTGAAACTCATGGTAACTGGTTTTTAGGTTTGGGGTTTGGTAATGGAGTAAACTATGGTGACAGTACCTATGTTAGTTTATTGCTTAAAACTGGCTGGGTAGGAACCATTGCATTTTTAGTTCTATTTGGTGTATCTAGTTTAAGGGCATTTAAAAATCTGAAATATGTAACAGATCCAATTCAAAAAGCCATTTTACTGGCCTTGTTTGTGAGTACAGGTCGACATTTAGTAAACGGAATAACACAGGCGGATTTTACATATAACGTAAGAATTCCAGCTTTAATTATTAGTGTCGCGATTATGGAAGTAATAATTGTAAGAGCGTTGAACCAGCGTCAGAGAATCAATCATGTCCAATAAAGACAATATGACAACAACAGTTGCTCCCGAACATGTCGCCAGTGTAGGCATAGTGGTTCTTAACTGGAATGGTAAAGATGATACTGTCGAATGCCTGCATTCTCTTTATCATTGCAGTTATACCAACATGCATATTTATATTGTTGATAATGCATCTAGTGATGGAAGTGTTGCAATTATTGAGAAAATATTTGCTGATAAAATTAATCTAACAATTATTGAAAGCGGTGGTAATCTTGGGTTTTCGGGTGGTAATAATGTAGGCTCAAAGCAAGCAATTGATGATGGTATGGAATATGTCATGTTGCTCAATAATGATACGGAAGTAGATCCCGGCTTTATTGAGCCATTGGTAAATGTTTTTGAAGAAGATGAGAGTGTAGGTGTCGCCACAAGTAAAATTTATTTTGCCCACCCTTCTAAAAAACTCTGGTTTTTTGGTGGTTTTATGGATAGAAATTCTGGGATTGGTGGGCCTGTTGGTGGACAGGTAGAAGATGTGGGGCAGTTTGACAAGGTGCTTGAGTGTGATTACGCAACTGGATGTGTGCTTATGGCAAAGTCTAGCTTGCTTAAAAGGGTTGGTTTATTAGATGATGACTATTTTTATTTATGCGAAGATGCAGACTTTTGTTTTCGAGTAAACGATATTGGCTTAAAAATATTAGCAATACCGGAGTCTATAGTCTGGCATAAAGTGAGTGCCTCACTTGAGGGAGGAGAAGAGTCCCCTTTCAGATTGTACTTCAGAGCTAGAAACCAGATGATGTTAGTATCAAAAAATAGAAAAAATTACAAATTATCTACACATGGTTTATTTCTGTTGAAATTCCATGGCTTGTATTTAGCTAGACGAATTTTAAAAGGTATGCCTTTTAAGGGGACGTTATATTATATGTGGGGGCTTTGGGATTATTTTATTGGACGCACTGGTAATATTTCTAAATAAAGATTAAATATGAAAATAGCAATTATATCTTTCCATTTTGCCGAATATTCATTTTTACTGGCCAATGCTTTAGCCAGTAAAAATGAAGTTGTGCTTATGTTAAATAAAGCTAATGCAAGTAATGAGCTTGGTAATCGAATAGAGATAGAAAAGCATAGTAACTTAACAGTTTTTTATTTAACTGACTATGGACTGAAAAATCCAATGATAATTTTAAATGTGTTTAAAATCTTAAAAATCATCAATGGCTTTAATCCAGAGGTAATTCATTGTCAGGAAGCCATTAAAGATTATTTGATGGGGGCGTTATGGTTTATGAAGAATCGACCTTTGGTGTTAACCATTCATGATCATGTGCCACATACTGGAAAAGATTCACGGGATAGAAAAAGAATTGTTTTTTATAAAGATATATTACGAAAATTACCGGACGCAGTAATTGTTCATGGCGAAAAAATAATATCTGAAAGTCAACAATTAATGCCCTGGCTAGAAAATAAATTATTTTCTGTTCCTCATGGTGTGCTTGGTAAAATCACCTCAGGTCATGATAAAAACTGGCAACCCGGCGTTGTTTTGTTTTTTGGGCGAATTGAAGAGTACAAAGGCCTTAAGTATTTTATTGAAGCTGTTAATATTGTATCAACTAAGTACGTTAGTATTAAAGGTATTATTGCTGGCACAGGTCAGGATCTTGAGAATCATAAAAGTGACATTATTAATAACGATAATTTCGAATTAATTGATCGTTATATAAAAGATGTTGAAGTGCCAACACTATTCAACAGGGCTAATGTTGTTATATTGCCTTACACGGATGCCACTCAAAGTGGTGTGGTCGCAACAGCATTAAGCTATGGTCGCCCTATAGTAACAACTCGTGTCGGCAGTATTGATGAAGTTGTAAAAGATGGCGTTAATGGCTTAATTGTTCAACCTAAAGATGCTCAGGCGTTAGCAGATGCCATGTTTAAAATAATTAGCAATACTGCGTTAGCAAACGAGATGGCTGATAATGCTCGCCAATTAGCTGAAACTGAATTGTCTTGGTCGTGTATTGCAGATAAAACAATGCTTGTGTATAAACATGCTATTGAGTTAAAAAGTTAACTGTTATGAGTAAAAAGATTCTATTTATACTGCCTTCTCTTTGTAGGGCAGGTGCTGAAACACAAACGGTTGATTTAATAAACGGTATAAGTAGTGATGATTTTGACAAGTATTTTCTGACCTTTGAAAAAAATTTAGATCAGTACGAACGTATCGATCATGAGAATGTTAAATATATTCATTGTGAACGTAAGAAAAAAATTGATCTAACATTAATAACAAAAATCGCACATATCATTGATAGTGAAAAAATAGAATTAGTGCACTGCTCTTTGCAAATTGCTTTGTTGATGGGTTGGTTAGGTGTTAAGTTTTCTAAAACAAAACCACAAATAGTACTTGCCGTACATACAACGTTAAATAGAAACAAACGTAATGACCTCGCTGATAAATATATTTATCAATGGTTGATGCGAAGTTGTAAGAAGATTATCTTTGTCTGTAAAACGCAAGAATCCCATTGGCTAAAAAAATTTCCATCGCTAAAAGGAAATACCGTTGTTATTTATAATGGGGTAGATCCTCACTATTTCGATCCGAATAAATTTAAAAGTGAAGGTGATAACTTAAGGGAAAAGTTAAATATACCTGCAAGTTCGAAAGTGCTTTGTCATATTGCGGCATTTAGACCTGAGAAAGGTCACCTGATTTTAGTGAATGCTTTTAGAGACGTTTTAGTGAGTCATCCAGATGTTTATTTGGTGTTTGCCGGTGATGGCTTGCTGAGGCAGAAGGTAGAAGAAAAACTGGCAGAATATGATATAGAAAATAATATTCATTTTTTGGGGAATATACCTGATGTCCGGCCGTTACTAGCAATGGCGGATGTCACCGTTTTACCGTCTACTGCTGTCGAAACATTCTCTATTGCAATGCTTGAATCAATGTCGATGAATACACCGCTAGTTGCAACTAATATGGGCGGAATAGCAGAGGCAGTGCTGCATGATAAAACGGGTATGATTGTAGAGCCGGGCAACGCTACAGTATTGGCTTCTGCTTTAACTGACATATTATCAGACGAGAATAAATGTCAGCATATGAGTCTGGCATCCAGGGAATTGATAATTAATAATTTCACTAAACGTAAGATGCTGGATGAAACTGCTAGCTTACTTTTAGTAAGATAAAATGTAATACGGTTTGATTAAAGTTAATGATGACATAATGAATATACTCAAGAGCAATACTCATTTAAGTAGTACCTATATCAGTGGTATAGATGGCCTTCGAGCATTGGCAGTTTTGTCTGTCATGTTGTTTCATCTTGATGCTGAATTTTTGCCAGGTGGTTTTAGTGGTGTAGATATATTTTTTGTTATTTCAGGTTATGTTGTAAGTTCTTCTCTTGCAAGAGAGCTAGATTATAATTTTTTACAATTTACTATTCGATTTTATGCGCGAAGAATATTAAGAATTTTTCCAGCTTTAATTGTATGTCTTATTGTAATTACAATAGTTAATGCTTTAATTGTGCCGATTTCCTGGCTAAGTAATGCAAATAAATATACAGGATTATATGCGTTTTTTGGGGTGAGTAATTTCGCTTTAATTTGGTTTAATGATGGTTATTTTTCACCTCGAGTTGAATTTAATCCTTTTACTCATACCTGGTCATTAGCGGTTGAAGAGCAGTTTTATATGGTGTTTCCATTTGTGTTTTATTTATGGATGCATTTTAAGGAAAGAAATAGCATGCTTAGCCGCACTGCTATTTGGTTGTTACCATCTTTGCTTCTAGCTTCATTACTGTTCTCATGGTATCAGACAACAGAATCTCCTGATAAAGCCTTTTATTTATTGCCTAGTAGGTTCTGGGAGCTTGCATGTGGCGCGCTTCTCTACAGGTTTCATTCTCAAGGGATGTTATTGTCTAAGGCAGCGAACACGAATAGATTATATATTTTTACTGGTTTAACTCTGACTGTCGCAGGTTTGATTTTTTCCGATCAGTCTGCATTTCCTTTTCCGTGGGCATTGCTATCCGTGGCTGGTTCATTGTTTTTAATAATGGGTGTTGTAAATAAACTAGATGATAAAAGTTTTGTGCAATGCGCATTAGAAAGTCGCTTGTTTGTACATATCGGTAAAATGTCCTATTCACTGTATTTATGGCACTGGCCTGTTTATGTGTTCTTAAGGTGGACTACAGGGCTAGAAAGTTTGTATGAGATTGCTTTTGCAGTTGTGCTTACTTTTATTTTAGCAAGTCTTTCCTATCGTTATGTTGAAGGGCCTGTACGTAAGAATAAATTTATCAGTGCAAGATCAAGTTGGCAAATAGTGACAATTGGTATAGGTACAATTTTTGTTTCTTTGTTATTTTCAGGTTTGGTTATTAAATCACAGCCCGTCATTAGTTTAAGTGTAACGAAAGATATACGCACATGGTATCCACTTGCCTGGCCCGCAGATGTTAACCCAAGTATGTCGCAGAATTTTAAAGACAAAAAACTCTTTGTTCTGGGTGACTCTCATGCAGTAGCTTATTCGACTATGGTACAAAAATTATCTGATGAGCACGGAGTAAAAGTGATCACATACTCAACAGGTGGTTGTGGAGTTGCAGATTTTCTTAAATCAGTAGAATCAAAAAATGTTTTTTGTAAAAAAGAAATCGAAAGCAAAATTATAAAAATCGAGTCACAAGCAGCGCAGGGCGATATTGTTTTTCTAGCATCATTAAGGATGAACAGGCTTGGAGATCAATGGGAAACATTTTCAGGTGATAAAGTTGCAAATGATTTGTATAGTGATACAGCATTAAAAGAAAGAAAATTGGCATTTAATGATGCTCGTGACTTTATACAGCGACTAAGTGAATTGTCTGTAAATATTATTATCGATGCACCTATGCCAATTTTTAAATCTCCACCATTTAGATGTTCAGACTGGTTTAATCGCATGAATCCAGTTTGTGCTTCCGGATTTGAAGTAAATAGAAAGTACCTTTTACATCATCGTAAGCCTGTAATGGACTCACTGAAGTTGTTAGAGCAGGATTTTTCAAACCTGATTGTATGGGATCCGTTACAAGTGCTTTGTAAACTGGATGAATGCTCAGCTTATGATGAGAGCGGGCCATTGTTCTTCGATGGTGACCATTTAAGTGCGCATGGGAATTTAGTTTTATATTCGTCGTTTAAGTCAGTAGTCGAAAGTGCTTGGTTCAAGAGCTAATGTTTTTACCGAAAAATTATTATGAAACATAAAAAAATAATTATGATAGGACCATCAAATAAATCATTAGGTGGAATTGCTACTGTTGTAAATGGATATACGGATGCAGGATTATTTGATAGATGGAATATTGTGTACTTATGTACGCATATTGAGGGAACAAAGTTTAATAAAATGTCTGCTGCTATCAAATCATTAATTAATTTATTTGTGTTGTTGCTTAAAAGAAATGTTTCATTAGTACATGTTCATTCCGCTCAAGGGGTTAGTTTCTGGCGAAAATTTGTTTTTATTCTTGTAGCATTTAGTTTTAGCTGCCCAGTGGTATTTCATTTGCACGCTGGCCGATTTATGAATTTTTATCATGATCGTTGCGGGAAAATTCAGCAATGGCTTATTCGCTTTGTGCTTAGAAAGTCTGCCAGAATAATTGTTTTGTCGTGTCAATGGGAAGAGCATATTTTTAGCCTTTCACCAGAAAGCAAAATTGTTAAAGTGTTTAATGCGGTGGATGTAAAAAAATCGCGGATTGTACCGGATCAAAAAAATCGCAAACCAGTGCTGTTATATTTAGGTCGCTTGAATAAACTTAAGGGGATATATGACTTACTTGAGGCTATTAATCGAGTTCGTATAACATACCCTGATATATTGCTTAAGTGTGGAGGTGACGGAGAATTAGATTATGTATCTAAGAGAGTAGCAGAATTAGGCATAGATTCTAATGTAAAAATACTCGGTTGGGTTAGTGGAGATAAAAAACAAGCGTTAATGGATGAAGCCTCTATATACGTTTTGCCATCATATTTTGAAGGTCTGCCAATGGGAGTGTTAGAATCAATGGCGGATAGTTTACCTGTTGTTGCAAGTGCTGTTGGCGGAATACCTGATGTTATAGACTCAGGTAAAGATGGTATTTTGATTGCTGCAGGTGATATTGACGCGTTAGTTGATGCAATCGAGCAATTATTAGGTGATGCGGCTTTAAGGTCTGAAATAGGTCAAGCTGCCCGCAAAAAAATTGTTGATAAATTTAGTATGGAAATAGTGCTGCCTCAGATTGAGAAAATTTATCGTGAACTTGGTGCTCAATCGGTTAATTAAGATGCAAGAAGTAAATAATGAATATTAAAAGAGTAGAAGTTTTCGGTGTTCCTGTAGATTGTGTCGATATGGCACAAGCTGTAGATGTAGTTGAATCGTTAATAAAGGGCGATAGTGCAAAAGCCGTAATCGCAGTAAATCCTGAGAAAGTCATTAAAGCTCAAACGGATCACCAGCTGTTAATTGTTCTGAATGAATCCGGCTTACTGATCCCTGATGGTATTGGCCTGGTTGCAGCAGTTAAAATTTTAGGATTGGGAAGTTTGAGTCGTGTGCCTGGTGCTGAATTAATGCCAGCAATTTGCGAGCGTGCTGCTCAAAAAGGTTACTCTGTCTTTTTGTATGGTGCTAACTCGGAGGTTAATTTAGGTGCAAGACAGGCTTTATTACAAAAATATCCAACGCTTAAAATAGTTGGTGGTAAAGATGGCTATGTTAGTGATGCAGATATGCCGCGATTGATTGAAGAAATAAATGAATCAAAAGCTGATGTGTTATTTATTGCACTAGGAAGCCCGCGTCAGGAATTGTGGATGGAGCAATTTCTACCTCAATTAAATATTAAAGTTTGTCAGGGGGTAGGGGGCACATTTGATGTACTTGCAGGTAAAGTGAAGCGTGCGCCATATTTATTTAGACGGCTGCATCTAGAGTGGTTTTACCGACTGGTTTCGCAACCCAGTCGAATATTAAGGCAAACGGCTTTACCAAAATTTGTACTGATGGTAGTTAAGAAACGAGTGGGTATTAAATGATGTTTTTTCGCAAATTTTTATTAACGGCTATTATTCTCTTTTTGATTAATCCCATATCTGTTTTAGCTGCGGAATTAAAAGAGAGTCGTGCAATTTTTGATGAAACATTTGAGTGGGAAACACCGGAAGGTGCAAGGCGAACATTAGACAGGATTAAACGTGCGGGATTTAATGTTTATATTCCGCGGGTATGGCTGGGTGATGGTGTGTTCTGGCATACTGAACTAGCACCTAAATCGCATAAATGGAAATATATGCCTGAACCTGATTATGATCCTTTAGCATATTTAATAAAAGAAGCACACAGCAGGGGAATTGAAGTTCATCCCTGGTTTACTGTCATGAACAGGTGGAGGGAGTTTTTTCCTGAATATTATGATGAGGGGACACCTAAGCATGCGTTTAATGTTCATATACCAGAGTTTAGGGTTTTCATTGTCAACCTGATGTTAGATGTGGTTAAAAAATATGATGTAGATGGAATTAATCTTGATTTTATTCGCTCTAGAGGACTTTGTGTATCGAAACATTGTGTAACAGATTACAAAGCGCGATTTAATCGCGATGTATTAAAGGATGTAAAAGTTTATAAAGAGACAGACCATTTTAAAGTTGAGAAGAAAAAAGAATGGACGTATTTGATGAACTGGAATCGGATAGCTGTTACCGATATTGTTAAAAACTTTTCATTAAAGTCTAAAGTCATTAAACCGAATTTAATAATTAGTGTGGCTACTATTGTTCTAATAGAGGACTTTCGTGTGCAAGGTGCTGATGCTTTAGAATGGGCGAATAATGGATGGGTAGATGTTATATATCATATGGATTATTATAAAAAAATTCATACGAGGGTGTTTAATAACGGCAAAAAACAGCTTAAAAACCCTGATGCAATAACGTTTTTAGTTGGTAATGTGGATTGGCCAGATGATGATTTAAATAGAGGTTTGGAAGCTTTTTCTCGTGATTCACAAATGACAGCTAAAGTGCTTAACGATGCCAGAGTGCATGGTAACGGTGTAGCAATGTGGACATATAAATTCTTAACCGATGAACAAATAGAAAAAATAAGGAGTGGGCCATTTAAAGATGTGGCAACTCCATACTGGGGTCGAAATTAGTTAGTTATTGTGTTCATATTATTTAGTATGATTTTTTAAAGAAACTTAAATTAGACCCATATATAAATAAAAACATTAAGGTGCAGTTTTGAAAATAATAATCACAGGCGGGGCGGGTTTCATTGGTTCAGCTGTTATTCGTCAATATATCAACGATACCGATCACGAAGTGATTAATCTTGATGCATTAACCTATGCGGGTAATTTAGAGTCTTTAGCTGGGGTTGAAGTCAACTCGCGCTATCATTTTGAACATGCTGATATTCGCAATATTTCAGAGATAGAAAAAATATTTAATCAACATCAACCGGATGCGATTATGCATTTGGCAGCTGAGTCACATGTTGATCGCTCTATTGATGGGCCTGCTGATTTTATTCAAACCAATATTGTTGGTACTTATAACCTTTTAGATGTTGCAAAAAAATATTGGGATAAACTTACAGGCGATAAGAAAGAAAATTTTAAATTTCATCATGTTTCAACAGATGAAGTTTATGGCGATTTAGATGCCACTGGATATTTTACAGAAGAAACGGCCTATGAACCAAGTTCACCGTATTCAGCTAGTAAAGCATCATCTGATCATTTAGTGCGTGCATGGCATAGAACTTATGGTTTCCCTGTGGTGATTACCAATTGCTCTAATAATTATGGTGGTTATCAGTTCCCAGAAAAACTCATTCCTCTTGTGACCTTAAATGCACTTGAGGGTAAGCCTTTACCTATTTATGGCACCGGGCAACAAATCAGAGATTGGTTGCATGTGGATGATCATGCTAAAGCATTAAGGCTGGTTTTAGAAACAGGGAAGCTAGGTGAAACTTATAATATTGGTGGGCATAATGAAAAAAACAATCTGGAAGTTGTAAAAACAATTTGTGCACTTTTAGATAAGCTTGTACCTGATTCCCCTTATACTCCTCATGAAGAACTTATTACCTACGTTACTGATCGACCTGGACATGATGTTCGATATGCAATTGATGCAGATAAAATTGCTAAAGATCTAGGTTGGCTGCCTGAGGAAACATTTGAAACGGGAATTGAAAAAACTATTCATTGGTATTTAGATAATGCTGAATGGTGTCAGCATGTTCAGGATGGTAGTTATCAGCGTGAACGATTAGGTGCTGGAGAAAGTAAATCAGGAGAAAACAAATAATGAAAGGCATTGTTTTAGCAGGTGGCTCAGGCACCCGACTCTATCCAATTACACAGGGTGTTAGTAAGCAGTTAACGCCCATCTATGATAAACCGATGATTTACTACCCACTATCAGTATTAATGTTAGCGGGTATTACTGAAGTTTTAATTATTTCTACACCGCAGGATTTGCCTCAGTTTAAAGCTTTATTGGGTGACGGTAGCCGTATTGGCATGCAGTTTAGTTATGAAGAGCAGCCTAGCCCAGATGGGCTTGCTCAGGCTTTTATCATTGGTGAAAAATTTATTGATGGCGATGATGTGTGCCTGGTGCTGGGTGATAATATTTTCTACGGGCATGGCTTAACAGAAATGCTTGCCAACTCAATTAAAAACGTAACAGAAGAAAGCAAGGCGACTGTATTTGGTTATTACGTTAAAGATCCCGAACGTTATGGTGTGGCAGAATTTGATGATAATGGTAATGTAATTACGATTGAAGAAAAGCCAGACGTGGCAAAGAGTAATTATGCAGTAGTCGGTTTATATTTTTATCCGAATAATGTATGTGAAATTGCAAAAACCATTAAACCTTCCGAGCGGGGCGAACTAGAAATTACAACCGTTAATCAAACCTATTTAGATCAGGGTGATTTAAAAGTTGAATTAATGGGGCGTGGATATGCATGGTTAGATACGGGTACACATGAAAGTTTGCTTGAGGCTTCTAACTTTATTCAAACTATAGAAAATAGGCAGGGTTTGAAAGTGGCCTGTATTGAAGAAATTGCATATGAGATGGGCTATATAACAAAAGAATCGTTATTAGATTTAGCGCAACCACTTAAGAAAAATCAATATGGGCAATATCTTATTCGCCGAGCAAATGAAGAGGGTGTTAGTTCATGAATGTTGTACCAACCGCTATTGCCGATGTGTTAGTGATTGAGCCAAAAGTATTTGGTGATGATCGAGGTTTTTTTTATGAAAGCTTTAATCAAAAAGTATTTTGTGAAAAAACAAATATTAATGTTCATTTTGTTCAGGATAATCACTCACGCTCGGAAAAAAATGTTTTACGTGGATTACATTATCAAATCCAACAGCCTCAGGGTAAGTTAGTTAGAGTTGTATTAGGTGAGGTGTTGGATGTTGCGGTTGATATTAGAAAAAACTCACCCACCTTCGGTCAATGGGTAAGTCAGGTTCTGTCAGCGGATAATAAAAAAATGTTCTGGGTGCCACCAGGATTTGCACACGGTTTTGTTGTGTTATCGGATGTGGCTGAATTTTTGTATAAAACGACTGATTATTATGCACCTGAATATGAGCGAAGCATTTTGTGGAATGATGCTGAGTTAAATATAGACTGGAAAATATCAGAATCAGCTAGGTTATCAGAAAAAGATAAAGCTGGTGTGTTGTTTAAAGACGCTGAGATTTTTGAGTAATGCGCTCGCCAGTTATTTTGGTTACCGGTAAAAATGGCCAACTGGGTTGGGAAATTCAACGTACGCTTATGCCATTGGGTAAAGTGGTTGCAGTTGGCCGAGATGAAATGGATTTGTCAGATGTTAACAGTATAAAAAATATTATTGAGAAAGTGCAGCCAGATGTCATTGTTAATACCGCCGCATATACTGCGGTTGATAAAGCGCAAGAGGAAAGTGAGCTAGCGAATAAAATTAATGCTATCGCCCCTGAAGTGATGGCTAATGAGGCAAAACGTATTGGGGCTTTATTAATTCATTATTCTACGGATTATGTTTTTAATGGTGATAAATCTTCTCCTTACCTTGAAACGGATGCTACAGCGCCTATAAATGTTTATGGTGAAAGTAAACTATCAGGTGAAAGAAATGTTCAAAATAGTGGTGCTGATTGCATTACATTACGTACCTCCTGGGTGTATTCGCATCGAGGGCAAAATTTTTTAAAATCAATTTTAAAGCTGGCAGCTGAACGCAAAGAGCTAGGTATAGTTAATGATCAAATAGGTGCACCGACTTCGGCAAGATTTATTGCAGAAGTGAGCGCCCATGTTATTAAACAGTCTTTAGCAGAGCGTCGAGATAATCAGTTTGAATCGGGGCTTTATCATCTGGTTTGTGAAGGGAGGGCATCCTGGTTTGATTTCGCTTCGAAAATTGTAGAGTTGGCCGATAAAAATAAATACGCTTTAAAAATTAAAAAGATAAATCCTATACCAGGAAGTGAATATCCGACTCCAGCAAAAAGGCCATTAAATTCCTGTCTTTCTACATTAAAGTTAGCAACTAAATTTAATGTGGTTATGATTCCATGGGATGAATGTTTAAAGTATTGTATGAATGATTTAAGGTAAACGTCCAACAAACCACACCTAGCCCTTAGGTAGTTTTTCTGTCAGCTCCACATTCCACGGCATTAAGTCTTTCATATCCCCAGAATACCCCGGTAACTTCTCAAATAATAATTTCAAAT